>ERZ795047.1907-NODE-1907-length-20873-cov-7.269430_pt1 | contig 20873 bp, 28 predicted proteins | sample MGYA00375131_ERZ795047 | MGnify/ENA primary metagenome ERZ795047 (study PRJEB30176, sample SAMN05720228) | activated sludge metagenome | isolation source: Anaerobic digester | place: Japan | collected 2015-05-20 ...
TATTCTTTCTATTACTTTACTTCTCATAAAACTGCTTTTATCTGTAAAACGTTAAAACTGAATGTTTGGTTCGGGGTCTAGGATGACAATAAAGACACCCGGATTTTCTTTGTCGACATGATAACCAAGGAACACAGGAACAATCTCATCTGCATTATCATCTGGGATACATCTAGCGGTTACTAGCATATCTGTAATAATTTGCGATGCATTGTTGTAGTCGAATTTCCTTTTGGTATCACGAATGAAATACATACCTACCCGGATAGGTTTCTGAATGCCCTCAAACATCTTAGATATTTTAAGATATTCAATTGCATTCTTTTCTCGATAATCCGTGGTCAACTCGCTCTCAACCAGTTTGGGTCGCTTACCGATAAAGGTAGGTTTGTTGCACTTGGTACATACATGACCATTGGCGGTCTTTATGTATGGTGCATTACAACAGGCTGATTTACCTGTCCAAATTGAAATAATCTTTTTACTGTTTTTTGACGATGGCACATTGCCACCAATAAATGCTGCTTTTCCTTCTTGAAGGTACTGGCTCAATCTTTTCATTAGCTCAACGAAATTAGTTTATACTCAATAAATAGTATCTTTCTGAAAGCTTTGCGCTTTAATTCGTATGCTTCATTCTTCAAAGATTTTAGTTCATCATCCTCGAAGTTTTTTAGCACGCGAAACTTATCGATTGTACGATAATAGTCGTCAATTAGTTTTACGATTTCTTCTGTCATACTCTTTCGATAGTTTCTCTGACAGTACAATCTGAAATTGGACAATCCTTGCAAACAACGTAAGAGGGCATAGTCGGATAACCGCTTTCTTCCATTGCTGAAAGCTCGACGATTGCCTTTCGGATAAGTTCTTCAATCTCTTTCTTAGCAAGTGGAGTAAACATGGTTTCCTTTAGGGTATTACGCAATGCAGGATTCTTATACTCGAATACCCAATAGTATAGAAGTATAAGGTAGTTTTCTGCGAGCGTCTGAATGAATGGTGTTATTATTTCGCGAAGATTATTCCCGGGATTTATCCTATCATTCAATTCAAAATCCACATCTTGCAAAAGGTATGCATAGATGAACAGCTGGGTAAAGTTGATGGTTGCACCAACGTTCCATATAGTTTTGGTGCTAATCATTCGGTCCAAATCACCTGTCAACTTTAGGTCAATAAGGGCAATATTTGTTTTCTTTCCCGTAACCGGATGCTCAACATTAAGAGAAATAGGAGTAGGGAAAAGGTCGAGGGTGCCTCTGAGAATCCAATCGCTGTTTGGTATTCTCTTGAATATTCTCACCTGTGTATTATGCCCTTCCACAATGGTCATACCATACTTCTTTGCGACCTGAAATGCAGTTTCAACCTGTTGGTCTATGCGAATGTGGTCTATCCTCTTCTCACCTTTTATTGGTTCCTTACCTTCTGCCAGCCTTATTATGTTTTCTCTTTTCTGTTTTGCCGTGAGTTCTTTTCTGGGTAGGTCAATAACTGCCATCTTATTAGCAGTTGTACCTAACACCTTTGATTCAAAATAGGAACCGTATATCATGGGCAGGTTTGGTTCAAACCTAACATTGTTAGTGAGGTGAACCTCGTAAATGTTAAAAGGACAGTGTGGAATAATATTCCACCTGTCCATAAAGCGTGATATTAATGAATAGGAGATTACTTTCATTTCAACAAATCTTCTGGAATTTCGTATTTGCTGAGTAAGTTTACGATTTCAATCATTATTTTGTCCGGTTCACTTACGTCAGCTTTGTATTTAGCAAACAGTGATTTGACAAAGGCGAAAGTTGCTTGGTCCATGGTCATTTTTGTTTTCGCTGTTGTTTCTTCGCTACCATTCTGAGAAGTAACGAGTTTATTCACGATTTCAAATGACTTGGTAAAGTTGGCCACGGCCTTGTCAACATCCGGTGCCAAAGAAAGATTTGCAGCGATTTCAGCACATTTGATGCCTATATTCAGCTGTGTATTTTTCTTGTACTTGTCATACTTATCGATTTTTTCTGTTTTGAGCTTAATTGTGGTGTATGGGCCCTTTGAAGAAGTTCCCGTTTTCTTTTCGTACTCAATCACATCACCAATTTTGACTGGTGCAGTATCTGATTTTGTGTACATGATACCAACATCACCGTTATCGATGGTGACGTTAAACTTGTAAAAATCGTTGTACTTTTCGGGTATACCATTCACTTCAACCCGGCCTACGTAGAGGACTTTGCCTTTTTTCTCTTCCATAATTTTAAAAGTTTGTTTTCAAAAATAAGAAATATTATTCAAGGTTTAAGGCATTATTGCCTAAGTAATCGGGCATGTCATTGTTAACGATAAATCGCACATCTGACTCCTGTTGCCCGGAAACAACATTCTCGAGGTAGATTTGCTTATTGTACTTTTTAGCAATCTCTACAAGTTTTTCTAACCTTTCTCTATTGTAATCGGAATACTTACCCGCAGCAATGAACCTACTAGTGTTAACCTTGCATAGAAGTTCCACAAGTGCAAGGCTCATTGTACTCTCGGATATCTGGGTTTCATCGAATGGTAAGCCATCAATCTTGATGGTATCATCTTCGATACTCATACCCGATGGTAAGTTAAGCTCTGAAATAAACTTCTTCTGTTCAGCCCTTAAACTCTCGAGTTCATTGTCTTTCTCAATATAGAGTTGGTTTACTCGAGCATACTCTTCCTCTATAGGTTTGAGTGAAGATGATTTAATCTTCGCCGATTCGAATGCTGCAAGTTTTTCATCAATCTTATTGATTTCCGATTTTAGGAACTCATAAATTGACTTATTTGTTTCAATGGTAACTGCCATTGTTGATAAAGCATTCTTAACCTCTTCAACTTTTGCTTCTGATTGCAATACAACAGGAGCATCAAGTTCTTGTGCAAGTTTTGCACGCTCTTCTTTCAGGGATTTCAATTTCTCTTCGAGAGCAGCAATTTCGTTATCAAACTTTTCGAGTTGCGTTTTCTTAAAGTTACGGAGCGATTGAACGCTATTTAACTCCTGTTGCTGAGTGGTCATAGCATTTTGCAACTCGACCTTTAACTGTTCATACTTGTCGAAGTCAACCTTTAATTCGTTGTATCGAACCTCATAATTTTTCTTGCTCTCAATAAGTTTATCGTACTCGTTAAGGGCTGACTCTTCTTCTGGGGTAAGTCTAACCTTTTGTAGAGTTGACTCAAGCGATTTCAACTCGCGACCAATTTCACGTCGCTCATCGAATACGGTCTTAATCTTTGCTTCGTAGTACTGGAGTTTAACAATCTTTTCGGGACCTGCTACCGGTTTGATAATTTCCTCAATCACCTTTTTCCTTGACTCAGCATTACGTAACTTATATGATATGTCAGGAACAGAGAATATGGTACAGGTGCCGATAATTTCCCTGATTTCTTTGATAGTATTTATTTTCTTACCATTTTTAATGGCATAAAACTGGCTGCTCTTATCTGACCAAAATTGATAAACAATGGTGATAGGTTCACCATTCTTATCTAAGATGTCAATGGAGAATTTACCTTCGTTGGTACCTTCTTTTAATGGCTCATCTGTGATACGGGAAACGGTATATGCTTCTTTGATGGCATTAATGATTGATGTTTTACCCGTTTCATTATCGCCCTGAACGATAACAATGTTAGCATCTGGACTGATTTCAAGTTCTTTATTCCCAAAAAGCTTGTAGTTCTCGAATTTCAAAAATAGTTTGTTCATACTACTTGTAGTTTTTGATTAGTAATTTCTCTTTGTAACTTAAATCTTTTACCATCGGTTCTGATGGCATTATGTGAAAAAGCATATCATCATTTAGCGATGAGAAGTTAACAGTTACGGGCTGACGGTTGATAATAAACTTACCTTGTTTATTCTTTTTGGGTCTGCCTGATGTGTCAACTGATAACGCCATCTGATGCTCACAGAGAATTAGAAAATCTGTTGGTGGTGCATTCAGAATTGCATGTTGGTAGTCGTACAAATCCTCAAAAGGACTGCTATCAATTCCAAATATGGATGCAAATCGTTTTAGTCCGGTCAGGTTAAAAGGACTGTCTGCCGGACGATTTTCCATGAAGTACATCTTTGGAAATATATACTCCCTTTGCTCGCCATCCTCGATATAGTCTATGTCATTAATAACATTGACCCGTAGGTACTTGTTATTATTCTTACTAGTTTCGACTAAAACGGAATGGATACGAACACGATGCACCCCGTACGGAATAGCTATGAGGTTGAACGAATGGTTGCTCCAAGCATATTGTTTGTAAAGTTCATCAACTTTATTGGGATTCAGAAGGTAGTACGACATCATAGAGAACTTTTCTTAAAAGTTTACCATTGGAATATCTCTGTAAATAAGTTTTTAAAGTTTTGTCACTCATAACATTAAAGTTTTATTGTTATACACCATACAGATATGAATCCCTTGTCAGTTCAGTTGAATGCTCAATCTTATTGAATGTTTGCTCGTACAACGTCTTGTTAAGGAACATATCGAAATTAAGAATATCTTTACCTTTTTTGGTATAAGCACCATTCTGATAATCTCTTAATGACTCAACGTATGACGCGTACTTATTGAGCAGAAAGTCAACGGTCAACCTATTGTTGTGAACATCGAACTTTCTGGTTTCAACCACATACTGGAGTTGAACTTTCAATGAGAAGAAGTCGTTATCACCGTATATTTTCAGAATATCCTTAACCACTTCATCGGTGACAGTAGTGATATTCCTTTCTTCGTAAGCTTCATATTCACCTACCTGAATAACTCCCGGCGGGTATTCTGTTATTTGCATGGTTTTAAAGTCAGCATCGTATCGAATGAGCATGGTATCATCATGCACTTCGCCATGCCTATTCGCAGCCACTTCAAGAATGAGCATATCTTTTAGTATATCAGTTCTTACGAACTTATGCCCATTAATGATGAGTTTAGATTTCTTTTCTTCTTCGGCCATCAGGTCCTTGTAGAGTGATGGTCTGTTAAGAAATAGCAATTGTGATACAACCTCATACTTCCTGCTCGAACCCTTTAGCTGTTCAAGTCGTGGGCGGTAACCCTCTTCTAAAGATTGCTTTCTCAGATTATCCTTGGAAAGATGGTCAAGAACAATGGTCATAGATACTTTCCCGTTCCGGTTATTGATGGTATTGATATGCTGAAATTTACTGGCAATATATGTATCCTTGTCATTGGTCGTCATATTGCCTGAAAGTAAATCCTTTGCAATGTTGAAGTTATCGTAAATAAGGATATTAAATCTATGTTTACGTTTATTACAAAAGGTATTAAACTTAACCTGAACGGTATCTATGGTTTGCGGTTCATCAATGATATGTAAATCTTTATCCCTGAGAAACTCTTTAGCTTCTTTAACCTTTACAAGGTCTTCGGGACTAATTGAACCTTTATTTGTCCCAGAAAGGATGTTGTCAGGAACACCGGATACGAGGGAAAGGATATACCTTATTACAACATCTTTCGGGTCTTCCCCGGAGAACCATAAAATAGAAACATTATCATTGAGTTCCAGTAAAGATTTTACTACTGATGATATAAACCTTGTCTTGCCCGCTTTAGGACTAGCAGCTAGAAATATTAGGTTATTGCTAAAAAGTATGTTAGCATTGTTGAGCATCGGGTAGCCAACGTTTAATTTAGAATACGATTTGCCGGTTTTATTGATGATTGAATCGACAATCGAATCTATTTCGCGCTGAAAGGATATATTAACCTTGCTGTACTCGTCCTCTAGACGTTCCATTTTATTTATGGAATCCACACATATATCGTACCAGTCTTCTCCTTTAATCAACCTCTCATTTATCTCTTTGTTAATTAGGGTAAGGTAATTGGTAGCGTATATGTCTTTTAGTTGCCAGACAATGTTTTTGATATCAATGATTAATGCTGTTTTATTCTGTAACATAACCAAGTCGTTGATAGGCATACGACGTTTAATCATTTCTGCAAAAACATCGGCGAAGCAAACCGGACGACCGAGCGAGTTGAACAGTTCAACCATCAGTTTGAATATATCCTGAAAATACAGATTGTTGAACTCATCACCTTTTAGCTCGTTGGCGCAATACACCATTGCATCGGTGCTATTGAGCATTGAGGAAATGACAATCTCCTCAATGTGTTTAGGGTCCAAAGGTCTTACATCCATTTTTTACGTATTGATATTTCAGGGTAGAGGCGTTGGATTTTGATACTGAAATGGTGCCACCATCCGGGTTTGGTTGGTGAGTAATGGTACTGCATGTGACACTCATGGTGCGCAAATGTCAAGTATCTCTCTTCCGATATGTTATCATTGTCCCTACCTATTAAGTGATGGCAATCCACGCCTTCGTCGGTTAATGGCAATGGTTTGGAGCAAAAAATACAAGCATAAGCACCCGATTGTTTCAGGTGCTTACGCTTTGACTCTCTTACAGTTATATAATTATCTTCTCGCTTCCCCATGTCACAAATTTAGAAAATTGCCGATACCTTTCCATAGTATCGATAATTTTCTGGGTCGGTAACGGTAATAAGAAATTTATCCGTTTGCACGACCTCTCTTTGCTTCTCTTTGTACATAAATAGTCGCATAGGAACATTATTGTCCCTCACGTATTCGTACTCAGAGTAAACTCCCTTTCCGACTTGGAGAGACTCATCGACAGCTATGGCAAGCATATCACAATGCTTAACCATGTCGCGAACAAAATTTGGTCCGCTTTGATTTTCTAAGAATTTACAACCGGGGAATTCTTTTTCGAGTTCCTTTTTAGCAAACCAAATCGCATCAGGAGATACGAAATTGGGTTTTACAATGTAAATTTTCATAACGGAATGTATTTATTGGTTAATAATCTTGGTTACTTCTTCTAGGGTTTTGTTTTTGTGAACAGCAACCTTGCTAGTAATGGCACAAAATTTTCTTTATGCCTTCTCATTAATCCCTCTATTATTTGAATGGGATTGATACGGTCTTTACGTCTTTTGTGCCATTTGACGTATAGACCTTCGGCATCCTTCCCGATGGCATTCAATCTATCCTTCCCATCTATGATGTAGAATAGATTTGAATGTTCATCGTATTTCAACTTATATCCCATGTAAATGGTGTACAATTTTAGTAATTTTATATCTTTGTCATCAATGGTTCTCATTTGATTATGAAATTAAAAGAGTTAAAAGAGCGTGTCATCAAAAGGGCGAATAAGCCCATGAGAGGACGCTCCGATATAAAAATAAATGAGGGACACGTTACAGAAGTGTATCGCGCCCTCATTAAGTTTATCACACATACCACCACAAGGAATGACGTACTCTATATGAAATACTTTATCCTTGTTGGCGGCGATAGGTACAAACGAAATCCTTAATGATGAATGTATATCTCACCGCTTTTCAGTTCTGTGAGATAGTACCATTCATCTTCTATATCCTGCCTACCACCACCCCTTGTAAGTTTACCGATAGTTACATCGCTTTCATTCGGTAAAACTTTCTTTAGGTCATGGAATGATGGTTTACTGTCAAAGACACAGACGAGGTAATCCCCGTACTGGTTATAGTCATTGACAGCCTTGGTAACGACCCACATAGGAATAAAATTAAAAGAAGGTGCTAGAAGCTATAACCTTTCCAAACGCAACATATTGAATAATAGTCATGTTTGGAAGAAGTTTGGTTACTTCTTCTAGGGTTTTGTTTTTGTGAACAGCAACAGTGTCCAAAGTTTTACACTTGCGATAGAGCAGTGCTTCTTTTTGGTCATTGCATGAGTAAATGGAATCGATAATTCCGTTTACAATGTTAATAACACGATAAAACTTATCAGGATAGTAAAATACTATTCGGAAAGATTTTTCGGTCATGTACAGTTTCCCGTCCCAGCTATCGTAAGCCTTTTTTACAAAATCCTTACTGATATAAAGTGAGTTGGTCGAGTACTTATACCCAAAAACTATATCGGATTCATCGTCTTTATGGGTGATGCCCCAAAACTCGTTATTGAGTTTGGTGACTTTGTAATCGTTTTTATTAACTGTTATTATTCTCATAAACATTGTTATTTAAGATTAAAACCTAGTTGATTTAACTTGTCATAGAGAATTACAAGCCTTTCCCTTGGAGAGAATAGGATTGAGAAATCACTCCAATCTACTCCGCAGATAATGAAAGACAAAGCTTTCAGGTTTATCTTACTATGAATAGAAAGTGATTTGTACCATTTGATGGCACGCTCAAATGAATCATTCGACTCATGCCAGCTGAACAAAAACATCTCGTTCATACTATCCCTTTTTAAAGGTGTTGGCATGAGCTTCGAGCCATTCGGCGATGCTCTTGGCTCTCTGCTTTTCGATATACTCATCGCGCATAGTGGTCAATGCAAGTTCCTTGTCATAAACCTCTATGGCTAGAGAGATTTGCTCAATCTCACGACGTGTTAGTGCGTGAGTGGTCTTTAGGACGCCATTTTTGAGCTCACATACGAACTCATCACTCCCTTTAAGGACACGATACTGTTTCCCATAAGGAGTGAACGTGTGAGATATAACCATTATCATGATACTTTAATGTTTAATGGTATCATTCCCTTCACACGTATATCGATACCATTAGAACCGATGAGAAACTGGTTCTTTTCTGGCTGGGTGAAAATATCGATTGATAAAAAGAAATTACCGCCTTTAAAAATGCGGATAGCCTTTCTCCCTTTTTTAGTCCTGTAAGTTCGGAAACCCACTTTGCTGTGTTTTCCTATTTTAATGTCCTGATCGACCGCAATGAGATAATTGATGGTATCATACAGGACAACATCTTGGTAGTTATAGATTTTCATAATCAATAATGTTAATGTTGTGATACTTAAAACATAACTTTTCCAAATCATGGTTATCATTAACGGCAATAATCAGGTTGTAGCCATTGGTAACCATGTTAGAAATGGCAATCATGGCATCATCTTGATAGGAGCCTGCGAAGTCAACTATCGCTATACCGTTAACCGATTTCATCTTTAACAGACTACTCTTACAGCTTTGGTAATCACCAAATGCAATAAGCATTGATGGTAACTGTAAGAACTGTTGCGCAACAAGCTTATCAGCATTCTTGAAACTGATACATAGAGCATACACATCCGCATTCTGTACCATTTCAAAGTATTGCTGATTTATAGCATCACAAACATATACTGATGGTTTGTCCAAAATAGAAATCAAACCAAAATTCTCCTTGTTTGGATGCTGAGTTTCCCTAAAGAACTTAACGGACTTATCGTTGACAATAAATCCGTCAAAATCTTTCAATATTTTTCTAAGGCTTACCATGGTTCATAAACCGTAGTATGGTTCCTATGGGTCCGTCCAACGCGAACAACATCTGAGATATTTTCGGATTACCTTTTCGGAATGATTTTGCGAATAGGTAATCGAGCTGCCCGTTGTCCGGGTAACGAACGTAAAACATGAAGGTCACGCGCTTCTCGTGTTCCTCAAATATTACGTGCAGAGTATCGGACTCGCCATGTAGACCAATGAAGCGCAAGTCCCATTCTTTTTTACGCATAGGCAAACCTTCCTTGTAAAAGGTTAAACCTACTTGTGTCTAAAATTTCCTTTGAGTCATACTCAAAGAATACATTTTTTTTTAAATCCACCGCTATTCCGTGTTCAGGATATAGACGGTAATGGTTTTCCCTATATTTAACGTCCCGGAATAATCTTTTCCCTTTGGACAAAGCACGAGTGAACATGGTATCACAGTTCGACTCTGTGAACTTATTGCCATGCTCATCAATAAAAATGATGGTTTCCATAATAAAATAATTTAAAAGCATCCATCACCACAATGGTATGCACTCATCGTTACTGGTCGTGGTCACCATCCCTCATGTCTGAGAAGGAAAAAGCCAATTCAACCAAAAGGTTATATACCCATGACTAATGGTGCACACATAAACCACCCAACACCATAACCACAGAATATAACATACATAGATACAATTACTCTATACAACAAACACCTTAGAACTGAACATTTGCCCTGGCCCGGTGTCCATGCGTATGTGTAAGGGAGAAGGAGATAGAGCAAAGCTCTTTTAGCCCCAATACGTAGGCAGACTGCGACGGATACTCTCCTTCAAGTATCCTGCTGCCCTTTCGACGTGCCTAGGAAGCAAGGCTAATCCCTGCCGGTGGTATCCTTACCTAGAATCCAGATACACTCACCATCGGTATTACTACCGATAGACCGCCATGCGTTCTTTCTTCCGGCTTACCTTTACTCCTAAAGGTAAGTCAGGACTGCATGGTCGTCCTGACTATGCGCTCCGATAATGGGGAATGACGCATAGGACTTTTATATAGTAAAAAATATAATAGACTTAGTTAGCGCATACACACAAGTGGCGAAAAAAAAAGGAGCAGGGTTTCCCCTGCCCTTTTTAGGCTCGCTTCCATTCACCTTTCACTATTTGACACTTAACTAGAGCTAAAGAGCCTTGCGCCTTCTCCACAGACATCCTGTCTGGGAGATTTAACCCCAGGCTGTCACTTAAGTCTCCTAAGCCGGTTTGGAATTTGGTATTGCCAATTTTAATGACATACCTTAATTCTTGAGCCCTTGTAAGCCTAACAGTTCCCTCAGAAAGAAGGAACGGTTCAGTATTAACGGACTCGTCAGCAAATTTGGCTCGATACCTTGCCAAGTTGAATTCATTCATTTTTTTTAAATTTTAAGTTAGACTTTAAATTACTTGTGGCACCCGGCGGGATTCGGGGAGTTACCCAGAGAGGGCGTGCGTACAAGGTACCGGGGGTATGATAGACGGGGGTATAAGGTATGGGGTCAAGAACTGGAGTGGCTGATGGTGGTCGAATGGGGTTGTTAATAACTTTGTACAAAAATGCGGTGTCTACTCGAGGTCTAGATAGCAAAAATGTTGTATATTTGTATTGATAAATTAATGTTTAACTTAAATTTTATGATTATGGAAGAGAAAGTGGTATATGAGGTAAATCCTCATGGAGAGAAAAGCGAAAGGAAAGTAGTGGTAAAGGTGAAGCTGTTGAGAGAGAACTCGAAGCTTCCACTTATAGCTACACGGAACAGTGTTGGTTTTGATGTTTACGCGTCGGAAATCAATCAGTTAAGTGAAAACAGCTATGAGGTCAATACAGGGATAGCAGTTGAAGTTGAGCGTGGGTATTACGTGGAGTTATATGCGCGAAGCTCGTTGGCGATATTTAAAAACTGGGTACTGACTAATGGAGTAGGGATAATCGACCCGGACTACCGGGGTGAATTAAAGATGGTGTTCAGTGCGACGCCTATTGGGATAAATGAGGCGGGTGAGTTGGTATATCCTGAATTTCCTTACAAGGTGGGTGACAGGTGTGGACAGCTAGTGCTGCGTAAGGCTTACTATCCTGACTTCGAGGTGGTAGATGAGTTGAGTGTTACTGAAAGGGGGTCAGGTGGCTATGGTAGTACAGGACGTGAATAGGCCAGCTTTGACCGTTGACCATTTAAGGAAGTTCGTTAAAAGTGAACGCTTGGAGAGAAGGGTGAGTCGGAAGCGGCTTGCCCAGCTTTCCGGGGTACACGTGGAAACGATAAGGCGTTTTGAGAACGGTGAAACGCGCATGAATATTGAGGATTTTGTAAAGGTGATAGAGGCGTTGGGATTTAACTTAACTATAACGAGGGATTTTATATGTTACTTAAAATGATATTTGGTGGAGTGAGGTCACGGGAGATGATAACGCTAAAGGGCTCACCCGTGATGAAAACAGAGGTAATGCTCATTGACGTTGACGCGAATAGTGATACGGCAGGCTTTCTTGGTACTATCTGGGGGAATAAGGGTACCTATGTGGAAGACATTGTGACGGGTACACTGGTGGTGGCCGATGTTACGTTTACTAGTAAGACGAACGGTAGGTTTACGTCGGTTTACGCCAAGGTGAACAGCATTCGGCCGTACGAGGAAGGATTTTACTTCTCACCGTTAGAGGCATTAGGAATAGAGGAGAAGTTTGACGAGGATGGCAAGCCGTATTATGTAAACGAAAATAACAAGATTGTCAACCTACACCATATAAGGGCAATGATTAACGAGTATGGTGTGCCAAAGAAAGACGATATTGATGAGCATTTAGATTGGTATTATGGAAGTATAAAAGAAGAGAGTTCCTCCGATATATACCCCGGCGATACGGATGATGATTTACCGTTTTAACGATTAAAAACTTGTGACGTATGGTGCAGTTTAAGCTTATGGATGTAACGTTTACGTTGGACAGGATTGATAAGAGCATTGATAGGCTGGCCGGTGATTACGGTTCCATTGGTGCATTTCATTTCTTTCCATTTACCTTCAACCTAAGGCTTGCGTGCAAGATGTTTACCATGGTTACCGGAAGGGGTAAAAAGCAACATTACAACGAGGTGGATGAGTATAACTACTTTTCCTACTCAATAAATATGAACTAGGTATTGCGAAAATTAAAATAAGTGTTATATTTGCATTGTTGACATTGCGTCAAGCTCCTTTATTCCCTTTCGCACCGTACCACTTCCCCTAATACCCTGTTACATCTCGTAATGGGGTATTTTATTCCGTTTGCCGAAGCAATGCGGTGGAAGGACCATTGAACATTGTTTTGAGTGAGGCATTCCAAACTCCGGTTGAGAGAGCCCGGTTGGAACAGGTAAATGTTTTTATGAGATTACCTTCCATTCCTTCTCCTCAAATCAATTCCTTGTATCTTTTTTCTCTTTTCTTTTGGGGGGTTTTCTTTTCTCTTTTTTGACTAAACAGGCAATACAGCTTGTGATGTTTTCTCCCTTCTCTCCCTGCAAACTTTAAAGCGAGCGTCAAGAGAGCGATAAATGTTTGCTCCTAACTAATTACTATTAAAAAAGTGAAATAATTATGGAATTACATATTATTTAGTAATATATTTGCATTATTAAAAAAAATTGTTAACATTATTCTATGTCTAACGTAAATACATTTAACTATGAGCAGTGAAAGAAATTTTTGGAACAAACCAAAGAAATGGGTTGAATTCATAGTAAAAACCCTAGACAGCTTTGTGTTACTAATTGTACTGGTCGCAGTATGGTATATTTTTGGAACATTCACGAAATACTACGACCCTCAGGCCGAAATGAATGTGTGGACTCCGATGACACCCATTCTTTTCGGCCTAATTGTTTTAATAGTGTCGGTGCTAATGTCCTTAATTATGTTAGCCATCGTATTCCCGAAGGCGTATAAGACAATCATAAGGGCATTGGACGGCCAAAATGATGTTGAGGAATCAGGACTTTCAAAAAAAGAATCATGGTACGTATCGCTATTACTATTTTGTTTCTTTGTATTAATGTTTATTCTTTCGGTCAAAATAATATAACAGAGTGCGTAACGCAAAAAGCATTATCATTTGAAGGAATAAAAGAAACATTAGGCTACAACGACTCTCCTGAAATAAGGATATTTATCGACGCACTTGATAAGCCCGTTCCGTACGGGTCATCTTGGTGCGCCGCTTTTGTTTCGTACTGTTTGCGTTCATGCGGTGTTGATAAACCAAACAGCGCATGGTCGCCATCGCTATTTGTAGGCAAAAATGTTTACGGATATGAGTACATACAGAGCAATAAATTAAAAAAAGGTGATATATTTGGGTTATACTACACCCGGCTTGGACGTATAGCGCATGTTGGTATTGTTTTAGAGGATAGGGGGTTTTCCGTGTTAACCATTGAGGGCAACACTGGCGGAAGCGGTGAACGTGATGGCGATGGTGTATATAAAAAGGTTAGGTTGAGGAAACAGCTAAGTAAAATAAAACGGTATGAGTGAAGTAAAGATATGGCTAAGGCCTGGCATGAAGGTTCATCACGTATCGAATAAGGATATAGTGATGACCGTAGAGCGATTATGTTATCGCTACGCGGTAATAACCTGTGACTCTAATGAGGAAGGGGCCTACTACAACTCTGCTCATCATTGCTTCACTAAATCCAAACAGATACTAACTGGTGTTATATGCCGGTGGATGACCTCGGAAGGAAAAATGGTTAACGCTGAATTCCATTCACGCGAGCTTATTCCTATCGTTGAGGATACTACCATCAAGAAAAATGGTAATGACTACAAGAAGGGAGTCAAAAAGATAATCGTGAAGTAGCTATGACCGACCTAATATTCACAAAGGATGGTAACATTTATGCATCTAAGCGTCTTATCCTTGCCCCGGAGTTCAGAAACATTTACAATAAGTACGGTAAGGAATCCCTTGGAAACTATATCATTTACCTCTACTATGTATATAAAACATATAGTGGGGTGGGTGATTTCGATGACATAACGTACATGACTGAGCTGCCGATTGCGGAGCGTATTGACCGTGTATTCTCCTACCATATTGAGCAGAAGTACCGCAAGCAGTTCGTGGAAAACGATGATTTTGTGAAAGCAACCGAGCTATTCATAAAGCTTCAAATGCCCAAGATGGAGCAGATGTATAATAACGTGAAGCAAGATATTGATAGCTACCTAGAAAACCTATCGAAAATACCATATAAAAAGTACGCGTACGTAGAGTTAGATACACCAAATGAACTTGTGAAAGAGGGGTATCCGCCCAGAAAAAAGGTAAGGATGGAGTTTGATAACATGGCAGAGAAGCAGAATGCCATCAAAATGTCAAACGAACTCATCAATTATCTGAAAAAGATGGAAGAGGTGGTGATGTCCGAGCGGAAAAAGAAGTTTGGAACAATTGGAAATAAGGATATTAAAATATTTGAGAATCCTGAAATAATGAAGGAGTTAAGCTTCGTGCTTTATGAGGATGATATATTTAAAGAACCTAGCGATATCTAATGCCTTTAGCAATGGATTTTTTCCCAATTAATATCAACTTCAAGGATATTGACTCCTTTTACGATATTGTTCCGACCGTTTTAATACTTGCAATTATTTACATGGTCCTTAGAATCATTCAGGACTGGAATAAGGCAAGACTTGAAAAATCATTAAGCAAAAAGATACGGCAGGATTTTGAGGCCATGACCCATAACGGGTTTGAAGAGTTGGCAAAGTTTAATGTGAATTTAAACATGCTTTTACATAGGATTGACGAGATAAGTAAAGATAGGAGTCTGCTGAGGGCATACGTATTAAGGGAGTTTGAAACGACTAGTAAATCCATAAACTACGAGATGTGCATTCAGCTGTGTGAAGTAATCTTTGATTATATTGCAAGCAGAAACTACATATTCGTGTACGATGTGTTGCAGCATAACCACGTGGACGAAAATCGTAAGTATGTTGAAAAGAAGATATGCGAGGAAACGGAATCATATATTTCTTACTTCCGGGATAATATCATCGGGCTGACAATACTAGGCGAGATTGAGGTAATTACAATAATCAATACGCATATCTTAAAGGAGTTGTATAGACAGATTGTCGATATGAATAAAAGCATTATATTTGAGTACACCATCAAGCCCGAGCAAGCAAGAGAACACATCAACCGAGCTATGAGTGGCATAAAGATGAACTTCATCAAGGAGATAGAGGAAGATTACAATAAGATAAAGGCTGAAATCTATGGCAAAAATTAGTAACGTTAAATACAGTTCCGACTACCAAAAGGTTATAGTGACCATTGATAGTGTTGTAACGTCAGGTACCATTGGAATATCCTATTGCATAGAGGAAAATACACCGTTAAGCTATATTGATGCCGATAGTATCAATGTGGTAAATACAGATACTGTTGAGTTGAATGCAGTCGACATAACCGTTACCGATGGCGGTAATCCATCGTATCCATTCTCAGAGGGACTTGTAGATGGCATATTCAAGTTCACATTAACCGTTGACGGCGAGTCGGATGTTGCAGTGCGACTATTTGCGCGCGATGTGAGAAATGAGATATACCGTATGCTATTGGTATCAACAATGCCTCGCAAGACCTATGATGACGTTTACATCGATGAGCTATACACGTTATACATAATCTATAAGGGGTTAATCTATAACGCTGTTGCCGGACAGGAAGAGAACGTGATGAACATCCTAAAAGACCTTAAAGATTCATGTCAGATAATGGAGACGAAATTAGGGTAGAGATATACTCGGACGATGAGTATATAAACGGTCAGTCGGTAACCCCGACCGGGGAACCTATTTCCAGTAGTAGTGAAGAACCGTTGAGTGTTGAGGCCGTTTCACAGGAAGAACAATCAGTCGATGAACCTATCGTTGAAGCGCAGAGCATTGGTGATATACCTACTCCTAAAGCGGTTGAGGAAGAATCTGTGCGAGTTCAGGAAGTGGTTGACTACATACGAGCAATAGACCCTATCATACTGGAAAAGATTGCCAGTGTGTATGGGTTAAAGGTTGACATTTACACGGAACCGGTAAAAAGAGTATTACAGGAAATAGGGCTTGTATCCGCTACAGGGGAAATACCAAAGTTTTTAAAGGATAAGATAAGTGGAGAGTTTCTTATCGATGAAAACTTTAAGCTCGCTCTCAGGAAGGTACTCCTCGATGATGAGGTCGAGCTTGACAAGGAGTACTCGTTAGTAACGCTTGAAAATGGAAAGGTTTACCTGCTTGGCAAGGCAAGGTACGTACTCAAACAGAGCGGACCGGAATTAATTTACGATGCCAAGGTCATAGGATTGGCATTTGAGCTTGACTGCAAGTTGGAAGGTAGTGGATTTGGAGTGTATGACGAATCCGGTCAACACACCCTTTACACGGATAGGCTAAACGTATATGATGTTGTACGAATAGGTGATTTTGGAAACCAAGATTTTCATGGTAAATCGGTTGTAGGTAAAGCGTTGGTATCTGATGTTGCCTACATGAAGGGGTACTTTATCATTTCGAAAGATAGCATTATAGATGAACAGAAAGGGTATACCATTTCAGACCTATTAAGTCAGATTAATATCAATTCGCAAAATATTGGTGATGCGAATAGCAACATAAGTGCCATTAATAATGACCTGCAAAATGCCTTGCAGGATATAGATACCATAAGCAGTGATATATCGCAACTATCCGGGGTGGTGAACAGCATAATAGATGATGGTCTTATTGATGTAAAAGAGAAACGCGCACTAAGGATAACATGGAATAAACTTGTAAATGATAAGGATATTGCGAAAAGTAATGCAGAGTATTTCAATATCATTGAAGAGAAGGATGATATGCTAAATGCGTTTTACATTTTGGCATACTATCTAAACAATAATCAATCCTATACAGTTGGTTACCCGTACATAATTAATGATGACAACATTAACACCCCAACGACTATTGATAGAACTACCTATGAGAATATTTTTAATGACTTTTGGGATAAGCTGAATATATTGCTTGATGCAATCCGTGTTGCCATCAATACATCTGTAAATAACGTGTACCAGTTTGCTGTTGGCGTTAATAACTATGCTATTTCCGTGAATAATGAGTTGCAGCTCACAAAGAATACAGTAAGTGAAATATCATCGGATGCGTATGTAACCAAAAGTGAAAAGCGGGAGTTAGAGCGAATATTGAATGAAATAACGGCTGACTACAACAGCGATATAAATCATGCGCAGAGCTATAGCATTGATACAACTAGTTATACACAGGCATACGACGATTTAGCAAGTTATCTACTCACAATTATCAATGACACCAATGATACAACGGCAATAACCAGAGAGGTTTTTGATACTAAGTTTGACACCTATTTTACGGAAAGAAAGAATGTCATCGAACAGATAAATCTTACTGTAAAGACGACTGCCGATGACCTATCGGATATAAGCGCAGAGCTGATGGTTAACATGTCATTGATACCATTACAAGCCGAGGAAGTAATTGCAAAAATGAATAAGTTACTAGAGGATGGTACGGTTAGCCAGAGCGAAGCAAATGTATTGCAGACAATATCCGATAACATAACGAAGGATTACAATACCATTGAAACCCACTTGGAGATACTTGGTCAACTCGGGAGCCAAACCTTCACCGATTATACTAATGCGTTTAACGATATTCAGGATAAGCTGAATACCATACTCACATACCTATCCCAGAATCCCGCAAGCGATTACGTATTTTCCGTGCAAAATGATTTTACTGTTCAGGATTTAAAGGACAGTATAGATTTGTACTACACCGAAAAGAAGGATGCCTACGGACTTATTCCATTTACGCTTGAGTATGGGTTACAAGATGTTCAATCGACGGTGCAGGATGCCATTCAGCAAGCGCAAAAAGCGATTGAGGATATTGATGCAATGGCCAATGATAATATAATCAGTAGGGCAGAAAAGAAATCACTTAACCGCGAATGGACAACAATAGTAAATGAAGTTGATGTGTATAAAAATTATGCCATTGCCAATGGAATAAGCAGCAGTGATTATGTAACAGCATACATAAACCTTGGTACATTTTTAAACACAAATGCTCCATGGACTCCCGGAACGACGCCAAACATTCTTTACGACATTGATAATGATAGCGATATTACATCGTTGATATATTCTAGCAAATCGGGTGGAGAAGCTCTGATTGAGGTGTTTAAGGATTACTACAATAGCAAAATAGTTCTGCTCAACACCATTGCCTACATTGCGAATAGTGCAGTAAGGGATATTGCTGATGATTCAGTACTTACGCCATCGGAAAAAATAGCGTTAAGGACCGAGTGGGATAGGATAGTGAGCGAAAAAACAAGTCTTAGAAGTCATTCTGAGAGTGTTGGAGTTTCTGTTACAGATTATGATAATGCCTTTACTACATTAGCAAATTATCTTAATGGTGGAAATACTTGGAGTAGCGGTTACCCGTTATGGATAGATGATAATAACTATCAAGATAATACTACCATAGAAAGAATGGTATTCAATAGCAACATCAACCAGTATTACTACGAGGCAAACGCGTTAAGGATAGCTATCAATAATAATGTATTTTCGCGGTTAGACGACATTACTAGCGATAACGTGTTAGATGCGTCAGAGAAGCCATCGCAACGGTTAGAATGGGAAACGATAGAGGCAGAGCGAGCAGGTATAAACGCTCAGGCCGATGTTTTTGGCATTACCACGGAGAAAACGAATTACAATAATAGTTTTCAAACCCTTGCTGACTACCTTAACGGCGGAACCACATGGAGTAGTGGTGTTCCTTTATGGTTAAACGATAGCAATATTGGAATCAATACAAATATTGTTGGTTCAACCTACAGAACAAATTGGAGAAACTTCTATACCGCTAAGACAGCTCTGCTAAATGCTATATATGACAAGGTAAAACAGCTAGCCGATGCAGCCCAAATGGCCGCTGATAACGCTCAAATAGCAGCAGATAATGCTCAAACCACGGCGAATAATGCTCAGGCATCGGCTAATACGGCAAATACATTACTAGCAGAAATTGCAAATGACAATAAGCTAACACCGGTTGAAAAGAGCAATGTTAGAAGGGAGTGGGATATTATCGCAGCCGAGAAACCGGTAAATGATTCACAGGCCGTCGCATTTGGGATAACCACGGAAAAGGCTACCTATGGCACCAAATTTCAAGCCCTTGCCGACTACCTTAACAATGGCACTACATGGAGTTCGGGGGTGCCGAGTTGGATTTCGGACGCCAACCTTGGAACCAACACTAGCATAACTGGTTCAACGTTCAGGCTAAAGTTCAGAGAATATTACGATGCGAGAACCGCACTACTGAATGCAATAGCAGCAAAGGCTAAGACACTTGCTGATAATGCCCAATCAACAGCTAATAGCGTTCAAACCGCTGCCACCAATGCTCAAAATACAGCGAATACAGCGTTAACCAACGCCAATAATGCTCTCTTGCAATTAACAGATATTGCAAGTGATAGTAAGTTCACACCGAATGAGAAAGTTTATGTAAGGAAGGAGTGGGAAGCTATTGCTTCGGAAAAGATACTAAATTATAGTCAGGCAGATTTATTTGGTATAACTACAGAGAAAACTACGTACGGAACAAAGTTCCAGAATCTTGCCAACTACTTGAATAATGGAACGACTTGGTCATCAGGAATACCGGTTTGGATTAACGACTCAAATCTAAATACCACTACTACAATTGATGGTCCAACATTTAGAACAAAGTTCAAAGAGTACTACGATGCGAGAACCGCACTACTGAATGCAATAGCGGCAAAAGCTAAGGCACTTGCTGATATTGCTCAATCAACAGCTAATAGTGCTCAAACCGCTGCTACTAATGCCCAGAATACTGCGAATACTGCTTTAACAAATGCTAATACTGCATTAACACAGTTAACTAATATTGCAAGTGATAACATACTAAGTCCAATCGAAAAGCAAGCCGTAAAACGCGAATGGGATGATATTGTCAATGAGAAGCAGAAGATACTTGACCAAGCGTATCCCTACTACGATGTTAGTACAACTGCATACACCAATGCTTATAACGCGCTTAATACGTACATAACACCATTGCTATCAAACCTAAACACGGATAGTACCATTGATGGGCCTACGTTCAGGTCAAAATTCAATACTTACTACCTTGAGCGGCAAAACCTACTTAACTCGATTGCGGAACAAGCCAGAAGGGTCGCTAAGAATGGCGGTAACTTTCTTGATTGGCAACAGCTACAGCTATGCAACTATCCGATTACGTCGGCAGCCTATACTAATTTCGCTACCGGAATATATGGAGATGCTGCTGAGAATGCCATTGTATTGGCAGAGACTCCATTTGGCACAATGGATAAGGTATGGGAG
>ERZ795047.1928-NODE-1928-length-20682-cov-5.642313_pt1 | contig 20682 bp, 16 predicted proteins | sample MGYA00375131_ERZ795047 | MGnify/ENA primary metagenome ERZ795047 (study PRJEB30176, sample SAMN05720228) | activated sludge metagenome | isolation source: Anaerobic digester | place: Japan | collected 2015-05-20 ...
TGACAACCACCTGATTCAAGGGGAATTGCTGTGAAATCTTTGGGACACTACTGGTCTGACATGCTTATTCCGCTTCGGTTCACGGGCGCGGCGAGCCTCGTATTAGACGCGCCGGTTACGCTCTCGCTCACCAATCATCCCTCCACCACCACAGGCACGCTCGAAGTGCGGCAGGGGACGGTGAAGCTGCTGAGCGGTGCGGGCTGGACGGCGGTCACGAACGTCGTGGTCGCCGGCGGCACGCTCGCGGTGGGTCCGAGTGTCGGCGCGACCGCGTTCGGTCCCGAGCAGGGGAAGAGCGACGCGGTGATGCGCGTCGCCCCTGGCGGCGTCGTGGAGATCGCCGAAGGCGAGACGGCGTACGTGCGGAACCTGATCGTGACCGAGAACGGCAAGGAGAGGTACAAGAACGTTGGCGTCTACGGCGGCGTCGATGCCGGGCTTGACGCGGCCCACACGCTCTCGTGCCTTGCGGGCAAGGGACGGTTGCACGTTCAGCACAATCCCTTCAAGGGCACCATGATACTCTTGTATTGACGTCCCCAAGAAAACGTGAACGGTGTGTGAGGGTGTCCTGATCGGTGAGCGGGGAGGGTTAAGTATGACGCGACGCGGATTTCTGAAGGGCGCTGCGGTGGCCGCTGCGGCGCCGTTGAGCATGGCGCGGGCGCAGACGCCGGAGACGGTCCGTCTGCATCTGTTCTCGAAGCCGTTGCAATGGCTGGGTTACGACGAGTTGGCTGAGGCGGTCGCGCAGACGGGGTGTGGCGGCATCGAGCTGGCGGTGCGCCCCAAGGGACACGTCGAGCCGGAGCGGGTTGAACAGGATCTGCCGCGTGCCGTGGAAGCCGCCCGCAAGCAGGGGCTCGCGGTACGGATGATTGTGACGGCTATTCGGACGGCCGACGAGCCACTGGCTGAACGCACGCTCAAAACGGCGGCCCAGTGCGGCGTCCAGATTTACCGCATGGGATATTTCACATATGATCACGCGGTGGGGGTTGAGGCCACCATCGAGCGCTTGCGCGCGCAGATGGCCGCTCTGGCTGCGCTGAACCAGCGCTGTGGTGTCACCGGATGCTATCAGAACCATTACGCGTGGAATGACACGCTGTTTGGCGGTTCGGTCTGGGATATCCATGCGGTGCTCAAGGGACTCGACCCGCAGTGGGTCGGGTGCCAATACGATGTGCGGCACGCGGTCGCTGAAGCGGGCGGATCCTGGGGCGTCGCGATGCGGCTGATCGCCCCCTATATCCGCAGCGTCTGTCTCAAGGATTTTCTCTGGGCCAAGAAAAAAGATGTCTGGAAACCGGAGGATGTTTTTGGCGGCGAAGGCCAGGTGCCGTGGGGCCGTTTCTTGGCATTGATGAAAACGCTCAAGTTGGAGGTGCCGGCCTCGCTGCATTGCGAGTGGCCCGTGCTCACGCCGGAAGAGGCCTCTTTGCCCGAAGGCGAGCGGCGCCGGATCGCCGTGGCAAGAATCAAGCGCGACGCTGATTTCTTCAAGGCGCAGTGCGCGAAGGCTGGCGTGATGATGAGGTAAAGATAGGCGGCGGAGGATGGGATGGGGGACGTCCCTGTGCGACCTTGCCGTTTGAGACGGAAATGATTGAAAGGACAGGTAACCATGACACGGCGCGGATTTCTGAAGGTGGCGGCAATGGGGGCCGGAGCAGTGGCGGCCGGCGGGTGTGTGACTTCTGGCGGGGGGGGGCGTCCATGTGCCCGGCGCATCACGGTGGCGGACACCGGGTGCGAATTCGAACGTGAGCCTTTGCTGCGCCCCTTCGGGTTCAAGGGGGGGTACCTGACCAACATCTGGCAGAGCGCCGCCATGATCCGCAGCACCAGTGGAAAACACAGTATCGGCATCTGCACGCATAGTACACTGTGGAGCGACGCCAAAGTCTTCTCCGAGCATTCCGAAAGCGCGGGGAATGCGCTGATGTTCGCGATGACGGCCCATGCACTCCGTCTGCTGAAGGGTCAGACGTTTACCGACCCCGTCGCGCTCAACGATGCCCTCTTTGAGGAGGTCTACCGTTACGGACGTCAGATCACACGTCATCCTAAACTGCGCCAGACTTTCGCGCTGAACGCGCTGGTGGGCGTCGACAACGCGGCCTGGTTGCTTTACGCCAAGGAAAACGGTCTGACAACATTCGACGCCTTGATTCCGGAGGCGTATCGGCCCGCCTTGTCGCAGCGTCATTCCAAAGCGGCGTCGATCCCGCTGATGGCCTACGCGATTCCGATTTCGGAGATCAAGCAGGCCGTGGACGACGGTTATTTCTTTATGAAGATCAAGATCGGCCAGCCTGGCACGCAACAGGAGATGCTGGAAAAGGACATGGCGCGCCTGAGCGCGATCCACAAGGCGCTCGATGGATGTCGCACGCCGTATTCGGCCAGCGGTAAATTGCCGTATTACTTTGACGCCAACGGACGTTACGAAAAGAAAGAGACGCTGTTGCGGCTGCTGGATCATGCCAAGAAGATCGGCGCGTTCGATCAAATCGCCCTGATCGAGGAGCCGTTTGACGAGGAGAACGAGGTCGACGTTCATGACATTCCCGTGCGGCTTGCGGCAGACGAAAGTGCACACACAGACAAGGACGCTGTGACCCGCATCGAAATGGGATACCGCGCGATTGCACTCAAGGCGATCGCCAAGACGCTGAGCATGACGATGAAAATCGCACGTGTCGCCCACGACCGGGGCGTGCCTTGCTTCTGCGCCGATTTGACCGTCAATCCGATCCTGGTCGAGTGGAACAAGTGCGTCGCCGCGCGTCTGGGATCATTCCCAGGGCTGGAAGGCCTCGGCCTGATCGAGACCAACGGCCACCAGAACTACAAGAATTGGGCGACGATGCGTACGTATCATCCCTACCCCGATGCGCCTTGGGCAAAAACCGAGCGCGGCGTGTTTCATCTGGATGCCGACTATTACGCCAAGAGCGGCGGCATTTTCGCGCCGCTGCCGCACTATGAGGCGATGTTCCAGAAGGGCTGATCAGAAGACGGCACGCGTACAAACCAGATGCGGGCGTGCTTCGCGCGGCCAGAAGGCTGCGTCGACACGCGCCGCAGGCAAGGCGTCACGGACCCAATCGGCCAACTGACGGTGCGTTGCGGAACGGGCGGCGTCGCGTAGGGAGGAGAGGCGTAGGATGAGGACTCGTATCAAACATGGGGGCCGTTCGCGGCGCACAAAGTAGCGGGTTGCCGGTGACTGTCAGATGTCTCTTCCGGCTTGACTGTACGAGATTGGCGGGGTACGCTCACAAACCATGTGAATGGTTAAACTCCTACAACTTGAGGTGCTCGATGGCGAAAAAAGGCTACAACATTGACCCCGTGACACTGCGTTCCATGCCGTTCTGGTGTGTCGGCAACCCGCTGGGCGATCCGTTCGGGGGTGCGGTGTTGCCCAAGCTCGATTCCTTGGACGTGGCGAAGTTGCTGGCGGCAGCGGCGGGTGAGGGGCTGATCGAGGCCACGTCCTTTCACGACGACGACCTGGTGCCGTGGGACCCTGCCAATCCTGAAGATGATTTGGACCCGAAGAGCGAAACCTATGCCAAATTGCGGGCGATCAAGCAGGTGCTGGACAAGGCCGGTCTTAAGGTCAATATCGCCACCTGCGGTCTGCACGGCGACAAGCTTTTCCGCAAAGGCGGGCTGACCAATCCTGATCCGAGACTCCGTGCGCTGGCCAAAAAGAAGGTGCAGCGCACGCTGCGTATCGGTGCGCTTTTCGGGGCCAAGTACTACACCTACTGGGTGGCCCGTGACGGTTTCGAAGTGCCTGTGAATGTCGACTGGAAGAACGTCTACAAGTGGCTGGCCGACGGCTTGAACGGCGTCTACGACTATATCCAGAAGATGAAGTTCACGAACTACATCGGCGCGACGATCGAGCCCAAACCGAACGAGCCGCGCGGGCACATGTTTCTGCCGACGGCAGGTCACGCGGTGGGCTTCATTTACGGGCACCTGAAGCACCCGGAATTCTACGGTGTGAATCCGGAGCTGTTGCAGCACGAGAGCATGGCGCTCCTGAATGCCGTGCACACGGTCGGTTACCTGACCAGTATGAAGAAGCTCTTCTTCCTGCATTTCGGCAGCCAGATCAAGGCGCAGTTCGATAACGACTTCCCGCCGCTCATCGGGCCGGAGGGCCTGAAGGAGACGGTGCAGATGTTCTGGGCGTTGCGTCAGGTGGGTTGGAAAGGCGTGGTCGAGTACGACTGCCACATGCTGCGTACCGATGGCGATCCGGATGATCCGATCGGTTGCCGCATGGCCTTTATCCGTGACTGCACGCAGGCGCTGGCGACCGCCTTGCTGCTGGCCGACCGCCTGATGGAGCTGGCGCCGGCCGGGATGAGCGATGCGCAGGCTGATTTGAGCGCCACCGCCCTGATGTGCAAGCTGGACGCGAAGTCCGCGCAGGGGTGGATGACGACGAAGTGAGATGATCCTGCACGCCGAAAGTGAAGGCCGTGGAGACGCCGTTGTGGTGCTCCACGGCCTGATGGGGTCATGTGAGAACTGGCGCGGCGTACGTGCCGCACTCGCCGACCGGTTTCGCGTCGTCTGCCTGGATTTGCCCAACCACGGGCGTTCTCCGCATGTCGCGCATTTCGACCTGCGGAGTATCGGTGACGATGTGGTGGAGACCATGTCGGCGTTGGGGGTGGGCCGAGCGGTCGTGCTGGGCCACTCGCTGGGTGGCAAGGTGGCCATGCAGATGGCCTCGGATCACAGCGACCGGTTACGCGGCTTGGTGGTGGTGGATATTTCGCCGCGCGCGATCCAGCCGGCACATCTCTTTATTTTGCGGGCTTGTGATCAACTCGACCTGTCGGCGGCCACGCGGCGCAGCGAATTAGACGAGGCGCTCAGCCATTGGGTGCCGCAGCGGACCACGCGTGATTTTCTGCTGAAAAATGTCGTACGCGACGCGGAAGGGCGCTTCGCCTGGCGCGTGCCGTTGCAGACGTTGATCGCTCATTATCGGACAGTGAGCGATGCGCCGCCGCTGGTGGCACCCTATGAGGGTCCGGCGCTGTTTGTGGCGGGCGAGGTTTCGCCGTTTCGGCTGATGAATGACGAAGAACTGATCCGTGGCTGGTTTCCGGCGGCCGTGTTCACGCAGATTGCGGGGGCCGGGCACTTGGTGCATGTGGATCAGCCTGAGGCCTTCGTGCAGCGGGTCGGCGATTTTTTGGATCGGCTTAGTGTGCGTGGCGATGCGTAAGTGTGTGGTGAGGGGAATGGGAGGGGAGCATGAGGATGATGAAAATGAAGCGGGGAATGGGGACGCTGTGCGGGATCGTGGCGGCGTGTGGGGTCGCGGTTCGCGTGTTGGCGGTGGAATCCGAGACCGGTCCACGCATGACGGATGAGCAGTTTTTCGCGCGGATCGATACGCAACGGCCTGAACTCGCGGCAGTGAAGGCAGCGGTGGCGCGTGCCGACTGGACGGCCGCGAAACTCGCTTTTGCGCAACATCTGCGTGCGCGGACATCGCCGTCCTGGACCTTTGACCCGCGTCAAGTGGGGGCGAATAAAAAGGCGCGCGTCAGTCCCAAGGCTGAGGCGGCTCTGCAGCATCGGTTGTCTAGCATCGGTATCGAGTGGGCGTTCGGCGAGACCATCGACTGGTCGTTCAACCCCACGACGCAACCTGATTCCAAATGGCCGCGTAACGACGAGTGGACGTGGCAGCTCAGCCGGCATCCCATGTGGATGGATCTCGGCCGCGCCTATTATGCCACCGGCGACGAGAAGTATGCGGCCGAGTTTGTCGCGCAGTTGAAAAGTTGGGTGAAGACGTGCCCTGTACCGGTTAAGAAGGCAGAGAACCGGCCCTTTTCGCGCTGGCGCACGATCGAGGCGGGCATTCGCGCCGGAAGTGTGTGGCCAGAGGTGTACCATCGTTTCTTGACCGCCCGTTCGTTCGATGCTGACGCGCTCACACTCTTCGTCAAAAGTTACGTCGAACACGCGGAATATTTGATGGCCTTTAAGACTACCGGCAATTGGCTCACCATGGAGGCGAACGGTCTGTATCATGTCGGCGCGCTCTTTCCGGAGTTCAAGGACGCCTCGTTGTGGCGTCGCACCGCGCTGGAGCGGCTGACCGCCGAATTGGACATTCAGGTGCATCCGGACGGTGCGCAGATTGAACTTGCCCCGGGCTATCACGGGGTGTCGGTTCAGAACTTCTTGGGGCCGGTCAATCTGGTGCCGTTGACCGGCTGCCAGGTGCCTGAAGCGTATACCGCCAAGATGGAGCGGATGTTCGATTACTTCCTTTATTCGATGCAGCCGACCCGCAAGACGCCAGCGCTGAACGACTCGGGCGCGGGGAGTGTGGAGCGCTGGATGAAGACCGGTGCGGCGCTGTTCCCGCATCGCGAGGATTTCCGCTGGGTGGCAACATGTGGAAAAGAGGGCCGGCCGCCCGTGCCGGTCTCTTATCGTTTCCCGTACGCGGGGCAGTTTATTTTTCGTGGCGGTTGGGGGGAACAGGATCTTTGGCTATGTATGGACGGCGGTCCGTTCGGCTATGGTCACCAGCATGAGGATAAGCTGGGTGTGACCTTGACCGCGTTCGGTCAGCCGTTGCTGGTGGAGGGCGGTGTCTTCACCTATGATGCGAGTGAGTGGCGCCGTTACGTATTGAGCAGCCGCGCCCACAATCTCGTGATGGTCGACGGGATGGACCAGTGCCGGCGTCAGTCACCGCGCGAGAGCTATGTGGTCAAAGAGCCTGAGCCGTGCGTGTGGGAACAGCACGCCGCGTTCGAGCATGCCGCTGCCGTGTTTGAGGAGGGCTGGGGCACCAGCGCCGCCCGGATCGTGCGCCATACGCGGCATGTCTTTTTTGTGAAACCGGATCTGTTCGTCATCGCAGACGAACTTGAGCCGCTCGATGGCCAGCCCCATCTGTATGAGACGCTTTTCCACTTCGACGCGCCCGACGTGCGGGTGGACGGCTTGCAGGTGGCGACACTGGGCGGGGGAGCCTCGCTGTCCGTGGCGGCGTTTGGCGCGGATGGCGTGAGCATCGTCAAGGGGCAAACGGAGCCCGTCGTACAGGGATGGCTGCCGGACTCGACGCTGGGGTACGGCGGCATACGCCCGATCCCGACCGCGGTTTACCGCAAGCAGGCTGCCGGCACGGTGCGTCAGCTTTATGCGCTGGCGCCCAGCGCGGGGGCACCTGTCATGCCCGTCGTGGCATTGAGCATGGATGAGTCGGCGTTGACGGTCACGCGCAAAGAGGGCGGTCAGACCCGCTACGCATTTTCAAGAAACTTCACCCGGTAACATGGCCGCCGATTATCCTGCGCTCACAGCCCCAGTTCATTCTGACGCGCGGCGGGCGTGAAGCCGAGCCGCTTGTAACAGGCCGGCGTGGCCAGACGTCCCTTCGGGGTACGCTCAAGATACCCCTCCTGAATCAGGAAAGGCTCGTACACCTCCTCGATCGTGTCGGGCTCTTCACCGACCGACACCGCGATCGTGTTGAGGCCCACCGGCCCGCCGTTGAACTTCACGACCAGCGTCTCCAAAATACGCAGATCCATCTCGTCCAGGCCGCGCGGGTCGATTTCCAGCAGGGCCAGCGCCTCGGCCGCGACCTCGCGCGTGATCCGGTTATCGGCGCGCACCTGGGCAAAATCACGCACGCGGCGCAGCAGGTTGTTGGCGATACGCGGTGTGCCGCGGGCGCGGGATGCGATTTCGCGCGCCCCCTGCGGCTCGACCGCCACCTCCAGCTTGGCGGCGGAGCGTTCGATGATCGCGGCCAGCTCGTCAACGTGATAATAGTCCAGCCGGTTGACAATGCTGAAGCGCGAACGCAGAGGTGCTGAGATCAGTCCGCTGCGCGTGGTGGCCCCCACCAGTGTGAAGCGCGGCAGCTCCAGACGGACCGAGCGCGCGTTGGGGCCTTGGTCGATCATGATGTCGATCACAAAATCTTCCATCGCGGAGTAGAGGTACTCCTCGACCGTGCGCTGCATGCGGTGGATTTCGTCGATGAAGATGATGCTGCCCGGCTCGGCGCTCGTCAGCAGCCCCGCGAGATCACCGGGCTTGTCGATCACGGGCCCCGATGTCGTTTTGACCGGCACGCCCATCGCCTCGCCGAGAATGAAAGCCAAGGTGGTTTTCCCGAGGCCGGGCGGACCGGAAAGCAGAACATGGTCGAGCGCCTCACCGCGCTGGCGGGCGGCCTCAACGGCGAGCAGCAGCCGGTCGCGAACCTTTTGCTGCCCGATAAAGTCGGCGAAGCGGGTGGGACGCAGCCGGTTGTCGAACGAGGCGTTGCGTTGGTTGAACTCTTCTGAAGGGCGTGTCTGCATGGGGTTACATCATGCCAGAAAGAGGGGGATTTTGGAATCCGGAAGTATGGAGGGGCACGCTTGACAGGCACAGTGAGAATCGACACACTTGAAAAATGAAACTGTCACATGTGTTGTGTTGTGCGGGACTGGTCGTACTGGGCACCTTGTTGTGTGGGGCATCGGAGGCCGTCACACTGTTCGATTTTTCGAAACCCGGACATGGCTGGAAGGGCAATCCCCATACGCGACCCGTTGCGTCGGCTCAGGGCTTCTGCGTGGAACTGACGGGTGGGGATGACCCTTGGGTGGAGGGCCCGGCCATTGCAATACCGCGTGCAGGCGGTGCGCAGCGGCTGGCGCTGGAGCTGGAAGCCGAGTGTGGCCGATCAGGCAGTGTGCAGGTTTTTTTCGCGGCCGAAGGCAAGCCTTTCACGGCCGAACACTCGGCCTGGTTGAGCCATTCGGAGGCGGCGGGGCGCACCTACGGCGGCGTCGTGCCGCTGCTCGGCCCGCGGATGCGTTTCCGTTTTGATCCGCCGGGTAACGAGGGCCGTTTCTGTCTGTATGCACTACGGGCGCGTCCCTTGGCGCCGCTTGTGACGATCCCTTGTGAGCGTCCAGCCCGGGTCGTGTTGCCCTCTGCGCCGTTGCGCACGGAAGGCGGTGCCGTCGCGGTGGCGCATGATCCCGCACGCTGGAATGCGTTTGTTTGCAGTGTGAAGGGAGGGGCCTTTGCCGAATCCAATCCTGCCGAGACACTGGCGTACGTCGTCGGCAAGCAGGTGGTTGCGATCCCGCTCGCGGCGGCGGCCGTGACGGTCGAGCGTCATGCGGACGGCTTCTCGGTTCGTGCGCGTGTACGCGATTCCGGTGATGCGGATTGGATCCTGACGCGGCGCTTCTCTCCGTGCCGGGATGGCGTCCGCATCGACGGCACGCTTACGGTCGATCAGCCGCGTGAGGTGGTGCATCTGCCCTGGGTCACGCTGTTTGCCGGGTGCGGCACTTTTGGCGGGCGCAAGGGACAGGCGTTGCTGCCGGGGGTGGAGTATCTGGAGGATGAGCCTTCCAGCAATGAAAAGGAGATTGCAGGCGAAGCGGCGAATCGGAGATTGGTCGCGCCGTACAAAGTGTGCTATCCGATGATGGCGCTGACGGTCGACGGAAAGTGGCTCTCGCTGACGTGGCAGACCGGCAAACTGGCGGCCAGTCCGCTCTTTGATTCGCCTGACCGCGTTTTTCATTCGGGCGGGCATGTGATGGGGGTCTGGTCGCCTGCGGCGGGTGAGGCGCGCTTCGAGAGTGAGTTCTCGGTGTACCGTGGCGTGAAACTGGAGGCCGGACAAACGTATGCCTACTCCGTCACCGTGAGCGGTGGCGACGGCGCGGCGGTGACCGAGGCGGTCGGCGCGTATGTCGCCCGCGGCGGCCTGCCGCCGGTGCCTGTATTCGAGGGCGGGTTCGACGCTGCGGTGCGGCTGCTCGCGGCCGGTTGGCTGGATTCTGCGGCGCGCAAGGACGAGTCGTGGCGTCATGCGGTCTGGGGTGAGCATTTCCCGCCGGTGCCGCATCCCGAAGATGTGCCGGCATATCTGCTCTGGTTGGCGTCACAAACCCGGGATCAGGCGCTGAAGACGCGTTTGGCCGGCGCGGCGCGCGCGGTGATCGCCAAGTTGCCGCCCGGCAGTCATGGCGTCGGCGGCATTTCGCATGTCAGACGTCCGGTCGGGGCCCTGCTCTACGGCAATCTGGAAGGCGTGGTCCGTCAGGCCGGTCCGCGTGCCGCGCGCCTGGCGGCGTCCATGCCCGAAGGACGGAAACGCTACGTGCCGCAATCCGACAAGCCGGATTATGCATCCACATTGGGTAGCGATCATTGCAACGGCTTTACGGCAATGACCGCGGAAGAGATGTTGGCGCAGGCGACGCTGACTGGCGACGAGACCGCGATTGCCGCGGCGCTTGACGTGTTGGACAAACTGACCGCGAACTATGCCGGGCAGATCCCGCGCGGCGCGCAGCCGTGGGAGATGCCGTTGCACACGCCGGACATTGTGGCGGCAGGCAGATTGGTGCGTGTCTATGTGCTGGGGTATCTGCTGAGTGGTCACGCGTCGTATCTGGAACAGGCGCGTTACTGGGCGTGGACCGGCGTCACGATGCTGTATCTCACGCCGCCGACCGAGGGGCCGGTCGGTCTGTACGCCACGATCGGCGTGATCGGCGCGACCAACTGGCGGGCGCCCAACTGGATCGGTCAGCCCGTCCAATGGTGCGGACTGGTCTACCGGTCGGCGCTTGAGGAGCTGGCGCGCGTGGACAACGTGCAGCCGGAACTCTGGCGCACGTTGGCGCGCGGCATGACGGTCGCGGGGCTCCAGATGTGTTTCCCGCTGGACGATGCGGAACGGCGTTGCGGGTTGTTGCCTGACTATTTTCTGTTGAAGCCACAGCGGCGTGACGGCCCCGCCATCAACCCAGGCACCCTGCAGGCGCACCTGGCGGAGGCCTACGGGAAAGTCCCGTTTTACACGGTTAGCCGTCTCGCCTCCGGGGCGCTTGTGCATCTGCCGGGCGAGGTCCGGCCGGTTGATGCGGCGGACGGCATGACGGCGCTGGAAATCACCGCCTGGCCCGATTCGGATTGCCGGGTGCTGGTCACACGTATCGGTCAACAGCCTCGAAGTGTGCGATGGAATGGCCGTCCGGCCGATTTCCGCTATTCAGAAGAGGCCCGAGTTCTCTGGGTCACCGTTTCGGGTCACGGGCGTCTGGAGATCGCGAAGTAGCTGTGCCCAAAGGAGAAATTGGGAACGGGGGGAGTCGCTTATACTCTGAAAAAGCATGTTTTGGGGGGCGCATTCGACTCCTAAATCCCAACGCGGGCGAAGCCCGCAACCCAATTCAATCTCACACAAAGGCACAAAGGCCACAAAGGCTTCTTTTAAAACGGCATCCACCTTCGTGCCCTTCGTGGCTTCGTGTGAGAAACAACTTGTTTTTTATTGCTGGTGTTGGTTCGTAAGGCACTAATTCCTCCTGGAACACGATGTGGACTTGCTTGGGTGACATTATTTCTGATACTGTCATTTTCGTTCTGAGAGTACAAGGAGAGTTCCAGTCATGTCATGGTTTGAAAAGACGGCCGAAGCTCCGGCCCGCGTCCCGACAGAAGCGATTTGGGCGGTGTGCCCGTCCTGTAAGGCATACATCGCCAAGGAAGCGTGGCGAGCTGCCGACAAGGTATGCCCCCGTTGTAACTATCACGAGCGTTTGAACTGCCGCGAGCGCGTGGCGCTCCTGACGGATGCCGGCAGTTTCAAGGAGCTGAACGCTGAAGTCAGTTTCAACGATCCGCTGTCTTTCTCGGACTCGAGCGGCGCGTACGCGGACAAGGCCCGGGCCACGGTCGCCAAGACGGGGGTGGGGGAATCGATCCTGACCGGCACGGCCACCATTGAGAAGATCGCGGTGGTGCTGGGCGTCATGGACTTTAAGTTTCTGGGTGGCAGTCTCGGCAGCGGGACTGGCGAGCGTATCCGTCTGGCCGCCGAAAAGGCGATGGCCCTGAAGCGGCCGCTGATCATCGTGTCGGCCTCGGGCGGCGCGCGCATGCACGAGGGTATCGTCTCGCTGATGCAGATGGCCAAGACCTGTGCGGCGATCGCGCGCGTCAAAGAGGCGGGGCTGCCGTATATCTCGATCTTGACTGATCCCACGACCGGGGGCGTTTCGGCCAGTTATGCGATGGTGGGCGATCTCAACATCGCCGAGCCCAAGGCGCTGATCGGCTTTGCCGGACGGCGAGTGATCGAACAGACCATCAAGCAGAAACTGCCGGACGATTTCCAGACGGCCGAATACACGCTCGCGCACGGCTTCGTCGATCACATTGTGCCTCGCAGGGAGCTGAAGGCCTTTCTCGCGAAGGTTCTCCGTTACGCCGGGTATTGAGGCGGAAATCCTGTGCCCCCGAGTATTCAGTCCTGTTTTTACGGTGAGTGTTTATGGCTAAGAAAACTGAGAAGAAATTGACGGCGTGGGATATTGTGCAGATCGCGCGCCATGCGGAACGCCCCAACATCACGGATTACATCCGTTTGATGTGCGACGATTTTGTGGAGCTTCACGGTGACCGCCTGTTCGGCGATGACCGCGGCCTGATCGGCGGATTCGCCATGATCGGCGGCCGCAAAGTGATGCTGATCGGCCACCGAAAGGGACGCGGCGTGGAAGAGAATATCGAGGCCAATTTCGGCATGGCGAGTCCCGAGGGTTACCGGAAAGCGATGCGGCTGATGCGTCTTGCCGAGAAGTACGGTCTGCCGGTGGTCAGCCTCGTCGATACGCCGGGCGCTTATCCGGGCAGCGAGGCCGAGGCCCGCGGCCAGGCGGAGGCGATCGCGCACAACCTGGAGTTCATGGCCACGCTCAAAACCCCGATTGTCGTGGTGGTCACGGGTGAGGGCGGCAGCGGCGGTGCCTTGGGCATCGCGGTGGGTGACCGTATCCTCATGCTGCAGAACGCGGTGTACTCCGTGATTTCGCCAGAAGGCTGCGCCTCTATCCTTTGGCGCGACGGCGCCAAGGCGCCGCAGGCGGCTGAGGCCTTGAAGATCACGGCTGAGTCGCTGAAAGCACTGGGCATCATTGACGCCATCGTGCCGGAACCGGCTGGCGGCGCCCATACCGATCCCGCAGCAGCAGCGGCGGCGGTCAAGAAGGCGGTGCTTGCGAGCCTGAAAACCCTGTGCGAGATACCGCTGAAGACACTCGTGGCGCAGCGCTACGAGAAGTTCAGCGCGATGGGCCAGGCGTAACTCTTTTTCGGCTTAATCGGCTAGTCCGCCGGGCGGCGGCTAACCGATGACTTTCGCCATTGTCCATTGACACCGTCGCTTGCATGAGTTACCATGCAATCACTTTTTAAGAAATAAAAAGGGTGGGGGTTCCCCGCTCTTTTTTGTTGTGGAATCTTGAAGCGGAAGGCGGTGCGGTGATGAACAATGAATTGCTGTCGATTATCAGTTACTTGGAGCGTGATCGCGGGGTGAACCGGGAGATCATCATCCAGGCGATTGAGTCGGCGATTCAGCAGGCCGCCCGCAAGAGTCTGGATGTTTCGAGCGATCTGCGTGTGGAGATCGACCGTAAGACGTTGGCCATCAAGGCGTTCGACACCGTTGTGGTCTCGGATGAGGATAGTGGCGCGGGATATTTGTCGTTGCGGCGGGCACGCATGTTGAAACGGGACGTGCAGATCGGCGACACGTTGGATGTCGAGATTCCGCCCTCACATCTGGGGCGTATCGCCGCACAGACGGCGCGCCAGATGATCCTGCAGAAGATCCGAGAGGCGGAGCGCAAGAATGTGTACGACGAATATAAAGACCGTATCGGCGACATTGTCAGCGGCACGATCCGGCAGATCATCCATCGCGATCTGATTGTGGAACTGGGTAAGACGGAAGCCATCCTGCCGGCCAAGGAGCGCCTCCCCAACGAGGAATACAATGTCGGCGAGCGTATCCGTGCGTATGTGTACCGTGTCCAGTCGGGAGTGAACGGGCCGGCGGTGGTCCTGTCGCGCGCCTGCTCGGACTTTGTCAAAACCCTGTTCCGCCTCGAAGTCGCCGAGATCGCAGATGGTATCGTGGAGGTGATGGGGGTCGCGCGTGATCCGGGCTACCGTACGAAAATCGCCGTCAAAACGCTGGATGAAAAAGTCGATCCGGTGGGGGCTTGCGTCGGACTGCGTGGCGTGCGCGTGCGCAATATTGTGCGCGAGCTGAATGGCGAGAAGATCGACATCGTGCGTTGGAGTGAGGATATCAAGCAGTACGTGGCCCAGGCGCTGGCTCCGGCCAGGCTGGAGGGGGTCATGATCGATCCGGATGAGCCCCGCACGGTGCACGTGACCGTCGCGCCGGATCAGCTTTCACTGGCGATCGGCAAACGTGGCCAGAATGTCCGCCTCACATCGAAATTGACCGGCTGGCGCGTCAACATCCAGAAGAGCGGCGAGGAAGTGTCGTTCGAAGAGCAGCGCGAAACCGCGGTCAAAGAGTTGGCCGAGGTGCTGGACATCAGCGAGGAGACCGCTTCCACCTTGGTGGCGAATGGCTTCCTGACGACCGATGGCATCATTGATGCCGAGATTCCCTACCTGCAGGAAGTGACGGGACTCGACGAGGAGACCGTGCGCAAGATCTGGGCGGCTGCCCAGAACGCGAGCGGTGTGGACGAAGCGGGAGAGTAAGAGGGTATGATGAGAGTATGTGAACTTGCGAAAAAGATGAGGACTTCCAGCCTGGAGGTTCTCAGGCAGGCCGATGCGTTGGAGATCGAGGCCTATTCGCCGCTTTCCCCGCTCGACACGGCGGATGCATCGCGTCTTCAGGAAGTGTTCGCAAAACGGAGTGCGGACGAGGTTGAGGCGGCCAACAAGGCGCGTGCCGCTTGGTACCAGGAGAAACGCGCCGCCGCTGCGACACGTCGTGCCGCGCAACTTCAGACCGAACGTGCGGTTTTGGAGGCCAACCGCGCCCGTGCGCTGGAGATGGACGCGAAAGTTCACGGTCGTGCCCCGGAAGCTGTGCCCGCAACCGCCCCAGCGCCGGCTGAGGCGCAAGCGGAAAGTGCGGCGACAGCCGCAACCCCGGTTGCTGCGCCGACTTCGGATGTTGCCGCTCCGGCCGCGACACCCGCACCTGCGGCGGCATCTGCACCGGCACCGTCCGCGCCGGCGTCCAAGCCCGTCGAAAAGAAGGCGCCGGCGCCGGTTCCTCCGTCCGCGCCCACGGCGGCGCCTAAGGCCGCTGACCATGCCGCCAAGCCTGCCGCCAAGCCGAAACCGATCCGTTATGTCGACGATGAGCTTGAGCCTGAAGAGCAAATCGCCGCCGCGTTCATCGGACGGATCGCCAAAGATCCGGTTCGCGAGCCGCCCAAAGCGACCCGGACGCAGGTGCAGAAGAGCGGACGGGAGAAAGATTCCGGCCGCGTTGTGGCGCGCGGCGCTCAGCAGCACGGTGCGCGTCCCGGCGTTCCGACGCCGCGACCCGGCGTGCGCACGGTGCCGCAGGAGCAGACGATTTCACCGGACCGCGTGATCCCGCTGCGCGGTGCGGTTGTCGTGAAGGACTTGGCCGAAAAGCTGGGTCTCCGGCCTAACCGCCTGATCGCCGATCTGATGCAGTTGAACATCCTGGCCTCGATCAACCAGCGCGTGGAGTTGGATGTCGCGCAGAAGATCGCGGACAAATACGGGTTCAAGATCGAGATTGAACGCGCCAAGCGTTCCACGGAACGCCGGCCGGTCCTGCGCAGCGAGGATGCGGATGACGCTATTCCGGAAGACAAGCCGGAAGAGCTGTTGCCGCGTCCGCCGGTGGTGACCTTCCTGGGCCACGTCGACCACGGCAAAACATCGCTGATGGATCGTATCCGCAACACCCATGTGGTGAAAGGCGAAGCCGGCGGCATCACGCAGCACATCGGCGCCTACACCGTGGAGATCAACGGACGCAAGATCACCTTCCTGGATACACCGGGCCATGCGGCCTTCTCGGCTATGCGCGCCCGCGGCGCCATGCTCACCGACATTGCGGTGATCATCATCGCGGCCGATGACGGCATCATGCCGCAGACGCGCGAAGCGATCAAGGCGGCGCAGCAGGCCGGCGTGCAGATCATGGTGGCCATCAACAAGTGCGACCTGCCGGCGGCCAAGCCGGATCGCGTCCGCCAGATGTTGCAGGGCGAAGGATTGACCCCTGAAGAGTGGGGGGGCGATATCGTTTGTTCCGAGGTGTCCGCCATGACCGGCAAGGGGATCGACCACCTGCTGGAGATGATTCTGCTCCAGGCCGACATGTTGGAGCTGACCGCCAACCCGAACCGCCGCGCCGACGGCTATGTGGTCGAGGCGCAGCTTGAACAGGGGCTCGGGCCGACGGCCACGCTGCTGATCATGGGCGGTACGCTGAATGTCGGCGATGTGCTGCTGTGCGGCGAACACTTCGGGCGCATCCGTGGCCTGATGGATGATCGCGGCCGGCGCGTCAAATCGGCAGCGCCCGCGACGGCGGTCAAGTGCATGGGCCTTTCCGGCGTGCCGGAAGCCGGTGCGCCGTTCCGCGTGATGCTGAATGAGAAGCGCGCCCGCGAACTGGCCGAGAAAGCGGCTGAAGAGCGCAAGCAGGCGCAGCTCTCCAGCACCAAGGCGACCTCGCTGGACGCCCTGATGAATCAGATCAAGGATAATCAGCGGCGCGAGCTGGCCTTGATCGTGAAGGCGGATACCCAGGGATCCTCTGAGGCGATCTGCGAAGCCCTTCGGGAAATCAAGAGCGAGAAGGTCTCGCTCAACATCATTCACGAGGCGATCGGCAATGTCTCGGCTACGGACGTCAACAAGGCCGCCGCCGGACAGGCTTTGATCGTCGGCTTCAACGTCGGGTGCGATGCCGGTGTGCAGCAGCAGGCGCGTCATGATGGCGTGCGTATCAGCACGTACCGCATCATTTACGAGTTGCTCGACTTCGTGAAGCAGCGCATGCTGGACCTGCTGCCGCCCGAATACAAGGAAGTGGTCAAGGGGCATGCCGAGATCCGCGCGATCTTCGATATCGGCAAGACCGGCCGCGTGGCGGGCTGCCAGATGCTGGACGGCGTGATCCGCGCGGATGCGATGTTCCGGATTTTCCGCGGCAAGGAAAAAATCTGGGAAGGCAAGCTCGCTGCGCTCAAGCATTTCCAGAACGATGTGACAGAAATTACGGGTTCGCAGGAGTGCGGCATTTTGTTCAGCGGGTTCGAAGGGTTCCAGACCGGCGATACGGTCGAGTGCTATGCGCTGGAAGAACTGCCGCGGACCCTGTAGCCGTTTTCCGCGGCCTGACAAGGAGCTGATATGGCTATCGACCGTCTTGAGCGCGTGAACGCGCTGTTGCGGCGCGAGATCGGCGAGGCACTGTACAAGGTCTTCGCCAGTGACCCGATCGATCTCGGCGCCATCACGGTGACGCAGGTCGTGACGGCGCGCAATCTGCGCGACGCCACGGTCAGCGTCTCGATCTTCGGCCATGAACGCGAGCGCACGGCGATCGTCCGCAAACTGGCCGGCAAAGCGCGCGAGCTGCAGGCGATTATCAATCGCGACCTGACGCTCAAATACACGCCGCGCCTGCGCTTTCGGCTCGACACCTCTGTCGAAAAAGGGGATCACGTCTTGGCGGTGCTCAACCGGCTCGATGTTCCCCAGGCGGATGATTCTGATACACTGACCGAACCCGAAGGGTGACGTGCCGTGTGTGCAGCAAGTCTCATTCTGGCCCCTTTTCAGACAACGGACGACACGGAGGCGGACGACACGGAGGTCGTCCCTCCATCATTGTGCTAGACCATGACTGCTTTTTCACCTACTCAGACTTTTCTGGATGGCGTGCTGCTGGTAGACAAACCGGCCGGCCCGACCTCGCACGATGTGGTTCACCGCATCCGCAAGACATTCCTCATCGACAAGGTCGGACACGGCGGCACCCTTGATCCCAACGCCACCGGGTTACTGGTGATCCTGCTCGGTAAGGCTACCAAGCTGTCGGATCGCATCATGGGCGGCGACAAAGCCTATACCGGCGAGATGCGTCTTGGGCGCACGACCTCCACCCAGGACTGCGACGGCGAGACGCTGGAGGAGAAACCTTGGGAGGCGGTGACGCGCGAGCAGGTTGAGGCGCAGATGGCCGCGCTCACGGGCGATCTTTTTCAGACGCCGCCGATGGTGTCGGCGATCAAGGTCGACGGCGTGCCGCTTTACAAACTGGCGCGTAAAGGCCAGGAGGTCGAGCGTAAGCCGCGTTTCGTCCACATCTACCGGATGACGCTGACGGCCTGGGCACCGCCTCTCGTGACGTTTGACGTGCTCTGCACCAAAGGCACTTACGTACGCACGCTGGCCCACGACATGGGGCAGGCACTCGGGTGCGGGGCCTGCCTGGATGCGTTGCGGCGCACGGCGTCCGGCGCGTTTCATGTTCAAGACGCACTGCCGCTTGATGAGATTCTTGCGTTGACGCCTGACCAACTTGCGGCGCGTGTGATTCCGCTGGTGCGGGTTGCACGTACTTTCGTGCCATGAAGATCCTTTCACAACCCGCGCAGTTCCGCAAGATCCCAGGGCCGCTGGTTCTGGCCGCCGGGTTCTTCGACGGCGTTCATCGTGGGCACCAATGTGTTCTGTCCGCTGCACTTGAACGCGCGCGCGAACTGGACGGCCAGGCTTGGGTGCTCACCTTTGACCGTCACCCGCTGGCGGTGCTCGCACCCTCAAAATGTCCGCCCCTGCTCAGCACCTTGGAAGAGCGGTTGGGGCTGTTGGAGCAGAGCGGGGTCGACGGCGTGCTGCTGCTTGAATTCACGCGGCAACTGGCCATACAGGAGCCCGAGACCTTCATCCGCTGGCTGTGCGGGCGTCCGCGTGTCCCGTTGCAGACCGGGAAACAGGGCGATACGGCCAAGCTCAGCGAGATCCGCTGCGGACACAACTGGCGTTTCGGACGGCGTGCGGCCGGTACGCCCGAGCTATTGGCACAGTTCGGTAAACTGTATGGGTTCCGTGTGGTGATCGTGCCGTATGCCGAGTATCAGGGCATGGAGATTTCCAGCACGCGTATCCGGTTTGCCGTGCGCGAGGGTCGGCTGGCGGATGCGGCGGCCATGCTCGGTCGGCCCTACTCGGTGCGCGGTGCCGTGATCCGCGGACGCGGTGTGGGGCACACGCTGGATGTCGCCACCGCCAACCTGCAGCCGGAAACCGAGGTGCTGCCGCCGAACGGCGTCTATGCGGTACATGTGCAGGTACAGGGGCGGACCTACAACGGCGTCTCCAATCTGGGCGTTCACCCGACCTTCACGGACATGATACCGGACCGTGCGTTGCTGGAGACGCATCTGCTGGATTTCGAGGGCGACCTCTACGGTCAATCCATCGAGGTCGCTTTCCTCGCACGTTTGCGTGAGGAGCGCACTTTCGCGTCGCCCGAGGCGCTCGCGCGCCAGATCGCGGAAGATGTCCGGCTGGCGGCGCGCTATTTTTGACGCCCGCCATGTAAAGAAACGGCTTTTTTCGCCCATAGTCCATAGATGACTGATGGTTGTGAAAATATGGAACTCCGTGAGCATACGGCTTTGACGCCTGTTTTCGTGCGGGCGTTGACCGATGCGCAGTTCACACTCTATTCGTTTATTTGCATGCTGGTCGGCAACCGGCACGCGGCCGATGATATTTTGCAGGACACCAACGTGATCCTCATGGAGCACGCCGGTGAGTATGACGCCAAACGGGCTTTCATGCCCTGGGCCAAAGCGTTCGCGTACAACAGGGTCAGAACCTATCTCAAAAAAGAGTCGCGATGCCCGCTGGTGTTCGACGAGGAGCTGGTGACGGCGCTCGCTGAACAGATTCCCGCCGAAACCGGCGAGCAATCGGGACGGGAACTGCTGGAATACCTGGACGACTGCCTGAAACAGTTGACACCGGATCAGCGGACTCTGATTCAGTCGCACTATTATCGCAGCGAAAAGGTGGCGACTTTGGCGGAGCGGCTGAAGCGGACAGAGATCTCGGTATACGTCCAGATCCATCGGATTCGCCGTTTGCTGGGGGCGTGTGTCGAAGCGAAAATGCAGGCGGCAGGCACCGCGGGAGGTGAAGCGTGAACCACCCGGACGCCTATTTTGAAGAACTGATGTCCAAGGTGGTCGACGAGCTTGCCACCGAGGAAGAGTTCGCGACCTTCGAAGAGATTCTGTTGCGTGATGCCGAGTTGAGGCGGCGGTATCTCCAGTACATGCGGGCTCATGCCTTGCTAAACTGCAGGTTCAAAGGGCAGACAGCCGGCATGCGCCTGTTGACGCATGACGAACCGGTCGGCCGCACGGGTAACACGCGAACGGCCACCGCGAAAAGCCGTCCCTACCCGCTGAACGTGCGGACGGCCGCTCCCATCGCCCAACTCAAAAAGCCTTGGTGGGGTTTTTCGGTCGGCTTGAAGACCGCTGCGGCTGCAGCCGTGCTGTTCGGCGCGGGGCTTTGGATGGCGCGCGTTCAGCGTCCGTCTTCTGTTGCCACGTCCGTTGTACCCCCCGCTCCGGTCACGGTGCTCCGCCATACGAATGCGAGTGACCTGGAACTGCCGTCGACGCTGCCGGGAACCGTGCGGCTGGTGTCCGGCGCGGCGACGGCGCGGCTGCCGTCCGGCGTGGAGCTGAGTCTGCTGGGGCCGCTCGAGCTGGAGGTGCGCGACGCGAT
>ERZ795047.1929-NODE-1929-length-20679-cov-8.958786_pt1 | contig 20679 bp, 26 predicted proteins | sample MGYA00375131_ERZ795047 | MGnify/ENA primary metagenome ERZ795047 (study PRJEB30176, sample SAMN05720228) | activated sludge metagenome | isolation source: Anaerobic digester | place: Japan | collected 2015-05-20 ...
TTAGCTAATGACAATTCCCAAATACTTAAATTACGAGTTAGTTCAGGCGGTTCAGGATTTGCAGAAGGAGTTCCTTTTAAAACTGCTAAACTAATATTTTTATTCAAAACATCTAATCTTAATATTCTTCTGTCCCATCTTGCATTTGTTGGGTCTCCTGCGTCTAAGTTAAATGTTTCTTCTTCTTCAACTTTTCCCCAGTAACCTTTAATAAAACATTCACCTGTTTTTGTTTTCCCTTGTAAACCTGAAACCTTAACTGTTTCAAGTTCATCACCAACACCTACAAAATATCCTGTATCTACAAATCTATTTAAAACTTCTGCAAATTCTAATTGTCCATATTCTTCACCTGCAAAAAACCTACTAATCATTTCATACTCTCCTTTTTAAAGTTTTTCTCATTCAATTTTAAAAGATTAACAAAATCAATATCTTTTCCAACCTTAAGCTTAATTGTTATCCCTTCTCTGTCTATTGACTCTGTTACTTCTTCTAATCTTAACTTACGATTAAATCCCATTTCTTGAACTGTTATTAAGTCACCTAAATTAAAATCTTTCCCATATTTGAATGGTCTTCCATCAATATAATCAATGCTTACTGATAACTCCTCTAATTCATTCAAGTAAGCATTACCTGCGTCAACTAAATTTCCTTCCCTTGCATCAGTGAAACCTTCTAATCTATCAAAACCTGTTCCAGTTCCGACATATTCAAATACCCTTGAAGCTTCTTCTCCTTCTCCACCAACTACTGCTAATGTTTTCCTATTGTCTTCGTTTTCTTCAAATTCAAAATTGATTAAATTATCATACTTACTTGAAACTATCACAGGTGTGTCATAACCTTCATAAACACAAAATGTAAACTTATTATCTTTAAATTCTACATCCCAGCCTAAACCGCTCATATTTGAGATATCTCTCAATATCTCGTTTATATATTGAAGTCTTGCTTTATATGTGATTACTTTGCCAATATTTTTATTAGGTTCAATTTCTAATGGTATCATTCTTAGTCCAGTATTATTTGCTCTTACATAATGCTTCATAACTATTTCTGCATAGTCATTCTGTGTATCATAACCATCACCTGAATTAATTCCTGCCAATGCTAATCTATGATTAAACAATCCATATGTTCTTCCTTCAATTGTCCAGTATCTTACTCCAGAGCTGTCAAGGTTTGTTTTTCTACTCGTAATTCTTCCTGCCCTTTTCATACTCATAAATTCAAACACAATAATATTTCCTATTGAATAGTCTAAATCTCTTTTTGACAAGAATGTAAACTTATCTAAATCTCTCCAACTTCTTTCCCAGATAAAATATTCAAAACTATCAATAAATGAAATCATTTGTAAGTCTTTATTAAGTAACCTTATTTGAAAGTAAGGTTTAAATACAGTAGGAAATATTAAGTTAGAAGGTTCTGTTATAGGTGAAGGTTCAATTGGTGCAGGTTTATCTTCCATAAGGCGATGAATTAACTCCTTCAATTGTATAAAAATATGTTCCTTGATTATCAACCAATAAACCTCTTATATATTTACTTCCTGATTGAGTTATGTTTGTTTTTCGTTCAAGAATGTATTTTCTTTCCTTTTGTAAGACAATTTTATCATCTATTATCTCTGTATTATTGTGCGTCCCTGAAAATGGTGGATAATTTAAAGTAATATTCATATTCCTCTATACCATTCGTAAAAGCTAATTTTAATCTCTGAAGAAGTTTGCAGGAGTTCAGAGAATTCTTCATCTCCCCAATACTGTATTTCATTAAGTCCTGGTATTAATTGCCAAAACACTGTATCTGTGCTTAATGAATAAAATAAATTAGTTTCTGTTTCTCCACTGATTAACTTACAATATTTTTCTCCTGGTTTTGTGTATATTTCTAAAGTTTGTCCAGGAAGTATATTATAATTAATTGAAATCATTTCTTTGGTTGTTTTGTTATAAAACTTAGGATTTAATAAAGGTCCCTTTGCTGTGATTAAAATTGGAGCACTTACATCTCCGTGATTAATCACATTTCCATTCCAGCCATAATACCCAAAACTAATAGGAAAGCTAAAAGGTAGTCTAAATTCTTTAACATAAGATATCATATTAAACTCAATTGGGTTAAATGTAGAATAGAAGGGATAAGGAGCTATAAATCTAATTTGTATTTTTTGATATTTTCTTCCTGAACCTAATTCATTGAATGGTATTATTTGAACTGGTCTAACTTGTATCATTCTATTATTAGTCATCAAATAACCTTGCTTTTTAGGATTAAATATTTTAATTAGGTCTTGCCTCAATGAAGGAATGTTTCCAATGATAATTAAATTAATCGTTATCTCTCTTGCTTGCGTATAGTAATTAGTTTGAATATTACCGTCTACAAAAGGAATTGAAGTAAGTTCCACATTCTCATCTATCTCATCATCCCAATCTACAATCTTGTAAGGATTATTTAAAACAATTTCTTCATTGAATTCATTCTGGTATTTTAATATCAACTATAAGCTCCTTTCATTGTTCTTTGAAGTCTTGCAAGCTGATTTCTTGCTATTCTTTCATTGATTGCTTCAGGAGAATAAAAGCTAACATTAAAAATATTCTTGCTTTCGTTCTTTGTTCCTTGTTCAAATCCTTTAATCACATTACGCCCTATTTCAAAGAATACCTTACTTGGTGAACTAATACCAAAATTAGTTTGTATTCTTGAAATTACTTGATTAGTTAGTTCATCAATTTTGTTTAGAACTAAACTTGAGTCTGAAAGTCCTGCAGTTAATCCTTCAATCAATCTTTGCCCAAAACTAACTCCATATTCTCTCCATTTAGGTGTGTAAGTATCAAGTATCGATAACATATTTTTTTGCCCATCTTCTAAAATCAATGCTTGTGCTTCCTGCTGTAAAACTAAATCTTCGTTCATTTTGTCATAGTTTTCTTTTAGTATTTCATTTTGTTCATCAAATATCTTACTTTGTGCTTCATTACTTTTCTTTAAACCTTCTATTTCTCGATTAATACGATTGTTTGTATTTTCAATTAAGGTATTATAAAAATCATTTTGTCCACTGAGGAAATCCTGTATAAACTTTATTTGTTCCTGTTTCTGATTTATCCAACTTTCATATTGGTCATTCTCGATTTGTTCATTAATTCGTTTTAAAAGTTCCTGTTTCTTTTGGTTTATGTTTACTGAGTTTTCAATAAGTTTTTGTTGATATTCAAATTCTAAATTCACTCTGTCTTCATTTATCTTTTTAAGTTCTTCATTGAACTTCAATTCATTGTTTAGTATTTCTTCATTTGAGCTATCTATCACTTCTTGTTTGTTTATGTTAAGTTTTTCAATTTCTCTATTATAATCTTCTTCTTCTCTTGTGCGTTTTAAATTAATTTCATCTAATCGCTTAAATAGTTTTTGTCTTTCTTCTTCAAGGTCTTTTTCTGTCCAATCATAAGTTGATAAATACTTATTAAATGCTTCCCTTGCTTCTTGTTCTTCGATGCTTAAATCTTCCATTTTGCGATTATAATTAATTTGCTTGTCTAAAATCCTATCTTGAATATCTGAAAGCCTTTCTTGTAATCGTTTTTCTAAATCTATTTTTTTGTCATTGAAGGATTTTCTTAAATTTACTTCATCTGCATTTAATTTTTCTAAATCTGAGTTATATCTATCTCGTATATCAGTTATCTTTTTAGTCCATTCATTTTCAATTTCTATATTATCTTCTGCATATTTTTGATAAACTTTTTGCTTATTTATTTCTTCTCTTTCTTTGTTTCTTACTTCAATTTCTTTGTTCAGAGAATTAATTAAACTGCTATAATATTTATTTATTTTGCTTTGTTCATTTTTAAAGAAGTATTCCGATAATTCTGCTTCTTTATTAAGGTTCTCTAATTGAATCTCATATTGTTTATTTAGTGTGCTTTCAAAGTTTTTAAGTAGTTCTTGATTATATTTGTAATTTACTTCATTTCTTTTCCTTAAAGCATCAATGGTTAAGCTTTCAAGTGTATCAAATATTCTTGTTGCTCTATATTTAGACTCATTTAGTTTCTCTTCTATTTCTCTTGCTAATCTTTCTGCTTCTCTTGCTGCATCATCTGATGTATCTGATATTCCGCTTGCAATACCACCACCTAAACTTACTCCTAAATCTTCTCCTAAAGTTTCTAATTCAGGTTCTATTTCTTTAATAGGTTTTTTTATTGCATCTTCTATTTCTTTCTTTGATATAGGTTTTGTTTTAAATGCTCCTGCTGTTTCCTTTTGTAATATATATTCCATTTCAGACATCACTGGTTTGCCAAGTGAACCTGGAGATACCATCATTCCAGGAATAGATGTTTGCGGTTTTTTAGCTGGTAGTTGCCAAGATAATCCACCTGTAATTTGTTGATTAATATTTGGTCCAAATATTTCATTTCCTGGTTTTAAACCAGCAGGATATATTTCACCCAGTCGTTTTACATATGATATTATTACACCTACTGCACTTATAAAACCTAATATTGGAGCAAGTAATGATGAATTTATAATTCCACCTAACCATTTAAAAATTGAACCTATTCTTGGTAGTATTTTTTCTAAACCTATTAATGCCAAACCCATTTTGCCAAGCCAATCAACCACTGGTCCAGAGACAGCAATAAACTCCATGCATCTTGTTACAAACATTTTTGTTTCAGGACTTACTTTTGAAATATATACTAAGTAATCTTTTAAAGCATTTGTAATTCTTGTTACATCTTCTTCCAATGTTTCTTTTGCAAATGACAAAAATACTTCTTCGACTGCACCTTGAAGTTCTTGAAATACACCAGTTAAACCTGACATTTGTGTTTTAGAAACTCTCTCTGCAGTCCCTCCAGCATCATCAAGTTTGATTTTCAGTTTTTCTAAACTATCTGCACCTTGTTCAACTACTGCACTAAATAATGCTCCGTTAACTCCAAATATAGTTAGCATATCTGAGGTATCTGCACCAGACTTCTCAAACTGTCTTGTGATATCAGTTAATGATTTTAGTTTACCGTTTGAGTCTAATACTTCTATACCCAAAGCTTGAAGTCTTTTCTTAGCTTCTGCAGTTGGGTCAAGTAATTCTGAGATTACTCTTCTTAAAGTTGTTCCCGCTTGTGAACCTTGAATACCTGCATCTGATAATTTTCCTATAACTGCTACTACTTCATTAAAACTTAATCCTGCACTTGAAGCAATTGGTCCGACATATCTTAAAGCGTCACCAAGCATTCGCAAATCCATATTTGCACTTGTAAATCCTTTTACTAATACATCAATTGCATTATTAAGCTCACTTATATCTATTCCGTATCCTCTTATGACATTTGATACTATACTTGCAGAAGTTCCCATATCTAACAAAGCACTTGAAGCTAATTGCAATACACCTTCAGAAGCATCGTATATTTCATTTACACTGTAACCTGCTAATGCTAAATTGCCCATTGCTTCTGCTACTTGAGAAGCAGAAAATTCAGTAGTGTAACCTAAATCTCTTGCTCTTTTAGTCAGTTTCTCTAAATCATTCCCAGTAGCACCAGAAATTGCCGCAACTCTATTCATTGCAAGCTCAAAATCTGCAAATGTTTTGATTGCCATTGTTCCCGCACCAACTATAGGTAGAGTTAATTTTAAGGTCATATCCTTACCAACTTTAACCATCGATTTAGAAACTGACTCAAGTTGTTTGTTAAAGTTTTGAAATCCAGTAGGTTTAGTTTGCGATATACCTTTATTTAGGTTAACTCCAATTTGATTACCGAACTTAATAGCATCTTGTTGAAGCTTATTTAATGCTTTATTAAACTCAGTTACATCAGCAGTTATTTCTGCACTTACTTCGCCTATTTGCATTTTATCTCAAATCCTATTTGCATTTTATCTCAAATCTAATCAAGTAAATTATCTTCATTGAATTCAGCCAATAGTTTCCCTTTCTTTTCTTTTAAGAACTGTGCAAAATTAGAAAATTCACCAAGACCTCTAATTAAAACTAAGAACCTTCTTAAGCTCATTGTTCCCATAGCAGTGTTTATATCCAAATTGTAATACCTTTGAAAGTCTGCTTCTAATGAAGCCCAGCCCCAAATTATCAGTCTTGCGTCTAAAGAACTTTTTTCGTTTTTTTTTCAGATAACAGCTTCCATTTTTCTAAAATACCAGAAGCCATTTTCCCTATTACAAATTCAAACTCTATTTCATTTTGAATTATGAATTCATAAAATTCTTCTCCAAACATTAACTTAATGAACTCAGGCATTTTATCTGTGGGTATATCAACTATTTGTTTACCGTTTTCATTCCTTATGCAATTCCTTAAATAGAAAACATAGAATTGCGTTGGAACACTTGCAGGTATACTGAATGTTCTTCCTTTAAACTTTATTTTGATTGGTTTATTTTTGTTTTGATATTCCTCGTATGCTCTATCAAAGTCAATTGAATTTTCTTCAACTTCAGCCTTAATAGCTTCATCAAGTTTCCTATCTAAGAAATCAATAGTTTTTTGGTCTTCTAAACTTAAAGCAGACATCATTTCTCCTTTACACTACTGGGGTATCTTTTGTTGCTGTAAAGTCTGCAGTGAATTTATAAACTCCATCACCTATTGAACCTGAATTTTCATAATTAGTAAAGTATCCTTCATAATCATTACCTGTATTGTCTGAGTAAATTCTTTCCAATGTTATACTACCGCCTGCTTTTGCTGTTGCTTCTAATAAATCTTGTCCAGCATCATCAACCTTTACTATTCCTGCAACTGAAACTGTTTGATTAAGAGATATGGGCATGTTCTGTCTTTGTATCATTTCAGTTCCTTCTCTTACATCTTCTGAGCCAGTTACATCAACTGTCTCTAATGCAGTTTTGTCAGAAAAACTTGTAATTTTTCCAACCACTACATTATTAACTTTTACTACTGTTTTAACAAACTTTCTTTCCATGAAAGCCCTCCTTTTAAAATTTTAAATTCTGTTCAATGTTAGGTTTTCATATCTAACATTAAAATACATTGAAAATTCATTGCGAGATTTTTCATCCTTTCCCAGGCTTTGAGGATAGGTCTCGATTTCAATGAATGTTATTAAAGAGCCTTCAATATCTCCACTTAAAGCTATTAAATATGAATATATATTCTGTGCTTTAAGTTTTGCGTTATTGTAATTATTATCCCGTATTAGTATTTGAATTCCTGCATTATCAATATTTAATCCGTTACTTTCTTCTAATACAGGAGCTGAACCATTATAAATCGTTATACAATCATCAGGTTCATCTGGTTGAAAATCAATGAATATATCTTTGTTTATTTTCCCGACATTTAAACTTTGTAAATATTTAGCAATACTATCCGCAATCATTTATTCACACCTTGTGCAATCATCTATCTGAACTCACTTCTTATTTCACTTTTTAATTTTGTTTTTAAGTTCTTAACATGTCTATTGAATGGGTCTCTTAAGTAAAATCTTTTTCTACCGTGTTGAAAGTTTGCAGAATTTTCATGCCATCTTCGTGCGTATGGTATTTTTGGTAGTCCAGTTCCAATACCACCACCAAAACAAACAACTCCTATAGGTTTTGTGGTATGCATTATAACCATACCTGAATTTTGCAATGTTCCTTCATCTAAGGGAACCTCTTGCACTGCATCTGTTAAAATATCATCAAGTATGTCTTTGATTGCTTTCCTTGAAGCTTTTTCCATTTTTAATATTGCTCTTGGTCCGTTCCAGTTTTTCCATTTAGTAGCCATTAAATACCACCCAGTTCCCAATGATGAATTTGTCCTGTAATAGGATTTATAACTGGTTCTATAGTTTCAATGTTTATTTCTTTATTGTCTACTTCTACCTTATAAGTTTTGTCACTATTTAGGTCTATGTCTGCTAAGTAAATTATACAAGTCAATGTTTTGTTTTCTTTCTTTTTATCAATTATCTGTTTTGAACTTGGTTCAATATGACATTTTGTTTCTAATGTATAATCTTCAATCATATCTCCATACTCGTTTTTTCCGTATTGTGTTATCTTACAATATTTTGTAAATAGTGAACTTATTTCATTTGGACACAATTATCAATCAACTCCCTTATTAATGTATCAGCCAAATGTAATTCTCTGGGTAGTAAGGAATAATTTTCATAGGTTGCAGAAAACTTTCCTAAACTAATACTCCTTACTACCCCTGTTGCTATATCTTTATTATCGTAAAGATAACTAACCATATAAGCTATCCATCGCTTAACATTTTGCCTTTGCATTTCAGTTAGTTCTGTTAAGTCTAATTCTTCAAGCTCTTGATTGAGATTAATTCTTTTATTAAACAACTCACAAGCAAATTGTATTCGTTGTTCAGTTGCTTCTGTTCCTGGTCTTCCTGTTATTAAATTGTATTCATCAGAAGTTAAATACATATTACATCTTTACATATTTCAGTATTGCATGCTTGATTTTAGTTGGGTCTGAATAAGTTATTTTAACCATCTGGTCTTCTGGTTTTGCAAATCTCCATCGTGTCCCTAATTCAAATAATACCTTTTTACCTTTTGGTATTGTAACTTCTGCGTCTTCTAATACATTATAATTTGAAGCTACGTAACTTTTAATTGTCATTGTTATATCAGTGCTTACATCAGAATTCTCGACATAAATCAATATTCCACCATCATCTTTAAAATAATCTTCTGCTAAAATACCTTCTTCTGGGTTAGCTACAGTTGCAGAAACAGCTTTACTTGCTAAATCAATAGGAGTCAAATATTGAAATGAATTTACATCTAATATTGCCATTATTTCTTACCTCCTTTTATAAAAATGGGTTTTAAATCTTCAGTTTCTTTTTTTTCAATTTCAGGTTCTTTTATCACTGGTTCTTTCTTAATTAATTTTGGTTTTACTACTTGAATTATCTTTTTATTTGCCCATCGTTCTGCAATATTTTCATCTATATACATTGTATCGCCAATATTCTTTAGTTCACGTTTTCCATTTTGATTGACAATTGTTTGTTTTATAAACTTTACTTCAATCATTATGCTTCCTCCTCATAACAAGGAATATATATCACTATCAATTCCTTTGTATCATTAAAGGTTGCACCTGTTGGAGTAAGAACATTTAATGCTATATCACTTTTTGAATATGTGCCTGTATGAGCTATTTGTGCTTTATCAAATATAGTCAAAACTATTCTATCTTCATAAAATAATGCAGGTAGTCCTATTTTGTTTACAGTTCCAATTTTAATCCAATCTCCTTCAGTAGTATATGCAGGTAGGTCTGCTTTGGTTACACTTTTAAATGCTTTTGTTGACAGTATAGTAGTGTACCCAGTTGGTAGTGATATTGTTTCAGTTATTGACCTTCCTAAGATATCAGTTCCATAAAGCTTTACATTCCCTGCAACAGAATTTGATTTCTTAGTAAGCAATATTGGTCTTGCTAAATCAATTGTTTTAAATCCAGTTGTAACTGTCTGTGGGTCAGCTAATAGAGTTATAGAGTCATGCACAGTCTCTGCACCTGCAGTTTTTGGAGCACATTTGAACTCTGCTAAATATCTATGAGTTGCACTTCTAACAGGATTTGAAAGTATCTTAATGAAATTCCATTTAAAAGGATTGTATAACATTTCAATCCTCCTTAAGTAATTATTCCAAATGGGAATCTATTTGCTTTAACAGGTTGTAATCTATTCACAGGATTAGGAACCTGCCATCCAAGTCTCATAACAGCTCTAATAGCAAGCATATCTTGTTGTGCTAAATTGTAAATTATATCTCCATTATCATCTTGTATCACGCCTTCAGTAAGTATTTTAAAAGTAATATCTTGTCTAATTGCATAAACTGCACTTTGAAAATCTCCAGCTACTAATTGAGCTTTACTTATATTCCACATTCCACTTTTAACAAATTGAATAGGAGCTCCAAATAAAGTATATGTCACTGGTCCTTGAAAACTTTCCATAAATACAGGTCTGCCTAATGCATCTCTCAAATCTCTTAACTGTGCTTTGATTGTTATTGGAGCTATGAAACCTGTTACATCATAACCATCACTTTCTACTGAAGCCATAATACTTGATACATCCTGAAGTAAATCCTCTCCAGTTCCTAATGCAACGACATTTCCTGCACTTGTTGCTCCAGTGATTATATCGTCAGGCCAGCTTGTAGGTGCTCCTGTTCCAAAAAAGATTGCTTGGTCAATTGCTACCCCAAAAGCTTCAGTCAAAGCAGTTTTACATTCTCCCCAAATATCATAGTCAGCATCTTCAATTATATCTTCAGGAACTGGGATTATTGCCGCAATTTCTTCTGCGTTAATGAACTTATTTTCCCATGCTAATTTGGTTGTTGGTTTCTTGCCAGCTGGTGTATTAGTTGTTCCTTTATTGATGAAGCTTGCAGTTGCCAAAGAAGCCATTACTGGTATCCTTCTTTGTCTCTTAGACATATTTGGTAGTTTTTTCATTAATTGAAGTGCATATGAATATTCAGGAACTGCTTTAATTATTTCATTTGATACTTCTTGCGGAATTAAACTTGCCGCATCAGTTTGGTCTATAAAAGCCATCTCTTAACCTCCTCAAGTTTTAAATTTTGCTTTTACTTCTTTGCTAATTTTCTAATAATAGAATTCATATCGACCTGACTTTGAGGAGTTCCTTGATTTGGTGGTATACCTACCTGAGGTTTATTTCCACTCTTTTTAATTTGTGGATATTCCTCAATTAAACTTTTTATCTCTTCAAGTAACAACTTCTCAAAAGTTTCACTTGAAGGGTCGACATTCTCTAATTTGCCTTGCTCTCTAAGCAAAGCTTTTGTAAAGAGAGGGTCAACCTCTAATTTGTCTGCTATTCTACCAAAACTTTTTTCAAATGTCAAGTCTTTTATCAATTTATCTTTTTGTGCAATTACCTCTTCCAATGTTTGTTCATTGCTTCCTTCATCAAGTCCTAATGATTTAAGAACTTTATTTAATTTTTCTTCTACCTCTTTTGCTTTAGTTCTATATTTTGCGTTCTCTTCTCTTAAAGCTTTCACATACTCAATAGGGAATGTTTTTTCTTGCTCTTGTTCTGGTTCTGTATTTTCTTGTTCATTTTCTTTGTTTACATCTTTTTCGTCCATATAATCCTCCTTTATTTTATTAATTGTTTATGGTCATTCAACCATTTTTTTGCTTCATTTAAAGTGAACTTCTTTTTATCAAACATAACATTTTGCGGAACCATTGTTCCGTTTGTGTCTGTTTTTAATTTTCCCATTGTGCTTTTTACTCCATCTGTTATGTCAATCACTCTAAATGAATTAGGTTTAAATAGATTGGGTGGTCTCACTCTATAATGCCAATATGCTCCTGGACTTTCTTCATCCCAACCTCTTATCTCTGGCATACTACCCTCCTTTCTAATATCTTACTTATATCTTGCATTTACTTTATCTACAATACTCATTGTTGATTTGGTATATTCTCTGGGTTTTATAGATGTATTAAACTCTGCATATGTTTCTGCAAAGTATTCTGAATAATTACTAAGTCCATATACTGAAGAATAGTTTTCAAGAAACTCTTTACTTGCTTTCTTCTTATTCTTAATTAATTTATATTCCTTTTGTTTATTCATAAATCTTACATGGTCTTCCCCTAATAGTCTTGTTAATTCTGGGTCTTTGCTTGCTCTAATTTTCTTTTGCATATCTGTTTCAATAAAATGTCCAAATTCATGTGACATTGTTTGTGCTTCTAATTGTGAACCTGGTGTATGATAATACCATTTATTAACTTCAATATCAAAGTTTAGTTTGGTATCTTCAATGTTTTCTTTTGAAAAGTATTTAGGATTTACCCATAAAACATTATTATCTGTGTCACTCAATGCGTAAGCATCACTATAGTATTTAGTGAATTCCTTTTTTGAACATTTCATTAATTTGCAAGCATCGTCTATATCATCTGTTATCTTATCTAACTTAAGTCCTGATAACTCCTTAGCTCTTGCATATTCTTTTGAAATCTCGTTTACTACTTCATCAGTAAGTTTACTGATATTAACTTTTGTTTTTAAGTCCTTCTCGATATATTCAATTGCTTGTTCTCTTGTTTTTATATCTCTAAATCCTACCTCTATGTATTGCGTTGCTTTTTTAACTGTTTTTAAATCCTCTGCAAAACTTGCAAATCGTTTAGGAACAAATCTTATTTGTTCCCTTTGTGGTTTTCTTTTTAAATAGGGATTTGTATTTATGAATTCTCTTAACTGTTTCTGTTTCTTACTTACTAATTTTTTGTATTCCTCTTTATGTGTTAATTCATATGCAGTTTTATTTTGTCTTACTTCTCTTTCTAATCTTCTCTGTTTTTGTGAGTTTATATAAATTATTTCATTAGCTTTTTTTTCTCCATACTGGTCAATCAGTTTTTGTTCTTCCTCTGAATATAAATACTTAGGTTTGTGTCCTGTATAAGGTGTGAATGTATGTCTACAATTAGGATGAAATAAATGATTATCTTGTGCTTCCTGAAGTGATGGATATCTTTTATCATTGCCTGAGATACTTAAAACTTTTCCATTGTATCGTTGACAATATTTACAACAACCTAAATGTGAACTTACTAAGATTAAATCATTGCCAGTTTCTTGAAGTCTATTTAATTTACCTTCTCTTTCAGCTTGTAATGTCATAGTTCTTGAAACCATCTCTGAATACTCATCAATGGGAATATTTCTACCATTCTTTGTTGTGAAACTAATAATTCCATCATCAGTAAACTTTTGAATTAATTCATCTGTATACATTTGCCTTGTATATAAATCGCCTTCTTGAAAATTATCTGTGAAAACAGTAGTTGCAGTTTTGTAATATACATCATTTATTCCTCTTGTTATGTGGTTCATTATTTGGTTACCTACTATTTCTCTGTTCATCAAGATTACTCCTAAGGCTGATTTATGTCCTGTGAAGTTTTCTAAACCTACTCCTTTTTTAAGTATCTCATCAAATTCATTTGTGTCTTTGTAAAGTGGTTTTTGATTTAAGTTAACTGGTGTTATCTTTTTAACTGGTTTACCTTTTATATTTTTTGCTCCTTTTAAGTAATTATTAACTGCTTCTTTTACCCAATTATTTAAATTCATCTCTAACATTTGTAAATCTTTACTAATTGAATATTTAAAGTCACTATTTGAGATTAAGTTCCCATTTTTATTTGCTTGTTTTAAAATAGCTTTTAATCTGTTTAAAAACTGTATTAAAAACTTTTCTAAGTTCATAATATTTCATTCATTCTATCTATCTCTGCTTGTATTTCTTCCTCGCTCCAATCTGGGAATAATAATTTAAGCGAGGTATAGTTACTCAATAATTGAACTTGCCTTAGATTTCTTATTGTGTTTGAAGTTTGTTCTAATGAAGTATTTATCTCACTTGGGAATGTTACATTAAAATCAACTTCTTTATCTCCATTATAAAATACTCTATCAAACTCTTGTAATTGCCAGAATAGTTCTTCTAATCCATCTTGCCAATATTTTATTTTTTTCTTTCTTGTTAGTAATGATTTCCCTTGCATGATATTTAGTGCTGTTCCACTTTCTGCTCTTCCTTCTATATCCATACCAAATGATTGAGGTGCATATCCTGCCCGTGTTGTTACTTCCCTTATTAAAGTTAATGCAGTTTCTTTATGCTCGTTGACTCTAATTTGAAATTGTAAAGGTTCTATTGGTTTATAATTTACATTTGCCAGTTTATTTTGTGTTAAATCAATCTTTAAATAAACTTCATTGTAAACATCAAACTTGCCTTTTCTTAATATCTCTGAGTCCACAAATATTCTTGCCATTCCTAATCTCAAATCTCTTATCCAACTTGAGAATGTTTCGTCTAAGGAGTCTAATAAGCTTATTAAGCTTTCACAGTCTGCCCTTCCCAAAGGTGACAAGGGATACATTAAGTTTGGTTTTAAATTAGGTATGTAAACAACTCCTAAATCATTAATGGGAATTATAATATCTTGCAAGTTTAAAACTGCAACTTCTTCAATCTTATTAATATCAACTTCTCTTCCTAAATTATCATCTGAACCTTCATATAGTTTATAAGTTATATTTAAACTTCCGTTTATGATTTCCCTTGTTTCAAATAATCTAAATACTTTAAATTCATCTTTGAATTCTTGCCAGAATATAACCTTAACCAACTTACGATTTTTGAATACTGGTATCGTATAATAAGGAACTGAAACATTTATTAATGGGTTAACTTCATTTGAGTCTATATCAATCTTAAAATATATTCCCGAGAATGCACTACAAAGTTCTGCACTTTCAATCAATATAGAGTCAAAGGAATTATTGTAAAGTATCTCATCTAACCTGTCTTTGTTTAGGTCTTTTTCACTTGAATAATTAAAGCTTTCTGAAAATAATAAGTTCGCATTAAGAATTGCAATATCATTCATTAAAGGCGTATGTATCATTACCCTTCTTTCTTTCAATTCCTCTGTGCTCCAAAACTTATCTAATACTTTATTTGAATAATAGTTTGCTAATTCCTCTGTATTACAGGAATACCATTTCATTAATTCTAAATCCTTCTCTGCAATATCACTCTTTAAATAAGGATACTTAAACATTGATTTCTCCTTTCTGATACTTAGAAGCAAAGAAAGATATTACTGAGTCTGTTCTATGGTCGTCTTCTTTTACTGGTTCCTCTGTTCCCTCTTTGAATGAATAAGCTTGTAGGTTTCTTTTTGTTTCTAAGTCATTTATTATTAATTGTTTTTTTTCTAAATACCATCTTATGACATTTATGCTTATCTTTTTCCAAACTGAAAAAGCAACTGGTATAACATTCACATTTTCGTCTCTTAATACTTTTGCAAGTTCAATGTTTGAGTCATTAGGATTGGAGTCTGCATAAATGTTTGTTATTTTATATTCCTTAACTAACTTTTTAATTTCTTCACATCTGACTGATAATTCTACATAGTTCCAAACAAAACTTTTCACTAAGTATATTTTTTCTTTTGTTACACTGAACAAAGATAAAACTGTTTCTTTATATCCCCAGTCAATTCCTGCTTCCATTATTCCCAACTCATATTCATTCTTATATGCATTTTCAAGTTGTTGATAATCAAATACTGAATTCCTAAATGAAGGTCGCTTTAGTTTATATTCAACATCTATCATTTGTTGAGTTAGTTGTTTTTGTTTTGTTTCCCATTCTCTTTTTGTCCAAAATCCTGAAGGTTCTAAACATTCATTAATGCACCACTTATAAATCTTACCTTCTCCTTTATCTATTATTTCTTCCATTAGCCCATTAGGATTGTGTAAAGTAGAAGAAATTAATATTTGTGGTTTAATGCCGTAAGCTTCTTTTGGTTGTCCTAAACTTGCTAAGTAAATATCTTTATCCATTTCATCAACTTCATCTAAGAATAATTTCTGAGGATGTGGTCCTCTTACTGATTTTTGAGAAGCAGTCAATATACTTACCCAGCTACCATTTACTAATTCATATTTTGTCTTACTTAGTTCTCCTTTAATTAAATTTAAATTCCCGCTTTCATACCAAAACTTTTCTAAGTAATCCATTACCTTTGATGATTGCTCAAATGAACCACCTAATACTGTTATTCCACAATTTGGTTTATGTATACTCATAAAGTAAGCAAGTAATGCAATCATCATTGTCTTACCACCACCTCTGAAAGCCCACCATATATTTGTGTCATTTTCTTCATTGTATACTTCCCATAAAGCTTCCATTGGGGTTGAATGTTCTGCACATATTTTCTTGTTTGGTATTTCTATTTTAAAGTTTGTATATATTAATGACCAAAGTTCTATCTTTGACTCTGGTCTGCAATTTTTAAGTAACTCAAACTCATCAATCTTGTTCATTGTTCTTGATTTTATAAATTAATTCAAGTATTTCTTTCTTATGCTCATCAATATCTGATTCTGTTTCTATTGTTATACTGCTTAATGTTTTCTCGCTATACTTACAAGCAATATCAAATACTTTTGCCGCTTCTAACTTACTATTGAATGTCATTAAGGGATAATATATTCTTGTTCTACCTTCTTTGTCTGTTTCTGTTACCTTCTTACTTGTTATATCCTTAAATGCTAAATCTTTAAGTGTTTCAAATCTTATAAAATCATTCTTCTTTGCATTTATTATTCTTTCTTGCAATACTTCTTCAGTTGTCTGTTTTTTCTTTCTTTCTTCTATTATTTTTTGGTTTATTTCATTTACTTGTTCTTTATCTTTTAATCCTTCTGTTGCACCTATCTTATATGCTTCTTCCCAAAGATTTTGCCAACCTTCATTTTGTGCCCATAGTGATATTGTTGAATAGTTAACCTTCTTGTTGAACCGTTGTTGAATTTTTGTCGCTATTTGTCTTAGTGAATATTTATGTCTTCCTTTATCATCAGGTGTTAAATATAGTTCTTTTGCATATTCTTTAACTTCTAAATTATTACTCATTTCATCACATTTGTGCTTGTTATTTTTTTTGCTTTTGAATGTGAATAATCTTTTATCATTAATTTTAAGAAATCTTCTCTACTGAAATCTGATAATCTAAATATTTCTTCTTCTCTCATTCCTAATTCTTTTGATATCTCCTGCATAGGAACATTTGATTCTATTAATTCCTTTATTATCTTTTTCATTGGGTCAAGTAAATGTGTTCCCCTTGCTCTGTTATGTGTTATTGTCCCGTATATATCTTCTTTATGACTTTTATGTTCTACTATTACTATAGGAACTTTATTATTTAGTAAACTCTTTAAAGGTTCTCTTCCACTTACTAACCATCTATGATAACCATCTATAATAACTAAATCTTTTGTTACTACTATAGGAGCTGTCCAGCCATTATTTAAAATACTTCTTTCTAATAGCTTTAAGTTTTCTTCCAATACCATATTAGGATTGTAATCATTTGCTTTTAGTAAATCTCTGTCTATTATTTGTATTGTTTTAATTGTGTCTAATATATTTTTTTCTTCCATTACTTACTCCTTTTAATATGTATACCTTCCCTTTTTGTGCTATTTGATACCATATCAGTATACCATCCTCTTAAGTTACGTCTTTTAGGATCCCCTGCTTTTATTACTTCATAAATTTGTTTGTATTCTTTTTGTGTTAGTATAAAACTATATCTTAAAACAAACCTACTTATATCTTTTCTGTTTTGTTGCTGTAATTCATTAGTGAAGTTTCTATCATCTGAGACATATTCTAAAAACAATTTTTTGTAATCTTTATTATCATCTTCTTCTGATTTTTCTAATCGTTTTCTTTTTCTTGTATTTCGTTTGAACATTTCACTATCCCAATATAAAGCCGCCAAATATGCATGAGGTTCTCTTTTAATTATTCTGGTCATAAGGTCTGGATAATATTCTTGCATTCTTACTAAACTTGAAGCTGTATCAATGGAGAAAAATTGACTTATCCTTAATCTTCTTTTATTAACACCAGTTTGATACATTCTAATATATACTTCTGGGAAGGTTATTTTGTTCTCATATAAATAAAGCCAAACATCATTATCTGTCCAGTCAAATATAGGCATAAATGGTCTATGGGTAAAATTCTTTGACTTTTTTTTAGATATACCGCTCAATCTTTGTGCTGACTCTGCTGTTCTTACCCCTAATATATTTATTTTGTCTTTGTCATATCTATAAAGAAAGCTTTGATAATTATCTTCTATTTTGTTTAAATATATAGAATCTCTTATTGCAAACTCTGGTGGTTGTCTTACCCATACATCAGATTTAGTAGAATCCCAACAAATATATGTTTCATCATTTTGTAATTTATTAAAACAGTTATAATGTTTTACCTCAACACAATACCATCTAAAATCAACTCCTATTTGTAGGAATTTTTGTCTCCAATCTTTAACTATCTCTATGACATCATCATACATTGCTTCTTCATCAATGAATCTTATTGTTAGAAGATTTTTATCTATCTTATTTTCAAGAATTAAATTATATATTAAGTGTCCCAGACATAATGAATCTTTACCACCTGAAAAGCTAAATACTACTGGTAAATTATAACTAAACAATTTAATGATTCTTTGTTTAGCCGCCTCTACCACATCTATGTCTAAAGATTTTTGTATTATCATATCATGATTATAACTTTCCTAAATTAATTTCTTGTCCACAATTAGGACATTTAATTATTCTTTCTTCATTAAGTGTTTTTAGTTTGTCTTGTTGCTCCTTTGATAATTCAAAATCTTCTAAGGTATTTTCATATTTATCTGTTACTAATAGTTCCAAAATATCTTCATCATATCCAGGTATCTTTAAGTCATCTATTTCTTTAATCTCTGCTATTAATTCATTAAAGACATTATAATCATTAAAACCTAACTCATATAATCTATTATCGCTTATTATTAATTTCTTCTTCTCTGATTCAGTTAATCCTATTATTCTGTTTACATCGCATTTTGTATAATTTTCTTTTATCATTGCTTGATAGACACCATTGCCAATTAATATATTATTATCTTCATCGATTACTAATGGTCTGGTCTGATTAAACATTCTTAAACTTTTTCTCAATTCTTCAATTTGTGTATCTCCATGATATCTAACATTTTTCTCTAATGGTTTTAATTTGCTTAATTCTATGATTTCCCTTTTAATTTCACTCATTACTCAATTCCTTTCCATTAATTAAACTAATCAGTGGAAAACCTACCGCCAATATTGCACTTATAAGCATTAATCTCCAATCATTTTTAAAGCTTCCTATTAGATATGTTGGAGCACCACTAATCAATCCTAACATTTCTCCCCAGAATAATCCCTTCTCATTCATTTTTAGATTTAAACTTGCAAATACTGTTGGTAATGTTACTGTGCTTCTTAACATTCCATAAAATAACCACAAATGAGCTATCTTTAATCCTGGTATATTTGCTATTAGAATACCAATTATTGTTATTAGTATCATCATAAATCTTGTTTTGTTGTAACTAAATTTATTCATAATATCATGTCCCACTAATGAAGACGTCGAACATAAACCTGTGTCTATTGTTGATAATAACCCTGATATTAATATCCATAAGAAAGGTATTATTATTAATGGACTCGTATATTTTAAAATTACTGCAATATTGATATATTGCATATCTATATTGGTCATTCCGCTTCCTGCACCTATGAAACCTAACAATGACATCAATAAAGGAACCACTGCAAATATTAAAGAAGCTATAATGTATGTTTTAATAATATCTTTACTTTTTTCTATTGAAAAAGCTCTTTGCCAATATGGTTGTCCTCCTATTGGTCCAGCAAATAAAGTAATGGTAGAAGATATGCCAAAAGTTAACATAACTTCTAAACCATTCTTAGAGAAAATATTACTATATTTTCCTGTTATACCACCTAATCCTGCTTTCAATGGAGCTAATCCTGTTTTAGATAATACCGTCGGAATAATAATAAACATTAATACTAACATTATCATCATTTGAACTGTATTGCTTATTGTGTTTGCTTTATAACCACCATAAAATGAATATCCTAATGCCATTAATCCTAATATTACTGTCAATAAATGAAAGTTTATTCCAGTAACTAAAGATATAGCTCCTGCTCCTGCTAATACTTGAATAGCTACAGCACATATATCCATTGTTAATAATTCAAACAAGTGATATTTATGAACCCTATCTGAATATCTTCCCATATACTCTGATATTGTAAAACCATTAGGATGTCTTTCTCTCACTTTAACTGCAAATATTCCAAATAGTGCTAATGCCAAAACATTAGGAACTAAGAACCAAAATAATCCTACTAATCCCTGTTGATATGTTTTTTGTGCTGACACAAATAAAGCAGGTGCCCATATCCAAGCAGATGCTACACTAAAACTTCCAATGATACTTGACACTTTTCTGTTGTTCAATAAAAACCACGATTTTGTTTGTTCCTTTTTGCGACAGGTAATAAAAATTATTCCATAAATAAATAATGAATAAACTGCTAAGATAATGAAACCTTGATATTGGTTCAATACTTTCATTTCCATCTCCGTTTTTTAATTTGTATTTATTCTATCATTGAATTTATTATTGTCAATAATTAAACTTATTTCTTTTTTCTCCATTTATAAGGTTCTCTTGTATAACCTTTTAAGCTTTCAATAAATTCTTCTCTCAAATAATATCTTTCTAACTTTTTACTTCTAAGCTCAAATAAATATTCATTACTCCATCTATTTTTATTTTTCATACTTAAAATAGAAGCTTCTAAGTATTTTATTCTGTTTAGTATGTATGCATTTTTTCTTTTGTATCTTTTTAATCTCAAATATTCCTGAAGCAATTTAATTGGTTTTTCATATCGTTCTAACACTTCTAAGACATCGCTTATACTCATATTATCTCTTAACTTTGCATAAACTTCATCAGGAATATTTTTAAATACCTTATCTATATCTTTTTGTCCCTTCCAAGTATTTATTTTCACTTATTCTCCTTTCATTGTAAGATATTTTCTCCATATAATCCAAGCAGTTTCTTCTGATATATTTAATTCATTTGCTATTTGTT
>ERZ795047.1931-NODE-1931-length-20647-cov-10.924097_pt1 | contig 20647 bp, 12 predicted proteins | sample MGYA00375131_ERZ795047 | MGnify/ENA primary metagenome ERZ795047 (study PRJEB30176, sample SAMN05720228) | activated sludge metagenome | isolation source: Anaerobic digester | place: Japan | collected 2015-05-20 ...
GCCAGCGTGCCGCCTTCGTTGACGGTAAAGGCGTTGTCAGTGGCCGTACCGGAGAAAACGAGCGTGCCGCCGCCTGCTACGACGACATTCAGGGCACCGGTGCCGTTGGAGAGCGTGCCGCTGAGGATGTTGGTCTGCGTACCGCTGAAGGTCAGCGTTTTGGTTCCGGACGAAATGGGGGCGATGGCACCGCTGAAGGTCAAGGGACCGCCGCCTGCGTTTTCGAACGATGTGCTGCCGGCGCTGAGTTGGACGGGGAGTGTTAGCGTGGCTTGCGAGGTGCCGGTGTAGACGAATTTGGACGGGCTGCCGTCGGAGCGCACGGCCGTCACGCCCAGTGCGGCGGGATCGGTGAACACGACGGTGCCGTTGCCCGTCGAGATGCGGGTTGTCCCTGTGAAGGAGTTGCCGGGATTCGTCAACAGCAGGGTGCCCGCCGCGTTCAACTCGACGCCCGAGCCCTCCACGCCGGTGATGCGGGCGGCGATTGTGAGGGTGGTGCCGGCCGCGGGTTTGATGTTGGCGAAGTCTGTGGTGGACGTGCCGTTGCGCGAGACCGTAATGTCGCCGTCGCCGCCGAGGATGAAGTCCGCACTGGCGACCAGAATATCGCCGCCGCCGTTCGAGAGGGCGAGCGTTGCACCCGCCGCGACCGTGACGGTGGCCGGGGCATTGGCGAAGATCGTTTTCAGCGTGATGCTTGCCGGGATCGTGACAACCGCCGGGGTGTTGAAGGTTGCCGTGTCGGACGCGGCTTGCGGCACGCCGTCCGACCAGTTGGCGGCGTCTGTCCACGAGCCTGTGGCACCTCCAATCCAAACAGAATCCACTGCCGAGACAGCGCTCACGGCTACCAAGGTCACAAACGCGGCCAAACATGAACTACGGACATAATGACGGATCATGTCGATCTCCTTTCGTCGTGCGAATCGTTCTTCACCTAAAGATACAGGGGATAGATCGCCCGTAGCTTAACGCCTATACGCTTTCACGATCAAGCGAAAACAGCGCGTAAAAAATAATCGGTTAGTGACAGGGGGTGCGAGTCGAGTGCGTGGTTGGTGCTCATGTCTATCATGTCCAAAAACCGACTCTCGGCTCCCCTTTTCACCAGAAACGCATGATCCTCGCGTGCCCCCGTCACTAACCGATTGCTGTTCGGCATGAGGTTGAGGATGAAATCCCGGAAAGAAGATGGTAACATGAGCATCAAAAGGAGCGGGAACATGAACACCAATCGACGGAATCTTCTGAAGGGCGTCGCGGCGGCTTCGGCCTTGCCGCTCTTTAATATCGGTTGCGCAGGCTTCGGCCTCTCGCGTAACCGCCAGATCGCCAAGGGCGCGAAAATCCGCGTCGCGCTGATCGGATGCGGATTGCAGACGGGATGTATGATCGACGGGGTTCTCTGCGAAAATCTCGTTGCGATCGTCGATCCCGATCCGGTCCGTTTCGACATTCTTGAAAAGCTCGTCGCCAAGACGTGCAGTGCCGCAGACAAGGCGAACTTCGCGTCCGCGCGGCGCTTCTCCACCTATCAGGACATGTTTGATCAGATGGGTGACGAGATCGATGCCATCGTCGTTGAAACCCCGAACCATCAGCACACGCTGCCGGCGGTGATGGCGCTGCGCCGCGGCATCCACGTTTATCTCGACAAGCCTCTCTGTCTTACAGTGGCCGAATGCGACCTCCTCCTCGCCGAGGCGCGTAAGCGTCCGGGTATCGTGACGCAGTGCGGCACGTACGGACACTCCTTCCCGTCAATGAAGTACTGTGTCGACCGCATCGCCGAGGGGAATCTCGGAGAGGTGAAGGAGGTCTGGGCTTACGACGACCGTTGTAATTCCATCTACCAGCGTCCCGCGGCCGCTCCGCCGCCGAAGGGGATGGACTGGGATCTCTGGTGCGGCGGCTCGCCCATCTGCGACTACTACCCAGAAACTCCTGACCAGGACGGCATGCATCCGCACGGCTGGCACAGTTGGATCGGCTATGGCAACGGGTCGATCGGCAACCTCGGCATGCACATCATGGATGTCGCGTTCTGGGCGCTCGGCCTCAAGGATCCCGATCGCGTGACGTGTCACGATGCGCAGTTCGCGCTTGAAGGCGCCTGGGGCTTCCGCGATGCGTTCGAGTTCCACTATCCGACCTCGAAGTTCGGCCACGAGGTGACGATGCACTGGTGGGACGGACTCAACGAAGGCGTGCCCTACACGAAGGAATTCGTCAACAAGTTCGGTATGCCCCATAAGCGCGAGCATCTCAATATCCCGCCGAAGGTTCTCGAGGTCGAGAAGGCAAACGGCTTTGAGAACGATCCGTTTTACAAGAACGGGGTCCTTTTCGTCGGCACGAAGGCGAATCTCTGGTTCACGCATCACGGCGGCTATCGCTTCATGCCGCGTTCGGCGGGCTGGTGCATCCCGCGCGTGGACCGTCCGCACGACTTCAACTACCGCCGCGTGACGCCGATGCACTTCTACGAATTCTACAAGGCGATCCGCGAACAGCGCGAAGCGAACGACAACTTTGAGTATTCGGTTCCGCTCGCGAAGACGGTCTGCCTCGGCAACATCTCGTCAGTGGCCGGAAAGGGCTCGGTGCTGGAGTGGGACGGCCATCATGTGACGAACAATGCGGAAGCCGACAAGAATGTCACGAAGGCCTATCGCAAGGGCTGGGATCCGTTTGCGAGGGGATGAAATGAGCACGAACAGGCTGAAGGGAATTTTCGGCGTGGCGGCGATGTTGTTGGTCGGCTGCGTGGTCTGCGAGAGGGCGGTGGGGGAGCAATGGAAACCAATCGGAAACCGCAAGGCGCGGGTCGTCCATTGGGGAATTATTCACAACCATTCGCGCGGCAAGTGGGATGCGGTGCTGAAGCTCACGAATGACTTCGAGATGGTCGGCTGGGTGGATGACCGCGCCTCGACGGCGATGCGGATGACTGAGCCGTCGTTGAAAGGCTACACCAACTATCCGTGTTTCACGCCGCAGCAGGTTTTCGACGAGGTGAAGCCGGACCTCATCGTCATTGAGTGTTCCAACTCGGAACTGGTCGGTGTCGCGACCGAAATCGCGCACCATGGAATCCCGATGCACATGGACAAGCCCCTCGGCACGGATCAGGCCGGGTTCGCGAAGATGAGTCGCATCTGTGAACGTCTGGGTGTGCCGCTCCAAATCGGCTACATGTTCCGCTCCAACGCGGCCATCAACAAGATGGTGGAAATCGCGAAGTCGGGAGCGCTCGGGGAGATCTACTCAGTCGAAGCCGATCTCGATCACAGTTACGGCTATCCGAAATATCCCGAATACGCATCGTTTTACCCTGGGGGCACGGCCTACCTTCTCGCGTGCCACGTGATCGAGTGGGCGATGCCGATCTTCAACGATGCGTTGCCGGCGAAGACGTATTCGATTCTCAAGGCGGCGCCGGGAGATCCGGAGGATGCGCTCACGCATTCGTTGACAATTCTCGAATATCCGCGTGCAAACGTCGTGATCCGCGTTTGCTCGCGCGGCACGCAGCCGTGCCGCCACATTCGGATCGACGGGACCAACGGGTCGATGGCGCTCGAACCGATCGAGGACTTCAGGACAGTCAAGCACACGACGGGGCTGAATGAAGGTCTTGCCCGCGTTGACAAGCTCGAAGTGAAAATGTATTTGAAGGTCGTGAACGGCGCGGCGAAGGCGGCGGGGTACCACACCGGCATCAACCGCATTTCGTTCCCGGTGCCGACGGATCGCTATGCGGGACAGCTTCAGGAGTTGGCGCGCATCATCCGCGGCGAAATTCCCAATCCGCCCGGGCTCTACGAACATGACCTGCTCGTTCACAAGGTCTCGCTCGACGCCTGCAACCTGCCGACGGTCGATCTTTCCGAAATCCGGTGATCGCTTCGAAAAGAGATCTGTAGAATGGACAAAAGACGCGGCGAAGGCCCAACATGACTTAACCTAGGGAGCCCCATGAGAACAGTGCTTGTGTTTTTGTTTGTTTCGCTGAGCGGCCTTTATCCGCTCCTTGGCATGTCGCACGGTGAGAACGATGCGCCGAAACCGCGCCTCTGGACCTGCAAGTATGGCGAGTTCGACCTGCCGGAGAACATGATCTTTCCGGGCGGATCAAAGGAGAAGCTGCAGACGATATCGCTCCTGTTCCACTTCATTGATTTCGGCGAACGCCGCATTCTCGTCGACGTCGGGTGCGATAAGTTTTTCTTCCTCGGGCGAACGGCCGAGCATTTCATCCGCCCCGACGAATTGCTCAGGAAAAACGGCATCGCGCCCGAAACCATTACCGACTGCCTTATCACGCATCACCATGACGACCACATCGGGGCTCTTGCGTCATTTCCCGACGCGCGCGTTTACATTCAAGCGAAGGAGGCGGAACGTGCGAAGAAACTGCTGTATGGACGCGCGGTCACGACATTCGACGAGCAGCTTGAACTTTTCGGCGGACGCATGATCCTGCGCCGGGTCGGCGGTCACACTTCGGGGCATTCGGTCGTCGAGATTCCGCTCGCGTGCGGACAGGTTTACGTGATTGCCGGCGATGCCTGCTATTCGCCGGACAACCTCGTGCGGAAGATACCGACCGCATCAACGGGAAACGCGGCCGAAAGCGCGGCTTTTTTTGAACGCTATGCAGATCCGAAGTATCGCATCCTGCTTGGGCACGAGCCGACCGCGCCTTTTGGCGGGAACGGCATACGTGAGGTGATTCACGGCGTGGAGTTCGTCGAACCCGTCCGATGGGGCGGCGGGCGACGGATCTTCGCGAAGGATCCCGGCTGCCGCGGAAAAGCGTGCAACGACATCGAGAACCAGAAATCCCTGATCCTTGAACGGGCGCAGCAGATCATGGCGCAGCCGGGCGGCAAAGAGAAAATCTATCTCGAAGCCAGTGGAAACGTCTGTGAAGCCGCCGTGAGGGCCTATCGGGAGCGTCCGGACCTGTTTCGCGCGCTGGCGGTGAGCGACGTGCCAGCGACGTGGCGCGGCGTGAAGGGCGGCGACGTGTGGCAATACGTCGTCGAAGGCGAGCGGATGCGGGAGATTGTCGAGGAAGGGGAGTACGTGCGCACGCTCGGTGACGTTTTCAAGACCGCCGAGGGCGCGACGGTCGACCCGGTGAGCGGAGACCTGTTCTTCAGCGATTTCATGTCGGACGAGATCCTGCGCTGGAACGAGGCGGACGGCGTCAGGCTCTTCAAAAGACCAGCAGGACATGTCAACGGCATGCTGTTCCGGAAAGACGGAACGCTGCTGGCCTGCTCGATGGGCGAGAATGAACTGCGACTGCTGAACCGCGACGGCACGGACCGGAAGGTGCTGGCCAAGGGCTTCGGCGGCCGGGACTTCAACGGGCCGAACGACGTGTGGGAGCGTCCTGACGGATCGGGATGGTATTTTACCGATCCCTTCTACCGGTGGAAAGAATGGTCGAAATACGCGCAACCGCCGATGGACACGAAGCAGGTCTATTATGTGACCGCAAACGGTGAAGTGATCCGCGTGACCGACGACCTCGTGGAACCGAACGGCATCACGGGAACGCCGGACGGCAAGACGCTCTACGTGGCCGACCACCGCGGCAGGAAATGCTGGGCGTATTCCATCGACGAGAACGGACGTCTCTCGGACAAGCGTCTTTTCTGCGACATAGGGTTCGGAACCGACGGCATGACGATCGATGCGGACGGACGACTGTACATGACGGCGGAAGACATCAACGTGTGGGACCGGAACGGCGAGAAGCTCGGCGTCATCAGGATTCCGGAGTTCTGGTGCGGGAACTGCTGCATCGGCGGGCCGGACAAGAACATCCTGTATGTTTGCGGCAAGAGAGGCGTCTATTCAATCAAGCTCAAGGTCAGGGGCGTGCGAGGCTTCGCCAAATAGCAGCACAATCCCATCGCAAGGGATGGATTTCGTTCGAGGGTGGGAGGGGGCTGGTCTAAAAAGTAAACGTCGGTTTCATTGACCCGGCGTCAGCCGTTAGGATACCATGGAACCATGACTGCAAAACCTTTTATCCACGACGATTTTTTACTTCAGAGCCCGGCGGCGTGCGAGTTGTATCACGGCTACGCCGCGCAGATGCCGATCATTGACTACCACTGCCACCTGCCGCCGGCGGAGATCGCGCAAGACAAGCGCTGGGAGAATATGGCGCAGGTGTGGCTCGGCGGCGACCACTATAAGTGGCGCGCCATGCGCTCCAACGGGATCGACGAGCGCTTTATCACCGGCGACGCGCCCGACCGCGAGAAGTTCCAGAAGTTCGCCGAAACCATGCCCTACCTGTTGCGCAACCCGCTCTTCGATTGGTCGCAGCTTGAACTCGCGCGCTATTTCGACATTTACGATCTGCTGACGCCCGCCACGGCGGAGGCGGTCTGGTCGACGACCGCCGAACGTCTGGCAGAGCCCGCTTTCAGCGCGCGTGGCCTGATGACGCGCAGCAACGTGCGGCTGGTCTGCACCACGGACGATCCCTGTGACACGCTCGAACACCATGCGGCGGTGAAGGCCTCGGGCTTTGAGGTGCAGGTTCTGCCCACCTGGCGTCCGGACAAGGCGCTGGCCATCGACCGGCCCGCCTTTTGGAATGCGTGGCTGGATCGGCTCGCCGCCGCCGCAGCCATGCCGGTCGCGACGTGGGACGACCTGCTCTGCGCTTTGCAGAAGCGCCACGACTTCTTTGCGCAGAACGGTTGTTGTCTTTCCGACTACGGGCTGGATACGCTCTATGCCACGCCCTACCGCGATGCCGCGATCCGCGAACTCTTCGCGCGTGTACGCCAAGGCGGCACCGCCACGGCTGATGAGATCGCCGCGTTCCGTTCGGCGTTTTTGTTTGAAGCGCTGAGTATGGACGCGCGCAGTGATTGGAGCGCCCAGATCCACTACGGCGCTCTGCGCAACAACAACACTCGGATGTTCGAGGCGCTCGGCCCGGACACCGGATTCGACAGCATCGGCGACTGGAACGTGGCGGTGCCTATGGCGCGACTGTTTGACCGGCTGGAGCAGGCAGACGCCCTGCCGCGCGTCGTGATCTATACGCTCAATCCGCGCGACAACGAAGTGGTCGGCACGATGATCGGCAATTTCCAGCGCGGTCCGGTGGCCGGCCGCATGCAGTTCGGCAGCGGCTGGTGGTTCAACGATCAGCGCGATGGCATGTTGCGCCAGTTAGAGGCGCTCTCGCAACTCGGGCTGCTCAGCCGTTTCGTCGGCATGCTGACCGATAGCCGCTCTTTCCTAAGCTATACGCGCCACGAATACTTCCGCCGCATCCTCTGTAATCTGCTGGGCGGCGACATTACGGACGGCAGGATTCCCGACGACATCCCGTGGGTCGGCGAGATCGTCAAAGACATCTGCTACCGCAATGCGGTGCGGTACTTCGGCTTCGACATAATCGGCTAGAGGCAGGAGTTTTTTCTCACACAAAGGCACAAAGGGCACGAAGGTTTTTTGGGGGTCTAAATACCTGTCCCCTAGTTGCAGGTGCCGGGCTGTGTGGCACGGGCATCTTGCCCGTGTGGCGGCGTGAAACGCCGCCCGGACGAGCAACGCTCGTCCCTCCCAGCGCTCCGCGAGCCACGCCACTTGAGAATCGTCTAAATCAATCGTCTTGCCTATAACTTGGCATTAAAACAGGGGCACGGGTTTTCCAACCCGTGGCACGGACAGGAATGTCCGTGCTCCTTTCCTTGCCCATAACTTGGGCATTTTTAGCGTGGCCAAAACACCTGTCCCTTAGTGTTGTCAAATCATGTTAATCATGTAAATCCTGTCAAAAAACCTAAAAACGAGTATGTGTAAGCATCAGCCTTTTGCGAGACACGTTGTTGCGGGCGAGGACGCCCACGCTCCCGACTCCCTGCCCCCCTTTTCACCAGAAACGCCCGACTCGCACCCCCTGTCACTAACCGATCTTCGGCTTCGTCTTAAGCTTGTTCCTCTTCCTGTTTTTTACTACCCTATAGCCTTCGTTTTTTTGACAGCCACAGGAAGGCAAAGGGTATGAAGCAGATCGGTGTAGGGCTTATCGGATTCGGGACTGTGGGCGCGGGCGTCGTGGACGGCCTGCAGCGCAACCGCAAGGTGATGGCGCAGCGGCTGGGCGTTGAGACCGTGCTCAAGCGTATCGCGGATGTCGACATCACGACTGACCGTGGTGTGAAGGTCGATCCTGCGTTGCTGACGACCGACGCGATGACGATCATCAATGACCCCGCCATCCAGATCGTCGTGGAACTCATCGGCGGCACCGGTGTGGCTAAAACCTTCGTGCTGGCCGCGCTGAATGCCGGCAAGTCGGTGGTCACGGCCAACAAGAAGCTGCTGGCTGAATGCGGCGAGGAGATTTTCGGCGCCGCCGAGAAGAACGGCGTAGACATCTATTTCGGTGCGAGCGTGGGCGGCGGCATCCCGATCATCCGCGTGTTGCGCGAGGGGCTGGCGGGCAATGAGATCCAGAGCATCCACGGGATTCTCAACGGCACCTGCAATTACATCCTGACACGCATGGAGCGCGAGGGGTTGCCGTTTGCCAAAGTGTTGAAAGAGGCGCAGAAGGCCGGTTATGCCGAAGCCGATCCAGCCTTGGATATCGATGGGCTGGATACGGCGCACAAGGCGGTCATTCTGGCTTCGCTGGCGTACGGCTTTCACGTGCCGCTGGATCAGGTGCTGGTGGAGGGCATCCGCAATCTGTCGGGCATGGACGTCAAATTCGCGGCCGGGTTCGGATACCGCATCAAGCTGCTGGCCGTGGTCAAGCGCGATGCCGGCGAGGTGGAGGTGCGCGTGCATCCCACGCTGGTGCCGCTCACGCACATGCTGGCTTCGGTGAACCAAGTGTTCAACGCGGCGATGGTGCACGGCGACCTCAGCGGCGATACGCTCTATTACGGGCGCGGGGCCGGACGCGAACCTACGGCCAGCACCGTGATCGGCGATATCGGCGACATCGCGCGCAACCTGATGTCGGGCCGGTCGCGCTATCGGCGCGGCGTGTGTACGGCCAATCAGGGTCAGTTGCGCGTGCGCCCCGCCGCAGAGATTGTCAGCCGCTACTACGTGCGGTTGATGGTGCTGGACAAGGCCGGTTCGCTGGGCACGATGACGACCATTCTCGGCCGTCACGGCGTGAGCATCCTGGCGGCCACGCAGCAAGAGCCGCCCGCTGAGTTGGCGGCCGATGCCGGATATGTGCCGGTGGTGATCCTGACACATCCGGCTAAAGGCGCAGAGATGGACGCGGCGCTGCGCGAAATCCGGGCCGCGGGCGTACTGAATGAAGAGCCGGTTAAACTGAGAATGATCTAGCAGAGGGAGTGGATGTGGCGATGAAGGTATGTAAATTCGGCGGGACATCACTCGCCAACGCGGAGCAAGTGGCCAAGATTGTGGATATCGTGCTGGCCGATCCGGAGCGCCGCATCGTGGTCGTGTCGGCACCAGGCAAACGCACAAAGGACGACGTCAAGGTCACCGATCTGCTGATGGCGTGCGCTGAACTGGCGCTGGTGGACGGAGATTACGAGGCGGCACTCGCCGCTATTGTGGAACGCTATGCTGAAATCCAGCGTGAGTTGGGTCTGCCGGACGGCATCACCGCCGAAATCGAAAAAGACCTGCGCTTCCGCCTGGCGGGCGACAAGTCGCACCGCGGCATTTTTCTGGCCAGCATGAAGGCGGCCGGCGAGGATAACAGCGCCAAGCTGGTGGCCCAGGCCTTCCAGTCACGCGGCGCGCGTGCGACGTATATGAGCCCCCAGGATGCCGGCATGTATCTGACGAATGACTACGACAACGCGCGGCTGCTTGACGAATCGTATCAGAACATCGCCAAGACGTTGATCGACCATGATGAGCTGGTGATCTTCCCCGGGTTTTTCGGTTATACAAAAGAGGGCCAGGTGGCGACCTTCCCGCGTGGCGGTTCGGACATTACCGGAGCGATCTTGGCGGCGGCGGTCAAGGCCAGTGTCTACGAGAATTTCACGGATGTCGACTCGGTCTATCCGGTCGACCCGCGTCTGGTGCCGGAGGTCAAGTCCGGGATACCGGTGATGACCTACCGTGAGATGCGTGAGCTTTCCTATGCCGGGTTCGGTGTTTTCCACGACGAGGCGGTCGTCCCGGCGATCAAGGCCGGCGTGCCGATCAACGTGCGCAACACCAACCGGCCCGAAGAGCCGGGCACGATGATCGTGCAGACGCGCCGTGTGCTGGCGGGATGTGTCGTGGGCATCGCGAGCGACGACGGCTTCTGCAACATCTTTGTCGACAAGTACATGATGAACCGCGAGGTTGGTTTCGGGCGTCACCTGTTGCAGATCCTGGAGTGGGAAGGCGTCTCATACGAACACATGCCCTCGGGTATCGACAACGTCTCCGTGGTGATCCGCGACAAGAACTTCAGTCCGGAGTGCGAGCGCCGCGTGGTGGAGCGCATCAAGCGTGACCTCAACCCTGACGCTGTGCTGGTCGAACGCGGCTATGCGTTGATCATGGTGGTGGGCGAGGGGCTCTACTACACAGTGGGCATGGCCGCCAAGGCCACCCGGGCGCTCTCCGACGCCGGGGTCAACATTGAGATGATGAACCAGGGCTCTTCCGAAATCAGCATGATGTTCGGCGTCAAAGCCGAGCAGCGCGCCAAGGCCGTGCAAGCGCTCTACAAAGCGTTCTTCTGACGCGGGCGAAGCCTATGGAAAAAGTCTACATCTACGACACGACGCTGCGCGACGGGGCGCAGGGCGAGGGCATCTCCTTCTCGGATACAGCCAAGGTGCGTTTCGCGCATCTGCTGGATGAGTTCGGGGTCGATTTTATCGAGGGAGGGTTTGCGGGGTCAAACCCGCGTGACCGCCGTTTTTTCGACGACATCCGCAAGGAGCAATTGTCGCACGCCCGCATCGTCGCGTTCGGCAGCACGCGGCGCGTGGATCTGGACGCGCAGGGCGACCCGCAACTCGCCGGCCTGCTGGCGGCAGAGACCGAGTGGGTCACGATCTACGGCAAATCATGGCTGATGCACGTGCGCGATGTGCTACGCACCACCGGCGAGAACAACTTGCAGATGATCGCCGACACCGTGGGTTTCCTGCGGGCGGCGGGGCGGAGCGTGTTTTTTGATGCCGAGCATTTTTTCGATGGCTACAAGGATGATCCAGAATATGCGCTGAACACGCTACAGATGGCGATGCGCGAGGGGGCCGCTGGTGTGGTGCTCTGCGATACCAACGGCGGTACCCTGCCGCACGAGGTTTTCACGATCACACAGGCAGTGTGCGCGGCATTGCCCGATGCGCAGGTCGGCATCCATACGCACAATGACGGCGGGTTGGCGGTGGCCAGTTCGCTGGAAGCCGTGCGTGCCGGTGCGCGTCAGGTGCAGGGCTGCATCAACGGCTACGGCGAACGCACCGGTAACGCCAACATGACCACGATCATCCCCGCGCTCGAACTGAAGATGGGGTTTGAGTGCGTGGGCGCCGAGCGGTTGCGTCGGCTGCGCGAGGTTTCACTGGTGACCGACGATCTGGCCAACCAGCGGCCGGATCCGCGTCAGCCTTACACGGGACGCTCAGCCTTCAGTCACAAGGCGGGCGCGCATGTCAATGCCATCCAGAAAAACACGCGCACCTTCGAGCACATCGCCCCCGAGGCGGTGGGCAATCAGCGCCATGTGCTGGTCTCCGAATTATCGGGCGCGTCCAACGTGATGATGAAGGCCGCCGAGTTGGGCACCGATTTCAGCGGATTGGACAAAGAGCGGGCGCGGGCGATTCTGGACGAGGTCAAGCGGCGCGAGGAGCAGGGCTATTCCTACGAGTCGGCGGATGGCTCCTTTAAGATCCTGCTGCAGAAAGTGCTCAACCAGCACCATCCCTTCTTCGAGTTAGAGGGCTTCCGCGTGATTGTCGAGAAGCGCGGCAACGAAGAGCCGTGCCTCTCTGAAGCCACGGTCAAGATCAAGGTCGGCGGCGTGACCGGGCTGACGGCCGGCGAAGGGCAGGGTCCGGTTGACGCGCTCAACGCGGCGCTACGCCAGGCCCTGACGCGCTTCTATCCCGAGATTGAGCAGATTGCGCTGACGGACTACCGGGTGCGCATCCTTGATCCGGAAGAGGCGACCCGGGCGGTGACGCGCGTGCTGATCGAGTCCGGCGACGGCACACGCCAGTGGAGCACTGTGGGCGTCTCCGAAAACATTATCGAGGCGTCGTGGCAAGCGTTGCTGGACAGCATCGAGCACAAGCTCTTCGAAACCCGCGCGGCCGCGCAGCCTCGCAGCGCGCGGATTTAGGAGTTAGCCTGCCGCGTGGCTTCGCCACGAAAAAACCATGGAGTAAGTTTAGGACATGATTACATGATTAACATGATGTTATTCAATCCTGAAAATCATGTAAATCATGTAATCCTGTCAATTTATAGACAAGGATTTAGGAGTTTTTGTTGAACCACGGAGACACGGAGGCACAGAGGTTTTTGGACCCCTCGTGTTCCTTCGTGACTTCGTGGTAAGAATTGGGTTGCGGGCTCCGCCCGCATTAGTTCGCTATCGGTATCGCTATCGGTATCGGTATCGCTACCGCCGCAGGTCGCGGGTCGAATGTCGCGGGTCAGCCTCTCTTTGTTGGGCCACGCAGCGCCCCGCAGCCGCGAGAGTAAAAGTGCTGCGCTGTTTTTGTCTGTTCTGTCCGATCCCGATAGCGATCCCGATCCCGATGAACCTCTTGAACCCTTGAACCCTTGAACCTCTTGTGGTCGTCTAATTACCTGCCCCTTAGTTGCTCCAAAAAACCTCTGTGCCTCCGTGCCTCTGTGGTTAAACCGAGCAGCGCCTTACGCGGCCGGCCAGAAGTGCACGACCAGCAGCGCCACCGCGATGCCGACGAGCATACCGGCAAAGACCTCTTTGCGCGTGTGGCCGAGTAATTCCTTGAGGCGCGTGTGGCGTAGCTTATGCTCTTTGAACAGCTCCTCGATCATCACGTTGAGCACGCGCGCCTGATGGCCGGCGGCACGCCGGACATTGGTGGCGTCGAACATTGTGATGGCGGCGATGCCGAGCGCGAGCGCGGCGACCGGCGAGTCGAATCCCTCGGTCAGGCCGACCGACGTGCAGAGGCCGCAGACCATGGCAGAGTGGGCGCTGGGCATGCCGCCGGTGCTGAGCAGGTAGCGGAAATCAATCTTCCGGGTCCGGACAAAGCCGACGGTCATCTTGATCGATTGGGCGAGGGTCCAACCGATGAAAGAGGACCAGAACCAAGGGGTGGTAAAATAATGAAGCGGATTGAGATCGGCGATCATAGCTGTGTCTTCGGGCCGCCATCCCGACCATCCGGGACTACGCGGCATGTGTGGGATGGATTATGGCACGTAAACCGCCCTGGAGGCAATGCGATATCTCCTTCCAAGGAAGATTTAGGAGTTAGGATTTAGGAGTTAGGAGTTATGCCCTTGAAAAAATTTCCTGAAAAAATTTGTGTTTCTGTGTTGCATTCTGCGCCGCATGTGATTAAATTGGATGTGCTAAATGATAAAAGGGTGACGTAGAGAGGATGGTTCCCTCGGCCCGGATTGGAGATCGTCGACATGAAAAGAGAGCAAACGTTTCTGCGAACGGTGTGTGTGGTAGCAGCCCTCTTCTGTCTGGCTGAGTCTGCTGTGGCTCAGGTCGGGCGGCTGAGTCAGCGTACGGCTACGCAGGCCACGGCCAAGAAAGAGGAGACGGTCAAGATTTCGCGCTTCCCGCCCCCGGGCAAGACGGCGATGGTGAGAACCCCCGAGTTCAACTATTCGGTGAACAACGTCCAGCCCAGAGTCAGCCGCAGGCCGCGCGAGTGGGCGCTCTTCGAGGTGAGGTACGAAACTTCCGCCAAGTGGACCGACGAGTTGACCTTCATCTACCACGTGATGACCAAGGGCCGCGATGACGACAACAAGGATATTTACAGTTACTACACCGCGACGGTCAAGTACATCGACATCCCGAAAGGCAGCCACATGAGTTGCGTGGCTCTGCCGCCGAGTCTCGTGGAACGCTACGGCGAGCCGGTCGCGATCGCACTCGAAATTTCCGGTAAGGACGGTAAGGTGGTGGCCAGCGAGGCGCTGGCCACCGGCATTCAACTGCCGCAGGAGTGGTGGCGCGACACCAACGTGATGGACAGGCGCGATGCGGCTGGCAATCCGTTCTTGGTCCGGCGCCCAGGGCTGTTGGAGCGTTCGAAGACGCCGTTTGCCTTGGTTAACCCGGACGATTACGAGGTGGTGCAATAGTGTTCTCGTCTGATCGTATCCTCGCGCTCAATGTGGGCGCGAGCAAAGTTGTATTGGCCGAATTCGCCGTCAGGAGCGGGCGCGCGCCGGAGCTGACCAACTACGGCATGGCCGAGGTGGGAGGCAATCCGGAGACCGACACAGGTGTTGGTCCGAATCTGGAGTCCGCTATCCGCGAGATCATGAAGACATGCGGGATCCGCCCCGCGCCGCTGATGCTCTCGCTCTCCGGTCAGATGGTATTTCCGCGTTTCGTGCGGTTGCCTGCCGTCGCCGAGGACAAACTGCTCCAGATGGTGCAGTACGAGGTGGAGCAGAACGTCCCGTTCCCGATGAGCGAGATCGTTTGGAACCACCAGTTCATCGGCGACGCCACAATGGGCGAGCAGTGTGCGATGATCGTCGCGGCCAAGACCGAGAACGTCCGCGAGATTACCGACCGCATCGTGGAGATGGGGCTGGAGCCCGAGGTCGTCGATGTGGCACCGATGGCGCTCTACAACTGCCTGCGCTACAACTACTCGCAGTTGGACGGCTGCACGGTGTTGCTTGATATCGGTTCGCGTTCGACCAATCTGATTTTTATTGAAGACGAGAAAATTTACACCCGCTGCATCCCGGTGGCCGGTAATGCCATCACGCAAGAGGTCGCCAAGAGCTTCCAGATTTCCTTTGAAGAGGCCGAGGCATTGAAACGGCAGGTTGCTTTCGTATCGCTGGGCGGGGTGACCGCCTCGGAGGACGAGACATCCGAGCGGGTTTCGAAAATCGTGCGCAACGTGGTGACGCGTCTGCACGCCGAAATCAATCGTTCCGTTAACTTTTATCGTAGCCAGCAGGGCGGCAACGCACCGGTCCGGATGTTCCTGACGGGTGGTTCGTCGGTTATGCCGCATCTGGACACCTTCTTTCACGACAAGTTGCAGATTGAGGTCACCTACCTCAACCCGTTTGAGAACGTCGGGATCAGCAACCGGATCAATAGCGACCGGGTTAGCATAGACGCCTTCGTGTTGGCCGAGAGCGTGGGATTGGCGCTGCGCCGCTCGTTGGCGTGTCCGGTTGAAATCAACCTGATGCCGCCCGAGATCGTGAAGCGCAAGTCGTTCAAGAAGCGCGTGCCGTACTTTGCTCTGGCGGCGGCCGGCGTGTTGCTCTGCCTGTTCATCTGGGCGGTGCACGCCAAGCAACTCGCAGAACTCTACCATGCCCAGAGCGCGCAGGTGAACGCGGCGCTGGACGTGCGCAAGGGCGATCTGGCCCGGCTCAACAAGGCGCAGGCTGCCGAAGGAGAGGTCGCGAAGAAGGCCGAGGCGATGCGAGACGTGATCTTGCAGCGGACGGCATGGCTGAAACGCGTGGACGCCGTGCGCAAAAGCCTGCTGGATGGGGTCTGGCTCACCGAACTGGTGCCGATCAAGGACGAGGGCGGCGTTGTGACCGGATTGCGCATTGTCGGACGCGGTTGGGTGGACAAGCTCAAGGCGGTCGAGGAGAAAGAGCGCGAAGCCGGACGCAGTGCGACAGCGTTGGAGGTGTTGCGCGACCGTCTGAAGACGCAGCCAGTGTTCGGCAATGGACCGAAAGATGTCAAAATCACCGGCCAGAAGGATATCGAGGCGTATTTGATTGAGTTTACAATCGAGGCGACGTTGGCCGAAGCAGCCGCGAAGGATACCGAAACGAAATGAAACGTCAACAGATCATAATGATCGTTTGCGGCATCGTGATGGCCGCTGTCTGCGGCGTTGCCGGCTGGTTCCTCTTTACCCAAACAACCGCCAAAAACAGGGCGGCAGAAGAGCGTGACCAGGCATATCAGGCGTTGCAGCAGATCTACCGGGGCAAGGTTTTCCCCAGCGACGAGAATATCGCGCGCGTCGGCGAGGATCAGAAGGTGCTGGAAGGCTGGCTCGTGACCGCCTCCAATCAGCTTCACAAAGGCGACCTCCAGATTGAATCCAAAACGCCGACCAGTTTCAAGCAGACGCTTCAAGCTACGGTCCGCAAACTCTCCGCTCAGGCCGGTGCGGTGCAGGGCAGGGTTGTCGCCCCCGGATTTAACTTCGGCTTCGACCAATACCTTGGCCAGTCCGACAGTCTGCCTGCGTCAGAACATGTGGATCGCCTGACCGCGCAACTGACCATCATCGAGAAGCTCTGTGAGGAGCTTTACGCAGCCGGCATCATGAAGTTGAGAAGCGTTTCCCGCGAGGTCTTTGACGTCGTGAAAAAAGAGGAAGAGGAACAGGAGTCGTCCTCGCGCCGCCGTTCCCGTCGCCGGGATGACAGCGGCGGAAGTGCCAGAGCATCCGGGGCCGCCGCACGCACGGAGTCGGCGTATTGGACCAGCCAGCGCTTTACGCTCGAATTCGTCGCGCGCCCTGTTGCGCTCATTGAGGCGCTGAACCGGCTGGCGGCCATGGATATGTTTGTGGTTGTGGCCGAAGCCGAGTTGCGCAAGACGGCCGATCCCTTGGCGCAGTTCAACGCCAAGAGAAAAGAGAGTTCTTCGAAGGCTGCCGCCGAAGGCGCGGCGGAACCTGTCGATCCGGCCAAGTTGTCGCATGTCGAACGGATTGTGACCGATCCCGAACTGGAACCGCCGGTGGCAGTGAAACTTGAGATCGATGTCTACTCGTTTGAGGGAGTATAAACCGTGGCCTTGAAATTCAACGCGAATAACCCCATCGTCAAGTACTACGACAAAGTGATCGTGGTCGTGGTGCTGATTGGCCTCGTCATCTCCCTGTTTTACCTCACGCGCTCGGCAGGGCCTGCCCGGCAGCGTGAAGAGGCGAACTACAAGCTCAGGATCGATTCGCTGAAGCCTGATTCCACTGCCCTCAAAGCCATCGACATGACGGAGTTTGAAGACGCCATCCGGTTGGCGCGCACACCGTTGCAGCTTGCTACTCCCGATGCCCAGAAGGCAGGTTTTTTGATGCCGGAGCGGCGTGTGACCTGCGTGGTTAAAGAGTGCCAGAAACCCATCCCCTACGCCGCCGAGAAATGCCCCTTCTGCGGGGGCGGCCAACCGAAACCTGCGGAGGCGGATCCAGACTTGGATACCGACGGCGACGGTATCCCGGATCGCATCGAGATTGCGCTTGGTCTGAATCCGAACGACCCTGCGGACGCCCACGGCGACCTCGACGGCGACGGCTTTACCAACCTTCAGGAGTTCATCGCCAAGACGGATCCGAAAGACCCCAAATCACATCCGCCGCTGGTCAGTCTCCTGCGCGTGAAAGAGTTGCGCGGCAAACGCATGCCATTGATTTTCAGCGGCGTCAACAAGATGCCTGATGGCAAAAACCAGATTGTGTTTAACCAAGTCGAACCGATCCGCAGGACCCACTGGGTGCGCGAGAATGAGCCGATCGGCGAGACCGGTTATGCTGCGGGAACGGTCACGGCAAAATCCGTCGAGCGCGAGAATCCTAATATGCCCGGCATCAAAATGCGGGTGGACGTCTCGACCGTAGAAGTGAAAAGACTGTCGGACAACAAGGTGATGACGTTGACAATCAACGAAGGCGGAAAGGTCACAGATGTTGAAGCGGTGATCGTGTTCCCGCTCGACAATGCCGAGTACACGGTGTTGGAGGGTGGCACGTTCAAAGTCCGCGAAGAAACATACCGCGTCCTTACCGTGGATGGTGAGAAAACGGTTGTCACGATAGAGAACGAGGCTAACGGGCAACAAAAAGTTATTCCCAAGCTTGATTAGTGATGTCACACAAGCTAATATGGGTACCCTTTATTGCCTGTTGAAGGAAAAGATGCTGCCACAAATTAGGAGTCTCTCCAGATGACGCATAGTAAACGGTGGTTGTTAGTGTTGAGTGTTTCGGCCATGGCTTGTGGAGCCGTGACCGGCCTGTACGCGCAAGATGATCTCGAAGCGCTGTTGCAGGATTTGGGTGGGCAGCGTAAGAAACCGGCGGCGGCGCAACCGGCGGCTCCAGCCGCAGAGGCGGCGCCCAAGGCGGAGGCCAAACCCGCCGAACCGGCTCCTGCGCCCGCGCCCGCACCTGCAGCGGAACCGAAAGCTGAAGAAAAGCCCGCGCCTGCCCCGGCGGCAGAGCCGAAGGCCGAGGAAAAACCCGCCCCGGCACCTGCTCCCGCAGCAGAGCCTAAGGCTGAAGAAAAGCCTGCGCCCGCTCCTGCTCCCGCAGCAGAGCCCAAGGCTGAGGAAAAGCCCGCACCTGCCCCGGCGGCAGAGCCTGCGCCTGCACCGGCGGCAGAACCTGCGCCCGCACCGGCGGCTGAGCCCGCTGCGGCCCCCGCGCCTGCCACTCCGGCTGTCGCGCAGCAGGACGGTGACACTGCCAGCTTGATATCGGAACTGGTGACGTTGGAGACCATCCGCCGCAAGTCGCTCGATAGCCACGGCTTCGCCTCGCTGGAGGCCGCGCGTAAAGCTTTGGCTGCTGGCGACTACGAGTTGGCTCGGGATCAATACAAGCAAGCGCTTGAGTTCATCGGCAATCGTCCCGCCACCCAGGCTGCACGCGATGAAGCCAAGGCCGGCATGGCCGAAGCCTTCTATCTGGATGCCAAGCAGGCGATGAAGGCGGCCGATGTCGAGAAGGCGCTGCCGCTGGCCGCACAGGCCAAAGAGTACGGCCATCCGCAGGCCGAGCGTATGATTGAAGCACTGAAGCGTCAGCCGCCGAAGGTCGAAGCCGATACTTCCAGCATTTCGCACCGCGTCAACGAGGAAGAATACAAGACGCGGCGTGACGAGATCCGTCGCCGTCTGCGCCGTTCGCGCCAGTATTATACCACCGCCGAGTATGACAAAGCGATGGAGGAGTGTGAGTTGATTCTGCGCGATCATCCCTACGAGGTTGAGGCCATGGAGTTGCGCGACCGCATCGCCGACCGCATGAAAACTGTTTCGGACATTGAGTTTGAAGCCACTCGCAGCAAGATGATCCGAGACGTGCGTGCGTCATGGACGCCGGAGCGCTACGCCATCGATAGTGCACAGCGCCCCAAGGGGAGCGGCGATCTCACAAGTAAAGAGCCGACCATCGATCCACTGGGCACCAAGACGGCCGAGCAGGTTGTCCAGCAGAAGCTGCGCGATATCGTCATTCCGGAAGTCACTTTCCGTCCGCCCGCCACCATCATTGATGCTGTGGACTTCTTTAAGCAGGCCAGCCGTGATTTCGACAAGCCGGAGATCCCGATTGAACAGCGTGGCGTGAACCTCGTGCTCAAGCTGAGCACCACCGCCGCTGCTCCTGCTGCTGCCCCCGAAAACGCGGATCCCTTCGCGCCGGTCTCCGCAGCTCCGGCTGCGGGCGGGGCCCCGACCATCTCGGCACTGAGCGCCCGTTTTATCAGTCTCTATGACGCTCTCAAGCTGGTCTGCGACGTGACCGGCATGAAGTTCAAGATCCGCGGCAACATCGTGATGATCGTGCCGGCCAACGAACCGGACTCTGAGCTGATGACCCGCTCCTATGACGTGCTCTCGTCCCTGACCGACCGTATGTCGGCTGCGGTCAGCGAGATGGGGCCGCAGGGCGGTGGCGGCGACACCACCTTTATGCAGGCGGCGGACATGGGGCCGAAGCAGGACTGGAAGGTCTTCTTTGAGCAGCTGGGCGTGAAGTGGCCGGACGGCTCTTCGATCTCCTACCTCGCCACTATCGGCAAACTGCGCGTCACCAATACGGCCGACCAACTCGCCGTGTTCGAGCAGGTGTTGGAAGATCTCAACGTCACGCCCCGCCTGATCGAAATCGAGGCGCGCTTCGTGGAGGTCGCGCAGGAAGACCTCAACTCGCTCGGTTTCGAGTGGCTGCTGAACAGCGACTTCAGCTTCGACGCTGGCGGTTTCCTCGACAAAGCGCTCAACATGCGCGAGTTCAGCAACAAGCCGACTCAGCTCACGGATGCGGCGGGCCACCCGCTGTTTGCGGCTGATGGCGAGACACCGCTGATGGGCTATGCGCCCTATACGCGTCCCGGAAGCGCAGCCGGACAGGGTGGCTATAGATGGGACGGGGCCACATTGAAGCCCGGTGCGGTCGGTGCCGGCCAATACGGCACGGTGCTCGCACCCAATCACAACGCAAGCATTGATGCCATCGATGGCATCAATTACAGCACCGGTCAGCGCTACTTGAGCACAGAGGGTAACGCGATCGCCGGCGAAGGCAACAGGATCAACGACAATTTCATGCGCGTCAATGCCTTCCTTGGCAATGCTGACCTCTCTATGATCCTGCACATGCTGAGCCAGCGTTCAGATACGGATCTGCTGTCGGCCCCCAAGGTGGTTACCAAGTCGGGGCAG
>ERZ795047.1944-NODE-1944-length-20575-cov-4.473928_pt1 | contig 20575 bp, 14 predicted proteins | sample MGYA00375131_ERZ795047 | MGnify/ENA primary metagenome ERZ795047 (study PRJEB30176, sample SAMN05720228) | activated sludge metagenome | isolation source: Anaerobic digester | place: Japan | collected 2015-05-20 ...
CCGGACCTTGATCCGGAGACCCAAGGATTTGACGTGGTTTTCAAGACCACGAAACCCGAGGAAGGGGATGACCCGACTAAGGATACACACAATGTCGTCGCGATTACCGAACAGAGCCTGAAATTCCTGGAAGAGTATAAGGACCGTCCGTTTTTTCTACATGTTTCGCACAACGTGGTCCATCGGCCGATCATGGAGCATCCCGACCTGATTTCCAAGTATGAGTCGAAGCCAGGCGCCGAAGCACCGGTCAACAACCCTATCATGGGCGCCATGATTGAGAGGATGGATCGCGGGATCGGGCAGCTCCTGGACAAGCTCGACGAACTGGACCTTGCGAAAAACACCGTTGTCATCTTTTTCTCCGACAACGGAGGCCTGAGACAGCTGCAGGCCCAGGACCCGCTCCGAGGCGGCAAGGCGACTCTATTTGAGGGCGGAATCAGGGTTCCTCTAGCAGTTCGCTGGCCAGGAGTGGTGCAGGCGGGAACTCAAAACGCTACGCCGGTAATTTCAAACGATATCTTCAACACCCTGCTGGATATCGCCGGAATGGAGCACAGGCGTCCCGATGTCGATGGTGAGAGCCTGGTTCCGCTTCTCAAACAGGAGGGCAGTCTGGCGCGAGACGCCATTTTCTGGCACTACCCGCACTATCATCATTTCGGCTTCAAGCCGGCCGGCGCGATCCGGGAAGGAGATTACAAGCTGATTGAGTGGTACGAAGAAACTCTTCTTCAGAAAAAGAACCAGGTGAGCCTCTTCAACGTTCGTAGCGATCCGGGAGAAACGCAGGATCTGGCCGGTCAGATGCCGGAGAAGGCGGAGCAAATGCGCGCTCGGCTTCGTGCCTGGCGTGAGGCGATGGGCGCCCAGGAAATGACTGTTAATCCCGATTTCGATCCGAGCAGGGCGGAGCAGAGAAACTTCACCTAGGTGCTGCGCCATTGATCTGTTAACGATGACAGTTGAGGTTTTCGAACAAACGGCTCAGGCGAGCCGCAACCGGAGCAAGCTTATGATCAGGACTTTTCTTTCCTTAGTCGCTGCCTTCGTTTTTTCGTGCGGCCTTTCGTTTTCTCAGACCACTGCGCTGTGGTTGTTCGACGAGCAGGTCGGTGTTTATCCCAGCTCCGTCCTGAACGATTCATCCGAAAATGACTACCCGATGGTGATAGGTCCCGGCGGACAAATCGTACCGGGGAAGTTCGGAAATGCTCTGGACCCCGTCAAGCAGCCTGACGTCGAGATCCCTCCCGGCCCGGTCCTGTTTGGACTTCAGGCGGTTCCGACACCCGAGGGACGGACAGTCGAGCCGATGACCTGGATGAACGCCGGTTTCTGCGCCCTAATGACGAGCGGCGAAAACCACCTGCGTAAGGAAGTGGGCTTTGCCAGCCCCACGAAAACGAAGCTGAACCTGGGCTCTTTTGACTGGACAGTGGAATTCTGGTTCCTGCCTTCCCGACGAACCGGTGAGGAAGGAGTTGTATTTGAGATTGGACAGGGACCGCGGGGTGAAAATGATCATGTCACGCGGTTGACCCTTGACAAGAATCTGCGCGCGTTCACCTTGTACAACCAGCCTTCGGGGCGACGGTTGACGATTAAATCCGATGAACGGGCGTTGCGCCCGGAAAACAGCGCGTGGCGCCACCTGGCTTTCGTCTACTCGTCCTCCGGGAAGACACTGTCGCACTATGTCGATGGCAAGCTTCAGTCGCGGCTGACGAACGTGACCCTGAAGTCGCTCCAGCCGGGCGACGAGGATTACATGAGCGTTGGACGTGATGGGCTCTGGAAAAGACCGTTGCAAGGAAGAATCGATGAACTGCGGTTTTCTGAAGGCGCGCTTTACCAGGAGGCGTTCACGCCGCCCGGGAGTTTCGCTCCGGTTATCGACCGCATTCCGGTCAATCTGGTGGCTGGTCCTCCTCTTCTCTTTCCGCCTGACAGCTCGGTCAAGCTGCCGATCCAACTCGGAAGCCGCAAGCACTTGTTCATCGACGATGCCCTCCTGGAGGAAATGAAGGATATCGAGTTTGTGGTAAATCCGCCGCGTCCGGCCGAGCGGGTTATCGATCAGATTGAGGGGCAGTTCCGAAAGCACCTGACTGTAGTCGAGGACGAAGACGGCCTGATCCGTATTTTCAACTCGATCCACGACGACTATCTGGCAGTGCGCACCTCGCGGGACGGAGTGCACTTTGAGAGGCCCAATACTGGAAAAGAATATCGAGGTCAGCCCAACATTGTCATCCACGAACCGGTTGGCGGACTCGGGAATCCCTTCATCGATCCTAATGGCCCGCCGGAGATGCGATGGAAGTATATTACGGGTCTTCATAACCGGGGCATTTACCTTTACACCTCCCCCGACGGCTGGAACTGGAGGCGCCATAAGACCTACCTTCTGCCTTTCAAGTCAGGCACGCAATCGGCGACTTTCTACGACGACCAACGCCAGCTCTACGTCGGCTACCACAGAACCGGCATTGGCAAAACCCCGGCGGGAGATACCCAGCGCGAGTCGGTGCGCACCGAGGTGCGTGACCTGTTTAAACCTTGGGACTTCACGCCAGTCACGTCCGAACGGTCTTGCGAGATCGCCAAGACAAAGCGACTGCGCGATCCGCAACCGTGGTACCTCGATAACGGACCTCTTACCCCTGGAGGCTTTGGCCTCGAGTTTCCCTTCGCCTTCGAGCCGGATGAAAACCTGGATCCAGTGGGAACGGATATCTATCTGACCAAGGCGATCAAGTATCCCTGGGCGCCGGACGCCTATTTCGCCTTCCCCGTCGTTTATTTCCATTACGAAAACGACGGGCCCCTGGGGCGCCAGATACTAGGTCATCCGAGCCGGAACCGGGGATCAGGTCCGCTCGAAACCCAGATCGCCGTCAGTCGCGACGGCGTTAACTGGAAACGGTATCCTCGCCCCGCCTACGTCGGCATAGGCATGCATGAAGGGCGGGATGTTAATACAGCCTATCTCGCTATGGGCATGGTGCGTCGGGGAACAGAAATCTGGCAGTATTATTTCGGCGAAACTCAATACCATTCCGCCTGGAAGAGCAACAAAGCAGGGCAGGCAGTTTATCGATTAGTGCAGCGGCTGGATGGCTTCATTTCCGCCAACTCCCCTTACGACAGGGAGGCGATCATGAAGACGAAGCCCCTGGTGTTTACCGGTAACCGCCTCGTGCTGAACATCGACACGGACGCGGCCGGATATGCGCAGGTCGGATTTCTCGACGAGAACGACCGGCCCATTGAGGGTTTCAGCGTGGATGACTGCGTCTATATCAACGGTGACTTCGTTGACGCCGAGGTGGAGTGGATGCGTGGTTCCGGCACGTCCGTAAAAGATGTTTCATCACTCGCCGGCCGTACCGTTCGCTTGGTCTTCCGCATGAGAGGCGCCCGGCTGTTTTCCATGCAGTTTGTTGGTGAGAACACGCGCTGATGGGGCGTGGAGTTTTCGGGGCCGAGCTCCGCGTGGCAGGCCGGTCTCTGCGCCTCGATCGATTGTTTCGTTTTTCGAACCCGAAGTTTAGGCAAACTTGCCTGCTAGGCAGTTACCTGGTTCGATCCGAAGGGGCAGAAGCGCTCAAATACAGCTCGGCTTTTTGTCCCGATAGGGACATATGAGCCGTTAGAGCGTCCCTTCCCTGAAGGGGAAGAGCAAACTCGCCGAGGTTGCCCCTTGCTGTTCCCTTTCAGGGAACCGATTGAACACATCTTAGTCCCTCGGGACAAAAAGCCGAGCTGTGCTTGAGCGCTTCTGCCCCTCCGGAGTCCTCGTAAAGAGTCAAAGCGCCCTTTCACACAGTTGCCGCACGTCCCATCAGGTGATTCAGGATGAACATATCCAGTCCTTCATAATCCCGCGCCTCGATGTACTGCTGTTCGACCTTCCGGTCCAGGGTTCGTACTTTCTCAAGCAGACGCATAAAGACTTCACGGCTGTTGGCCAGATGCTTGGTGGAAATCTGAACAGGCTGCGTCCTCATGGCTTTAACGTCCAGGCCGACAAACTCTCCGTTGGTCCCATAGCCGTTATCGTCCAGTACTCGAACCTGGTTAAAGGCCCTGCGCAGGTTTTCGGAGCCGAACGCCTTGTCCTCATCGAACTTCAAGCTATTCTGATCGTTGAGATGCACGCTCCACAGCTTCTTGTGAAACAGGGCGTAACCCATTTCCTCAGAAGGGTCCAGGCCGGCCAGGATCGCGTGAGCGCTTTCGATAAGACCTCCCACGCGAGATGGGTCTACTGTCAGATAGGCCAATCCCAGGGCGTGCCCGATTGTGGGAATAAAGGCATGGTCCATTGGCTCATTGGGCTTTGGTTCAATGAGAATCCGGATCTCGGAATCATACTCGAGCAGCGCGTTAATGGCCTCGAGCAGATAGCCGACCGCACGGCAGGAGTCTTTCGATTCCCGGATATAGGTACCTTCGCGCGCCAGCCATAGCACGATGTTGCGGGTTCCCAGCTCCTTGGCAATATCAATGGCGATTTTGGAACGTTCGATTGCGCGCCGGCGGTTAGCTGGGTCATTGGCGGTAAAGGCGCCGTCAATGGTGCTGGGATGCTCCCAGAGCCGGGGCGCGACAAACTCGGGAACGAGCCCCTCGTCGCCGATCATTCTGCTGACCTCCCTGGCCCGTTGGAGGATCTGATCGGGGCTCTTCTCCATCAGATCGGGTACAACATCGTCATCATGAAACTGGATACCCTCGAATCCCAGGGGCCGGTAGAACTTCAACTTTTGCTCGAAAGAAAAGGGCGCTCGGACGGGTGGTCCAAAAGGATCGGCGCCTTCATGGACATTCCAGGGACCAAATGAAAAGCGATATTCGCTGACGCGCTGTTCAGGCATGTTTCCTCCTATTGTCAAGATAAACCAGACTTAACGGTTTGTCCGAACAGTCGCCGGCTGACCGGTCTGAATGAGTCCTACGACATCAAGGTCATAGTCGGTGTAGGTCGTGTAGACGCCGCGCAACCATAAAATTGCTGTTCTTTTACCATCCCATTTGGGGACAACCGGCCGGATGTTGTCGACTGTGGAATCCCGAGTGATTGGCGTCCATTGCCAGGATGCGCCTCGGTCGCTGGTGACACCCCGGAATATCTCGTAGTGGCGCTTACCGTCTGCTCGGCTGATAAGGGGAGCGCCCGTCTTGGGATCGACATTGGTCGAAAGATAAACGACGTTGGTGCGGTCGGGATCGATGCACACAAGGCCAGTGTAATGTTTTTCAGCTTCGTAGAGCCGCTCACCGGCAAAAGCGATTTCGTGATCGTGCCATCGGGTTCCGTCCCAGCGGGCATATCGGTATCGATGATCGTGGTCGGTTAAGTGGACTGAATAGACGGCAACCGGGTTGCCGGCCTCGTCCAGTTCAAGGTCGCTCGGCCAGGCGCGGTGATCTCGATCTCCCTGGAAAACGAGGGTCAGGGACGCCGGATCGACGGGACCAGCTTTTATCTGCTTTATCGGAGTTCCGTCGCTCAGGCAGATGTTTCCGCCGCGCAGTAACCCGTGATAGATGCTGGTGGAAACTGATTGCTGGGGGTGTGACTCACTCGCGATAAAGTGGATCGTCTCCCGATTATCTGACGCGTATTTCAAGTAAGGGCGAATCCGGTTGTTTGGGTCATTTGGGTTTTCGAGCAATTGGGCGAAAAAGCTCCAGGAACGGCCGCCATCCTCGGAAATGGCAATGTTCGGGTCCCAGCCGCGTCCCCGGTAAAAGTTGTACAGACGTCCGGATTCGCCGGCGAGGCGGAAAAGGTTGGAATAGGTGACGTACGCGCCCAGGTCGGTAGTCTGCTCGGCGCTCCAGTTAGCAGGATCATCCGTCGAGGCAATTCGCCAGCGCATCAATTGGTCGTCGCCATGTTGCGAGTAAACGGCCAGGATTCCGCCATTCGGCAGAAAGAGCAGGGCGGGAGCGTTGTGATCGTCGGCGGGTTTAAGGCCGGGGGAAAGCACATGTCTCGAGCCGGCGCCTCGTTCCACGTCGTACACGACAAGCTCGACATTGCCGTCGCGCGTGGCGCCATCCGTGCCGGAGGCATCGGCGACTGATCCGACCAGCAGCCAGTTATCCCGCGCGATGACTCGCTCATCTTGAAACCAGCACCATCCACCGTTGTCATTGAAAACAATCAGCTCGCCGGCCACCGCGCCGCCCGCATATCCGGGTCCGACGACGGCGACAAGCACCAGCACACTCACTCCAAGTACACGGGCTTTTCTCATGCGTGCGATTATAGTTCGGCCGCCTGCTTATAAGTGTCATAATCGACCTGGGAAAACAGGACCATGCGAACTTCTTCGAGACGATGCTTCGGAACCTGCTCCTTGATTGTCTCGATGGCGATTTGGGCGGCACGGGTAACGGGGAAACCGTAGGCCCCGGTGCTGATACTGGGGAAGGCCACAGATCGGCACTCGAGCTGGTCGGCGAGAGCCAGGCTGTTGCGATAACAGGATTCGAGGGTTTCATCCTCTTGCTGATTACCGCCGCGCCAGACTGGGCCCACAGTGTGGATCACGTACCGGGCACTGAGTCGCCCGGCGGTGGTTGCAACCGCTTGACCGGGCGGGCAGCCTCCCTGGCTGGCCCTTATCTTGCGGCATTCTTCCAGAATCGCCTGACCGCCGGCCCGGTGGATCGCGCCGTCTACGCCTCCTCCACCAAGCAGAGTCGAATTGGCGGCATTCACAATTGCGTCGACCTCCTCTTTCGTCATGTCGCCAATTTTCAGGACAAGCCTGGTTTTGCCTATTAGTCTTTCCACAGTGTTTCCTCCCGCGGGTCTCTCCAGAGAATATACCAATCTTCTTGGCGGGGAACTGGCAAGAACTCCGGAACCGGGGCAGATCCGATTGCACCGAGACTCCCCCTTCTTTCTTTTGTGCTTACTGCTCCCGACGTGCTACGTTAAGTATCACATTCGTTTGTTCTTGAGGAGAGCGCGTCATGAAAAGAACGTCACTTTGTCAGGCAATCAGCTGTCTTTCCATTCTATTTGTCTGTCTTATGCAACAACCGTTGGCGCAGCAATCCGCTTCTTCCGTAGAGAGCGGGTTTCGGACGGAGTTTCTGAACCATTTCAACGCCAGCAGTCGAAAGATGTTGTCACTGGCGGAGGCGATGCCAGCCGAAAAGTACTCCTGGCGGCCCGGAGAGGGAGTGATGTCGGTTGCGGAAGTTTTCACACACGTGGCTGAAACGGATCTTCATTATGTGTCCAGGAGTCTCGACCGAAAACCTACGCCCGATCTGGACCCGTCCACGATAGGCGGCCTCCGGGACAAGGACCAGGTGGTAGCTGCTTTGCGGAAGACTTTTGACTTCGTCCGGCAGACCGTGGAACAGATGAACGAGTCTGACATGCAGAAGACGACCACGCTCTATGGCAGGCCGAGCACCTACCGGAACGTGCTGCTGCAGCTCTTGCACCACTCGAGCGAACATGTCGGTCAGTCTATCGCCTATGCGCGCATGAACGGCATCGCTCCTCCCTGGTCCCGATAAGTCGACGAAGAGAGAGCCGGCATGGGAACATGGTTCTATTCTCTCAATCCCGTTCTGCAGGCTCTGATCGCGACAACCGGCACCTGGCTGTTAACGGCCTCCGGGGCGGTGGTGCTGCTGTTCGTGGGAGGAGCAAACCGAAAAATCCTGGACGGAGCCTTGGGGATGGCAGCCGGGGTAATGATTGCTGCCAGCTATTGGAGCCTCCTGGCGCCCGCCATAGAGATGAGCGAGGACTACGGTTCGCTTCGGTTCCTGCCGGCTGTCGTGGGCTTTCTGGCGGGCGCTGGCTTTCTGCGCCTCATCGATCGGATTCTCCCGCATTTGCACACTGCGGCGGTTGATCACCCGAATCAGGCTGAAGGCATTAAGACGAGTTGGCGGCGGACCACTCTGCTCATTCTGGCCATAACCATTCACAACTTTCCGGAAGGGCTCGCTGTCGGTGTTGCTTTTGGGGCCACAGCCGGGCTGGATGTCAGTGAAGTGGCAGGTCAAGTGGGCGCTGCGATTGCCTTGGCCATCGGTATAGGGCTCCAGAACTTCCCGGAAGGCGCCGCGGTGGCTTTGCCTCTCAAGCGAGAAGGAGTCAGCACGTTTAAAGCTTTGTGGTACGCGCAGCTGTCCGCCATTGTAGAGCCTGTTGCAGGTGTTCTGGGGGCGGCGCTGGTGGTGAGTATAACCGCCATCCTTCCATACACTCTCGCCTTTGCTGCCGGCGCGATGATTTTCGTGGTGGTTGAAGAACTGATCCCGGCATCTCATAGCGAAGGGAACGTCGATACCGCGACACTTGGAACGATCGTTGGCTTCGCCCTTATGATGACTCTGGATGTGGCGTTGGGGTAGCGACAGCTCGATCGATTGATTCGCTGGGCGCCCAATCCTAGACTGGATACAGGACCTAGACGACCGAAACGGAGGCTTTACAATGAGCGATCGCTACCGTCCGGAGGTAGATACATCGGAAGAGTCTGAGTCTACTCTCAGACCCTTGAGTGAGATCAAAGGCAGGGCCATCATGTCGTTGGCCGAAGGTCAGAAGCTCGGACAGGTCGACGATATACTCATCGACCGTGAACATATGCGGGTGTCAGGGGTAGCAGTGTCAAAAGGCGGCATCCTGGATCGGGAACGAAAGATCATCCCGGCCGGGAGCATAACCACTTGGGGAAAAGATGCTCTGCTCGTCCAGGATTCAAGTGTGTTGCAAACCGGAGCCGAACATCCGGAGAGGGAAAACTGGATCACCCCTGTCAGCAGACTCAAAGGCATGTCCATTGTCAGCACGAGCGGCAACCGTTTGGGCCAGATCGACGACCTCCTGGTTGACCAGGAAGGCCGGATTGCCGCCTACCGGGTATCCGAGGGAAGATTCGGCCGCGGGCGAGAGATTCCTTCTCGGGGGACGAAATCAATCGGCGTCGACGCGGTCATCATGGAAACCGTAGAAGAGGACGTTCTTCCGTGACGTGCGGCGGCAAGCCGAGGGTGGCCTCCCCTTGGCCGCTGCCGTTTGGATTTCCGGGTGTGTGTTGATCCCGGTAATTACATCCGCGTCAACAATCTGCTACGATCCGCGGGTATGAAAGGGCTTCTACGATCACTGGCTGTTCGCCTGGCGGTCTTTGTCATCGTGATAACCGCGCTGCTTTTGCTGTTTCCGCCGTCCAGCCGGTTGCAGAACGAAACCTTCGACGTACTCATTTCCGGGGGCCGAGTTGTGGACGGCACGGGCGCTCCCTGGTTCCGAGCAGACATCGGGATTCGAGGTGACCGGATCGCGGCGGTGGGAAACCTCCGCAATGCGGAGGCTGCGAGACGGATCGACGCGTCCAACCTGGTGGTAGCGCCGGGGTTTATCGACCTGCTCGGCCAGTCCGAATTCTACCTGTTGGTTGACAACCGCGCGGCCAGCAAGATCATGCAAGGCGTAACCACGGAAGTCTCTGGTGAGGGTACGACTATCGCTCCCATCAACGACCGCATGGTTGAAGATCTGCGGCCAAGTCTGGAGCACTATAAGGTAACCGTCGGCTGGCGCACTCTAGGTGAATACTTTGATCATCTCGAGAAGCGTGTTCACCCGGCGATAAACGTGGCTTTGTTCGTTGGCGTGGGTGGGGTGCGCGAGTATGTGATGGGTAAAGACAGCCGACGTCCCACGCGCGACGAACTGAAGCGCATGAAGGAGTTGCTTGCCCGTTCCATGGAGGAAGGCGCGCTGGGGGTCAGTTCCTCACTGCAATATCCGCCCGATCGCTACTTCACGACTGACGAGCTTATTGAATTGGCCAGCGTTGCAGCCCGCTACGGAGGGCTTTACATGACCCATCAGCGCTCCGAAGGCAATCAGATTTTTGAATCGCTCGAGGAGGTCTTCACAATCGCTGAGAAAGCCGGTGTGCCCGCCGAGATATGGCATCTTAAGGTGGCGTACAAGTCCAACTGGGGCAGAATGCCAGAAGTCTTGAGTCGAATCGAACAGGCGCGTGCCCGCGGGCTTGACATCACCGCCAACCAATACCCCTACGATCGGGCTTCGAACAGCCTCCACTCGTGCCTACCGCTCTGGGTTCGGGAAGGGGGAGTGGCAAAGATGATCCCGCGGCTGCGCGATCCTGACGTGCGAGAGCGGATCAAGCGGGAGATGGAAGATCCGACCGTGACCGCGTGGGAGAACCAGTGGTATGGATCCGGGGGAGGAGATGGGGTGATGGTCTCCTCGGTGCTGAGCCCCGAACTCCGGAAATACGAAGGCAAGACCTTGACCGAGATTGGGCGTGAGATGGGCAAGGATCCCAGGGACGCTCTGATGGATCTCGTACTTGCTGACCGCGGCGGAACTTCTTGTGTCATCTCCGTCATGCAGGAAGAAGACGTTCGTACCTGCCTCAAACATCCCTTTGTCTCAATCGACACCGATTCGGCCGCCCGAGCGGAGGATGGGCCGCTGTCTGTCTCCAAGTCGCACCCCAGAGCGTGGGGAACGTTTGCGCGCATTCTCGGGAAGTATGTGCGTGAAGAAAAGCTCATGCGCCTGGAGGAGGCGATCCGGAAAATGACTTCGCAGCCGGCGACTCGAGTCGGATTGCGGGATCGCGGCATCATCCGTCCCGGAATGGCCGCCGATATCACCATTTTTGATCCGGATACGATTCGCGATGTCGCCACTTTCGAAGACCCGAATCACTACTCGGTCGGCGTTCACTACGTGCTTGTCAACGGGAAAACCGTAGTGGAGCAGGGAAGGATTACGTCGGAGCGGCCAGGTCGCGCCCTGCTGGGGCCAGGGTATGGCATGACGCCGTAAAGGCGTCACGAACCAGATTGCCTGCGGCACCGCCGCGTCTTCGGGCGAATTATGACCATGCGAAGAAGACTGCTGGCGGTGCTTTTCTTTTTGCTGGTAATTGCCTGGTTTGTATTCGCATTCTGGCAATATCTGCCCCAAGCTGACTGGCGGGTGATACGATCGATCGGGCAAGGCTTTTCCGCCCGGGACTCAACTTTGCTGGATCTTCTCGTGATCCTCTGGTTCTGGCTTGTCTCCTGGATCGCTGGCGCCGAGGTTCTCGCCCGATTGCGATTGCCCCGTCTGCCGCGGCATGAGAGGTTTCTTTTTGCCTGCGGGCTGGGGGGTTCATTCTGGTCCTTTGCCGCACTGCTTCTCGCCGCCTCGCGGCTTTTTTATACCGAAGCCGCCTATGGTTTGATGATCGCGGTAACGATCGCCGGTTTACCGAGAACTGCACGCGGACTGAACAGCGTTCGAGAACGGCTCGCCGACAGACTTCTTGCTTGGAAACCCTCGGTTCACGCCCTGGCGGTGGCGGGCATCTTCTGCTTCGCTGCAATTGTGCTGACCATTTATCTGCTCTCGGCGTTAGCGCCTGAAATCGAGTTTGATGCCCGACTGGTTCATCTGCTGACTGCGAAAGTGTATGCGCGGGCGCATGGACTCGAGGCAATTCCCGACATTCCCCAGAGCTTCTTCCCGCGCCACATGACCATGCTCTACGCGCTGGGAACACTGCTGAAAGGGGAGACCGTGGCCAAGCTGATCCAGTTTCTTGTGGGCCTTCTCTGCCTCCTCGTCGGATATTCGCTGGCCGCGCGGCTGTGCGGCCCAACCTTTGGATGGATCGCGGTCGGTATACTCGTATCCTCGCCGCTTCTTCTTTGGGAGATGAGGACCGCTCATCTCGAGTTAGCCTTGACACTCTATATCTCGCTGGCCCTGTTCGCCGTGGTCCTTTGGATTACCGGCGGAAGTTACCGGTTTGCCTGGCTTGGGGCCTGTTTCCTGGCCTTCGCGCAGGGGACGAAATATCACGGCTTGTGGGCTCTTCTGGCGCTTCCCGCAGCCCTTTTCGTCTACCGGGCGCTCACCGTAAAGGGCCTTAAAGGCATCGTCCTGGACACGCTTTGGTTCGCCTTGATCGGGGTTGCCGGTGTTCTGCCATGGGCGATCGTGAACCTTGTCCAGACCGGAAATCCTGTTTTCCCGTTTCTCAACGACTTCTTTCAAAGTCCTTACTGGACGGCCGCTTTATCTGAACATGGGTTGTACGAAATGAGGAACGCCGGACTGAATCTTTCAGAGGAGTGGCCAAGAATGCCTCTGTTTCTCTGGGAGATGGTCACCGATCATTCAGGGCGGTTTCGCGGAAACATCGGCCCTTTTTACCTTCTGCTCCTTCCGCTGCTGTTCTTCCACAGGCACTGGTCTGCGGGATCGAAGATCATCCTTCTCTTCGTCGGGCTCTATTCGCTCATCTGGCTTGCTGCAGCCCAGCATGCCCGTTACTTTCTGCCGGTGCTGCCCAGCCTTGCCGCGGCTCTTGCAGCGGCGCTGTTCTTCTGGCTGCAGAAGCTCAACCGTACGCACCGTGTGCTCCCGACGCTGACCGTCTTTGTGCTTTTTGGCCTGGCAGTGCTCAATTCTCCGTTTTTCGAACGGCTTGGAACTCATTCCCGTTACGGGTCCACCTCGGTCATGGATACACTCCCGCTGGCTTACCTGGCCGGGATCGAGACAAAAGACGCGTACCTTTCCCGGTTTATAAGCAACCACGAGGCGGTTTTATACTTCAACCAGCTCCCGGTTTCGCCCAAGAAGGTGGTGTTCTGGTGGACAGCCCCTAATTTCCTGGCGGTCGAGAATGGTGGATTTGGCTGCTATTATTCGCCCTTCTTTCCTCTTCTGAAGTCCGAGAATCCCGAATACCTTCGTAGGGTGATTGACGAGTACAAGATAACGCACTTCATCGTAGGCCAGTACCAGGAGGATCGGGCTATGGCGACTCGCCCCGATGGCCCTTTCGCCAAAGCTTGTCTGAAGCGCCTTTTTGAGAACGATGGGGTGGTTTTGTACGAGATCGTCAAGACTGCGAGACACCCCTAGAGTAAGCAGTCGGTATATCATCCGCGTAATCCGCGTGACCCGTGCTATCCGCGGGTTTCCATTCCCGCGGATAGCACGGATCACGCGGATTGCGCGGATGCCGTTAGTGAAATACCTGGATACGTTTATAATCGATGCTCATGAGGAGAATCGTTCTTGGCGCGCTCTTGTGGGCGATCCTGCCGTTGGCTGTCGCGGCTGATTCGGATGCCGGTTGGATCCCGCTTTTCAATGGGAAGAACCTTGAAGGCTGGAAGGCCTCCGAGAATCAAGGCTCTTTTCGGGTCGAAGACGAGGCCATCGTCTGCGATGGGCCGCGTTCACATCTGTTTTATGTCGGCCGAAATGGCGGCGCCCGGTTCAAGAACTTCGAGTTCAGGGCCGAAGTTCAGACTACACCCGGGTCTAATTCGGGAATCTACTTCCATACCGAGTACCAGGATTCCGGATGGCCTTCGAAAGGCTACGAGGCCCAAGTCTTGAATTCGAACCGCGTGGAACCGGGGAGTACTTATGTCGAACGCAAGATGACTGGGAGCCTGTATGCCATCCGTAACTGCTGGAAAGCCCCGGCTCGCGACAACGAATGGTTCGAATATCGCATCCGGGTCGAAGGAAAGACCATCCGGATCTGGATCAATGGCGCGATGACGGTTGATTACACCGAACCCGAAGACCCCTACCGTCCTGGGGACATGGCTGGCCGGGTTCTCTCGTCAGGAACGTTTGCTCTCCAGTGCCACGACCCCAAAAGCATTGTTCGCTACCGCAACCTGCGGGTGCGGCGTCTGTCTGACACCTTGCCGAGTCCCGGAACGCCTCCTGCGGATCTGGCGTTCGAACGCCGGCTAATCGATCTCGGGGCTCGCAACTTCCCGCTCATGGATCTTCATGTCCACTTGAAGGAGGGCCTGACACTTGAGCAAGCGCTTGCCCGGTCGCGCTTGTACGGCTTTACCTATGGGATTGCGGTCAACTGTGGCTTGGACATGACGCTGCCAAACGAACAAGCTCTTAAGGAATTCCTGGCGCGGGAGGAACGAGTCCCGCAAGCCTGGCTGGCGATGCAGGCCGAGGGGCGCGAATGGCTCGAGCTCTTTTCGAAGCCTTCAATCGAACAGTTTGACTATGTATTCACGGACGCGATGACGTGGACCAATGATTCGGGAAAGCGGATGCGTCTCTGGATTGAGAACGAGGTAGAGGTCGGAGATCCCGACCAGTTCATGCAGATGCTGGTCGACAGGATCGAGAAGATTCTGGACAACGAACCGATCGATATCTACGTGAATCCGACGTACCTTCCCGATGAGATCGCGTCAAGATATGAGGAACTTTGGACTCCGGCGCGGATGGAACGAGTCATTTCCGCTCTTGTACGAAACGGCGTGGCGCTGGAGATCAACGACCGACGGCGAATTCCGAGCGCGTCCTTTATCAAGAAGGCCAAGGCGGCGGGCGTGAAATTCACCTTTGGGACTAACAACGGAGGCCCCAGTGATCTGGGACGTCTCGAGTATTGTCTGGAAATGATTGAGGAGTGTGGCCTCGAGCCTGGGGATATGTGGATGCCCGGCCACTGACCCTCTCGGATCTCTTCGTCGCGTCCATGTCCGGCTCTCAAGGCGCGAAAACAATGCATACGGGCGAATCGATGCCAACCGCATGGCCGGCGGGAGACAGTTTTCCGGTCTCCTGGTCGATTCGAAAAACAACAATGTTGTGCGAGTCCTGATTGGCTACGAGCAGGTATTGACCCGAAGGATCAATAGCGAAATTTCGCGGGTTGCTCCCTTCGGTCGCCTGCCAGCCGACGGTTTTGAGCGCTCCCGAGTGCTCGTCGACAGCGAAGATTACGATGTTATCAGCGCCCCGGTTCGAGCCGTAGACGAATTTCCCCGAAGGATGGACGGCCACCTCGGCCGGGAAATTTGTCCCGTCAAAGTCGCTCGGGAGAGTGCTGAGCGTCGCCAGCTCTTTGAACGAGCCCCGATCAGGATCGTACTCGAAGGTTGTGAGCGTCGAGTCAAGCTCGTTAATAACGTAGGCATATCTGCCCTTGGGGTGGAACGCAAAATGACGCGGACCGGCGCCGGGCCTGACGGAGGCGAAAGCGGGCTCGTTGGGCTGCAAAGTTCCCTTCGACGCGTCAAACCGGTAGATCATCAGCTTGTCCAGTCCCAGGTCGGCGACGACCGCAAACCGGTTCCCGGCGTCCAGGTAAACGCCGTGAGCATGCGGTCGGGATTGGCGTCTGGGGTTAACACTGGAACCTTGGTGCTGGACGAAGGCCGTGCTATTGCCTAGCCTTCCGTCGCTCTCGGTGCCAAGTACACTCAGGTTCCCACCGCCATAATTGGCAACCAGCACGTGCTTGCCTTGCGCATCGACCGTGAGATGGCAGGGGCCTGCGCCGCCCGATGACGCCTGATTCAGGAGCGTCAGTCTTCCGTCTTTCTGGATGGCAAAAGCGCTGACTGCGCCTCCTGGTTTACCTTCGAAGTTGTTGATTTCGCCGACTGCGTACAGGAACCGGTTGCTGGGATCGATTGCCAGGAACGACGGATTTGAAACCTCAGCGGCCAGACCAAGAGGCGTGAGGGATCCCGTCGCCCCGCTCATGCGGTAAGCATAAATGCCTTTACTATCGCCTCTCGTGTAAGTTCCTACAAACACCGGGAAACTCTTTGGGTCGGATAGAGCTGAAGCAAAGACCAAGAACAAGCCGATGATAATCGGTAGAAGAAACGCGAAATGACGCCCGTTCATGAGAGGCATTTAACACTAGCTGCCGCGACCGGTGCAATAGTGACAGATGTGCGGCGCAGCCTGATGTGATACAACAGTCTCGGAAGGAGATCTGATGGCCAGTGAACCTGAAATCAAGAACATGGCGCTTTTCTGCGACTACGAAAACATAGCGCTGGGAGTCCGGGAAGCCAAGTACCCCGAGTTCGACATCCGGAGAGTGCTTGAGAGGCTGTTGCTCAAGGGGAACATCGTCGTAAGGAAGGCCTATTCTGACTGGGAGCGCTACAAGGAATTCAAGAAGGTCATGCATGAGGCTGCCTTCGAACTCATCGAAATCCCACATGTGCGCCAATCGGGGAAGAACTCGGCCGACATCCGCCTGGTGGTGGACGCCCTCGATCTCTGTTATACGAAAGAGCACGTCGACACTTTCGTTATCATCAGCGGCGATTCGGACTTTTCGCCGCTTGTCGCGAAATTGCGGGAGAACAACAAGTTAGTGATTGGCGTCGGGGTAAAGAAATCGACCTCTGATCTCTTGACTGCCGCCTGCGACGAGTTCATTTTCTACGATGACCTTGTTCTCGAAGAGGCGCGCAAGCAACGCCGGTCAGGCAAGCCCGCGAAGACAGAGGCGAAGGACCTGCCGGTACCTAAGAAGAAAAGCGAAGAGGACAGGCGCCAGGAGGCTTTTGAGTTAACCGTCGAGACCTTCGAGGCGTTGGAAGGCGAACGCGGAGACGAACCGGTATGGGGCTCGATGGTGAAACAGGCGCTCAAGCGGCGCAAACCAGGCTTCAACGAATCGTATTACGGATTCCGTTCGTTCAGCGCTCTACTCGAGGAAGCGGAGCGTCAGGGCCTTTTGAGGCTGGAGCGGGACCACCGTTCCGGCGGATATATCCTTCATTCGGTCGACGAGGGAGAAACCCCGCGTGTGTAGCGAGGAGCGACCCGGTTTGAGGCAGCGCGTGTCATCCGCCTAATCCGCGCTACCCGTGCTATTCGCGCGCGATGCAGACCCGCGGATATTACGGATAGCGCGGATTGCGCGGATGACAGGCAGGCGCAAACCCGTTTGCGCACTGCCGGCACGTTTGCCCCCTCCCTTATCCACGGATCAGAAATCCCCTCTTTTCCCTTTTTTTCTTCTGATTCTTTCCTGTAGACTGAAAGCTAAAGTTGCGGAACCTTCCTGCCAAACTGGACGCTTCCGATCTTTTTTTGACTTTACGACTGCTGGCTTCGTACTCACTGAAAGGACTGCTAGAGCCTATGCCCAACGCGCTTCTCGTTTATCCTGAGTTTCCTCCCTCGTACTGGGGCATGCAGTACGCACTCGAATTTCTCGGCAAAAAAGCCTCGATGCCGCCGCTCGGTCTCCTGACCGTTGCAGCGATGTTCCCTGCCGAATATTCGCTTCGAGTGGTTGACATGAACATCCGTCCCGTGACCGACGAGGACATCAAGTGGGCGGATGCGGTGTTCACGTCGAGTATGGTGGTCCAGCAAGAGTCTCTTCGCGAGGTGGTCGAGCAGTGTCGCCGGCTGGGTGTTCCCATTGTTGCCGGCGGTCCTTACCCGACGACCTTTTATGACGAACTCGAGGGAGTGGATTATTTTGTTCTGGGTGAAGTTGAAGAGGTCTTTCACGACTTCCTCAGAGATCTGAAGAACGGGTGTGCCCCTCGCATGTGTGTCCCTAGGGAAAAGCCCGATGTCACCCGTACCCCGCTTCCCCGTTATGACCTGATCGATCTTCGAGAATACTCGTCGATGTCGCTTCAGTTTTCCCGGGGTTGCCCTTTCGATTGCGAATTTTGCGACATCACGAAGTTGTTCGGGCGAGTTGCGCGCACCAAGACCAACCAGCAGGTACTCGGTGAACTCGACCTCCTGTACCGGCTGGGCTGGCGAGGCTCGGTTTTTCTGGTAGACGACAACTTTATCGGAAACAAGAAGGCGGCGCTTGAGCTGCTTCCCGATGTTTCACGCTGGCAACGGGAACGCGGTTATCCGTTCTCGCTTTTCACAGAAGCCAGCGTGAATCTGGCCCGCATGGATTCTTTGATGGATGCTATGGTGGACGCCGGTTTCAGCATGGTCTTCCTGGGGATTGAAAGCCCCAATCCTGCTGCCCTCTTGAAAACCAACAAGAAGCAGAACGTAAGTCACGGAAATGGGAATTTTCTTCTGGAGGCGGTCCGTAAGATCCAGCACAAGGGTATGGAAGTCGCCGGGGGCTTCATCGTCGGGTTGGACGGCGACGGAGAAGGTGTTTTTGATGCACAGATAGACTTCATCCAGGAGGCAGGTATTCCTCTTGCGATGATCGGACTTCTGACCGCACTCAAAGGCACGGACCTCTATGACCGGCTGAAGAAACAGGGTCGTCTGGTGGAAGAGTCCCAAGGCGACAATTTTCGCTTTAAACTGAACTTCGTTCCCGAAATGGACCCGCAGATGCTTTTTGACGGATACCGGCGGGTTCTTTCTTCCCTCTATGATCCAGGGCTGAAAAGGTACTTTGAACGATGCCTGACGATGTTGGCTCATTTGCGCCCGACAGCATTGCCTGGACGTCGAATTGGAAAGGCCGAGTTGGGTGCCCTGTTCAAATCGATCAGACGCCAGCTGTTTTCGAAGCAAGGCCCGGCATATCTGAAGTTCTTGGTGCGAGTCCTTAAGGATTATCCCCACATGTATGCCGAGGCAGTGCGTCTGGCTATCATGGGCTACCACCTCGAGAGGGTCACGAGTCAGCACATCGCCGTTCACGAGTTCCGGGACTATTTGAGCCGCGAACTGGAGCTCTTCAAGCAAAGGCTGGGCTCATGGAGCGATCTGCCGGGACAGGGTATGACCGACTTGCAGGGCTACATCCAGGAAGTAGTCCAGAATGCTAGTCGCCGGTATGAACATATTCACTCCGATTTTCGGCACCAGGTGGAAGATGCCCTCGAGGCTTTCCAGGGAGCGCTGCGGAATTCCTTGGTGCCCGAAAACTTAGGAAGAAGGTGTGAAGGCCTTGCATCCGATTGAAAAACCTTTTCCCGTGTACTAAAGTCCCACCAGGGACAAAGGAGAATCCGCATGGCCAACAAAACAAACGATCGAGCTAAGAGAGGGGACGAGAGGAAACCAAGCCGCAGAGATTTTCTGGGGCAGACTGCCGCAGGGGCCCTTGCCTCGGCTTCGGCCGTCAGCTTTGGTATCGGCACAAGCGGGCGGGCACAGTCAACTGGGAAAATGACAGGGCGAGTTCTGGGGGCTAATGATCGTATCAACGTTGCGTTCATTGGCAACGGCATGCAGTTTCGGGATTTGCTACGACGTGATTTCAACCGCAGAAAGGACGCCAAGAAGGACATCGAATACGCAGCGGTCTGCGACGTCTGGGAGCCTCGACTTAAACATGCCCAGGAACTGACCAAGGCGCCGAAGACTTACCGGGACTACCGGGAGATCTTGCAGCGGTCGGATATCGATGGAGTAGTCGTTGCGGTACCTGATCACTGGCATTACCAGATCGCAGCGGATGCTTTGGAAGCGGGCAAAGATGTGTATCTTGAAAAACCGATGACCTACACCATCGATGAAGCGGCCAAGCTGGTCGATCTGGTGGAGAAAACCCAGAGAATTATCCAGGTAGGAGGGACCGGGCCCTCCAATGGACTCTACTGGAAGGTCAACGAGTATATTCGCTCCGGCAAGATGGGGAAGATAGTCTGGGGCTTGATCAGTTACAACCGGAACACCACCGAGGGAATGTGGGATTACCCGATTCCGGGTATCGGCAGCGAGCATTGGCCGGACGCCGAAGTGAGCGAGCGCAACCTGGATTGGAAGATGTGGCTGGGGCCGGCGCCAAAGCGTCGTTTCAGCAAAGAGCGATACTTCCGCTGGAGAAAGTACTGGGATTACTCCGGTGGGAATGCTACCGATCTGCTCTATCATCGGCTCGGCGCGATGTCTACGATGATCAAATTCGACTTCCCGACCCGCGTCACCGGGGCGGGCGGAATCTACGTACAGAAGAACCGCGAGGTGCCGGACACGTACATGACCATGGTCGAGTATCCGGACGAGTATTGCATCAATATGATCTCCTGCATGGCTAACTCCGAATCGGTGCCTTTGACCGTATACGGCAACTGGGCCACGCTCCAAGTGGTGATGGAAGAGGCACCCGTCATGGATGATATGGGCGATCAGCGCGGCGCCGGAAGGCGACGCCCCCGTGAAATCGCGGTGGTGCGAGCCGAGAGACAATTCCGGGACAAATTCAAGGAAGCCAACAACGGCAAAACAGAAGTGAAAATCGAAGGCGTCGAGCACCCCGACCTGGTCGATGACTGGCTCGACTGCATGCGCAGTCGCAAGAGCCCCGTCTACAACGCCCTCCGCGGATACCAAGTGATGGTGGCTATCAAGCTTGGCGTGGACTCCTATCGGGAAGGCCGCGTTATGTGCTTCGACCCGCAGTCAAGGCGCGTAATCGACAATCCTCCGGCCAGGAAGGAATACCTCCCGCCCGAAGCATCGTGAGAGAAGGCGGTTGAGTGCCTCGTCTTTTATTGTGGCCGGGACTACAGACTTCCGATCCCGGCCACTTTCCAGTTCGTAGTCCCGCCTTCAGGCGGGCTTTAAATCGTTCATGCAGCAACAACTGACCGCTGGGCAACTACCCGGCTAACCCGGATTTCTCACAACCGAACGCTCGGCGGGCAAATTGACCATTTTTCGGGGGCTAGAAGGGGGACGATAAGGCTTGTTGGCTTCTTTCGCTTGGTCCGGAAGAACAGACCAGTCCCCGGAGTCGGGTGGAGGCGAAATCGCCCGGCTCGGTGGCGTAAAATG
>ERZ795047.1954-NODE-1954-length-20500-cov-7.174370_pt1 | contig 20500 bp, 15 predicted proteins | sample MGYA00375131_ERZ795047 | MGnify/ENA primary metagenome ERZ795047 (study PRJEB30176, sample SAMN05720228) | activated sludge metagenome | isolation source: Anaerobic digester | place: Japan | collected 2015-05-20 ...
ACAATACCTAATCGGTCAAGCATTTCTTGGTATCCTGTAATAATCCTTTTTTGTGCTGTTGTTTTAAAGCTTAACGGATATTTATCAAGGAAACCGTCATAAATGATTTTATTACCAAATGGCAATAAAACGGTATATGTCATCATCGGAAGGCTTTCTTTAACGACTGCAGATACCGAAGCGGAAATTCCCTTGATACCAAAGAACTCTTTTTCTATCCCAAACATTCTTACCAAGATTGCGTAATCTTCGGTTTGTTGGAAAATGACAAAAGCGCCCTTGATTGAATTATATTCCCAATCGTGAAGGTACTTCCGTTCCTCAAAAGATAAAGATGGAGTGTTGTAGACAAATTCGGTGATGACATCCGTATTTTCCCAAAGTTTATCTCTTACCTTCCTTAAAACCTTCGGATCATTGTCTAATGGATTAGCTACATTGATTACTGATTCTGTAACCTTATATTTACGATTAACAAAATCAAGGAGTTGCAACCACAGATTATAAAAGAAATCTTTTTCTTTCTTAGTCAAATGGTTATTGTCCCATTGTTCTACCAACATACAGCATTTCTTGTATTTGGCTCCGCTTCCGCAGTGGCATTCTTCTTCCGGGTCATAATCAACGGTTGCAAACAGATCCGAAACCACTGGTTCTCCGTTTTTGATCATTTCCATCATTTCGACCGGAGTGTATCCTTTGTGTTCCCACATTCTGGTATTGTTTTTCGCTTTAATCAGCATGTCGATAAATTCGCTTAATTGTTTTTCGTCATCAAACTTAAATCCGCTTTTCTCGATTGTTTCTGTAATTTCTCTTAAGTCGATACTGCCAAGAACGTAATTGCGAACTTCAAAGAAAGCAGTGAATGTTTCTACGGTGTCGCCGAATTTATTAAGCAAGTATTGGAATACAGTTTCCCAGTTATCGGTTTCTTCGTATACTTCGTTGACATATTGGGCAAATGTATCTTTTTCCGGAATATAACGTGGTTTTCCGCCCTGTTCCTGGAACAAATAATCGACCCATTCAATATCATCCAGTACCACATAGTGCACTAGATAATGTTGATAAAAACCAAACCGACGATGCTTAAACACAAACGGAAGCAGGATAGCTTTAACCACATCGGCGGTTAAATCGGCCTTAAAGAATTGGTTGAAGATTTCCACAAAATCTTCCAAACTGATAATACCATATAAATTCACCGCCGCAATCCCATATGTATTCAAGAGCTTTCTCCATTTCCGATAACGGAGCGGACAACTAACAATGTCCTCAGGCGAATTGTATTTTTCAAATAAAGTTTTGTTTTCTTCTTTTTTCATTACAACCTTTCCTTTACTAGTTTTTAATTATTCTTTATGGAAATTATACCATATTGAACCGATCATTTGAAGAAAAAAGGCTTTTTTTGCCAAAAATGTTTTTTTTTCGAAAAATTATGTCAGAAGCGGTTCTTTTCCACTTCTTTTATTTTGTTTAACATGCGTTTTGCGACAATTTTGCAATAGTCATCCAAATATTCGAATAACTTTTCCACGAAACTATCCGGAATACCGTAATATGCCCCAGCGATTGCACCGGTAATCGCCCCCAACGTGTCCGCATCCCCGCCCAACGAAACCGCAATCCTGATCGCATCTTCGTAATCGGTTGCTTCCAAAAAGGCCTGAATGCTTTCGGGAACGGTTCTTTGGCAATCGACATAAAAACGATATGTCGGACGGATTTCCTCAATCGTTTTATCCAAAGGATAATAGTGGGTTCGAATGTATTCCTTGATTTCTTCTTTGGTTTTACCGTGAAGCGCCAAATAAACGGCGGTAGCGGTCGCTTCGGCGCCTATTAAACCTTCCGGATGGTTGTGGGTAACTTCGGTTACCTTCTTGGATAACTCTATGCAATGATCTAGGTTTCTTGCAAAATACGCAACGGGACTGATGCGCATTGCGGAGCCGTTACCGTAACTGCCGTATGGAGGTTGAATTTTCTTGGTACGGTAAATCTTATTGACCCACCTTAAGAAACTCCCTCCGTAACCCCCGACGGGGTTCGGATATATCGCATAATAACGGGCAAATTCGGTTATTACTTTTCTGCCTAAATCATCGTAGTCACCACTACATTTTTCCAATGCTTCGAATACCGCAAACGTCAATATCGAGTCATCAGTGATATCCGATTCCCCACAAAACAAAGGAAAATCCTTTGTTTTGAGGCCACGGTATTCATAAACCGATCCAATCAAATCGCCAATAATTGCTCCAATCATATTTTTCCTCTTTTCTTAATTAATCAACATAATCCAAATTTTTAAGGAATTATTTCGAGTTTTTTATGTTTGCATCTTGCAACCATTATGATAAAACTGATTATACCAGTCCTTTTCATAATCAATTAGATAAATACTGTCTCTAATATCTTTGTCAGTTCGGATTTTTTCGCTTAATTCATTTAAAAATTCTGCTTTTTTGTTTGGCTTTTGATATTGAAAAAATTGTAAATATTCCGCCAATAAATAAACCAATAATCCCGATAAATATTACAACATCACCAACATATCCATAATTTATAACATTCCTTTTTTTCTCCTACACCAATTATACACCGGAAAGTTTTTCAGACTTATTACAAAAACAATAATTATACCTGAAAACTGATAAAAACGGGTAAAATGCAGTGCGAAAGCACTTGAGCATAATACCCGTTTTTTCGTGCTTGTTAAAAATTTTAACAGTTGTTTAGGTATTTGCTACCTTTATTGGTTAACTTGATACCGGTATGATTAAGTCTCTTACCGTCATGCACCATCTTGGGGTTGATGCTTGGGTACTGATTAAGCCCATCAAGTATCCGGTGATTTGCACTTCGTAACCGACATAATCATAGAGGGTAGCGGAAGCATCAAAATTTTTGTCATATGCCCAAAGGAGTTCGATTTCCTGACCTTTTTCATTGTAAAGATAATAATTGTTTCCCGATTTTCTAAGGTAACCGGTTGTTGTTACGTATGTTCCCCCAATCGATAAGTCTAAATAGTCTAAGGCAAAGATTTCTTCGATTGAATATACGGTTGCTGATGGGTGGGTGATTTCATTGTCCCAGGAAAGGATGGCGATTTCCGACGCATAAGAGATATTTGGCGTTGCTTCATAATCGCGGTATGAGTAATAACCGTAAACGACTACTTCGTTTCCGACTTCAAATAAGCATCCGTCGTAGTAGGTTCCGTATACATTAACCTTCAACATACCGGTTTCGTCTTTAATGATTATCCAATCGCCAAATTCTTGGTTGACTTCATACACAATGCCTTTTACGGTATAAGACTTACCCGGTCCGCGGCGAAGCATTTCCTCAATCGTAATTACTTCTCTTGGGTTTAAACTCATATCAAGAGTAATGGTTTTGGAAATTGGTTCCATGTCGTATTCTTCCAAAGTAATGGTTACGTTGAAAGATACGGTAACCGGTTCTTCCAGCCATATGATGCCCTGGATGCCATAGCCAACATCGTAAAAGTATTTTGCGTCTTCCGGATTAATCAATTCCCAAGTCAATTGGCAATTGTCGAGATATTCTTCGAAAGTAATGCCACCGAAGGAATAGTGTGGTTCGTTTTGGAAATAGCGAATCAAATAATCCACCACATTGTCGACGATTTGGGCCGGGGTATATTCAGGTTCGATAATGGCGTTATAGAGATCGCCGAATACGTCAAAGAGGTATTTGCCCTTAATGGTTTTGCCTGGGAACAAACTCTTGACGATGACGCTTCTGCCGAAGAGGTATTCCGGAAGGTAACCGTTACGGACACCCATTTCCCCTGCTTTGCTCCATTTTTGCATAGCTACTCTTAAATAGATTCGTTCACCCATGTTTTCCAGATAATATAGGTCGGACGCTTTATCGTAACCCAAAGTACCGCTGATCCAGTAAGTTCCCTTCAACAATTCCCGATAATCTTTGGCATAGATTTCCTGAATGGTTATCGTTTCAGGTTCAGGATAATCGTCGTAGTAATAACCTAATTCATAAACGACCTCCGCATTTAGCCAAATATCGGTTTTACCGTCAATGGTAGCTCTATATCCCGTCAACAAATATTCGGTGCCTTCATAATAATAGGAGCCTTCCGGAACATTGGCAAGGAAATAAACATTGCCGTCGATCAGGAAATAAACGCCGTCCGGAGCTTCATACAGCATCACCCCTTTTAGGTACAAGCGTTTGAAGCCGCCCTCTTCGTCAAAGATGTCTTCGTATGTGCTTAAGTCCATGGCCTGCAAAGTAATGGTCAAAGTGAACTCTTCATACGCTTCATTGCATATCACGGTTACCCGGAAGACAATTTCCGTGTCTTCTTCGACCATTTGGAAATAGCCGCTGTAACCGTAGAAATCAATCGTTTCTTCACCACTTAGAATCTCGAAATGAACGGAAGCCGCAGGGAAGGAATATTGGCTGAAATCGAAATAGAGATAATCGAGGAAGGTGTAAACAGTATTGTCATAATTACTGACAAGAGTTTCTTTGATGAAATCAACGGTTTCCTGATCGCTGAAACCTTTGGTTTCCACCGGTATCCGCGCCAGTTCAACAGTCCATACGTCTTCACCCCAGAAGGATGGGTCAATTCCCAGGATTCTGCCCTTAACCGTGACTTCAAGACCTTCTAAGTAACCGATATATTGGTCAGGGAGATAGTAGTAATTTTCCAAACGGACTTTATCGAAACCGTCGGTTAGGTAGAATTGGAAATCATAGGAATAATTGTCCCATTCGCGGTAAATAATTCCCGTTATTTCCACCGGACGGCCGTAAACAGAATCGGCATAAGGGTCCAGGGAAACAATTTCGGCCAAAGTAATCGGTTCATAGTATACTTCGCTGCTGCCGTAAGTATTTAGGTCCTCATAGCCCAAGTATATCATTTCCTTGCGTCCGCGATAAATGTTTAACTGACCAGTAAAGATAATTTTGCGGTTGATGAAATAATTGTAACTGTATTGGAAAGACTCAGAACGAACAAAGAGAACTCCGGTTTCGTCTTCAATCAACACATAGAGCGAATAAATGTCGACGATTGTACCCTCAACCCTTAACATTTCGCCGTTTGATTCTTTGAATTCGGCGATCGTAACCAAAGGAATTTCGGAATCGGTTCCCACCTTTAAAGCTTTTAAGGTTAAAGGCACACTTTCCTGAAGGTCTCCGAGGGTAATGGTAGCTATGATTTCAATTTCGGAATCTTCCGGAATCGGATTCAGGTAAAGGGTTACAAGATCGAAACAGTTAAATTCATCGGTTATTTTTTCGTAGTCGATGTAAACATCGTACGGGTGATAATAGTAGTCCAGTCCGAAATAAGAACCGCTTTGAATCGGCCGCGAGAACCGTTCTTCAAGCACTGACTTAACGCAAGCAAGCTTTTCTTCATCGGTTAAGGTGACTTCTTCGATTTCGCCCGGCAAACCGGTAAATCTTACGCTCCAAGTTCTGTCCCAGTAGTAATAATCGTCCAAATAAACTCTAATGACGACGTCTTTGCCGTTATAGGCGTTTAGTTCGTTCCTAGTATAAGTATCCGGGGTGAAAATATAAACAAATTTTTCGCCGTAATATAGTCTATCCCCGCCATCCATGTTGATTCTGCCCTTGATTTCAAAGTAATAGTTGATGAGATTGATATCCCCCGGTTCGGTTTTGATTAATTCGGTCAAAGTCATCGGAGTAATCGGAATATCAATCGGATTATCGGTGGAAATGATTTCGATAGTGCTGTCATCGTTTTTGCACTCGATGTAAGCCACATAGTCGCGGGTTTGCTTTTGCCCGGTCAACCGGACATAGTCGCCTTTTTGGACGGTATTTTCATACCACGAAACCATGATAATACCGGTATCGTCCATAAGATAGAACCACTCGTACCACTTATAAATTACCAATCCCTTGACGGTTACGGTTTCGTCGTCGCTTATTTCCGTCAGTTCGGCTATTTGGACTACTTCTTCCGGATAAAGAAGGGTATTGATGGTAAAGCTGACATTGACATCATTGTAACTGATGGTGATTTCGATGGAAATCGGGGTAGGTTCGCTTACCTCAACAAAACGGTTGTTTTCGAAATCGTAATAGGATTCATAACCGCTTGCCATCTTCCAAGTAATTGTGCCGCCCAAAATCGGATGGCTGCTCGGCAGGTCAAAGCTTGTCAACGAATGGAATTCATAATCTTGATAGATATTGATGAATTGACTTTGCAATGCGGCCACAAGTTCCAAAGGCGAATAGGACGGAATTTGGAAATCGCCCCGGTTATCCAAAAAGTACAGCAACCAGCCGTCGTAATAGTTATAATAGAGATAACCGCGCATGATGACTTCCAGATTGTTGAACGGGAAGGTTTCGTCAAGCATGCTTTTGAAATCACAAATCGAAACGACGGTATTGCCGACCTTTATGCTTGGTTCGATACTCCAGTAATAATCTTCAAACCGGTAAGAGAAGAATCCCCGCAATTCCACATATTGGCCTTGATATAAATAATTGAAATCGGTTTCGCGTTCCAATAAATCCGCTTCGGTAAGTTTCAAAGCTTCCGGAGGTTGATTGTTGGTTGATAAAACGCGAAGCAGCTCGATTGTGTAGTAATCGTAATTGTAATCGTCGTATTTGATGACTACTTCCCAACCGATTTCAACCTTGAAATCGAAGTCCCATAAATCGAATTCAAACGTTCCGGTTTCGTCCTGCAAAATAACCCAACCGTCGTAATCGAAAATAACGGTTCCTTGGAGGAAATAAACCCCCAAATCTTCGGTTTGATAGAAATCGTAAATCGTGATAATCGGATACGGGGTAACCGAAACGGTTAAATCGAAGGTTTCAGTATATTCGCCCACCGTCAACATGATTGCAAACAATACTTCATACGGTTCCTCGGAATCCGCGAATACTTTATTGTTTTGGTCATAGAACGGTTCGCTTTCCGGTTTTAAGGTAGCCTGAACCGTACTCCAACCGAACGGATCCGTTGTTGGAACAACAAAACTATCCAGCGGATAATGGGTGGCGCTTCCCAAGCTTTCAAGGTAAGTCTTTATGTATCCGGCTTTTTCTTCGTCGGTTAACGGAATCAATTCCAAAGTGTCTTCAATCAGCGATACCGACCAACCGCTGGAATAGTCATATTGTCTTAATACAAATTCACCGGTATACATTTCGCCTGCTTCAAAAGCGATATCGAAGCGGTCATAGCTTTGGTGGAAGATCAGTACTTCTTTAAAGCTTTCAAGGCTGACCAAATAGAGTTGACCGTTTTTATTGATTAACACGCCGGTCAAAACAATGTGCAAACCATAGTTTTCGTCCCACGGGTCAATTGCCTCAAGGTCATCGATTGTCATTTCGATCGACGGCGTAACCGGATTATCACTGGATAATATTTCCCCATCGGTAATGCCGAATAAAACCGGCGCATTGTTCCAACGATCGAAATAACCGGTAATGAGTAATTCATCGCCGATATTGACGATTTCTTGTTCCGCAAAGCAGAAAATTTGGTTATTGGCGTCTTTGATATAGAATCCCCCATACGGGCTTTGGACTTTCGCAAAAACGATACCTTTGACGCTCACCAAAGTGCCCGGTTCTTGTTCAAGGGCATAAGCGATGGAGAATTCTTCTGCGCTTTCCGTCCACTTGGCATAAAGAGTGATTCCGCCGAGCGGCATCCAATGTTCCTCAAACAAAACGGTTGTTTCCGGATCCGTGTACCAACCGAGGAACTTAAATCCTTCCGCTACCGGAATCGGTAAATCCACCCAAGAATTATAAGGCGCGGTAATCGGATCCACTTCAACGCCCTCGATACCCGTGACGAATTCAATGGTGTAATCGAGCGGTTCCCACAAAGCGTATAAGTGAATGCTTGTTACCGGGAATGTGAAGTCGGTAAATTTGTCGGTAAATTGATTGTCTTTGTACCAACCTTCGAAAGAATAACCGTCTCTGGTCGGGGAGATTTCTTCTAGCTGGCTTCCGACACTTCCCGTTACAACGGTATTTGCCCTGTCGTCAAGATAAACGAAAGTAACCGTTACCTGATTCGGTTCCCACTTGGCATAAAGCGTGATGTCTTCGGCCGGCATGACCGTAAATTCGTAAGGGATGGTGGTTTCTTCGTCAAGATACCAGCCTTTGAAAGTATACCCCTGACGGATCGGATCGCTCGGCGGGTTGATAGGGGTGCCGTATTCGGCCGTGATTTCGGTAACCCCGATTTCGGCGTAACTAACAAAGGTAATCTTATAGAGTCTGACCTGATATTTGGCATCCAGCGTTGCCCCGCCCAGCGGCATCGTCGTAAATTCGAACGGTTCGGTTGCGCTTAAAGATACAAACCAGCCGAGGAATGTATAGCCTTCCTTGGTAGGTTCGCTTGGTGCAGTTATCGGAGCTTCGAACTTGGCGCTAATTGCTGGTATGTCAAGAGGATTTCCGTCGGAATCGCGGAAACTGATTTCGTAAACATTGCGTTTGTAGTAAACCTTTAATACCAACGCATCGTTTTCTAAAGTGATGCCCGAATGCTTGCTTTCAGGATGCAGCGTATTTACGGTAAAGCCCAAGAAAGTTTTGATGGTCGCTTCCACTTCATGGTCGATTAAAGCGCTGAAAATTTCGGCGGTTGTCAGGGTGTAGTCCGCGTTTTCCGCATTCTCCTGATAATGCTCGACTTTATAATTGACATACACGGCTTCCCAACAGGCAGAAATAGCCAAATCGTAATAAGGCATGGTTTCCGGGAACACAGGGCTCCAGCCGGTAAAGCGGTAACCTTTCTTGGTGAATACTGGCGAAGTGATTGTTGATCCGTATTTGGCGCTGATGATTACTACTTCGCTACCTTCATCGTCAATACCCCCGTCGCCGTAAACGGTTATGGTATAAGTGTTTCTGGAATAATAAACATAAAGCATCAGACTGCCGTCGCCTTTGACTGTTCCGCTTACGACTCGATTAGGATGGTCGGTTATTTCGGTCAAACCTGCGGTTAAGAGCACGGCCTGAACGGTAGTTCCGGTATAAGCCTGTTTGACTTCGGTTTTTATTTCCGCAAACATTCCCTCGATTTCCGGGTCTTCCGCATAATGCAGGACCGTATAAGTAACGAGTTGCGGGGTCCATTTGGCATAAAGGGTGATGTTTTCTTCCGGCATTACCTGAGCCGTGAATTCGGTGGCAAAAGTTTCTTCCAAGAACCAGCCCGCAAACTCATATCCCATATACTGCGGAGTCGGTAGCGTAATCGGTTCGCCCGGATATGCTTCAAGCGGCGAAACGGTTAAATCCTCAAAACCGGTAACAAAGGTGATTGAATTCGGTTCCAGGACCCATTTGGCATAAAGGTGCGCACCCCCTAGCGGCATGGTTGCGGAAGTAAAGCTTTGGGTATAATTTTCGTCCAAGAACCAACCGACAAATACATGCCCGGCTTTTTCCGGCGTCGGCAGCTGAATGGCTGTGCCGTATCCGGCGCTGATCGGTTCGACTAAACTACCACCTTGACTGTCAAACGTAATGGTATAAGTTTTTGGCGTCCATTTCGCGTACAAATTGACATCGTGCGCAGGCATTGTACTAAAGACGAAGGCGGTTGTAAGTGAAGCATCGGTGTACCAACCCGCAAATTCATACCCTTCTTTACTAGGTGCACTAGGTTCGCTGATGGCATCGCCGAACAGATGAACGGATTCCGGAATTTCGGTTCCGCCGTTCGAATGGTAAATCAGTTTAAACGACGCCTTATCCCATTTCGCATAAAGGGTAGCGCCGTTTAACGGCATTGTTGCAAAAGTAAAGTGCGTGGTGTATGCTTCGTCCAAGTACCACCCCGCAAATTCATACCCCGTTTTGACCGGATTTGCCGGAGCGGCAATCGGAGCACCGTATTCGGCGGTGATTGGACTGACCTCGCTACCCCCTTTACTGTCAAAAGTAATGGTATAGGACTCCTTACCCCATTTGGCATAAAGATCAAGGTCTTTGGCCGGCATAGTGGTAAAGGTAAAGCTCTTCGATAGATTTTCGTCTTCATACCAGCCCTGGAAAGTATTTCCTTCTTTGGTCGGAGCCGGCGGTGCCGATATGGCCGCTCCGAAAAGGTAGGCTTGATTCGGAATTTCGTTTCCGCCGTTCGTATGGAAACGAATCGTATAGGAATTCACTTCCCATTTGGCATAAAGGGTAAAGCGGAGTTTTTTCGGAACATTGCCGACAATAGGCGTTTTGTAGTCCGAATCCAGGTACCAACCCAAAAAGGTATGACCTTCTTTTGCGGGAACCGGAAGATTGTTCGCGTCGAAATCGTCTTTGTCGGTAATAGTCGGTACGCTTGTTCCGCCGCGGGAATCAAACTTGACTTCAACTTTGCCCCAACATGAAGTCAAAACAAAAAAACATAAGCCGATAATAAGTGCAAAAATAAATTTTTTTCTCATATTGTCCTCCCTTCTTTGATTCCAATTTAAATCAAATTACTTTCTTCCTTGTCGTTTCCTTGGTTGTCAATGCTTTTTTTTGTGCTTCACCTCCTTTAGGGTTTTAAAACAAAAGGTTTTTTGAAAATGAGGGAAAATTCATCTGTCAAAAACTTTGTCGCCAAAAGCAGGTAACTCTTTCTTATTTGAGCCTGCTAAAAAATGGGTTAAAAAGTTGGACTTCCTTTGCTTTCTTTTTGGATCCCATTTAAGAAAACAATCTTTCCCTCTTTTTTCAAAAAACCTTTTTCGAATGTTTTATAAAAATTACCCCGCATTTTTTAATCGTGGGTCTATTACACCTTGCCTTATTCTATTTATCGTTCACCCAAATTATACCATAAAGAAAAGTTGCCAAGCAAGGGTTTTTATCGGAAATTGATTTACTAACTCTAGGAAAAAATGGTTTAAATAAAATCTACGAAAATAGTCGTTTTGGAATAATAATACTTAAAACCTTTTCGTTTTTTTGAAACCCTAATAAGGGATAATGCCAAAAAACAGGAAAATAAAACGCAAAATGACCGGAAAAATCATTTTGCGTTATTGCCTATTATTTGTGTTTTTCAAAAAAAGCTATTAATTTTTGGGTATTGTCGAAATCTTTGGTAATATTTTCGATATCCGCAATAAAAACGTAGATAACTGTAGAAAAGTATCTTATTAAGAGTTGCAGTTGGCCCTCGTCATTTAGGATAGTTTTATTCGTTTCAATATTTTTTTTAAGCAATAAATCCGGATGTTCTGAAACATTGTTTTCGTTAAATTCCAGGCTGTTTTGTTTGATCGTTTCAATTATCAACTCGTTAAAATGTTCGGAAATATATTTTACTAAATTTCCCCGCCCTTTCCTTAATTGCTTCCAAACGACTTCTTTGTATTGGGTGATTTTCGTATAAGCATTAGGGGTTTTAACTTTATCGGCCAATACTTCTATGCAAGGATTGCTGACTAATAACAAACCATCTTGGGGATTGTTAAAGATTGAATAAAAATTCTGAAAACTGGCATTGTCATTAAAATCGACATCATAAATGAAATAAATCCCGGCAAAAATAGGTAAATCAAGAGCTTTTGCAGAAATAAATTCCAAAGGAACATTACAATTCTTATCATAATCACTAATTAAATTACAAATTCTTGTTTGAGGTCCTTGGACAATGGTAACTATTCTCTTATCCTTTTGATACTCGGTAATATTAAAATCTGGCAAATCATCGTTAAGCCAAAATTTTCTTTCAAACTTATTTACATAGTAACCATGTTTTACTAAGTTATCATGTAAAATGTTATATTCTCCTACTTCCCCTTCAACAATTAAAAGATAATGTAGATTCATTATTCCTTATCGTTAAATAATCCTGATAAATACATTTTCTCAATGTTATTTACCTCCCTAATGTTTTCATTGATGTCGGATAGCCTATTAAACTTTGAAGTATTGTTTTTCCATTTTGCAAAAAAGATTTGATCAGGACGAAGATATTGCAAAAAATGAGTGTTATGAGAGGAGAATATAACTTGGACCTTCCTGTTCATTGTTTCTTTAATAAATTCTTTAACAACCAATGGATGTAAACTTCTATCCAGCTCATCAACCACGAGTAAATTATCTTCGTTCATTAATAGCAATAAAGTAAGCAGTTGGCTTTGCCCAATCATTTTGCTTGACATTAATATTTTCGGAATTATAAGCTCATCCTTTTTTTCACCGTAATCCATAACCGCCAAATAGGTCTTTTTGCCATCTAATGAATCTTTTTTTCTTTAAATTGATAAACCGGAAAATACGGATATTTTCCACGTTTTTTTGTACTTCTTCCCCCTTAAGGGCCATTAATTCATCAAGAGTCTGACTTACGTTATATTTTGATGTAACATTGCCTTTTTTAGTCTATAAAGACGTGTTCGTGTACACATGATTGTGTACACGAACAACCCCCAAAGTCTCCGCTTTAAAAAATTAACCAATATTTTATTTTAATTCCTTAAGAGACCGGACTATTGTAGGATAAAGCAAATCATTTGCTTTACCGGTTTATTTCGGTATAATAGTATTGTAAGATTTTAAAAAAGGAGGAGTTAAATGGAAAAAATCAAAAAAATGAATGAATACTTATCGAATCTGGCGGTTTTAAACGCCAATCTTCATAACCTTCATTGGAACGTCGAAGGTTTGCAATTTGTACAGCTTCATGAGTTTACGGAAAAATTGTACAGCGAATTCTTTGAAAAATATGATTCGGTCGCCGAAATCTTAAAAATGCAGGGATATAAACCTTTGGTTAAATTAAGCGATTACCTCAAAACCGCTTCAATCAAAGAATTGGACAAAGATGTTTTCACTACCAAAGAAGTCCTTCAGACAGTTCTTGATTATCTGAACACCATGAAAACCATGGCTTTGGAAATCAGAGAACTTGCGGATAAGGAAGACGACTTTGTAACCGTAAACGAATTTGAAGATCACATCACCGAATACAATAAACACATTTGGTTTGTAAAATCAATGTTGGCATAATATATTCATGCATTAAATCAAATAAAAACGAGCAAATGTTTTCGAGGACTTGCTCGTTTTTTTTGTCGATTTAACTTTTAATTTAAGTTCAATTCATGAAAAAATACCCGATCGGTTTCGCTGACCCTGACAACCTCCAATTTCTCATGCATCTTCTGCGAAATCTGCTTCTACTTAAATACTTACGAGGTGTTTTTTTGTAGCTAAAAACTTTTTTACCGTAGGGGCACTCCTTTCATATCCAAAGATTTCGCAGAATCCATTTTATTCCCTAGGCACTTACTCGAAAAGTGTAGGGTTTTTTCTGGTAATATTAACCCAAGGGTTTTTGGACTAACATTAATTAGAAAAAAAACAAATGGCAAATGGCTTATTCGGTTTGTTCTCATTTTACTTGACAGATAAACGTTTTCGATTCATAATAAAGTAAATTCACTTTATTATGAATCATAGAGGATGTGGCAATGAGGTTGAATACATTAACTCGAAAATAGAAAGAATATGCACCGATCAAAATTACCAGAAGAAAGTAATGGCTGAACAAGAGGTGAGGCATCTACAAAAATTAATGGTAAAATTATTTTCTGCTGAAAACCTCGTTTTTTTATGAAGCCGCCAAATAGGAAACATTATCTAGAAAAACTTGAAGGAAAACGTAAAAACCAATTATCATTAAGGACAAACGAACATAGCGGATATCGCATAATTTTCACATACTTGAATACCACTATTGAAGATGATTACATTAACATGACGAAATAATGATTATTGATGTAACAAACCATGAATACTAAAACTGCGCACTCACATAATATGTTTTAAAAAGAGGAGATTAATATGAGTAACAATAAAGGCTGGGAAAAAGTTAATTATGCGGTTCATCCTGGGGAAATTCTTAAAGAATATCTAGAGGATGCCAATATGACTCAAAAGGAATTATCAGAAAAAACCGGTATTCATAAGACTATCATTAATGAAATTATTAACGGAAAACGTTCAATTTCCATCCCAAATGCATTTAAACTTGAAAAAGTATTTGACATTGAAGCTAGGTTTTGGATTAATCTACAATCAATTTATGATGAAGTTAACGAAAGATTGGAAATGGAAAAAAAGAATCAAATAAAAGAAGTTTGGGTCATATCTTATGAATCGAATAATAGCATAACCCCAATCAATCGGATAACTTGTACCACTTCTTGGAACGAAAAAAATGAACCGCTATTTTGTCAGCAGGGGGCATCATGAAAGAAATAACAAGTAATCTTAAAATGAAAGACATCTACTTTTCAGAAATTCATTTTAAGTATAAAAAAGAAAAAGTTGGCCAATTTCCCTTAAATATTAATTTCAAAATTGATTATAAAAGAGACAATAAAAACAAACATTTGATTACAGTTATCATCACTACTACTATCCAAGACGAAATAAATCAATTAGACCTTTTTGTCGTATGCAACGGCCTTTTCGAATTGAATGATAGTCAATCCTTAACCGAAAAAGAAAAACAACAGCTATTAAAAATTAATACTGTTGCCATAATGTTTCCCTATATCAGAAGCCAAATTTCCATCATAACCTCACAACCAGGATTAAGTCCGATTCAAATCCCAATTATTGATGTGAATAAATTACTTAATGACCAAAAAACATCCGATATTCAAAACAAATCAAATGAAACGAAAGGCGAAGATTGATTTCGCCTTTTTATCTAAACGAGTATATCTTTATCGAAATTTTGTAGAAACACTAAACCATTGAAACATTACACACTTTAGATATCTATAAAATTAAAATCTTCCTTCAGATAATTAATCAAAGTTTATTTCTTCACAAAGCTTTGCAAAACAATCCCTTGGATGTTGCATTGATTCTTCTTTGGAAGCAATATTTCCCACAACGGAATATACTTTTACAATATTGGGATTATTCAAATCAGCCAAATCAATCTCATTGATGGCACAAACCAGGATTATCTTTTTATTGCTTGATCTTTTGGTAATTCCCATTATTACTTTACCGTCAAAACTTTGATGATCGATTTTGCCTTCTCCGGTGACAATAAAATCGACATCCCTGATTAGGTTTGCGAAATCGACTAATTCCAGGATATAATCGATACCGGAAAAAAATTTGGCATTAAGCAAACTGTGGAAAGCAAAACCAACTCCTCCCGCCGCTCCGGCACCGGGAAGACCGGAAAAATCCTTCTTTAAATAGGATTCCAAAACACGGGCATAATTTGCCATCTTCGCATCAAGAATCGGTAGTTCTTCTTCTTTGGCGCCTTTTTGTTTGGCATAAACAAAAGAAGCGCCTTTTTCTTTTAAAAGCGGATTGGTGACATCGCTTAATACGGTAAACCGAACCTCTTTGATTGTTTCAAACAAAACGGTTGCGTCGATTGTTTGAACCAAATCAAGTTTTCCCCCACACATGTTGAATAACTCCTTTTTATTTCGGTCAAAAAATCTGCAACCCAAAGCTTCCAGCAAGCCGGACCCGCCGTCATTGGTGGCGCTTCCGCCGATTCCCACGGTAATGGATTTTATGCCGCTATCAATGGCATGAAGAATTGCCTGACCGAAACCATAGGTGGAAGTCAAAAAGGGATTCAGTTCTTCTTTTGTCAACAGGTTAATGCCGCTGCATTTCGCCATTTCGATATAAGCGGTCTTTTTTTCTTCATCCAAAAGATAATATGTATCGATTTCTCTTCCCAATGGATCCGAAACCTTTAATGCAATTCTTTCGGTACTGACAACTTTTTCGATTGCATCCAAAAAGCCGTCCCCGCCGTCGGAAATCGGTAGCCATGTGGCATCAAGCCCCTTTTGGGCAAAAATATCGGTCGCAATTTTCCCGAGTTCAACGGAGGTTAGAGTCCCTTTAAAGGAATCGATGATGGATAATACTTTCATTTTGATCACCTGATTTATCAAAAACTATTTTACTTTATACTTTAGAAGGAAATCTTTTTCTTCCTTGGTCAACCGATTGCTTTCCCGGCATTTTTGAATCGCTTTGTTTTGGATTTTTTTGTTGATTTGGTTGCTTTCCATAAAAGCCAGCGTCTCATCTTTATATAGGATTATACATTCGCTTAACAACCAACCCGCCATCATAATGACATAATATTCATCTTCGTTGGCAAAAGATAAAATCCGGTCAAATATCTTCGGCAGGAAAGCTTTTTCTTTTACATAAGAAAACAAAATCGCTAGACTCAAGCGTCTGACCATGACTCTTGGGTCATTGTAAAACTGATCCGACAAAGCAAGATAAAAATTGCTTTTTTCCATCCGCTTCGGAAAACCCAACAAATCCACATGAGCCCAGCAGTTCATTTGGTCAAGATACACATCCAAATAATTTTGGTATTCTTCCAAAGATTTCATCCGCGATAAAATCATGCCGTACAGGGCAATGGTTTCGTAATAATCGAATATCCGCAGATCCAAAAACGATTTATAATTACCTTTCATGATTTCTTTGCAAATGCCGACCATTTCTTTGGTGGGAATGGCCAATACCGGCGAAGGGGTTTGCAGGATATTTTTGGACCAAGCGACCTTTTGAGGATTGCCTTTGGTCTTTAAAAAAACCAAAAAAGCTTCCTTATCTTCCGTTAACCATTTTTCTTTGTTTAAAATCATCGTTAATTCCTTTCCGGATCAATCCATTACTTTCAAAAGAGCATCCAGATCCTTTTTGATCAAAGGCGACATCGTGTCTTTGTATTTGGATAAATCGATTTTTGCCAGTTCTTCTTTTATCAAATCAGTCATTTCCGGTTTGAACAAAACCACTTCGTGAAGAGCACCAAGGCAAACCCTAACCGCAATCGGCTTTTCGTCATGCAACATTACTTTGAGTTTATCCCAATTGGTTTTGATTTTGTTCTCTATATCCCATCTGCTGAGCGCACAGGCCAAACAAAAACCTCTGGTTCGGACATAAGAACTGTTATGATTGATTAAACGGACAAAATCATCGAACAGGGGATAATAAAGGGGAGATTCGGCGTTTTTAACCACCATTTCCCGAAACAGTTCATAAGCTTTTTTATCGTCTTTATTTTTCAAGCCTTCGAGGATATCCATTACTTTTTGACCCTTTCGATTTTAACCGTTTGTTCTTTCAATGAAATTTTACCCACCTGATAACCGTAGGCAAGCAATTCTTTCTTGTAGTTTAAGAAAGAATGGTCAATCGGAAACCCCAATACTTCTTTTACTTCCGCAAAACTTAAAAGCAATTTGTCTTCGTTCTTTTCCTGGATATACTTCCATAAAGGATCATATTTGCTCATACTTTTATCTCCTTTGTAGTTTCTATTTAACAACATTATATCAAAAAAAAGGCATTTTTTAACAAATTTTGTAACTATACTTTCATTTTTTGAGGCATTTATTCCAACTATATTTTCTATACCTGCGAAGTTTGTTTTCACTTTTTTTCCGACACTTCTTTTATTACTTCCAGATAAAATTTCTTCCTATTCCGTTAACAATAGACCCCCTTTTTAGTAAGATTGTGGTATAATTAGTGATAGCGAAAAGGGAGGTCAATATGTCAGGTTCCGAAATATTAATCCTTATAATATCCCTGGTGCTTTGCGGCTTCTTTTTGGTTCAATGGTTTTTCCCGTTGTTTTCCGTTTGGCCGCAATCCCGAGTTAAATTTGCGCGTCGAGCGTTTTTTCTGATGCCGCTTTCGGCTTTAATTGTTTTTATCATTACGGTCACGCAGCTGGCATCTTTCGATGTGGTGATAGATCCGGCTTATCAAATATTTTATATTATCCTGGGATTCGCCTGGATTTACCTTTCTTTGATTATGGTTTCATTTTTCTTGGGTTTATCCTGGAAAGACGATATTTTCCAGCTTAACAACAAAGCGGCACTTCCTGCCCTTTTTGGGGCCTATTTGGCTGCCGGTTTGGTTTATGCCGGGGCAAATATCGGCGACGGACCGGGATGGTGGTGCGTTGTGGTTGCCGGCGGAATAGGAATGATTATCTTCCACATAATAAACATCCTATTTCACAAACTTACCGGGATAATCGATAAAATCACCGTCGACCGGGATTTAAGTGCCGGAATCAGAGCGGGATGTTTTTTTCTTTCCTGCGGAGTGATTTTGGGAAGAGCATCCGGTGGAGACTGGGTTTCTTTTTCCCAAACCGTCATCGATTTTTGGGTGGCTTGGCCGATTCTGCCACTATTGGTAATAGCCGTAATAGCGGAACAAAATTTCCAAAAGAACAAAACCACAACCGTCGGCAGCAGTATCCTCATTGGAGTAATCTATCTCTTGATAGCAATCGCCGTTTTGTTCATTCTCCCGCCTTTTCCCGAGAATCCCTTATATTCTCTCATCCAAGAAGGTTTTATTAAATGATTAAATTAGTCAAAATACCCGATGAAATCTACCCCATGTATCGAAGCGATGTCATCTTCAACGGTTATAAATGGGACCCCCAAGTAGGCGACCATAATACGGTTTCCGATTATGTTTTGGTAATGGATCAAAAAACCGCGGATTATCTGGATGAACAGGCCGAAAAATTATCCGAGGAAACCATGAACCTTGAAGAAACCGTACTAACCAAACCGGATTTAATCAAAAAGCTGGGACTTCCCCGAAAAATCCAAAAAGCGCTTTTGAAAATCAAAAAATATTCCCGGGAAGATAATATCCGCTTAATGCGTTTTGACTTCCATCCCACAACCACGGGGTGGATGGTATCGGAAGTCAACAGCGATGTGCCGGGAGGGTATGCAGAAGGGAGCATCCTGCCGGAAATCGCCTGCAAGTACCTACCCAATGTCCAACCCCATCACAATTTGGGAAACGAACTGTTAAAAGCTTTTATACAAAAAGTCCCCGAAAACGGTCATATCGGCTTGGTTTATGCCACTTCCTATTCGGACGATCGTCAGGTAATGCAATTTTTCGGCGATTTGCTTAAGAAAAACAACCGTTTCGCGCATTACCTTGCACCCGACCACCTAACCTGGACGGGCTCCGGAGTTTCAAGCCTGCTTACTCCCGGAATCAATCTCGCAGCCATCTTAAGGTTTTTTCCGTTGGAATGGCTGATTACTTTACCTCATAAAGCTTACTGGCAAAATTATTTTACCTCTGGGGTTGCCAGTTGCAATCATCCGATAACTATCACAACCCAATCCAAAAGGCTTCCTTTGATCTGGGATAAACTAAATGTCCCAACCGACACCTGGAAAAAACTGCTTCCGAAAACCGTTGACCCAAGGATGGCTAAGGGAATCAAGGGCAATTGGATCTATAAACCGGCGCTTGGCCGAGTCGGCGAAGCCATCTCCATCAAAAAAGCCATTACCGAAAAAGAATACAAAAAAATCCTCAAAGCCGTAAAAAGAAATCCCAAGTATTGGGTGGCTCAGGAAATGTTTGATAGCCTTCCACTACCCACCCAAGAAAACACCGAAATGCATCTATGCGTCGGAGTCTTTACCGTTAACGGCAAACGCGCCGGTTTTTACGGACGCATCTGTCCTTATCCGCGAATTGATGCCAATGCCAAAGATATTCCGATTTTAATTCTGAAGGAGTGATTAATATGGACAAACGAATCGAAGCATTTGAAACCTGGGCACCCTACGGCGCAAGATGGACCCAATGGGCCAAACCGGTTTTGTTTTCCACCTGGCCGAAAAAATCCTTTGTGCAATTCGATGATTTTGTCATCGGATGGACCGATCAAGCCGAAAGAAACACGATGATTATCGTTGATACCGAGAGTGGCGATTCCGTAAAAGAAGGTCTTGCCTATGCCAAACTCGGTTATCGACCGGTTCCGTTATATAACGGGGTACGGGGCGAAGATTACGACAATTTAATCGACGTGGAAGATTTGCAGAATTGGTTGTTTGCGGGGGCGAAGGTTTTGAAAGACTTGGAAATCAGCCGCGATGCGCCGCCGGTTTTCCTGCTTGATTCCAGAAGACTAAAAGCCAAAACCAAAAAACGCGGCATTTTCGACAACCGCTGGGTCGTTTTCCCTCAAGACATGCCTTCCAGCAACTTCCTGAAACAAAACGGCATCACCAAAATCGTTGTCCGAAGCGAACATATCCAGAAGGATTTGGCCCATATCCTCTACCAATACCAAAAAGATGGTTTGCTAATTCTTCAATGCAAAAAAACGAGTCAACAGCCGGAAAGAATTACGGTCAAGAAGCCTTCCAGATTCAACGGTATCGGCTATCGTTTTCTTGTCACCCTTGGCTTAAAACGCAACTCCACCGGAGGATTCGGTTCTTTCATCCCGGAACAATCGGGCAGCGCTTATTACGGTATCGGTTAATACATTATACTTCCTATAATAATCTCGGTTCGTTAAGAAATTTTAGGGTAAGCCTAAAAGAATGAACAGTAAAAGAGATAC
>ERZ795047.1959-NODE-1959-length-20463-cov-4.458889_pt1 | contig 20463 bp, 12 predicted proteins | sample MGYA00375131_ERZ795047 | MGnify/ENA primary metagenome ERZ795047 (study PRJEB30176, sample SAMN05720228) | activated sludge metagenome | isolation source: Anaerobic digester | place: Japan | collected 2015-05-20 ...
GAGCTTTTCAAGCCGGCGACTGCAGCTGGAATGGCCAGGATACTTCCCGGTCGTTATCGTCTTCGTTTTAGCGGCCCTTCTGTCGATCGTTCTCTCGGAAGCCCCGCTGGAAAGCATCCGGTACATCCGCAAATTCGTCCATCTCTTCGCGATTGTGCTCGTTTTCACCTGGTTCGATCGCCGCTGGGTTCGACTCACGATCAAGGTCGTCTTTGCGATCGCTGGCCTGAGCGCCATAGTCGGGATCGTTCAATACTTCATTTTGAACAAGGTTGAGCTGCTTGATCGGACGACCGGGTTGATGAGCCACTGGATGACGTTTGCAGGACAAATGATGATCGTATCGGTTGTCCTCGCCGCCTGGCTTTGCAGCTTCTATTTCCGCGGCACCAAAGCCGGCGAGGAGGCGCAGGCCCGGTTCGGCCTCCATTGGTTTTGGGCAGCCGTGCTGCCATTGACGGTGTTGGCCTTGGTACTGAGCATGACACGCAGCGCCTGGGTCGGACTCATGCTCGGCATGATGCTGGTTGCCACTGTCCGGAACTACAGGCTCGCGATCGCCGCCACAGTTCCGTTAATCGTGCTGATCTGGCTGTTCTTGCCCGCGCGGTTTCACGAAAGGCTCATGTCCAGTTTTGATCCTCAGGACACGACCAACCGCGTCAGAGCGGAGCTTTGGACAACGGGTATAAATATTATTAAATCGCATCCGTACACGGGCATCGGCCCTCGGATGGTCCCGCGGACGTTTGAACGCTACCGTAACAGCCACGAATTTCCCGATTGGGCCTACCAGCATCTACATAACAATCTGATTCAAATCGCGGCGGAAATGGGGATCCTTGGACTGGTGACGTGGCTGGGAATCTGGGTGAAGCTTGCCTGGGACCAGGCGTCATTCCTCAGGACCGCCAGAATCAGCCAGGATCGTTTGCTTTTCGCCACGGCGCTTGGCGCCCTGGCAGCGCTGGCGGCATTTCTGGCGGCGGGTTTGTTCGAATATAACTTCGGCGACTCGGAGGTTGTGTCTCTTCTTCTATTCGTTGTGACCTCACCTTACATCTGCAAGAGGACGCCGCTCCAGGACCGGTCTAAGCTGGAATGCGCTCTCAGTACCCACGGATAGCACGGATTACACGGATAACGCGGATGAAATTCAAACCTGTGGTTATCCAGGAAAACCCGCGCTAAGATTTGGGGTAAGTAGGACTGACAAAGAGGGCCACTATGAAAAGCATGCGCAGAAGAGAATTCATTAAAGCGGTTTCCGCAATGTCGGCCGCTTCAGCTTTTCCCACTATCATCTCGGGCACAGCCCTGGGCTTGAATGGAAGCACGGCGCCCAGCAACCGCATCGTCATGGGATGTATCGGTACCGGAGGGCGAGGAACGTTTAACACCAAAGCCTTCATGTCCGAACCTGACGTACAGGTCGTGGCCGTGTGCGATGTCGACCGGGACCACCTTGAAAAGGCTCGCCTGCTAGTAAATGAGCGGTATGGAAATCAGGACTGCAAGGCCTACGTTGATTTCCGTGAGCTGATCGCCCGTGATGATATCGATGCGGTGGCTGTCAACACTCCTGACCACTGGCATGGGCTCATTTCTATAGCCGCCGCCAAGGCCGGCAAGGATATCTACTGCGAAAAGCCGTTGACCAACACTATCGCCGAAGGCCGGGTCCTGTACGAAACCGTGCAGCGCTACGGTCGAGTGCTGCAAACCGGCAGCCATGAACGGTCACGACCAAACGCCCGTTACGCCTGTGAGTTAGTGCGCAACGGAAGAATAGGCAAGCTCCATACCATCTGGATCAACCTTCCCTGCAACGAACCCCATCACCTCGAAGTCATTAAAGATGTCGGGCCGCATCCTCCCGAACCCGTTCCGGCGGTCCTTAATTACGACATGTGGCTAGGGCACACACCCTGGGTTCCTTACACACCCAAGCGGTGCCACTTCAGCTGGCGGTTTATCCTGGACTACGGCGGTGGAGAGATGACGGACAGGGGCGCTCATGTCATCGACCTGGCTCAGCTAGGGAACGGCACTGACGGAACCACACCGATTGAATTTGACGCGCGGGGGGAGGCGCCCCGAGGGGATCTTTTCAACGCGTTCTTCAACTATAAGTTCGAGTGCAAATATGCGAACGGTGTCCGTATGGTTGGAACCACCGAGACGCCACGCGGAATCAAATTCGAGGGAACAGATGGTTGGATTTTCATTCACATCCACGGTGGAGAGCTCGAGGCCGAACCGCAATCTTTGTTGAGAGAAACGGTTGGCCCTGACGAAATCCAACTGGGTCGGAGCCCGGGACATCATCGCGATTTCCTTGACGCGGTCCTAACTCGAAAGAAGCCTTTTGCGCCTGTAGAGGTGGGGTATCACACCGCCGTCATATGTCACCTCCTGAACATGTCGATGCTACTCGGGCGCAAACTGAAGTGGGACCCCGATCAAGGCAAAGTCATTGGCGATCCGACCGCCCAGGGCTTGCTCTCTCGGGCGATGCGAAGCCCCTGGCACCTATAGGAAATTGACCGTTGTCGATTCACCAGTTTTTGATCGCCAATCAATGGAGGTTACCTTGGCGGCACGATTCACAAGCGTCTTATTGCACTGTTGTCTAGTGGCCGGCTTTGTCTGGGCGGACGGTGACCCTTACGAAAAGATCCGCAGCTTCGATTACGGCCAGAGCCGAGAAGCTTTCTGGACGATCGAAAATCAAATCCGACAGGCCAATGAAGCACAGCGTTTACAAATCGAGCAAAAGCTGATAGCCGCTTTGAAGTCCCCGGAGGCCACGATTCCAGCCAAGGAATCAATGTGCCGGCTTCTGGCGAACCTCGGCTCGTGCGGGAGCGTCTCGGCTATGGTGCCGCTACTGGCGGATGAGAACTTGCGGGAAGCGGCTCGAAGTGCTCTGCAGAGTCTTCCCTGCCCCGGTGTGGACGAGGCCTTTCGGAACGCCCTCACGGCGGCGAAGGGTCGTGATCGTGTCAATTTCGTGAATTCACTGGGTGATCGACGCGACCGCGACTCGGTTCCTCTCCTGGCCGGCCTGTTGAACAGTCCCGACACTCTCATTGTTGAAGCAGCACTGACGGCGCTGGGACGAATCGGCAGCGATCAGGCAGCAGATGTCATTCGACAAGCCGTTGTTCCCGAAAGATTGCAGTCAACCAAAGCCGACGCGTATTTGCAATGCGCCGAATCCCTGGCTGGAGAGGGTCGCACCGCCAAAGCGCGGGAAATCTTCCAGGAGGTCTTAGCACATCGGGCTAACGGGCCGATTGCCAGGGCAGGAGCGCTTCGGGGCATCGTTGTGCTCGACCGGGAAGCGGCGCTACCACAACTTCTGGACGCTTTGAAAAGCGATGAGCTTGAGGTAAGACGCGCCGCCGCCCGGCTTGTAAACGAGATCCCAGGCACACAGGTGACGCAGGAACTGGTAAAGGCAGTTGCCACTGTCCCCACTGATACCCGGGTTTTCTTGATCACTGCTTTAGCGCGGCGCGCGGACCCAATCGCGCTTCCCGAGTTGCAAAAGCAAGCGGATTCTCTTGATCCCGCGGTGCGACTGGCGGCGCTCGAAGCGCTGGGCCCGGTCGGCGATCAGACCTGTGTTGACACACTGTTCAGGGCAGCCAAGGAATCGGGCCCTGTCGGACAGACCGCTGCTGAAAGCTTGCGTCTTCTGCGCGGCCCAACCGTCAACGACAAAATCGCTCAATACCTGGGGGATCGCGACGCATCACAGCGCGCCTTGGCGCTCAGGACCCTGGCGGCCAGGCGTTTTCCTCGAACCGCAGATCTGGCTTTTGAGGCCCTCCGCGACCCCGATCTCAACGTCCGACTGGAAAGCTGGCGCACCTTGGGATTGACCGCAAATGCCTCGAGTCTTCCCCTCCTCGTTTCCGAACTGCTGAAGCTCGAACAGGCGCGAGAGCAACAGGCTGCGGAACAGGCGGTGCAGGCAGTCGCTGCTCCGCTGCCGAAAGACCAAGCCGTCCAGACGCTGGCGGACGCCCTGGAGGGAGCGACTCCGCAACAGAAGCTTTCGTTGCTGAGGGCCATGGGTCGCGTGGGCGGGCCAAAAGCCTTTGAAATCATACGTACCGCTGTTTCCGGGGACGACCCGGCAATCCAAGACACCGCCATCCGGATTCTCTCCGACTGGGGAGACTATTCAACCGCCGCAGATCTTCTGAAACTGAGCAAAAGCGGCAAGAATCCGACCCATCGGATCCTGGGTCTGCGCGGATACGTGCGCCTGGCTCGAAGCTCTCCGGAACTTTCGGACGAACAACGAATCATGATGTTCAGAGAGGCTCTCCGCCTCGCAGAGCGAGCGGAAGAAAAAAGGCTCGTTTTAGGCGCCCTGGGCAACGTTCCCTCAGCGGGTGCACTCGATGCGGTAGGGCCTTACCTGCGCGACGCCACTGTCCACGGAGAGGCTCAAACTGCCTATCTGCGTATCGCGCGATCCCTGGCGTCGAGCGATCCGGAACACGCCCGTGAGGCATTCAAAAAGTTGATTCAGTCAACAGATAACCCAGACTTACGGCAACAGGCTCAGGAAGCACTGCAAGCTTTGGAGAACTAGTCAACGAAAGAAGAGCCCGTGAGTTTGTCGCGTTGCGCCTGTAGAAAAAAGCTATTTCAACCATGAGTGACAAGCAACGGTTGCTTCGCTTTTCTCATCAGGCGATGGCAACCTACTTTGAAGTGATAATCGATGACGACGATGAGACTTATGCGCGACAGGCGGCGCAAGAGGTCTTCGCGGAGGTCGACCGTCTTGAAACGCTCCTGACTCGTTTCCGGCCGAGCAGCGACCTTTCCCAGGTCAATCGACTCAAGCCCGGCGAATCAGTCATAGTGACGCCCGATCTGTTCGAGTGCCTCTCTATTGCCCAAGAAATGTATGAAAAAACGGGAGGCGCCTTCGATCCGACGGTCGGGTCACTGATGAAGCTGCTCCGGGGAGAGAAGAGACAGACACCTGAAGTAACGGACGAACAACGTTCCAAGGCCTTGGCGCAAGTCGGCATGAAGCGTATACAGCTGGACCGCTCCCGCGTAACTGTTACTCTGGCGCCAAGCCAGGGAAGCAGCCCAGATGTTTCTGTCGGGCTGGACCTTGGGGGAATAGGGAAAGGATATGCCTTGGACAAGGGAGCAGAAATTCTCCAGGACTGGGGAATCGAACGGGCCTTGCTGCATGCCGGGACAAGCACGGCAGTCTCCATCGGAGCGCCTCGCACCAGCGCGCCCGGTCTTGAGAGGAAGGGTTGGCTGCTGGGGACGGGAGGCGAGTGGCGCGAAGCCGTGGGCTTTGGAGCGGTGGTTCTCGAGAATCAAGCCCTCAGCGGATCAAGTACGAGAGTCAGAGGCGAACATGTCCTTGATCCCCGCACGGGGTATCCCGCACGCTCCCACCTTGCCGCCTGGGCGATTGCTCCGTCCGGCGCAGTCGCCGACGCACTCTCGACAGCCTTCATGGTGATGTCAACCAGCGAAGTGTTTCACCTGTGCGAATCAATGCCCGGAGTCGGCGGCCTGGTCATCCTGCCGAGGCAGGGAATCATAGGCGCCTTCGCTGAGGAAGCCATCGCCACGCCGTACTTTCAACAACTTGCTGCCACGATCTCCGCAACTGATTCCTGAAATATGAATCTCCACTATTGAAGATCAGAAGCGGGCGATTTTGACGTCCATGGGTGTTGATTCTGAAGCTAAAGAGAAGGGATGATATTGGCTATGATGAATCGGACATTACGTTATCTTTGGTTTAGTTTAGCGACGGTAGCTCTGTCCGTCCTGGTTTATGCGCAAACGGGGCAAGTCAAACTTGAACTGGAACTCCCAAAGCCGAGATTTATAGGCACACCCAAGAATCTAAAGACTCCCAATCTCGAACCGCCCAGAGTCGGCCCCAGGCCGGCGTTCATGGTGCCCGCGGGAACCAAGAATCTGGCTTTGAATAAGCCCGTAACCGCCAGTGACAATGAGCCCGTCATCGGCGAAGCCGAGCAGGTCACCGACGGAGACAAGGAGGGAGTGGAAGGCAGCTACGTCGAATTCGGGCCAGGCACTCAATGGGTTCAGATCGATCTAGAGAAGCCTTCGACCATCTACGCGGTGGTGGTCTGGCATTTTCATAATGAGGCTCGCGTCTACCGCGATGTCATAATCCAGATATCCGACGATCCCGACTTCACAACCGGGGTAAAAACCATCTTCAACAACGACCACGACAATTCCTCTGGGCTCGGTGTTGGAAAGGACCTCGAGTACATCGAGACTTTCGAAGGCAGGATCTTCGACGCCAAGGGCACCAAAGGCCGCTATGTCCGCCTCTATAGCAACGGCAATACAGCGAACGAGATGAACCACATGACCGAGGTCGAAGTATACGGCAAGGTCGGGTAAAGCGATTGCAGATTGCAGATTACCGGGGCGAGCGAGATCCACGGTTTGGAAACGACAGATTGAACAGCCGGTTCGGATTGACCATGCAGTTTGACACTCAGAGGCGGATTCCGGATGCCCGTTCCTGACAAAAGTCATCCGGAATCTCGACTCCGAGATGCGACATCGGTGAACCGGTATTTTCCATCCGCGGACAGCCGCCTGATGACACAAACCTCTCAGCGGCCATCAGCACTTTCCGGCCCAAAATCCGTGGCTTTTGTGCTGATTGGCCTACTGGCGCTTTTCCTTCGGGTATGGGATCTGGATCGGCGTCCCATGCACCATGACGAAGCGAACCAGGCCGTCCGAACCGGAATTCTTCTCGAGACTGGGGTCTATCGGTACGACCCGGAGGACCACCACGGCCCCAGCCTCTATTACTTGTCTCTCCCGCTTGTCCGGCTGGCCGCCGGTCGAGATTTTTCAGCCACCAACGAAGTTGTCTTCCGAATGCTCCCAGCCCTTTTCGGCGTCGCGATGATCCCTTTGCTTCTCGGACTGCGCGGCGCTTTGAGTTTCGGCGCCCTGGCATTGGCGGCCCTTTTTATCGCCGTCTCACCAGCCATGGTTTTCTATAGCCGCTTCTACATCCAGGAAATGCTGCTCGTCTTTTTTATGTTGGCGGCAATAGTCTCAGGCTGGCGTTACCTGGTCAGACCATCTACGGGAAGGGCTGTCTTAACTGGGGCATTTATCGGCCTGATGTTCGCTACTAAGGAGACCAGTGTCCTCGCCTACACAGCGGCAGCGGTGGCACTCCTGGTTGTGGGGCTGTCTGATCGGTCCGCCGCCCGGGAATTGCTTTCCAGGATAAAGTGGCGCCACTTAGGGTGGGCGCTCCTGGCCGGGTTCGGGATTGCCTCGCTTCTTTTTACCTCATTCCTGACTCACCCGTCTGGCCTCGTCGACGTTGTCAAAAGTTTCGAGATCTATCTTTCCCGGGGTCTGGGCAACAGCCTGCACATCCATCCCTGGTACTTCTATCTGAAACCGTTATTTCATCAGCATGAGGGGAGGGGGCCGCACTGGACCGAGACAACTATCCTGATCCTCGCTCTTATCGGCATCGCTCTCGCAATCCGGCGGCCCGATCCCGCGGCCGGAAACCCACACTTCGTGCGTTTCCTGGCCGTCTATACCGTGGTTTTGACACTGCTTTACGCGTTAATTCCGCATAAGACGCCATGGAACCTTCTTCCCTTCCTCGCTGCGATGACCCTGTTGGCCGGCTTTGCCGCGGCTGCCCTGCTGAATCGAGTTCGCGGCGCCTGGGTTCGGACATTGATCGGGGCTCTTCTGGCAGTCGGCATAACGCACTTGACCTGGCTTTCAGTACAAGCAAATTTCCGGTATTTCGCGGATCCGGTTAATCCCTACGTTTACTCTCACACCACCGCGGACTTCTTGAATCTCATTGATCGAATCGAGCAGATTGCGGCGGTGTCGCCTGAAGGACGGGCGATGCTGATCGAAGTGGTGGCAGACCCGTACAGTATGTGGCCCCTGCCCTGGTATTTGCGGCGCTTCCCCAACGTCGGGTATTGGGAAGACCCAAGGCAGGTTCCGAAGGATCCGGTTCCAGCCGTCCTTATCACGACCCCTGAGTTAGAGCCGGAACTGAGTGAGAGATTGGCAAGCGGCTTCCAGGGAGAATTCTACGGATTGAGACCCTCGGTTCTCTTATTGACCTATATTCGCGCCGACCTCTGGGAGAGCTTCATCGAAACGCGGACCACGGTCCGTCAGGGTCAAGATGGCGTCCTCTAAACCGGCCACGAGTACAATCCATGCATGGTAAACAGGCGCGCCGTGAGTCGATTGACGGGCGCCTGCAACAGGACACGTACGAGTGCGTTACGAATCGATACCGACTGATACTTGCGCCCGAGTTTCATGTTCAACTCGGCCCTGCGAGCGGCACGCCGGGCCGCCTTTCTCTGCTGACGGTCATAGACCGAGAAGGCTTCCCGATGGTCAACCCTTTTATGAAGGATCGCGCTGATCTGCTCCGCCAGGCGCCATGCCCCCAACCACCCCAGGTTAAGCCCTTGGCCTCCGATGGGGCTAATTACGTGGGCGGCGTCTCCGGCCAACACGATCCTGTCGCTGAGTAATGTCGCTGCCAGATATCTCTCCGCCCGGAAGCGGCTCATCATGTAGTTGTCGCAGTCCTGGAGCTCGTGTCCGATCCGCTTTCTTACCACGTCCTCCAACTCAGCACGTGTCGCCGGGACTTCTGCAATCGATACCGGCTCGTCCAGGCGCGCGACCCATCTCCTATTGCCGCCCGGCAGCGGGAACGATTCGATAAGTCCTTCGCTCGGAAGATATATGGCGGCAACTGGACCGAAACAGGTGTTGTCAGCAAAATCCCCCATGATGAAGCTATCCGGGTAACACCCCCCAACAAAAGCAATTCCGGCGCTACGACGAACCACACTTCGCTTGCCGTCACAAGCCACAACAATCCGGGCGCGAACGATGCAGGAGCAACTTAGTGAATCCCGGCAGAGGATTTCGACATGATTTGTCATCTGGCGAAGACCTACTACTTCAGTTGGTCCTTGTAGAAAACCGGGATAGGATTGGCACACGTGACTGTACAGGATTGATTCAGTTCGATTTTGGGGAACGATTAAGACAAAAGCCCGGTCCGAAAGACAGGCTTCCAGGTTCAGTTCACCAAGCTTGCCGTATTCATCCAGGGCTACCCCCCGGGTAATTCGAATTCCGGACGCAAGAAGCGCCTCCGACAAGTCCAGACGGGCGAATAGACCAAGAGAAACCCCGTGTATACCAATGGAGCGTGAAGCGCCCGAGATACCTGCGCGCTTTTCCAGGACGCGGCATTCAATACCGAATTGACCGAGGCAGGCCGCCAGAAACAGTCCGACCGGTCCCCCTCCGACGATCGCCACAGGAACTATTTGGGCGCCTATTCTTCCCACCTGTGATGTGACTCCGGGTTTCTCAGCTATATCCTGAGACTACACAGGTTGCCTATTCGTTTCAGCAAGAGTGCCGAGCAACTCCAGGCAGTGTTCGATTACCTCGGTTACGGGGACGTCGTCGACGAATGAGACGTGATGGTCACAGTTGTCTTGAATGGTATTACGACCACACAGGGGGCACTCCAGCCTCCAGGATATTGCGGGTCGGTGCCGAGCGCGGGTCATTGGGCCGGCGGTAAACAGGTTGCCGCACCAATAAATGCCTACTGTCGCGAGACCGACGGCATTTCCGAGATGAAGTGGACCGGAATCGTTCGAAACCAAGAGTACGGCCCGGGAAAGCAATCCGGCGAGGCCGCCAAGAGAAAGGGTAGAAACACCCTGACCGGGGCACGGCATCGCTTCCAGAACACGCCTGATGAGGTATTCCTCTTCCCTTGAGCCCGTAACAATAACCCGGAATCCACGTCGGGTCAGTTCCGCGCCAACTGCCCCAAAGCGCTCCGGGGCCCACCGGCGGCGGCCGTCGGTAGCCCCCGCGTGCAGCACCACTAAAGGACGTGAATCGGGCGGCACCGCTCCCTCGCTTTCCGCGACATCGCGCCTGGTAACCTGGATTTCTGGTTCCAAGACAACTGGCTTTGCACTAACCAGAGAGACCGCTTCCAGGTAACGAATGACCTCCTGCTGGAAATAGACATACGGGACCCAGCGGTCGAGTGCGACTGCGCCGGGCGACCGGAGACCGATTGTGAGCCGGGCGCCAAGCCTGCGGACGAAAGGGTTTGAATGCCGCCCGCCTCCATGCAGCTGAATCGCAATATCGAAGTTTTCCCCGGCCATATTCTCGAAAAACGCCTCGAGATCCGGGCGATGACTGCTCGTATTTTCCGGGGCGCCCACCCCCGGATAAGCTGGTATTGGGATAACGCGGTCAACCGGGCCGGATCGGTCTTGCAAGAACTCGGCGTGCCACTGCTTGGCCAGCAGCACAATTTCTGCGCCCGGGTAAGCCGCCCTGAGAGCAGCCAGGGCAGGCAAAGCAAACATCAGGTCTCCGATTCCGTTTGCCCGCAACACTGCGATCTTCTTTACTTCAAAAGGAACAAGCATTCGCTTCCCATACTCCTGATTCCTTGGGAGGACTCATGACTTGCCGGCCGGCTTCGACAACCCGTTCGACTGACACTTTTTCCAGGCACACGAATCCGATTGGACAGGTGGTGTTCAACCCGCAAGGCCGGCACTCCACTTCGTGCGCCACGACTCGATGGCGGCCAGTTTCCAGCGGCGCCCACTCCGACGGGAGCGTGCTTCCGAATATCGTCACCGAGGGGATCCCGAGAGCGTAGGCTATATGGGCGGGACCAGAATCATTGGTGAGCAGCACCGACAAACGCTTGATGACCGCTCCCAAAACACCGAGCGAAGTTTTGCCGCAAAGGTCTACAAAGGGAGCCCGAAGGCCTTGGACCAGCTCAAGATGGCCTTCTTCGGCCCCAGCGCCAATCAAGACAACTGTGCCCCTGGCGTCAACGGCCAGGCGGGACGCGGCTTGGGCAAAACGCTCGGGGCGCCATTTCTTCGTTCGGGCTTCCGCCCTTGCATGGACCCCGATCAAGGGCGGCATGGCCCGTTTCAGTAACAGGACGGCCGCCTTGTCGTCAGATGCGGCCAAGGGAAAATCAAGTCTCTCATCCTCGGATGGCACGCCGAGAAACTGCGTCAGGAAGAGAGTCTTCTTCACCTCATGAAGTCCATTCGGATAGACACAGGCGGCATCCAAATGGCCGGTGCCGTCTCCCGCCCGAATAAAGCCGGCGGTAAGTCTTCCGCCAAACATCAGGGCGATCGGATTCGAAAAGACACCAGAGCCGTGGATTTGGATAACCAGGTCGAACGGGATGGCCTGCATGCGCCTGAAAAAGGCCGTAAGCTTTCTGGCGTTGAAAAGCTGCTCCGCGATTCCAGGCGCCCCGGGAAACGCGTAGAAGCGATCAAAAGAAGGCAAACGTGTTGCCAATGGTTCGATAAAAGGAAGGCCCACGAAGCTAATCTCGGCCTGCGGAAGTGCCTGTCGCAGGGCTCGGAAAGCAGGTGTCGCACAAATGAAATCACCCAGGCGGGAAGCGCGAAAAACAGCCACTTTGCGAGGCGGCGCAATTCTGTTCAGGAGGCCGGGCACGAATGGGTCCATCGGTTACCGCAGTCTGGTTGGATGATCAGGCAAAAGACAAGCTCGCCTTACCTCCAGACTAAACCAGGTAGCGCCAAATGAGAATCGTCTCAGTGCTCGCTTATCATCCGCGTAATCCGTGCGATCCGTCCTATCCATGGGAATAAAAGCCCACGGATAGCACGGATCGCGCGGGTAACGCGGATAGCACGCGAGCCCGATTCAGATCATTTGGTCGCAACGCCCTCGGGGGTGACAGGCGCTTCTGTTCCTATCACCGTCTTTTCCCCAAAATCGGCATCCAGCTTGTCGTACCAAGTCTTCTTCAAGATGAAGACGCAAACGGCAAAAACCAGGAACGCGATCAGAAAATGCGGTATCTCCCTTATGACGAGGTAAATGGGCATCACGACCAGCGTAGTTTGCCAGATAGTCCCGATGACGACATTGAACATGTCGCGCTTGAAGTTCATGTTTCTAGTGAAGTCCGGATGGTCCCGAAGCACTTTCAGATGAATGGGCTTCCAGAATCCCCAAGGCCGCACCTGCATATAGAACTTCTTGAGCACCTCATCTTCCTCAGGCGGTGTCAGGAGGCTGCCGGCCACGCAACCGACCAGGGAGATCAAAAGAATGAAGGGAAAAGCATGCAGGGGCGCAAGCTCCGGGAAAGCAACCGGGAAGAACAACGAAGCAGCAATGCCGGTCATCATCCCCCAGAAGTAACCGTAGCCGTTAAAACGCCACCAGTACCACTTGAGAACGTTCGATGCGGTATAACCGCCCCACAGCGCGTTGACAATCCACTGGGTGACCGAATTGATAGAGCTCACATAAAAGCCGAACCCAATACCGACGATTACAACGCCGAAAGAAGCAAGGTAACTGAGGAAAACGTATCGCCGGGCGGAAGCATTGGGATTGATGTAGCGCTTGTAGATATCATTGACGATGTAAGCGGGAGCCGCGTTAACCGTGGCCGCGAAGGTCGACATGAACGCCGCCAGAAGGCCTGCAAGAAGCAGGCCGAGCGCTCCTACCGGAACAAAGTTCTTCACCGCATAAGGCAGAATCATTTCAAAGTCGAGATTCGCTCCCATCTGCCTCAACTCGGGAGTAAAGAACACCAGGGCAAGGACCGTCAGGCCGGCGATCAACAGGAAACGGGGGAAGAACAATGCCACCGAGACGAAACCGCTCATCAGCGATGCCTCTTTGGGGCTCTTGGTTGCCAGGATCCGCTGCATGTCATAGTTGGGCGCCGGGCCTGCCATGCTGACCAGGATTCCCTTGAAGCAGGCCATCATGAAGAAGATTGCAAACAGCGAGTAACCGTCCTCGGCGATCTTTACGTTCACCTGGTCGATCAATCCGGTCCAGTCCAAGTCCAGGCGCCAGCCGAAGAAAATGTCTTTCCATCCCTCCGGTACGGCGGCGCTTATAAGATCGGGCGACGTCTTCATGATGGCGATATAAGCCACAATGATCGAAGCGACAGTCATAACGACAAACTGCAGGAGTTCGGTTAAGACTACGCTATACATGCCGCCGGAGACGACATAGATCGTCGTGATACCCATGAAGATAAGCGCGTAGGTGTTGGGCGAAAGGTCCCAGGGCATGAACAAGGCCGAGAACTTGCCTATTCCCTGGAAATCGTAGGCGAGGAAACCCACTACACTGACAAGAGCAAAAATGACAACGCTTATATGAGACAATTTCGCGCCGGTACCATAACCGAAACGAGTATTAATCCATTCCGCGCCGGTCAGGACATTAGAACGCCGCATCCAGGCCGACAGAAATACCATCAGAAAAATCTGATTGAAAACCGGCCAGAGCCACGGGATGAACACACCCTTCAGGCCATAGACGAACAGCAGGTAGACAAGCCACATAGTCCCCGTGATGTCGAACATTCCGGAGGCGTTCGAGACGCCCAGGATCCACCAAGGCAGGTTTTTATCAGCAAGAAAATAAGAATTCAGATTCTTGGAAGCTCGCCTGGTGAGCATGAAGCCAATGAGGACGGTTGCGGCGAGATAAAGGATGATTATCCCAAGATCGACGGCCGAAAGCTGCATGTTCGCCTCCTTTGCGCCGAAAGGGCATACACCAAGCAACAGCCTCAAAGAATCTTTAACCTCGGGCCCTTAACCCCTTGATAAAGGTTGCGTGGACCAAGCGGACGAAGCTGTGTCCACTCCTGGCGATTTCGCTTCTCTCCCCGATCCGTGATAGAAAAAGCAGAAGTGATAACAGGAGATCGCACTATGAAGTACCACGAGCCGTTCCCGCTTGGAGAAGACAAGACCGAATACAAATTCGTCACCGCCGACTACATCACGACACAGTCGCTTGGCGATTATCCCTTTCTGGTCATTCAGCCCGAGGCGCTGACCTTGCTTGCCCGTCAGGCAATGCGGAACGTTTCCTTCTTCCTGCGCTCTTCACATAACGAGCAGGTCGCCAAAATACTTTCCGATCCTGAAGCGTCGGACAATGACAGGTTCGTGGCCCGCACGATGCTGAAAAACGCCGTCATCTCGGCGGACGGGCAGCTTCCTTTCTGCCAGGACACGGGAACTGCCATCGTCTACGCCAAGAAGGGGCAGTTTGTTCTAACCCTGGGAAATGACGCCGAGGCACTGAGCGCCGGGATTTTTCAGACTTACACACAGGAGAACCTGCGTTACTCGCAAGTCGTCCCCCTGTCGATGTACGAGGAGAAGAACTCAGGCTGCAATTTGCCTGCTCAGATTGATATCTACGCGGCACCAGGCTGTGAATACCACTTCCTTTTCATAGCGAAAGGAGGCGGCTCGGCTAACAAGACCTTCCTGTTTCAGCAAACCAAGGCGGTGTTGAATCCGGCCAGCCTGAAGCGCTTTCTGGTGGAAAAGATGAGGTCGCTCGGAACCGCCGCCTGCCCTCCTTACCATCTTGCGTTTGTTATAGGAGGAACCAGCGCGGAAGCCTGCCTCAAGACCGTGAAACTGGCCTCGACAGGGTATCTGGACGGGCTTCCAACGCGCGGGAATGAGTACGGCCAAGCCTTTAGAGACGTGGAGCTGGAGCAAGAGATGCTGGAGGCGGCATATTCCTCCGGCTTCGGCGCTCAATTCGGCGGTAAGTATTTCGCACACGACGTTCGCGTAATCCGGCTTCCCCGCCATGGGGCATCCTGCCCAATTGGAGTGGGAGTCTCCTGTTCAGCGGATCGCAACATAAAGGCGAAAATCGACAGCCGGGGGATCTGGCTCGAACAGCTTGATGAGAACCCGGCCAGATGGCTGCTTGACACTCCTGAACAACAGTCGGTTCCACCGGTCAGAATTGATTTGAATCGGCCAATGAGCGAGATACTGAAGCAGCTGAGTCAGCACCCGGTCCGTACCCGGCTCTCGCTCACCGGCCGGATGGTGGTGGCTCGAGATATCGCGCACGCCCGGCTGAAGGAGCGATTGGACCGAGGAGAAGGACTTCCCGAGTACTTCAAGGCGCATCCCGTTTATTACGCGGGGCCGGCTAAGACGCCGGACGGCTTGCCTTCCGGATCATTCGGACCTACCACAGCCGGACGTATGGATCCATACGTGGACCTGTTTCAGTCGCATGGCGCCTCAATGGTGATGATCGCAAAGGGCAACCGATCGCGCGAGGTCACTGAAGCATGCAAGAAGCACGGAGGGTTCTACCTCGGCAGTATCGGCGGTCCGGCCGCATTCCTGGCGCGCGAGAACATTCGCTCAGTCAGGGTCCTGGATTATCCCGAACTTGGGATGGAAGCGGTTTGGGAGATTGAAGTCGAGGATTTCCCAGCGTTCATCCTGATTGACGACAAAGGGAATGACTTCTTTCAGTCGCTGTGAGTCTTCGCGGCGCTCCAGATCGGGTTGAGTTCACCTGGTGCAGTCCGGCAGGGGCACATTGACGATTACCGAGGTTCCACCGCAATCGTTACGTTCAACACACAGATCACCGTTAAGGCGGCTGACTCGCTCGCGCATCCCGGCGATACCCAACGATTCAGGCGCAAGCACTTCTCCTTCCCCGATACCCTTCCCGTTGTCGTGTATCTCCAAGAGCAAGCGGTTTCCTTGAAATTCCAGCCTGACAATAACCTGGGTGGCCTCCGCATGCTTTTCAATGTTGATGAGAGCCTCTTCGAACACACGGAACAGTGGCATCGAAATAATCGGCGCAAGTGGAATGGATTCGTGGGGAAGGTAGGAGACAGAGGCGATACCGGTCCGCTCTTCGAATTTGGGCAGCTCGGACTCAATCGCGGCCACCAACCCAAGGTGATCGAGAACGAACGGCCGCAGGCCGAGCGCAATTTTCTTAACGGACTGAATTGTTTCGTCTATCAGGTCAACGACCCGTGCTATCTGATCACGCAAAAGCTGGGGTTCGAGCTTTTCGACAGTCAACATATTCAGAGCGATTTTCGATGCAATCAGACTTTGACCCAACTGGTCGTGGAGTTCCCGCGCGATCAGTTTGCGCTCCTCTTCTACCCTGTGGTCCAAATGCTCGCTTAGCCTGCGAAGCTCTTGGCGGGAAGACTCGAGCAGCTCATTGCTATAGCGAAGGGCCTTGTGGAAGCTGGCGCGCTCCGTGATGTCCTCTACCACGACAATGGCGCCCTGGATTCGACCTTCGGGACTCAACAAAGGGACCGCGGAATTACTGATGGTCTTGCGTTGCCCGTCAAACGCCTCTATCTCGACGATTTCGTCAAGAACCGTTTCCGCCTGTGTAACTGCCCGCGCCCCCGGCCATTCCGAAGGCTTGAGTTGTTCGCCGGACTCCGGCCACCAGCCCCGATACCAGTCGTACTGCTCAATGCCTACGTATCGAATGCCCCCCCAAATCCGAATTCCGGCCGAATTGGCGCTTAAGACCCGCCCGTTCTCGTCGAGCAGCCAGACCCCGACCGGAAGGGCCTCTAGTACGCTTCTCAGGAGCTGCTCGCTGTCGCGTACCGCCTGCTCGGACTTTCTCGCCTCGGTAACATCCTGAACCGTGCCCATCATTCTGACGGGCCGGCCGTTCTCCTCATAAGTGACCTCAGCCCGTTCGTGGACTACACGAATTTCACCGGATGGGCGGATAATGCGGTGGTCGATACTGTACGGCGCGCCTTCATAAAGAGCCCGTCGGACAGACTCCTCGACGAATTGCCTGTCATCCGGGTGGACCGCAGCAAGAAACGTATCGTAGGTCGTCAAAACCTTCCCGGGTTCGAGACCAAAAATGCGATAGACCTCTTCCGACCAGGTCAGTTCGTTGGCGACGATATCCCAGTCCCAGTTTCCGAGATGAGCTATGCGTTCAGCGGCCGCCAGTCGTTCCTGACTCTGCTTGAGCACCTTTTCAATGCGCTTACGTTCCTCAATCTCCTGGCGAAGCGCGTCGTTCAGCTGAAGCAGCTGCTCACGGGTAGGATTAATAGACATTAATCCAGCTATTAAACCACTGTCGTTCGGCAGCAGCAACAGGATCGTAGAGGAAAGCGAAGATTGAGAAGCTGTGAACGAGTCGGTGCGCGTATCTGCGTAATCCGCGCCTTCCGTGCCATCCGCGGATTACGTGGATAAACGCACCGATTTTCCAACTCAGAATCCGGGAGTCAGGCTGAACTCCCAGATCCAGTTCTTCAGCGGACGGTCGACGGGGCGGACCAGGCTGACCTGTGCGATAGCAAACCCGAGCAGGTTAATCCGCAGAGAGGCGCCGTAGCTGGTCACCGGATCCCGCGAGCCGAAATCGGATCCCTCCAGCGACGTCCATGCCATTCCGGCATCGTAGAACAGGGCCGTTTCAACCGGGATGAACCCCTCGCTGGGGATCAGTCCGAGAGTACCTAACAAGGGCACTCTCAACTCCAGGTTGGCAACCGCCAGGCGGCTGCCAATGAGCTTGTCGAAAACCGGACAGCTTCCGTCAGAAGGGGCCGAAAGCTCGCACTCATTCGGGGAAAAGGACCCGAAATCGTAGCCGCGGACCAAGGAGGGATAACCAATAAACATGTTTTGCAGTCGAGGGTCCTCTGCGTCGGAACCATAACGTCCGACGTGAAGAAAACGACCGGCGAGTGTCAAAGGGCGCAAAAACATGAAGTAACGGCGGTAGTCGACCAAGGCGTTAGAAAAGAGGAGGTTGCCGCCAACCTGTTCGAACTCAAGACGATAGCGTTGACCTATGATAGGACCGGTGCCGCCAAAGACGCTGGTGTCATACACCAGGGCCGCGCTGACCGTGCCCAGGTTGATGGCATCCGGAGTCTCGATGTCCTCGGTTCGACGGCCGAGAAACTGACCGGTAAACGGTGAAAAGAAGTCGGTCTCAGTCTCCGCATCAAACGAGATGTTGCGAAAACCACCGCCAAACTCCAGACGCTGCGCCTGGTTGAAAGGGTAGGCGAGCATACCCTGGATCTCTCGGTTTATCTGCCAGAAGCGTAGCTCTTGCTGCACGAGCACTTCCTGACCGTCCACAACCGTCACGCCTTGCAGAAAGCTTCCGGTCACAAATGGAACCTGGCCGCCGATTGCCCCCCAGTCCCAGCGGCCCCGCTGGTTCTGGTAACCCAGAAGCCCCGTAATGCTGTTAACGAAACTTCCTCCCCCGGTGTTTCCACCTTCGAACACGGTGGTCAAGTTGTGATGCCCCAGCATATCGCTCCAGTGAAGGGCGGTTCCGCCACCGACAAACGTGCCGAAACTGCTGATGCCGACACCGACGGTCGGCTGTGCGACGTAGTCGAGGGAAAGACTGGGTTGATAATCAGAAATCGGGAAGTTGGTGGTTTGCGGGAGTCCTTTCACCGGCGTCCCAAGAAACGCGGCGACGGTTTGCCCGGTCCGCTGAGCGGGCGGCAGCAAAGCAGGATTGCCCGGAAGGCTTGCGAATGACCTCCCGGCGACCTTTGCTTCGTCGAGAACGTATACGTTGTACAAGCCGGCTTCAAAAACGCTGAACAGTGCCCGTCCGGTGGAGGTTGCGACCGTTAAAGCAGGGCTGAGCCTCGCAATCCCGCTGGCCCCGGTTTGAAGATGAGTCAATTGTTGCGCCGGGCGTCCATCCATGCGATACACATAGATATTCGGAATTCCGTTGTGGTCGGAGATGAAGTAGAGCGTCCGGTTGTCTCTTCCCCATTGGGGATTGGTTTGCCGACCGCCTCCTAAGGCGGGAAGCGGCTGCACCTCTCCAGACGAGGCGTCAACCAGAGCAAGTTGCATCTCCCCGAACTCGAGACTCCCCACATTGCTTGAGAAGCGATCCGTTGCGATGGCGATGTACCGCCCGTCTGGAGACCAGTCCGGATGGATTTCAGCGAAGATGTCGTCGGTCAGCCTCCGCAGTTTCTCGGTCTCGACGTCGACTACGAACAGATCCAGGATACCGCCCTGGATAGCGGTGAAGGCAATTTCTCGCCCGTTCGGGGACCAGGTTGGATTAAAAATCTCGCCCAACTCCGGAAAACGGATCTCCTTTACGGTATCCGCGTTTTCCACCTCGACGATACTGAGGATCGGCCTTCCTCGGCTTATCGCCCCTATTGCCACCTGGCGGCTGTCTGGGCTCCAGGCACCGGCCGAGTTGATAAACTGCAGGCTCTCGAAATGGGGATCGGTTGCCGTTTCAGTGATCTTGCGGATAATCCGGCCCGTCTCTGCGTCGGCAAGAAAGATGTCGATTGAGAAGAGGTCTTTTTCAGAGAAAAAAATGACCCATTTACCATCGGGACTAACCGAGGGACTGACGTTTATTTCACCTCCGCGCCCCTCGGCCGAGATAAGCGCCCTGCCGAAATCAGACGGCGGGCTGGTCAGATCCAGAACAGGCTCGAAAGCGGCCTTGAGAGCGGAATGCCAGCCTTCATTCAGCTCGTCGATACTCACACCGAGCACTCTTTGTATGGCGCCCTGGGCGTCGCCTGTCCGTCCGGCAGCACGAAGGATCTTCCCTATGACCTGGTCGCCAAAACGACCTCCGATGTATGACCACAGTGCCTGCCCGTAACGGTAAGGAAAGAACTCGGGATTATTGAGATCCTGTATTCGCGGCACCCTCTCCCGACGCACTGCATCCCTCATCCACATCGCCGTAAGGGAATCGACTGGTCCGAGCGACAAGTATTCGGCCATTCCTTCGATGAACCACAAGGGAAGACGTAGAGCGCCAGGAGCCTCAAATCCGATCACGGTCTGTCCCTGCCCGGTCATATCGTACTGAAAAGCATGGACAATCTCGTGACCGAGAACATGATCCGTTTCTCTCATCGGTCCGGCCATCGGGAGTACCACACGACGCTTCAACGCCTCAGTGACTCCGCCTGTCGCTTCGCCTATGGTTCCCGGAATCGCCGTAGTCTGCCGAAAGGCCGGGTGGCTCGCGTACAGTATCAAAGGCTGGCGGCTCCTTAGCTCGTGCTGGAGCACCTGGGACAGCCGCGTATACCACCGTTCTGCCATGCGCGCCGCTTCTTCTATCGCGTCCCGCTCCTCTCGATAGAAGTAAATGTCGAAATGCTCGGTCTTCATCACCTCGAAGTCGAAAGTCTCATATCGGACTTTGTTTCTACCAAAGTACTGCCCGTAAGCGTCGACCTCAGGCAAAGAGAGTGCGATGATCAAGACCGGGATAATCTTCAACTGAGACAAAAGGCGAAGCATACAATTCCCTTTCCACCGCGTATTTCGTGCCTTCCGTATCATTCGCAGGTTTTCCGGCGCCAAAGACAGGGGATAACACGGGTCAGATGTTGCTCAGACCTACCCCCGGCGCACGGCGAAGGCTTCCGTGAATTCGGGGTCGTTCCGGACTTCCTGGGCGGATAGC
>ERZ795047.1961-NODE-1961-length-20455-cov-4.351176_pt1 | contig 20455 bp, 22 predicted proteins | sample MGYA00375131_ERZ795047 | MGnify/ENA primary metagenome ERZ795047 (study PRJEB30176, sample SAMN05720228) | activated sludge metagenome | isolation source: Anaerobic digester | place: Japan | collected 2015-05-20 ...
GAATCCCTGCCCCCCAGCCAAGAAGGAATTAAGACTTCATAAAACCCCACATTTACCGTAGAAACACCAAATTCGTTCAGTTCGAACCTATCCAAAGTATCATCTACTATTTCTTTTTATTAACGATATCAAACACACTATCTAAGTCATAGCACAATTTTTCGCCATTTCAAAAACCAATTATAAGAATCATTTGATATTTGTAACGTACCAAATGTTTTCTTTAACTGATTTTCGGGATCCATAACAGAAAGGGAGGAGGGGCTAGTTACACCCCTTTTTGCTTCACATCTAGTGAAGTAGTAGTTTTTAATCTCGCCATACGCTAGATTCTAATTGTCAAATCCTGAAAAAAGGAGGTTTATCAATGTAAGAGAGCTGTCTAACAAGAAGATTTGTTTTATCTGATAGGAGTATGAGGATTTCCTCAATACAGTAAAAATAACTCTCTTTGCCTCCTCCCTCGCAATTTGTGCTAGTCTCCACCTAGGGATTGATAAAACTCTGAAAAATTTTTTAGTAAATTTAACTCAGTCTCCTTTTTCCCCACAAGTTGCTCTAAATTGGCCTTCTCTTTCCTTAGTTTATTTACTTCTTTATCAGGGGTTGTCTCAACCGTATCCATGAATTGTTTCATCCACTTGGGTTTGAGTTAATTCCATAATTCCTAGCTACCTTTGCTAGATTTTCTGTCTTTATGGCTTCCAAAGCCACATTAAATTTGAAGCTTGGGGTATATCTTTTTCTTAGCTCCATTTTTTCTCCTTATGTAAACTGTTTACATGCGAATTCTACCACTCTTACCTATGCGTTCATTTTATTCGGGATTTATCAATGCCCCAATTACAACTGTATATTTCATATGCTTTGATTATATCCTATATATAAGTTTTAATAACAAAAAACCCTGGTATAATGAACATATGCCAAAGCATTATGACACAATATTACAAAACAGATCACAAGGTTTTCGAGCAGGTGCCCTAGTTATAAAAGATAACAAGGTATTACTAATGCATCAAATATTCAACGGAGAAGACTTTTACACATTGCCCGGCGGAACATGGGAAAAGGGTGAAACTATTGAAGAAACCTGTAAACGGGAAGTATTAGAAGAATTTGGAATTAATGTAACAGTTGGAAAACTAGCCTTTTTAATTGATACTGAAACAAGAATTGCCTTTTATTTTGTTTGTGAAACAGATGAAACAGAACTTAAACTAGGAGGTCCGGAAGGAGAAAGAATGAACGAAAAAGATCAGTATTATGTAGAATGGCTTGATATTAATAAAATTGTTGAATCTAACTTTATTCCTCCCCAAGCTAAAGAAGCCATAATTAGGTATATGGAAAGTCCAGAACAACCAACTTTTTTCCTTTCAAACAATAAATAAAATCACGGTATAATAACTGATATGCATTCTCAACTAGAAGAAAACACTAGATTATCGGAATTGTTGCTTAAAGATGTTGTTACCAACATTGAAATATCCCAATTACTTACTGAAATATGGGAACAATACAGAGATCTAAAAATTAAAAATGGATCAAATTTATCTGAACTTAAAAATCCATACGTGAATATTCAGGAAAAGCTTACTACACATGATGATCTTTCTCCACTTACTAAAGAAGAGTTGGATACTGTAATAGAGATACTAAGAAACATAGACAAAATATTTAGGACATATGGAAAAAGAGCTGTTGGGTTTGGAAATTATCTAACAGACATAATACATACTAGGAGATCACTAAAGTGAAAATTTTAGAAGTTTCAAGTCTCTATCGATTAACCCCACCCACAGGCTCAGGCAGTATAGAAAAATTCGTTCACATGTTAAGCAATAACATATTGGCAAAACACAAAAATTCCGAGGTATATGTAATGTCTAAAGAGGGTTCTACTGGTGGAAACTATAAAACAATCTATACTGACTTTGAGTCATATGAGAAGGATATATTAACTATCATCGAACAGATTCATCCAGATATAATCCATTTACATTTTGACAATTTAAAAACACACAAAGAATTATTAAAGTTAAAATTACCAATTGTATATACAATTCATAGCTATAGTGAGCCTTCACAATGGTTAGATATACTCAGAATCTCACAAAACGAACCAAATGTTTATTTTACTTTCGTAAGCGATTACTTTAAAACCTATTTTGAAAAAGTATTAGATAGTAATAATATCTCATTTGATAGAAGTAAATTCTTTACCACGTGGATAGGTATAGATTTAAAATACGTATTAAACAATCAAACACATGTATATCCAAAAGAATATACGGTTTATTTAGGATTAATTAGAAAACATAAAGCTGTATTAGAGATTGTTAAAGCTTTTCAAAATCTCGATGAAAAATTACTTGTTGTTGGTCCAATAAAAAATATCCCATATTGCGATGAAGTAATTCAAGAAATTAAGAAAAGTCCAAATATTACTTATTATGGTGAAATCGGAACAGATAAAGAGCGCATAGATATATTTTCTAAAGCAAAAGCCTTAATAATTGCGACAGGTTATTCAAAGTTAGAACCAGACTGTCACGAAGCCTTTGGTACTGTTATGATTGAAGCGAATGCATCGGGAGTTCCTATTATTGGGTATAACCAAGGTGTGATGACGACCTATATCGAAGAAGGTATAAATGGCTATAAATTTGATGATCTAAATGATCTTCAAAATATTATAAATAAGGTGCAAGACAAAGATATGAAGGTAGAATGCATAAAAAAATCTGTACCTTTTGAAATAGAACGTATAAGTGAACTTTATTTCGAGATACTATCGAATATTTTAAGTAACACAAAAGTTGACAACAGCGCATAATATCTATAACATCGACTAGAGAATCCAAGCTATAGACTAAGGAGAGTGGGCATGAGCAGAAATCTACTGCTTAGCAAGCGGGTGCCCATGGTGGCACTCAAACCATGTACGTCCACACAAATTGGTGGGAACATCTTTAGGGTAAAGGATTCGCTTTTTCTACCAGATAAAGATAACATTGCAAAGCTATTACAGTATCTAAACGGCTTTGCAATGGGCACTGAAACTGGCAACGAAACTGTGGATCCTAAATATCCAGCGGAGTGCCCTCCCCAACGTATGGGACAAGTACAAATGTCCAAGGTAACGCAAATCTGCCGAGAAGTAGATTGCAATGTTCTAGGAGGAGTATTCTTAGCATATTTGCAATCTTTTGGTGTTGAGTTTCATCCAACATACCTAAGAGCACGGGTTGAGTCTGGGGACAGTCAGTTTTTCGAAGTGGTATATCCAATCTTTGAAGGATACTTTGAAATTCCAAGGACTGTTAAACCAGATCTAATACCGTATCTTGATGGTGTGGTTTGCAATAACACAGGAGAATACAAACTTCTGCATGTAACAAACCATGTTGGAAATGAAATCACCCTGATGAGACAGGTTGCTTACCTCAAGCGTGTGTTCCGATATGCGACATCAAACATAGTGCCATTTCCAAAGGGCATTGTGAAGGATAATCTGGTACATAGCCCAGAGAGTCAGAGGGAACTATACGCTCACAGCGAACTCTTTCTAGAAAGATTGATAGACTAGAGGAGGCCAACAAGAGTCTTGTGCTTTATAATGAGTACAGGACTCTTTTCTTTTATGAAAGATAAGATATTACTGATATCTACAAACTATTTTTTGACACCTCCTATTGGTTACGGAGGTATTGAGAGAATAGTTACTCTTGCATATAAGTACTATTTGGAAAAGGGTTATGACGTTGAAGTAGTTTCAAAAGGGGGATCTGAATATCATACCTACAACCATGAGGATTTAAAAAATATAGAATTCCAAAAGTATAAATTTGTTTTAGTTTATAAATATGATCAAGCATCACTACAGTTTCTAGATTCGTTAAATATTCAAAATATATATGTAATACTTCAGAATAATTATTCTGAAAAACTAAGCTTTATAGATACCTTAAAAAACCTTAACTTTGGAATTCTATCGAAAGAACAAGAATATCAATTCAAAAAATATATCCGAAAACCTTTTATTTATATGCCAAATTCTATAGACACTGAGAAATTTGTAAATAATAACAAAGAAAGAAGTAAAGATATAGTATACATAGGTTCCATAGGTCAACATAAATCCCCTATAGCATGTTTAAACTACGCTATTAAACACGATCTAACGATAGATTTTTATGGTCCATTGTGGTTTACAGATGATGAAAAATCATATGAGACAGAATTCACAGATATGCTGAAAAAATATAAAAAAGCTAGATTGCTTGGAGAATGTAATGACCTAGAAAAAATAAAGATACTAAATGACTATAAATATTTTATATTCCTAGCTGGAGTCGACAAAGAACAATGGAGTGAACCATTCGGTATAGCACCATTAGAAGCAATGGCTTGTGGATGTACTGTTATTACTCAATATAAAAAAGGTGGACATACATCTTTTTGTAATAAGGATAACTCAATCTCATACGAGGAATCTCCAAAACAACTAAAACCGGATGCCGTTAGAAACAGTGTACTAGAACTTGATTATAGAAACGTATTTTCTAAATATTACCCTCAATAACATTCTTAAAGTATTCAATATATTCAGAGGAAATAATATTTATATCAAATTTCTTAGCGTATTCTACACAACTCTCCCTCATGTCTTTTTCTTCCAAACGTTTTATCAAAACGGATATCTCTGTAATATTCTTAAATTTAAAACCATTTACGTTATCAATAATATAATTTTCAACATTACCTTTTGAGTAACCTATCACAGGAGTACCTAATGAATTAGCTTCCAACATAACTAACCCAAACGCTTCGTAACAGTCACTCTCAAGAGCATCATACCCAGTAGCTACTATAAGTGACTTTGCTTTATTTAATAATTCTATCTTTTCATCTTCATTTTTAGTTTCGCCGAAGTACAAAATGTTTTCAGTATCGTCAACAATTTTCATAATCTCATTAAAATATTCCCTATTTTCATCCCCATTATAAGAACCTATCAATACAAGCTTTTCATCACTACCGACAAAAGATTTAACAATATCTAAGACACCCTTGTATCTAGCTATTACGCCAAGATAAACATGAGAAACACGAGCTAAGTTAGGATTATATTTTTTCAAATAACGTGATACGTCCATACCAAAACCAAGATTTGTTATGAAATGTTTGGGTAAAGCAACCTTATTAAAGTTAAGTGCTTCTATCACACGCTCTTTGAGAGAATTACTTATAACGGTAAAATAAAAGTTATCGTGGTTTTCCTCTATTACAGATACCCAACTACTATTTTTTCTAAAGTTGTTATGGAAAGTAATTACAACTGGAATCTTTAGTTTAGCTAATAACTCTATTAATGACGGTATTTTGGTATTTAAATGTATAAGATCATACTTGTTATTTTCTAGCTCCTTTAATAAAAATTCGGGATTAAAATTAACGGTGTCCACTTCTAATGTTTTATAACTACCACCAATAGATCCTTTTTTACAAACTACTGTTACAACATACCCTTTACTAACCATAGACTCTGCTAAATAGTGTACGAATCGTTCAGTACCACCATAACCTAATGGGGGAGTAGTTTCTTGTAATGAAGATACTATTAAAACTCTTAGCGACATAAATCCTCATAAACTTTAACTTGATTCTCTACAAACTCATCCCATGTAAACTGTGAAGCACTATTAGAAGCATTTAGTGATAACTCCACAATCTTTTCTTTATTTTTACATAACCTGTATGCTTGTTCTGCAAATTTTTCCCAAGGTTGTATAGTATCAACAGCAATAGAATTCTTGTTAGGCAATAAATAGGAGGAGTATTCACTGCTATTTGTGCATATTGGAACAGTTCCGCAGGCCAAACAATTAAGATTTAGTAAACTAAAACCCTCATCTGTAGACGGGAATATAGCAATATCACAAGCACGTATAATATCTGCTAATACTTTCTCTCTTTGACTAGGAATAAAAAGAATATCAAACTCATTGAATATAAATGATTCTGTACTAAAGTGACCCTCATAATTTGTATATGTTAGAGAATTATTAGCTAATAAATCTAGAATACTTTTTAAATAAAATTGATCTCCAATATTTCCAACAAAAATACCTTTTACGGGTACTCCCTTTTTCTTTAGTTCTCCTATAACCTTAACCACTTCTAACTGTTTCTTCTGAGGTTTAATATTGTTAGGACTTGTGATTAAAATTACCTCTCGTTGCAGCACAGAATAAAAATCTTTCTTAGGATAAAAAATAGATAAATCTACTCCTAATGGTGTTATTGAAATTTTATCTTTAGAGATATTGTGATGCTTAATTATCTTTTTTGCTTCTCCAACGGACTGACTACTTATTATAGGTATATCGTTTAATACTTTTCTTTCCGCAAGAATCTTTTCTTCAGGTAAAATTTCAAATTTTCTACCCGCAGCTAAAAATAAGGGACTAAAGGTGCTCTTCTTCAAAAATGGGGGAGTATCGTATTTTTTGTACCAACCAGAGATTGAGGCTAAGTGAAAATAGTGTATAACATCGTAGTTACCATTAAATAAATGATCTTCAATCGCATTTAGGAACGTAGCAGATTCATTAAGTTGTTTATCCCATACATTAGTTTCCTTACCTGAAGACTCATAAGGAATTCTAAATATTCGTATATTTTTATCTATTTGTACTTCTGAACCCCCTTCTTCCGTTTGTCTTTTAGCACGAAAACGCCGCTCAGTTGATTCAGTATCAGCATCCTTATCTAATCTTGTAAAAATGTCTACCTGATGTCCAAGTCTACTTAGAGAATTAATCAGATTGAGCATTACAACAGTGCCTCCATGCACATCAACTGGGGGAATATATGGATCTGCTCTTGCTGAGATCAACGCTATTTTCATTACTATTTCCTAGTATATTCTAGAAACTCCTTTGTTAGTTTGGGATAGATCTTTTCGGCTAAATTTAGCAACTCAGGATTATTTAACATACTTATGTACTCTTGATCATCTTTATAGGATTTCCAACGTTCAAATACAGTCATCTCATGGGCTTTGTTGTCATAATTAATATTGTCGAAAGAATCACCCCATGTATTTGCACCATATTTAGCTACTCTTTTATACCCTTTATCATGGGTGGGTAAACCTAATAGAATAGCGATATTTTTCTTATTTTCATCACTTTCAAACCATTCGTTATAATTTATGACTATCTTATCTTTTAGAATATTTGTTAGTCCTAAATATTCTTTAGCATAAGCTATCCATAGATTTGGAGTATCGTTAAATTCTTCTATACTGGGTTTCCATTCTTTTCTTTGTTCCCCTCTAAACCATTTAAACATACTCGCAAAAAGGTTAAATGGGTCCCGTAATACTAGTAATGTATTAAATTCTTGTGTGGATACTAACCAAGAATCATGATTAATGGCTAAGTTGTCATATGAGAATTTACTAAAATACATATCTTCAAAGTTATATATTAATAAGTCTTTATCTACTATAGGGTCTTTTGAGCTGTTGGGGTCTTCCGCTTCTTGCTTTCCACCCTTATAAGTTTCAAAAGGATTTCCAACAAGATCACAGTCATTTAAAAAACAATGTTTGCCAAGGGTATTTGCCATAACCCATTCCATAATAGCGTGATGCCCACTCCGACGCATTGCAAAAACTGCATATTCTTTTTTATTTCTATAATAAATTTCCATGCGTACTATTATATCAATGTTTTATAGGTATCTGAGACAATCCTTTTTTATACTGTCTCATTTGTCTCATATATATCCTAGAGGGTAAAAATGGTTCTAGATCGACATGCTCAGCCATAGAATGCCCCTTTCATAACAGAAAAAGCCATACCCAATAGGAATGCGAACTAGGGTATAATTCTCATATGAAAACGATAGAAAAGAAAATCTGGTCTGAATATTTTGACGCAGTAGCAAGTGGTAAAAAGAACTTTGAATTAAGGTTAGCAGATTGGGATATTGAAATTGGCGATACATTAATCTTAAAAGAGTGGAACCATAAAAATAATAAGTACACGGGTAGAGAAATTAAGAGAGCTGTAACATATCTTATAAAGACTAAGGGTGCTGAAAATTGGGGCATGTGGTCAAAGGAAGATATTGAAAAATATGGCTTCCAGATTATAGGTTTTGGCCCTGAAAAAACAAAGGTTAAAGTTTTGGTATTTACAGAAGGTACGATATTAATGGCTTCTACTGGATTAGGTATGGAACGAGAAGAACGAGTTAAACAAGTTATTAGAAATGAACCGCCGATTGATGATTTTAAGAGTTATATACCAGTTGGGAATGCAGTTGAAACGTTAAATTACTGGATAAGCAATGGCTGTGAGATTTATTATTTGACTTCTCGTAGAACACTTGAAGAAATCACAGCCATACAGGATGTTTTACTGAGGAACAAATTCCCAAGTGGAACGTTACTGTATAGGAAACCTGGAGAAGAATATAAAGACGTTGTTGAGAGATTAATGCCAGATGTCTTAATAGAGGACGACTGCGAATCTATAGGTGGAGAACCAGAAATGATCTATCCACACATTAAACCAGAGCTTAAACCACTTATTAAACATTTTACAATTAAAGAATTTGGTGGAATAGACCACTTAAAGGAGAAAATATGTCAGATATCCAAAATCAGTTAAGAAAGTTTAACCTAATGGGTTATGCAGATACCTCTGTTAAATACGAGGATAATGGAAAAGGTGGTAAAGTTTTAACAAGAACAGACGGTTCTTGGAAATACGAGGATGAATTTTATGGAGGAGAACCTTATTCTGGTAATGAAACTCTTTGGAACGATGGCAAAGATATTTTTAGATGCGTATATTGGGGTAAGGTAGCGGAAGGTGTAAATTTTTCCGACATTTATGACTTTTTAAGAAAAGCACTTAAAGAAGGACCTACTGGAAACTGTGTACATAGAGGGCCTGAAACTTACATTGAAGGCAGCTTAAAATATACAAACACATGTACAGGAACTATTGAAGAGTTTGTTCAAGTTGAAAGAATATTTATTAAAGACAAGGAAGTATATTTAGCTCACTTTATTGGTGGGTTAATAAATGTAAGAAAGTAATTGTTTATTTGTTTTCTTTTACACTGTTATATCAAGGCAGAAGCCATAACCAAAGTTCGAGCTTCTTCCCAGATGAACAGCCAAGAAGAATTTTTAAAAGAAGATGATATTTATCTTAAACAGAAAAATTACAGAAGAAGAATTTGAAAAAGCCAAAGAGTTTTATCAAGACTACATAAAAGTAGTAGTTGATATAGATAGAGATATTATTGCTGTAGGAGGTGAGTTCCATATAGATTGCGAAGAGGTTCTAATCAACAATGGAAGTAAACTGGAAAATCTTTATGGAGGTGGTTATAGAATAAGTACAAAAGAAGTGGAATATATGGCAATGAGCAATTTCAAACCCAACCTAGGAAAGACTATGTATGAAATCGCCGATCCGGTTATACGAGATAAAGTTTACACACTAACTAAAAAATACCTAGAAATATGAGAGACAGAAATTTTTACATTAATTCTATTAAAATGGATTTATATAGAGTCGTAACCGCTGTTGGCGACCTGAGAAAAGAGCCAGCTAAAGAATCAGCGATAGAGTTTTTGAAACACGCAATTGAAGAATTTGATAAGTTTGAGAAAAACGAGAAGGATAAAGAAATTAGGGAAAATTTGATTGTTTTAAATTCACAAATGGATAAACTTAACGATCCCTTGCATAGGTACCGCTGGGCTGAACATATTTTGACAAACAGGTGCAGACTTTATGAAGACTAATTACAGAAAATAATTGACAGTCCATGCACATTGTAAGTAGTATACTAATATGCCCAAATTTAAATCCCGATACCACAAAGTGCTCACATTATTAGCCGTTATTTTCCTAGCTCTAGGAAGTCATATTCGTATTACACATGCTCTAACAACAGGCCAAGAAGCGGATATTGTCTTGGGTCAGGCAGATTTTACAGGTTGGAGGGGTAACAGATGGGATTCAGTAGCGTCAAATACATTATATTTACCAATAGGAATTATGTACGCTAACAATACATTATACGTAGTGGATTCTTATAATTACAGAGTGCTTATTTGGAATTCGTTGCCAACCGAAAATGGCCAAAGCGCAGACAGAGTTTTAGGCCAACCAGATCTAGTTTCAAATGGATATCCAGATGAGCCAAATGACTCTAACTTTTATGACCCCGTAGATGTTTATGTTAATGGGGATCAACTTTTCGTAACCGATCTTTCCTAGAATAGAGTTTTGGTTTGGGATACAATTCCAACAGCCAATGGTGCCTCCGCAGATAAAGTTTGGGGGCAACCTTCATTTGATACATCGGATATGAATACAACCGCTAATGGTATGGCAGGACCTTCCGCTGTTTGGGCAGTATCCGGGAATCTCTATGTTGGTGACGCTTTCAACAACCGAGTTTTAATATTTCTCAATTCTGTAGAGAATATGAACATGAATGAGGTAGGTTCCTCTGGTGATAAAACAGATGCAGATACTGTAATAGATACCATAAAATTTAAAACAAACATGCGCACTTTCAGAAAGGATAGAAGGTGCCATTATAGCAATCCTCCTGAACTTACGTGGATAGTACTGGAACCTAAGACAATTGACGGGGTAACTGGGCTATATCTTACCTGGACACAGTACACAGCAAATAAGGTAAATATTCTGATTGACAATGGGACTGGAGACTACCCGTGGAAAGTACTAAACACTCCAAATGACGGAAGCGAATTCCTGCCAAATGTTTCTATGTTCCAAAAAATCAAGATCCAGCCTGTTAATCACTGTAATGCCGGTGAATATTCCAAGCCATTTTCTGGGGTGCTATATCCCAATGGGTGGTATAACATAAAAAATAATTAGGCGGAATCTGTAACAAAATCCGATTTACTTATTACCCTATTTACATGTGATGTTTATTTTTGATAAATTTAATTTATGCAACAACCAATAGATTTGTTAACAAACCCTCCTATATTATTTTTAGTTATTATCTGGACACTTTCCTGGAAAGGCGTAGCTTTATGGAAGGCAGCCCAGAACAAACAGAAAGGCTGGTTTGTTGCCATTTTAGTCATTAATTCCATTGGGATACTTGAAATTGCGTATCTACTTTTAGATAAGGCACAGCATAAGAAGATGGGCAACAATCAGTGCGACAAATGTACCGAAAAAGGTAGTCTCGAAAATCTAAACAGTGAGTCAAATTAACTAACATGCGAAAAAATATAATTCTGGAACCAATAGTATTCCTTGCTTTCTTGGTTACGATCACAACTCAGATTATAACTATAATAAAAGTAAAAGATGTAAATAACAGTATTTTCCAACTTAAAAGTGAAATCACAACTAAAGAGACCACTCCAAAAAGCACAAACTCAATTGTAATTGGTTCCGTGGATGAAAATGAAACACAATTTCTTACAGGAACTCTGAAAAAAGAGAAAATTCCAGTGGAATTGGATCTAGGTGATTATTGGTATTGGCTTTATTTTGACAATTCGGCGTTACTTCTTAATAACGCCATGGGATACCCACTGTACATTGACAAAATTCAAGTTGTTTTGGGAGAAGCAAAAGATCTTTACTCACTGGATGAATTTGATGGAAAAAAAGTTGAGGTATTTGGAAAGCAATCTTGGGGATATGCGGAAAGCTCAATTTTTGAAGTTTATGCTATAAAGACAACAAACTAACAACAAGTATAAATCCAATGAACAACACTAGAAACATATTCAAAAACATAGTAGGCAAAAATAACGCTTATAATGCGATTCTGTTTTGCATTATTCTCATATATGCTTTTTTTCTATTTTACAGATTAGGAAATACAATATTTAACGCAGATGAACATTTTTGGTTTCAAAGATCCCAAAATTTTACCAACGCATTAATTAAGCGTGATTTTAAAAACACATACCAAAACCCGAAACCAGGCGTAACGGTAATGTTTTTATCAGGTGTTGCATTAGAATTATTTCTCAGCGGATATGAAAAGATTTTCCATTTTCGTCCAGAAATATACTCCTATGAAACCTTTCACCTAGTCTCATTTGCTACAAAGGCACCATTGGTTATTTTAAATATAGTGTTAGTTTTTCTTTTTGCTAAAAACCTAGAACAACGAATGGACAAAAAAACCATAACAATTGCTCTTTTCTTTCTAACAATTAATCCATACTTTATTGGAATATCTAGGTATTTTCATGGAGATGGCACACTAACTGTGTTTATGATGATGTCTGCAGTAGCTCTAATTGGCACGAATACTCTTAACAAGAAAAAAATAGCAGTTTCTGGGTTTTTTGCCGGATTAGCCATTTTAACCAAACTTCAAGCAGTATACCTAATTCCCTTCTCAATTTTGATCCTATTACTAGAATTTGCTTCAAAAAATATAACTCTAAAAGAGTTTATATCATATTCATTCATATGGATTGGGGTATTCATGGCAACCTTTTATTTGCTATTTCCAGCGCTTTGGGTAAACCCAATAGAAGTACTAGAAAAAATGTACAGAGAAGCATTCCTAATAACAACAGAGGGTATGAATTCAAAGGTATATTACAATCCTTATGTAAAGGCAATTCCTAAAATCTTTACTCTACCTTCTATAATTACGTTTTTTCTTGGAGTAATTTATGGAATAAAGAGAAAAGAGAAGGTTTTGCTGTATTCCTTAATTTTTATCGTTTTTTACGTGATTCAAATACAACTTGTAGCGCAAAAAAGCGAAAGATATTTACTCCCATTGTTTCCATTTATAGCAATTGTATGCTCTTATGGGACAAAATTAATTGAACAAAAAATTTCCAAAAGGAATTATTTAGTAATTATGTCATTGCTAGTAATCTATAACGGCGGATGGTTAGTATGGAATACTCCTTATTATACTGCCCATGCAGAGATGGCTCCATGGGGAGCAGTATATGTAGAGGCAGCAAATTACCTTAACAAAAAAGAAAATTCAACTGAACTAAAAGTAATAGCTGTAGAGAAACCTCATACTTTTAGGCCATTCTTTAAGGGAAAGACTTACGGAAAGGATGAGAAGCTCCCCAATAATTGGACTCCTGAATACATTATCACTGCTTCACCAGGATATTTGCCACCAGAATATTCTTATTGCACCTTAGAAAAAGAAATAATATTTAGAAGAAAGGTTTATTGGAAAATTTATACATGCAAGGATACGGTTGTTGAACATCCATCAGATAAAAACAATTAATTCTTGTTGCAACGATATATATCCCAATAGGGCACTCCCCTAAAGGAAATTTTTTCTTCAACAAAACAGCTTTCAAAAAATTCGGGCTCGCCATATCTTTCCAACCAATAATCATTTGTTACTAAATAATCAATGGACCAGTTGTTAGGAAGATCCTCTTCATGTCCAAAAACCTTGCCTTTCACAAATGGGCGAAGGCTTGCAACCTTAGTCATTGTAACTACCTTTAATTCGTAGGGGTTTTCCTGGGAATTAATATATTTTCCAACGGCGGGAAACATTACTCCACTTTTATTATCATAAAAGTCCTTTACAACAAATGAATAGTAATTGGGGAAATAGTACGCGAGAATAGCCACTTGAACTAAAAAAAACGCTACGATTAAACTAGTCTTATATTTTATTTTTTTTAAGAATGGATTATTAAGACAAAAAATAGAAACACAAAGGGCTAAGACAGGGTACATGGGTAGAAGGTACCTATCAATCTTTTGTTTAATAATAGACATTTGGAGAAAATAGAAGAAGATAAAGAAAAATAAAGAAAGGTATAAAAAACAATCCTTTCTACTTCTAATCCCAATAAAGAAACAATAAAATGTGGCTATTAAGGAGATTATCAATCCAACTAAAGACAAATCCTTTCTTAAGATCTGAAAATAATACAAAAATGGGAAAATATTGGTATTGCCAGTATTAGCAACAAAAAGGGCTTCTGAAAATATTTTATTAATGTACATTACTGGGTTAACCCAAAGAGCTGGGAAAAAGAGTAAATAACACACAATAGATGTAAAAATCCAGATAATAAAATTTTTTACACAGGTCCAAAGGCCAGAAAAACTCCTGGGGAAAATTAACAAAGTAATCAATCCCATCATGGGAAAAAGAAAAAGAGCTTGTGTCTTTGTAAGCAAAGCTAATCCAGCAAATACGCCAGATGATATTAAATACAATTTCTTGGAACCTTTTTCATAAAATAATAGGAACAGAAAAAATGACATATTCATAAAAACCGTAAGAGTGATATCCACATGCAAAAATCTAGAATTGGCAATATAAAAAGGCTGAAATCCTAATAAGATAAGATAAAGCAGCGAGACATATTCATCAAATAATACCCTCACAATCCTATACGAGAAATAGAGAAATACAAGGTTTAGCAAAACCAAGGGAAATCTTGAAACAAAATTAAGATAAAAAAATGTATCATAAGTGTAAAATTCAGGCCTAAACGAGAAAAGTAACTTATAAAGTCGCAAAAAAAATTCAATAAAGAAACCACTCAAAAACATGACGGGAACGCCAGGTTTTGGGTCTTGAAAAGTTTTTGCAAAATTAAGTTTTAGTAAGGCAGACATAAAATTAGATGATCGTAACATCCAATGCTGGGCATCAACATTAAACGTGTCAACATGAAGATAGGAAAAACTAAAGAAAGCAATCAGTAGCAATATATACAAATACCCTCTTTTCATTTTAACGTGGGCCTTTCCTTACTATAAATATGGGGACACCTTCTCTATTTATGGAGTAAATGGGAGGGTATTTTACATTGTTATTATTGAGGGTATCTTTATGGAGATCACAGAGTATAATATCAGCCTCGTTTGGTTGATCAACCAATTGGTATTTATTGTCAGAATAATATGAAACTACATACCTTTGCGTGCATGCATAAACCCGCAAATCTTCATTTCCATAGAAAACAGCAAAATCGCTCACATATTCCGCTGCTTCCTTATATGCTGCCCCCCAATACTCCGTATCAAATTTCCCAGAAACATTTTTTAAACCTCCAGTTACTTCATTAAAATAAATATATTCATAAGGGTGCAGATGTATCATTCTAAAAGCTGTAAAACCAAAATAGATTACCGTAACAACTAAAACCCATTTTTTGAAACAGGGGCTTAATAAAGACAAAATATCCAAAAATAAGAAACATGCAAGCAAGGTTACAAGTAGAACCAAATATAAAAAATGTCTTATTGCGTTATAAACAACTGGATGAACTAGCAAATAAATAGCAAAATTTAGAAAAACTAGAAAAGATAATAAAACAATGGGATGATCCTTTTTGTAGGATAGCTTTTTAAACAAAACTAATAAAGATCCAAAAAATAAAGAAAAAAGGGTAAAAAGTGGTAATTTCATCCCCAAATAAACAAACAAATAATGCCAAGGTCGTTCAAACTTTTTTAGGTATTCCCCAAAATAAATAATTTCTCGGTTCCAATCGGCATACCTCGAAGCATTAACCAGTAATTCATAAAAATTTAAAGGAATATTTGCCCCCAAAAAGGGCAACGCTATTGCCCAAATGAGCAAAGAAACAATAAAGATAAGCATAAGTCGCAAGAGCAAATCAAAAAATTGTTTAATAAAGGTATTTTCCTTAAAAAATCTATGAACACTTCTATTACTTTTCTTTAAGGAAAATCCGTCTAAACAAGGCAAATCAAGAAACTCAAAAAAAGCGTATGCAAGAAACAAGGTTAAGCCAACGGCTCGTTGACTAATTGCCAATCCAAAAACCAAACCTAAAACGAGAATCTCTAAGTTTTGGTTTATCTTATTGGGCTTGTTTGCCCTAAAATAATAAATCAGCAAAGACCCTAATAAAAAGCAACTCGCAAAAGGCACATCCTTTGGGTTTGCGGGAATATGACCCAAAAAATAAGCAGTAAAAGCCACAAAAATTGGAGCCAAAACTGCTTTTCTTCCATTTTTATAATGCAAGAAAAAAAGCACATAGGAGAATAAAAAAGCAAACCAACCCAACAAGAGATTTTGCAAATGGAACCACTCAAAGTAATAATTTGGATTTAAAATATTAACAAGAGCGGGGTAAATTCGGGAGTAAACACTAAAAAGAGGGAGATGCCTATGCTTTATATGTGCAGGTTTTTCATTTACCAACTGAGAAACATATTCAAGCGATGTGGGTTTTTGATAATAGGTAAGCAAATATTTTCCAGCGTCGTATTCAACTTTTTCGTCGTAGGTAACTCCATAATCTTTATATGTAAAAATTGAGAACAAAAAATAGGCAAGTGTGAATAGTAAAAATAGCTTATGGTTTGAAACCTGTTTTCTTATCCAAAGCATTGAATTCAGATACTTTCAGTTACTAATCAGAGCTAACCTCTACAGAAACAATAGAAACCGCCTCCACAGGTTTAGATAACTCACCAGATATACCCCTTACTACCGGAGCATTAGCTATGGCGTCAACAACTTCCATCCCTTGAGTAACAGTTCCAAAAATTACATAATTTTTGGGCAAGGGATAGTCTGCGTGCATAATAAAAAACTGGCTTCCATTAGTGTTTGGACCAGAGTTTGCCATTGCGACAGTTCCTCTTTTGTATTCACCAGTAAAAGGTTCGTCATCAAATTTGTATCCTGGGCCACCCATTCCTGTACCTTCTGGACAACCTCCTTGAATCATAAACCCTTTTACAACCCTATGAAAGGTAGTGCCATTATAAAACCCTTTGGCGCTAAGAGTAACAAAGTTTTCAACGGTTTTTGGGGTCTGATCTTTGTTTAGGGAAATAGTTATATCCCCAGCGGTAGTTTTTAGTGTAACGGTGTATTTTTTATTTGCGTCATACTCCACCGAACTTGTTGAAGGCGCAACCACTTGTGTATCAGCGGGGGATGTTTCAACGGTCGCCCCAAAAGCGTCCGTTTCTTTTTCTACCAAAGAAGCATCCATTGCACTCGCAGAACTGTCATCCATTAGGGATGCTTTACCCAAAGAACTAGCTGAATTGGCAGAATTTTGATTTTTATTGGACTTTCTAAAAATGGAAAACATAATACCTCCTGTTATAAGTAAAATAAGTAAAAATACAAAAATCCGTATCTTGATCATAAGGGAAGTATATCAATTTTGAAGGCGTTAGTTCCACAATAAAAAATATACAGCAAGCCTATGCTTAAAAGGTAAAATCAGACACTACCGAGGATTTAAATAAATGAACTTTTTCCTAAATCTAAAGGAGTAGAAAATACCTGAAAAATAGAAAAATTATGATACACTTTATTCATGAAGTTGTTACCTGCCCAGATAAAAAAGAAAACCCTTGCAGGCTTCTTATTATTCTTTACTGTGGCAACAATGGCAGGGCTGTTCTTTACCCAAGCCTCCCAAAAAACCATACAATTTTTTTCCAACTCCATTTTGAACGCATCCTTACAAGAGCCGCAACATGCAGAACGCCCCATCCCCACACCCGTTTACGCCGCCGTTTACCCTTGGGATGCCCCATACGCTTACTACGACTTTAGAGCACCAAGAGGAACCACTACAGTTGGGAACAGATCTTCCGCCAAACCCGACCAAAATATGATTATGGCGGCTACAACAGGTACACCCGGAGGTATTTCTATAGACGGAAAATATGGTGCTTCCGCAAGGTTTAATGGCACTACAGAATATGCTTATTCCACAGGGGGAGGGGACATAGAGCCGGAAGAAAGCTTTTCGGTGGAGGCGTGGATTTACTTAAATTCTGTTTCACTAACTCCTGGGGCAATTCAAACCGTTATGGCCAAATGGGATGAAACTTCCGACCAAAGGTTTTTTCGGTTAGCTGTAAGAACAGATCCCAATGATTATAGCACTCAAAGAGCATTTCCTATTTTTCAAATCTCTACCGATGGGACTGCCGATAACATTGTTACTGTAACCGGAACTACCCAGATTATCGGCGGAAGATGGTATTTGTTACAAGGTTATTACAACGATGTTTCCTCTGAAATCTCTATTTTTGTAAACGGAGCTTTAGAGGCAAAAGTTTCGAGTGTGGATACGGTAAATGCTAACAATACAGGTTTATTTACATTAGCTGCTACCAAAACAGATACAGACACATATAGCCATTTTTTAGGTGGGAAAATAGACGAAGTACGCATATACAAAGGCGTAAGGGTTATGGGAGCCTTTGCTTATTCCGCAGATAGAGGAAAACCTACCCTCCACCTAAAACTCAACGACGGATCAGGGCTACAAGCGGTTGACTCATCTCCCTTTGAAACCAGACACGCCTTAATAAACTTTGCCAACACACCCGAACAAAAAGACGCCATAGAAGGCCCTGCCAATACAACTGCAAGCCCTTCCCAAAGCCCATGGACCATGGGACCATTTAGGACATTAGCCCTAGAATTTAATGGTGCCACAGACCATCGTTATATTGACATAGGTTATCATCCTAGACTCCAATTAGTTGAATCCATAACTCTTTCGGCTTGGATTAAACCTACCTCCCTTGGAAACTATGCCATTATCTCCCAACCGCACACAAATGGGTACACATTTCAAATGACATCAGACGGTGAATTGCAATTCGGACCATTGGGGGGAACTTTGGTTAAAACTTCTGGTGCTAACATTACCGCGGGGGTGTGGCAACATGTTACGGCAAGTTACAACGGCGAGACTCAACTTATTGCCCTTTACAAAGACGGCAGATTAATTACCAATACAGCGCTTTCTCGTTGGGCTGTGCCTCAAGGAGCTACTTTGGTTGGTAGAGCAAGCCCCACAACTCCTCTAAGTTTTAACGGAATAATAGACGAAGTACTTATTTACCCATACGCAAGGGATATGCTGCAAGTTGCCGCAGACAGATTTGTAAGTGGTATTGTTTTGGGAGGTACGGTAGCTTATCAACCCAATAACCTTCAGGTAAAAACTTGCCCCACAGGTTTTGTGCATGTTCCGGGGGATCCTTTGTATGGAACAAGTGACTTTTGTGTTATGAAATATCACGCCAAATGTGATACGGATGGGGATGGGATTGGAAATGTTCCCCCTGTAGATACGGTGTGTAATGGTTCTTCAAATGCGGATGGGTCAGGGGATTATTATGGAACCTACAGAAATAATGGGGCGGGTTGTGCATGTACTGCTGCCAATGGAAATACGGTTGTTTCTACTGCACAGGGATTTCCTATTGCATACATTCCTCAAAGTACTCCAGAAGCCTTAAATGATGCCAATGAATACTGTGAGGCTATGGGGCCAGGGTATCATTTAATTACCGAAGCCGAATGGATGACTATTGCTAGAAACATAGAAAAACAGGCTTCTAACTGGTGTGTACAAGTGGGAAGTTATGGCACATACCCTTGCGGAAATAGCCCTGGGGTGGGGATGCTGGCTAGTGGACATTCAGATATGGCTAATGAGTTTGTGTACGATACTCATCAAGCCTTACCCGCGAGTACTAACGATGCCTATGGTTGTTATCTTACCAGAACAGGGGGAACAGTTTGTAATGGCACATCTGGAGAACAAAAACGAACCCATACGCTTTCTAATGGGGAAGTAATTTGGGATTTATCAGGAAATTTATATAATTGGACAAATGGCACCATAGATGGGGCAAATAAACCCAATAGTGGAACTACAACTGACTGGGTGGAATGGACCTATTTTAACAATGCGGGAGATTATGGAACCCTTTACTACGATTTATTAAGGTCCACTAATACCATTTGGGGTATAAATCAAGAGATTGGTCGATACTATATGGGTTCTAGAACGGGTGGGACTACGTTTGGTATCATCCGAGGAAGTGATTGGAATGCTGGTCTCTCTGGTGTGTTCAATTTGAATATGCTTTATGGCTCTGGATCTACATTTCTTAGTATTGGCTTCCGTTGCACCGTAACCCTATAAATTTCTACTGCCTAACAAAAAAAGCACATCCTGTTATGGAACCCCAGTTATTAAATAAACAACCTCCACCCACCCTTCCCCTTAAGCCCACAATTCACCCAACCCAGCCATATACTTAGAATATTTCCCCAACCTAAAAGGCAACCTATGCAACACTTGCTGAGCCATCTCCTCATGTGGAGTCTCATACTTAATTTCCAAAACCAAACCCTGGTTTATATCACAAGGCACAAAATGCAACATATTTTCGGGCTGATAAAAGCTAAGATTAAAATCAAGAGTGGCTCTAAAACGCCTATCAAATGTCTGAAAATACCGCCTTTCGTAAGAAGTTATAATAAAAGGGTTTAACAGACCAAGCTTTACCTTATACTCATAAGGAAGAGAAGAATCTCTAACCACTTTTTGGTATTCTTCTCGCACAAATCCAGCTTTTTCAAG
>ERZ795047.1967-NODE-1967-length-20429-cov-4.483901_pt1 | contig 20429 bp, 18 predicted proteins | sample MGYA00375131_ERZ795047 | MGnify/ENA primary metagenome ERZ795047 (study PRJEB30176, sample SAMN05720228) | activated sludge metagenome | isolation source: Anaerobic digester | place: Japan | collected 2015-05-20 ...
ACGTGCATAGCCAGGCGCGGGAGGAAGCATTCAGGCTCTTGATTTTCCTCATAGAACTGACTGATAGAGCGCGAGATGCCCGCTAGAAACCGATCGCGCGGAAGCGGCTGCCCCTTCAGATCCATCACTACCTTCAACACTTGCCTCCTGGCCTCTTCCTCTCGCATCCCAAGCGTCCGGTAGCGGATTGCGATCGTTCCACCCCTCAGGCGAGTTTGGTGTGAGAATTCGCCAGGAAGGGCGATGCCAAGGGTATCCCAGACGGAATCCGCAATCAGACCGCCCGGGCCCTCGAGCACGCTTTCGATCAACTGCAACACTCGCTCCTCAAAGCTGTTCTTCTCGGGGCCGGCGAAAACGATGAGGCCCGGCACAGTCGGCTCATCAACGGTCCGCAACGGCCCGCTCTCTTCCTCTTCCCCTTCCTCTTCTTCCTCCTCCTCCTCTAGGCTGGCCTCTGCGGCCTCCAAGCGCCGGTCACTTAAAACCGAAACCAGACCCTCCAGAAAAGAGGTGCCATCCACATCCCCTTGCAGGAGAATCAGGGGGTGCATCCGCCCCAGGTGCGACTGTCTCCACTGTTCCACCGCAGCCAAATCGAGCGTCTGCAGTTCGTCCTCGCTTCCGTATCGGCTCCTCCCGTACGGATGATCCTTCCATACCAGGACGGAGGGGCTTACCCTCGCCTCATCCCTCTCGAGGCGCAGGCGAGCCAGCGTCTCCATCCGGGCCTGATTCATATCAGACTCCTCGATTTTGGTCTGCCGGACCCACCCGATCACCGTGCGCAGGAAGGTGTCAAGATGGTTCGACAACACCTTTCCCTGAAACCCGAAATAATCAGGCTCGTTGACCACCTCCACCTTGGCCCCGATCTGGTCGAGGTCTCCCGCTGCTGCCGCGCCTTTCGTACGCAGAGCTGTTCGCATCACTGACCGCAGGAGTACTTCGGTGATCCCGCGCTTCCCCTCGGCTTCATCAAAGCGCCCGCCGGGATAGAAGAACCCGACATAGACCAAGGGGGCGCTGTGATTCTCCTGGTAGTATATGTCCGGGCCTCTCACCACTGAGGTCTTCTTCAACTCATACTTTAAGTATCGTGGCTTGTATGAAACAGCGGACGCTATGGACGGGCTTTCCCGAATTGCCAACTCCTTGGCTTCGCCAGCTTTAGCGACCGCGGGAGGGAGCAGAGTCTGCAGCATTCCCTGAAAACTCTCACTCGTGAATGTACGAACCTCCGCATTTTCGGGCACCAATTCATGGACGGCCAGGTTTCCAGTATCCAGATATCGCTCAGCGGCTCGTTTTAGATCTTGTCCATTGATAGAAGCAATTCGTCCGGGAACCTGGTCGCGGTCCAGACCATTTCCTAGTAGTTCGTGCGTCGTTAGAGCTCGGGCCCGGGCTTCCAGGCCGGCCAAGCCAGAGTAGTAATCGGACAGAAGCAACGCCTTTGCGCTCGCGAGCTGATCTTCGTTGACCCCTTTACTGCGAAGCACCTCGATCTGGGCAAGCGCCGTGATTTCCGCTCGATCAATATCCCCTTCCGCAGGGACCAAGGTGATCAGCAGCGACCCGTCGCTTAGCGAAGCCGCCAGCCGAACTTCCGACAGGACTGTCGATTCCAGGCGCCTCAAGATAGCGCTTTCCCCCTGTCCAAGCACGTAGGAGAGCAAAAGAAACGGATAAAAGTCCGAGTGATTCCTGCCAGGTCCCCGGTATTTCAAGAAAACATAAGGCTGGCTCACTTTCGCCTGTGAGAATGTATAGGAGAAAGCACCCGGAACGAAGTCGGCCGGCAACTTCTTCTCTTCGGGTGATGACCTTCCCTTCCCGTAGAGCTCCACGACTTTTCCGAGCAACTGCTCGCGAATCACCCCGCCTACCAGGCAGAGTAGCGTGTTGGAATACCGATAGTGACGCTTCTGAAAAGCCTGAATCTTACTTAAATCAAGCTCGGGTGCCAGGGCCTGCTCGCTGGAAGGTTCACGCGCATACCGCGCGCTTTCCAATGGCCCGGGCTGGCGCGCTAACTCTTCGCCGATCAACTGCTTGAAAAATATGAGCCTCTCCTGCTTGATTTCAGGAAAGGTGAACAGACCGGCGTGTAGAGGAAGGATCTTGTCCAGGTTCTGCGCAGGCACAATTGAAGAAAACGTGGTGGCGTGCTCGTTTACTTCAACCCGCGCTGTCCCGCTGAGCTTTTGTACGCCCTGTCCGAAACCAGAGTGCAGGAGGAGCTGGGCCAGTACGCGGGCGGCGCCTCTCTCTTCCTGGGTCTCGTCCGCGGTCCCCGCCTGAATTGTTGACTGCACAACCAGCAGCGGATCAGCCGCTTGCTCTTCAATCAGCACCACAAGGCCGGATCGAAGGACTATTCGGGCCTTATTGCTCTGGTCATCACGTGAAGCGATAGCCTTAAGGTATTCGGGCGGGGCCGCCGCTTCTCGCTGCGGTGCGGAGCGTCTGCCTCCAGTCTGCGGCACAAATAACGACACGAAGACCAGCAGCAGGGATGCCCAAACCATGACAGAATCCTATCAACCCCAGATTTTGAAAGCAATAAACAGCGGCCTGCGTTATCCGCGGTATCCGCCGGATCCGCAGTAAGCGCGGTCGAACTTGGCGCCTCTGGTTCATTTCGCCGCTTCGAGGTTTTGATGTATCGTATAAGGCGAGGCAAGTAAGTGATGGCTACTAAAGAAATAGATCAGCACCAGATCATCGAGGGCCTCAAGAACCATGATCCGGATACCATCGATGAATTTGTGCACCAGTTTTCACGCCCTTTATTTGGCGTCATTCTGAATTACACCAAGAATCCGTCCGATGCGGAGGAAATCCTTCAGGACACGCTTCTGAAAATAATCAGGAAGATAGAGACGTTTCGAGAGGAGAGCGATATCTGGCCGTGGATCAAACGGATCGCAGTCAACAATTCGATCATGTGGCTGCGTAAGTACCGGGCGGCCCGTGAACGCGAAATCCAGATCGACGATTCACTGCCGCAATTCACGGTTGACGGTCAGTTTATCAATCCTCCTTTTGCATGGAGCGTCGATCCCGAAGAGGTCATGCTGAATCGGGAACTGGGTGGCGAGCTGTACGATGCTATTCAGGCACTTCCTTTCGAATACCGCATACCCCTGATCTTGCGGGACATTGAGGGTTATTCCATCAAGCAGATTTCATCGCTTCTCGGGCTGAAGGAACCGACCACCAAAACAAGAATTCACCGAGCCCGGCTGTTCGTACGCGAGAGACTTGCGCATTATTTCGAGGATGCCCTATGAAAAGCGAAGTCAGCTGCAAAGAGTGCGTTGATTTGCTGATGGATTACATTGACCGGAGTCTGGATGTGGAGACCTATAAGCGTCTGGATCATCACCTCCAATCCTGCCCTCCCTGCATCCATTTCCTGAAGTCGTACCGGAAGTGTTCGGAACTGGCTGGACAACTCAGAGATCAAAGGGTCCAGATACCGGCGGAATTGGAAAGCCGGCTTAAAAGCTTTCTGAAAGCGGAGATCCTGAAACCCCAGGCGCCCGGCAAGCACTAGCGATGGTCGCTTGCCGCCCGTCTGTATCCGTGTAATCCGCGTAATCCGTCTTTTCCGCGGGCTCCATCCCCGCAGGTACTACGGATCGCGCGGATTACACGGATACAGGCGGGCGGTTGCCGACGGCACGAGCCGGGGCGCTGAAAAACACTGCAGGCTCTGTTCGATTGCAGATCGCGTTCGGAACCCGGAAGGGTCTGTCGCTCAGCTGCACCTCAGAAGGACGTATATCGCACCGCCGCCCCCGTCGACCGGCCGCGCGGAAGTATAGGCCACCACATATCGGGATGAGCTGCGACGTGATAGCCACCGTTCCACCTTATTCTTCAGGACCGGCGTGTGACGTGAGTTCTTTCCCCTGCCATGGATCACGCGGACGCAGCTGAAGCCCCGCTTGCAACAGTCCACAATAAACTGTTCCAGCTGCTCTATGGCTTCTCTTTGCCCAAACCCGTGAAGGTCCAGTTCTGCCTGAACGGCGAACCTGCCCTCACGAAGCTTTTTCAGCAGCCGCGTGTCCCAGGCACGTGCCCCGCCCTCGACATATTCATTCAGGAGAAAGAATTGCCAGTCGTTGTTACTGTTTATGGCTTCAAGAAAGACCCGCTCGGGATCTTCCTCGCCGGTAAGGCTCCCAGACATTTCATCGGGGAGCTCCGAATCCAATGATTTCCTGACCCTGATCCGGCGTTGTCTATCACGCAGGCGTGTGACGTCGGCCATCGCCTGCCGAAACAGCTCCTCGTCGTCCAGGCTGTCATCCAGGTTCAGATCAGGCGGGTAGAACTTGTCTTCAAAGATCTTATTCTTTTTCACCGCACAATCCTCGACCTTCCTGCAGTCGATCCACTGGAAGTCGTGAATCATATATATCATACAGGTCGCCGCGAGCCGTTCTGCCGCAGTGAAGGTTCATCCCTCTCTCCCTCTGCAGATATTGGAACCGGGATTTAGTTGCGGGGACAGGAGGTTGCCGCTTGACGGAAACAGCATTACAGGCTGTATTCTTAGGGCCATGAACGAGAATCCGGACCGGCGTACTGTGAATACTTCGCCACGACCATCTGCATCAGTCGGCGAAATGGTCGTAGAGCGAATTGGCCATTACCGATGGGTGATCTGCGCGCTGCTTTTCTTTGCCACCACGATTAACTACATCGATCGGCAAGTGATCGGCATCCTCGCCAGAGACCTCCAGAGAATCATCGGATGGACCGAGATTGATTACGGGAACATCGTTGCGGCGTTTAACGCCGCGTACGCGCTGGGACTCCTGATATCGGGCCGCCTGATAGACCGGTTTGGCACGAAAATCGGTTATGCTCTTGCCCTTACCGTTTGGAGTCTGGCTGGTATGGGTCACGCCCTGGCCCGGTCGGCGTTCGGTTTTGGCGTCGCCAGGGCGGCTCTTGGACTCGGCGAGGCAGCCAATTTCCCGGCCGCTATTAAAACCGTTGCTGAGTGGTTTCCCAAGAGAGAACGGGCGCTGACAACGGGCATTTTCAACGCTGGCACGAATGTCGGTGCGATTATCGCCCCGTTGGTGGTTCCCTGGATCGCCATCCAATGGGGCTGGCAGTGGGCCTTCATATTGACCGGTGCGTTGGGCTTTCTCTGGCTTTTGTTCTGGTTGCCCATATATCGCAAGCCGGAAGAGCATCCCCGCCTGTCGAAGGCCGAACTTGCTTACATACAGAGCGATCCGCCCGATCCACCGCAGAAATGGCGCTGGATCCAGTTGCTGCCGCACAAGGAAACCGCAGCTTTCGCCATTGGCAAATACATGACTGACCCGGTCTGGTGGTTTTATTTATACTGGGCGCCCAGCTTTCTGCGGGATAAGCACGGTGTTGACCTTTCGACCGTCGGCCCCCCCCTTATTGCGATCTATCTGATAGCCGACATCGGCAGCGTCGGGGGAGGATGGCTCTCATCGAGTCTGATCAAGCGCGGCTGGTCTATCAACGCAGCCCGCAAAACGGCTATGCTCCTCTGTGCCACCACCGTTCTGCCTATCATGCTGATGCCTTATGCCGGCTCCCTGTGGGTGGCAGTCGGCCTTTTCGCTCTCGCCGCCGCGTCCCATCAAGGCTGGTCCTGCAACATCTTCACTACCGCCAGCGATATGTTCCCGCGAGGGGCGGTTGGCTCCGTCGTCGGCGTTGGCGGAATGGCAGGCGCCTTCGGAGGGGTCACGATGGCGGTCCTTACAGGCTTCATCCTGCAGAGCACCGGCGGCAACTACATGGCTATCTTTTTCGGTGTCGGGCCTCTTTATCTGGTTGCGCTGCTGATCATGCATCTACTCGCTCCGAAACTCGAGCCTGTGAAAGAAGAAGATCTCGTGAGGCCGAAGCCGTACTCTTTCGGATCCTTCCTCGGATTTGGTGTTGTAGGCTTTATTCTCGGTTCCTTTTCCGGATGGGCTCTGGCGCTGATCCTGCGGTTGTCCGGCCAGGCTCTCCTCCAGTATATGGGTGTCGGCGCACTGATCGGCGTCGTCTGTGGAATCATCCTGGGCAACTTTCTGCTCAAGACCGGAAAGGAAACCACCGCGGCTTGATGTGAACGGTGGGAGAATCGACGGAAATGTTGGTGGGCGGTACCTGGCTCGAACAGGTGACCTCCTCCTTGTAAGAGAGGCGCTCTGCCGACTGAGCTAACCGCCCATTTCCCGTTTGGAAGACTCGGTCTTCCGCCGTCGTCAGACAGTTTAGCATTGCCAGCAGCCGTTTCAAACGGGGTTCTGAGAACCCTTGGTAATATCCTAAGCCGATTTCCAGTTCCTCAGGTTTTCAAGTATCCTGCCGTGCATGAACTATCCGGTCTGGGATGTCTTTTTTGGCTCCGGCCTTCTCATTGCAATCGTTTCCGTCATTCACGTATTTGTGGCGCATTTTGCCATTGGCGGGGGATTGTTCCTGGTTGTTTCGGAAAAAAGAGGCTATTACCTGAACGATCAGAGTTTTCTAGACTGGGTGGCTAGATACACCCGATTCTTCGTCTTGCTGACGCTGGTGCTCGGGGCGGTGAGCGGGGTCGGAATCTGGTTTACCATCGCCCTGGTGCATCCCTCCGGCACGAGCACTTTGATACGCTCCTACGTTTGGGCCTGGTCTATCGAATGGTTGTTCTTTTTTCTCGAGATCACCGCCGCTCTGCTGTATCTCTACGGGTGGAAGACTCTCGACAGAAAGACCCACCTCTGGATCGGGTGGGTTTACTTCTGGTCGGCGTTCTTCAGCATGGTCGTCATTAACGGCATCATCACGTTCATGCTGACGCCGGGCGCCTGGCTCGAATCCGGGACATTCTGGGATGGATTTCTGAATCCCACTTACCTCCCGTCCCTTGGCCTTCGCTTTGCGTTCTCGCTGGTACTGGCGGGAGTTTACGCTTTGCTGACAGCGACGCGTGAAAAGGATCGAGAACTGCGGTCCAGGCTGATCAGTTGGAGCGCTCGCTGGATAGTCCCGGCTTTTTTCGCTCTTCCGATCTTCGCCGCCTGGTACATTGCGAAGTTGCCGCCGCAGGTCTGGGCAAGCGCCCAAGGCCGGACGCCTACACCGACGCGCTACACCACTCTACTCATCTGGTGCTGCGCGATTGCACTCGCCGGTTCTCTGTGGGCACTGTTCAGACCCCGCCGCTTCCCATTCTCTGCTGGCGTTGTCGTCTTTGCCGCGGCCTTCCTTACGATGTGGTCTTTTGAATTTGTCCGCGAATCGGTCCGTAAACCCTACGTCATTTGCGGATACATGTACAGCAACTCCGTACTCGCTCATTCCAGCCCCAGTGACGGAGGCTTAAGTCTTGACAGCATCCGGAAAAGAGGCCTTTTGGCCAGCGCCCGCTGGAGCCGGTACAAGACGGCCCACGCGGCAAGTCCCCTTGAAGTCGGACATGAGATCTTCAGGCTGCAATGCCAGAGCTGCCACACCACCAGCCATTATCGAGGAGTCAGGCAACTCATCCGTAAGAGGAATTGGGATGAGCCCGCCATATATTCCCGCCTTGGAAGCCTGGAAAAAATGGTCAACGGGGCCATGCCACCGTTTGCCGGCACCGATATTGAGAGAAGGGCTCTGGCCGCATTTCTGGCCAGCCTGAATCCTGATATCCAGCCTGAAAGCGCGCCCCGGCCGGGGCAGGAAAAGACAGGCACCAAGGTTTTCGAAGAACGGTGCTCGAGCTGTCATCTAGACACCCCCGACGACCCCCTCTTCTCCCGCTTGAAGCGGAGAAATACCACCGAGATCTACGAATTACTGGGACAGCTTGATTCCCTCAACCCGGCCATGCCCGCCTTTGACGGCTCTGAAAACGAGCGAAAGGTGCTGGCCAACTGGATTGGAGAAAGACTGGAGAACTGAGAATGCACCCGGATATCGTCGTTCCTCAACTCGACCCGATTCCCTTGCCCGGCCCGATCGGGCTCTTTTGGGTTCTGTTGACTCTTACTTTTCTCCTGCATACCCTCGCCATGAATTGTGTCGTTGGCGGAAGTCTCATTTCCATCGTCGCCCGTTTCCGTTCAAAACACCCATTCCACGCACGACTGGCCGGGGATCTTGGGCGCAAAATCCCTTCGTTGCTCGCTGCCACGATCACGCTGGGGGTCGCTCCTCTGCTGTTTGTGCAGGTCCTCTACGGCCAGTTTTTCTACACCTCCTCAGCGATCATGGCATGGCCTTGGTTGGCGGTCATCCCGGTGCTGATTTTCGGCTACTATGCCGCTTACCTGGTGGCGTTCAAGGAGGGCTCTCGTCACGCTCAGAAGGCGGCCATCGGCTCATTGCTCGCTTTTTTGACAATCGCGTTTATCTACACGAACAACTTCACCTTCATGCTGACACCCGAAAAGTGGTTCCCCAAGTATTCCAGGAGTACGTCCGGTTTGAACCTGAATCTGGATGAGCCGATGCTTTGGCCGCGTCTTTTCCATACCCTGGTTGCTGCCGCGGCAGTTGCCGGCTTTCTCGTGATCATCATGGCTTTGGCCAATTGGAAGAAGGATGAGAACTATGCCCGACTTCTCCTGCAGCATGGGGCTTACTGGTTCATCGTGCCAACAATGCTCCAGTTCGCCGTCGGGACCTGGTTTCTGATCAGCCTGCCGGAAGAGAAGATGTTCCTTTACCTTGGAGGCGATTGGCGGGCAACAGTCCTTTTCGGGATCTCAAGCCTGGCGACTCTCGGCGCCGTTTTCGTTATGATTCTGGCAGCAAGGAGTCCGCTTCCCCACCGGCGCGTCATCACTTCCCTGGTTCACGTGATCGTGGTTCTCGTGTGCATGACTCTGATGCGCGATTTGCTTCGGAGTGCATACCTGGAGGAATACCTCGAAGCGCCTGTTACTCGCGTTCAGTGGGACGTGATGGTGCTCTTCCTCGTGCTTTTCCTCGGCGCCCTGGGTCTTTGGGGCATGATGCTGTTGAAGTACTTCAAGAGAGCGAAGTCGACGATTTACCGGAGGCGGATACTCTCCGACGAGTAAGGAAGAGCCCGGAGCTCAGAAATTTCGAGCACTTTATGCTAATCCCCGGAAGCTCGCAGTTGGCCGCTGAGAAGATAAAGGAGATTTCCGGCGCGCTCGATAACCAGTCGTCCACGCTCGTCAACTCCACGCAGCACTCCCCTAACCTCCCCAGCCTCGGAACCGGAGACCGAGACCGTCCTGTTAACCCAAGCCAGCCGGGTGTTAATGAGTGGCAAAAAGGGGCTGAGGCCTTCAGCCTCGAAAGTCAGGAGCTTCTGTGGAAGCCGCTCGAGAAGGTCGCTTTCGAGCCGCACGAGATTGGTCTCGACACCTGTCTCGTCAAGAAGAGTCGTGACGGGATCCTTCGCGTCCAAACAAAGATCACTCACACGGATGTTGGCATTCACGCCGATGCCGATGATCAGAGCCGAGACCTCTTTATGGGATTCAAGCTCGCACAAAATTCCGCAAACTTTCCGGCCATTTGTCAGTACGTCGTTCGGCCATTTGATCATGCTTTGAACCGGCGTTTCCTTTTCAATCGACTCCAAGACGGCCAGCCCAATTACCAGCGGGACAGTCTGAAGCTCCATCGGCCCAGCCGTCACCGGCCAAAGCAGGGTGAGCCAGAGTCCCCCCTTGGGACTTATCCACGACCGGCCCAGCCTCCCTCGGCCAGATGATTGCTCCTCAGCTATGAACACCCAAGCCAGTCTCCTGCCCTCACTACAGGCGCGAGCTGCCTCCTGCCGTGTCTCAGGGCGATACCAGAACCGGCGAGCTTCGGAATTGGTAGAATCGATCGAATGGTAGTTGAAGCGAATAACGTTCATACTTCCGAGGGAAGAGCAAATTGCCGAGGTTGTGCCCCTTGCTGTTCCCTTTCAGGGAACCGGTTGAAACCAAAATGCCCCAGGGTACCTGAAAAACGGTACCCTGGGCTATCTTGCCTTGTCCCTTCGGGACAAAAAGCCAACCCGCATTTTAGCGCTTATGCCCGAAGGGGTCGCGTAGCAAGGCCTTCGGCGTTGAAATCCTGAAGGGAGACTTTCGCAATTGGCTCGCCAAAATCGCAATTTTATCCCTGGTCCCCGGCCGGCTCGCAGAGTTCTGTCAGGACGCCGTGGGTTGATCCCGGGTGCAGGAAGGCGATCTTCATCTGCTGCGCTCCGGGTCGTGGCTCCGCATCAATCATCCGAATCCCCTCCCGTTTGAGCTCTTCGATCCTGCTGGCCAAGTCTTCGACCGTGTAGGCTATGTGATGAAGCCCCTCGCCCCGTTTCTCCAAAAAGCGGGCCAGGGCGCTTTCCGGATCCGTCGGCTCGAGTAATTCAACTCGCACCGACCCAATGCGGAAAAAAGCAACCCGAACGTTCTGCAAGGCGATCGTCTCTTCAGCCTCATACTCCAGCCCGAGCACGTCTCGATAAAAAGGGATCTGCTCCGAGATCGATCTCACTGCGATTCCTATATGGTTAAGGGCTTGAACGCTCTTCATTGGCGCATCTCCTGGTACTCGCCAAACACCTCGCGCAACACACCGCAGATTTCTCCGATGGAAGCATAGGCATGGACAGCCTTCAGTATCGGGGGCATCAGATTGGTGCGAGGATCATTAGCCGCTTGTCGCAACTCGTCCAAGGCCTTGATCACCGCCCGCTTGTCCCGGCGTTTCCTGACGCTCTCCAGCCTCTCGACCTGGCGCGCCCTGACCTCCTCGGGAACCTCGAACAGTTCTATCTCCGGCTCCGCATCCGATCTGAACTCGTTGACGCCTACGACGATGCGCCTTTTCTCTTCGACGCTCCGTCCATAGGCGTAGGCTGATTCCTCGATCTCACGCTGGATGTAGCCGCACTCAATCGCCTTGACGACGCCACCCAGGTCGTCAATCTCCCTGATATATCGGACAGCCCCTTCTTCGATCTGATCCGTCAGATGCTCCAGAAAATAACTACCGCCAAGAGGGTCGACCGTGTTCGTCACACCCGATTCGTGCGCAATAATCTGCTGGGTTCGCAAAGCTACCGTTACCGCTTCTTCCGTGGGCAAGGCCAACGCCTCGTCCTTCGAATTCGTATGCAGCGACTGGGTGCCGCCCAGCACTGCGGCCAGGGCCTGAAGTGTTACCCGTACCACGTTGTTATCCGGCTGCTGGGCAGTCAGGGTGACGCCGCCTGTTTGTGTATGGAACCGAAGCATCATGCTGCGCGGATCTTTGGCGCCGAATCGCTCCTTCATAAACCGGGCGTACAGCCGGCGAGCGGCGCGAAACTTCGCCACTTCCTCAAAAAGATCAGTATGAGCTGCGAAGAAAAACGTCAACCGGGGAGCGAACTGATCGATCGAGAGTCCGGCCGCCAAGGCAGTTTCTATGTAAGCGATGGCGTTAGCCAGGGTAAAAGCAACCTCCTGAACGGCGGTGGCGCCTGCTTCGCGGATGTGATAACCGCTGATCGAGATCGTATTCCAGCGTGGAACCTCACGGCTGCAAAAGGCAAAGATGTCCGAGACGATACGAAGGCTCGGCTGAGGCGGAAAAATGTAAGATCCCCGCGCGATATACTCCTTCAACACATCGTTTTGAATGGTGCCCGAAAGCTTTTCTCTCATCACGCCCCGCTTCTCAGCCACTGCAATGTACATGGCGAGGAGGATTGCAGCAGGGGCGTTAATAGTCATCGAGGTAGAGACCTGGTCCAGCGGGATGCCCTCGAACAACTTCTCGATATCGTCAAGCGTGTCAATCGCCACGCCCACCTTTCCCACTTCTCCCACGCAGCGTTCGTCATCGGAATCCAGGCCAATCTGGGTGGGAAGGTCAAAAGCTACCGAAAGGCCGGTCGAGCCTTGGTCAAGCAGGTAACGGTAACGCCGGTTTGACTCTTCCGCGGTTGAAAAGCCGGCGTATTGGCGCATGGTCCACAGTCTCCCCCGGTACATCGTGGGGTGGATACCTCGCGTGAAAGGGTATTCTCCGGGAAAGCCCAGTTTCTCAACGTAACCCGCAACTTGGTCTTCTTCCGGCAAGTACAGCCTTTCAACGGCCTGTCCCGAGGCTGTTTCAAAGCGCTCGCTTCTTTCCGGGGAACGGGAGGTCGCCTGCTTGAGCGAGCCTTCACTCCAAACCTTGGCCGCCTTCTTGATGTGTTCGGGAATCATGTTGTGACGTCGCGCCCGCCTCCGTCGCCGGGTGATCTCTCCTCTAACAGACGGGACACGGTGCGCAGAATCGAGTCCGCCGAAGTACCGGGCGTGAAAATGGCGCGAACGCCGAGTGACTGGAGTCTTGGAACATCTTTGGCGGGGATCGTTCCTCCTCCGATCACCATGATGTCATCGGCTCCCTGCTGCGCAAGTAACGACAATACACGTTCAAAAAGGAAGTTGTGTGCGCCTGAAAGCAAGCTGAGACCGATCAGCTGCACGTCCTCCTGGATAGCGGCGGAGACAATCTCCTCGGGACTCCGTCGTATCCCTGTATAGATCACTTCGTAACCAGCATCGCGCAACAAGTGAGCGACATACTTGGCCCCCCGGTCATGACCATCCAGTCCCGGTTTCGCAATAAGGATTCGTCCTTTTGGCATGGTGCATCCCGGTCACTCGTCGCCCGGTTTCCGCCCATGGCCAAACATTCCGACCTTGGCAAAAGCTGCCGCCATGACGGTCTGCGGAATCCTCTCGTCATCCGGTTTTTTCTCCGGCTTCCGCTCCGGTTTTCTCTCGGATTTACGTTCCGGCCGCCTCTCCGTGCCCGTGCCCGCTTGATCCGATCGAGCTTCACGCCGCCTGGGCGGTCGGCTCCGGGGCCCGGGAGCCGTTCCGGCAGGTCGACCGCCGGAAGTCTCGGCTTGAGGATTCGGTCCCTGTGCCTGGATCTGGGCAGGGGTTTCAACCGCTTTCGGTTTTGGCCTCGCTTTGGGGCGACGTCGTTGCGGAGGCGGACTGGTTCGCATGCTCAGCGAGATCCTTTTCCGCTTATCGTCCACTTCAAGCACCTTGACTTTGACGATGTCGCCCGCCTTGACAACGCTATGCGGATCTTTGATGAACTTGTGCGAGAGCTGAGATACGTGTACAAGCCCGTCCTGGTGCACTCCAATGTCAACGAAAGCGCCGAAATTCGTGACATTGGTGACGACTCCCTCGAGAATCATCCCGGCCTGCAGGTCAGAAACCTGGTTAACGCCTTCCTTGAACGTTGCCGTCTTGAACGTCGGACGGGGATCCCGGCCGGGTTTTTCCAGTTCGAGCAGAATGTCACGTACGGTTGGCTCCCCGAACTGTTCATCCGCGAAATCGGCCGGAGACAGTTGCCGCAGAAAGGTGCTGTCCCCGATCAGCTGTTCAACCGGTCGTCCGGTGGCTTCCACGATTTTCTGCACCACCGGGTACGCCTCCGGGTGTACAGCGGATGCGTCTAAAGGATTCTCTCCTCCGCGAATACGCAAGAAGCCGGCGGCTTGCTCAAAGGTCTTCTCACCGAACCGCGGCACCAGGCGGAGCTGCTCGCGATTGACATATGCCCCGTTCTCATTTCTCACCTTTACTATGCTTTCTGCCAGACTCTTGTTGAGTCCGGAAACCCTCGCTAGAAGGGGAACCGAGGCAGTGTTGATATCCACGCCGACCGCGTTGACGCAGTCCTCCACGACGGCATCGAGAACACGGGAAAGGTGAGCCTGGCTGACATCATGCTGATATTGGCCGACCCCGATCGATTTCGGCTCGATTTTCACCAGTTCGGCCAAAGGATCCTGGAGCCGGCGGGCGATCGAGACGGCTCCGCGCAACGAGGCGTCGAGGTTGGGGAATTCCTGGGCTGCAATCTCGGACGCCGAGTAAACCGAAGCGCCTGCCTCCGAGACAAGGACTTTAATAAGATTCAACTCGGGATACTTGGCAATCAGCTCTGAGATCAGCTTGTCGGTTTCGCGAGAGGCCGTGCCGTTTCCTATGCTGACCAGTTCGACCTTGAAGGCGCGAGCCAGGTCGGCCAGGGTCTCAATAGACTGCTCCCATTGGTTCTTGGGCTCGTGGGGATAAATCGTTGTCGTCATCACCAGCTTTCCGGTTCCGTCAACGATTGCAACCTTGACTCCGGTGCGATAACCGGGATCAAGCCCCATGGTGACACGAGGACCGGCGGGGGCTGCAAGCAAGAGATCCGCAAGGTTGCGCCCGAACACGTTGATTGCTTCTTCCTCGGCCATCTCACGCAGCCGCATCTCGAGCTCGGAATTCAGCCGCGCGAACATTTTCAACTGCCAGGCGCATTTCACGGTCTCTTTAAGCCAATCATCCGCTGGCCTGCCTTCGTGCTTTATTCCGAAATGATCGGCGATGCGCCGCTCCCCTTCGTTCGAGTATCCTCCGTTCTCTTCCGGCTTCAATTGGGGTATGGCCAAAGTCAGCTTCAGAAAACCCTCCCGCCGGCCACGGAACAGGGCGAGTGCTCGATGGGACGGTATATTCTTGATTGGCTGGTCAACGTTGAAGTAATCGGCATACTTGACGCCCTGCTCTTCTTTGCCGTCAACCACGCGCGATTGCAGCAACCCGTTCTCCCAGACATACTCACGGGCGAACCCGATCAACTCTGGCACTTCGGCGAACTTCTCCATCAGGATCTGGCGCGCTCCTTCCAGCGCAGCCGCGACATCAGAAATCCCCTTCTCCTCACTCACGTACGCCGCCGCCTGCTCCTCGGGTGAAAGAGTCGGATCGGCTAATAGCGCCTCAGCCAGAGGTTCCAGTCCGGCCTGACGAGCCGCCTGTGCTTTGGACCGGCGCTTCGGCTTATACGGCAAATACAGGTCTTCGAGCCTCACCTTGGTCTCGGCGGCCTGCACTGCTGCTTCCAGCTCGGGCGTCAGCTTCCCCTGCTCGCTGATCGTTCGCAGAATAACGGCTCGACGCTCTTCCAATTCCCGAAGGTAACGCAGCCGTTCCTGAAGAGTGCGAAGCCGGGTATCATCAAGACCGCCTGTCGCCTCTTTGCGGTACCGGGCAATGAACGGAACGGTGGCGCCATCATCCAAGAGCGCTACCGCCGCCTCGACCTGTTCCACCCGGGCGCCGATTTCCTCAGCGATTCTTCGAAAAACCCTGTCCATAAACCTTCCTCAATCCCGTCGCCTTGAAAATTACACTATATGCCAAGGCGAGACACAGAACCAATGCTCGGTTGCTCGGTTCCCCGCCTGGTAACCCGTATCGAATCCTTGAACACTGCCAACGTTTGTTCCGCCCATAGACAACTACCCGCTCTCACGCTTCCGCCGATCCTATGATCTTCGGTACGGCGGGCGGGCGATGGCGCAACAGCCTTCCCAAGAGCGCCTCCGAATCCTCCTCGACCACCAGCAGCTCCCGATGCTCCGCTTGAATGAACCCCTCGTCGATCGCAGCTTCAATCATTGCGATTAACGGATCGAAATAGCCTGCGGTATTCAACAGTCCAATCGGCTTGCGGTGTATTCCAAGTTGTGCCCACGTGACAACCTCGAACAGCTCTTCGAATGTCCCCAAGCCCCCGGGCAGCGCCGCAAAGCCGTGCGCCAACTCCGCCATGACGGCTTTCCGCTCGTGCATGCTGGTCACAACGTACAGCCTGGTCAAGCCTGTATGCGCCAACTCCTTTGTCGCCAGGCGTTCGGGAATGACACCAAACACCTGTCCGCCCTCCGAGAGGATGGCGTCTGCAAGAACTCCCATAAGGCCAATGCTTCCCCCGCCATAAACCAAATCAACCGCCATTTGGACCATAACTTGACCAAACCGGCGGGCCGCATCGGCGTACTCCTTCCTATTCCCGAGGCTCGATCCGCAAAACACGCAAATTCTTTTCATGGAGTATTTCGGGTCTGGATTCAACCGATTTGAGGAGTCTAGTGGTTCAAGCTGCGAGGTTGTCACGCAAGGAGGCTTTCGTTACGTCGTAGTGGGAAGCATACCAGATGGCATTACCTGAACGAAGCACGATCGTCTGAGGTGATTCATGCCTTATGCCGGTCCTCTCCGCTACCCTCTTTGACACAGTCCCGTTGTGGATGACGTCGACAATATAAACGGGAATATCTGGCATCTCTTGAATGAATTTTTCGACCTCTGATCGAGCGGCCCGGCTGATGGGACACCTGCCACTGTGCTTGAAAATGACCGCGAGAGGGAGTTGGAAGACTTCATCGAGTTGCTCGGGACTCGTCAGTTCTGTCATCGGTCGCTTGTCTTTTGCCGGCCGCTAACGCATAGGCCATAATCGTTTCTGGGCCGACGCTCTCGCCGCGCCCTCTCGCCGCGGGCTCACTCGCCCCGTCATTCCACAACTCACACAGAATAGCATTTTCCAACGCCTCTGGATCAGGTTCAACACGGTAATTCTCGATTTCCTCTTTGGAGCAGTTTCGAAAGCATAATGAGCAATGCGGCAGTTTCTCCGAGTCGTGAAGGATTGGAAGCCCGAAGGTTCGGCAAACCATGGGACGATGCTCATACAGATCGCATAGTCCGGTAGCCGGATCGAGCGCAGGGCAGGCGACTTCCGAGAACCTGGCAACAAATGAGTCGAGGCTTTTCTCGTCGTCATCAAGCCACCCGGTTTCCGGATCCCCGGGAAATTCACGGCCAACCAGCCGGATGACCTCCCCTGCTCTTTGTCTTACGGCAGCGGCCCTTCCCGGATCCGCCGCCTCCAGGGCCGCCAGTCCCCGGGCCAGTCGGAACGCATCAAGCAGGTTAATTGTGAAAAGACCGATACAGCACATGGTGCAGCCAGGTTTGCAGGCGAGTCGATCGCCTGCCGCTCGGCTGGCCGATTCGATGCGGCGGTCCACTTCCCGGATCAGGGCTCGGTCCAGTATCTCCAGGCGCATAGCAGCCAGTGTACATCAGCAGGGGCTGACAAAGCGTTCACAAACTATTGCCTGCTTGCGGCTGCGGGAACGGTGGTGGCACACTAACGGTTATGAAGATGAATCGTCGCGATTTCACCCTCTCGGCTATGGCCTTGGCCTCGGTCTCGCGATCTATTCAGGGAGCGCAAGGGAAATTCAAGTACGCCTTTTGTAACGAGAGTATGCGGGGTATGCCCTGGCCCGATCAATGCAAGTTGGTGAGCCAGGCCGGCTATCAGGGTGTCGAGATAGCCCCGTTTTCGCTCGTGAAAAACGATGTGGGGGATTTGACCGCCTCTGACCGACGCGACATGCTCGCTGCGATGAAAGACAACGGCATCGTTTGCGCCGGTCTTCATTGGTTGCTCGCCCCTCCGCCCGAAGGTTTGCACTGCACGACCCCCGACGCGGCAGTTCGCCAGAAAACCTGGGACTATATTCGTCGATTGGTGGATTTCTGCAGCGATCTCGAAGGCTCGGTGCTGGTTTTTGGTTCGCCCAAACAGCGCAACACCTTGGGAATCTCGGTAGAGCGGGCGGTTGGTTACTTCATCGACGGATTTCGCGGTGTCGCTGATCATGCCCGGAGCCGGAAAGTAATTATCCTGGTTGAACCACTCGACAAAACTCAAACCGATGTGGTCAACACTATGGACGAAGCCGCCAAAGTAGTCTCAGCTGTAAATCACCCGGCCGTCCAGACCATGTTTGATTTCCATAACACGCTCGACGAGAAAGAACCGTTTGATGTTCTGCTCCGCAAATATTTCAGCTTGATCCGCCATATCCACGTCCAGGAGATGGATGGCAAGTATCTCGGCGCAGGATCTGGAGTCAAGGACTTCGCCAAAGCTTTTCGCACTTTGAAAGACCTGGGCTATAGCGACTGGATCTCGGTTGAAGTCTTTGATTTTTCCCCCGGACCTCAAAAACTAGCCGAGGAATCAATGAAAGCCTTGCGAACGCTGGAACAGTCATAAAGCCGCGGACGGGCATCCTCGCGATCCGTGTCGCTCCGTCCCATCCGCGGGAAACGGCCATTTCTCAATGTGATTCTGTCAACAATTCGAAACTGGCCGTGCGGATTCCCAGTTGCTTCAGGATTTCAGGATCGGCTTCCTCCTGCGCCAAGATGGTGTGACACTTCTCGCAGTCCTGCTCGATGACTTCTCCGCTTTCAGCAGTATGGGCCGAATCATGACACCGGAAGCAGCCGGGGAAACGCTCATGCCCGATGTTTGTCGGGTAAGTCGTCCAGTCTGCGTTCATCTCGGGAAAAACGTTGCGCTTGTATATCGCCTGGATTTCTCGAATAGCCGTATCAATCAAGTCTTTCCTGGCACTGTAGAACTCGGGGTGGTTCGACTGGTAGTAATCGCGAATCTGCTTCTCAATCTGGGCGCTTCGGTCCCCGCCACCAGCTGTCTTCAGTTCTGTGGCCTGCAAGGCCTCCACCCCGACCTTCTTAATAAAAGGAATCTCACGACTGATCAGTCCAGTCGCTAAGGCCCGGTTCATCCCCTGGTCGGGATCCTCGAAAATGTGTGTCGGCCGATTATGGCAATCAATGCAGTCCATCAGGCGCCGCTCCCCTTGGGGAGGCGTGTTGTCAGTGAGTTCCTCTGTCTTATATTCCTTCACTGTGCCATCAGAATCACGAACTTGTACCCAGGGAATAGTCTGTCGCTGGCGATCGCTTGCTACGTAATATGTTTCCCGTCCGGGAGCCATGTGCCAGCCATGAATACCGCTGGTCATGGAGCCGCCCCCGATGTGCATCAACAGGACTGTTTTCAAAGGAGTATTGGTTTCATCGTCGGCGAACTTTTCAATGACCCGAATCCGATCGCCGGTGAACTTCTGTGGCCAGTGACATTGCTCGCAGGTATCGCGCGAAGGACGCAGGTTCTCAACCGGCACCGGGATAGGCCGGTCATAGGTGTTAAAGGTGACGGCAAACACCTGTCCCACTCCTGAAAGCTTGGAGCGGACAAACCATGGAGCGCCCGGTCCGATATGGCACTCCACGCAGGCCACTCGCGAATGAGGAGAACCCATGTAAGTGGTGAATTCAGGCTCCATCACCGTGTGACAAACCTGACCGCAAAACTCCACTGTCTCCATGTAAACCACAGCTTCGTAGCTCACGATCGAGATCAACAGCAGGTTCACCGCTGTCAAAACGGCCACGACTGCGCCGACGTGACGGACCCTTGGCTCATTAAAATCAATTGTCGGATAAGTGCGTTCCGTAGCCCCTTCCACCAGCCCGAGCTTTCGCCGTCGTCGGCGCTCCCAATAAGCCCCGGCCGGGATCAAGAGGAGCCCGGCCACAAAGACTGCCGGCAGAACCAGAAAAGCCATGATCCCGATGTACGGGGAAGAAGTGAATTCAAGAAGACCCAGTATCAGGAAGGCCAAGATCAAAAGAGCACTGACAGTCGTGAGAGTAGCGCCCAGGAGGGTGATCCAGTTCGTCCCGAGCAATTTCATGAACGTCCCGACAGATTCGTTCCAACTTCGCACCATGAATATTCTCCCCTTCCACCTCGGAAAACTGCGGTTTAGTTGTCAGCTTTCTACACATCATAACCGCGTGTCACGTAGCGTCAAGCGTGATCCTGGGTAGAGGCTTAATGGCTTGCACGATCACCCACCAAAGCGATACAACCTGAGAATATGGCTTTTGGCAACGATTTCTACGATCTGATCGCTGCAGACTACGATTCCATGACCCGGTTCAGCCGGCGGCTCGAAAGCGAGCGGGAGATGCTTCGACGCTGGCATGAGCGCTACTCCTTCAACTCCGTTCTCGATGCAGCATGCGGCACGGGGCTGCACGCGGTTGTGCTTGCTCAACTGGGTCTGAAGACTACTGGAGCCGATCCTGCGCGTGCCATGTTGGACGAGGCGCACCGGCACGCAGTCGAGGCCTCGGTTGATGTTACCTTTCTGGAGTCCGATTTCAAAAGTCTGCCCTCACGGCTGGCTGATCGCTTCGAGGCCGTCCTGGTGCTCGGCAATTCCCTGCCCCATGTCTTACAGCAAGAAGAGTTACATGCGTCACTGGAGGGATTGGCGGGAGTTCTTAAGAAGGGCGGAATCCTGGTTCTCCAACTGTTGAATTATGACCGGATCTTGAAAACAAAAGAGCGGATTGTCGGGATTACTCGCGATCAGAACAAGTATTTCGTCCGGTTCTACGATTTCCTTGACGGTGTTGTCCAGTTCAACATTCTGACGTTTTCGACCGACGAGAAAGGAATCAGTCATCGGCTGACGAGCACACTTCTGAAACCATACCGTCTGACAGACCTTGAGCAGGCATTGTCCGCGGTAAAGCTTGGAAACATCGAGACCTTTGGAAATATGAACTTCTCACCCTACGATCCCGCTTCTTCGCCAAACCTGGTGGTCGTTGCCAGATCTTAGGCGTTAGCCCGGATTTCTCACAACCCGAACGCTCGGCGGGCAAATTGACCATTTTTCG
>ERZ795047.1968-NODE-1968-length-20418-cov-181.321073_pt1 | contig 20418 bp, 16 predicted proteins | sample MGYA00375131_ERZ795047 | MGnify/ENA primary metagenome ERZ795047 (study PRJEB30176, sample SAMN05720228) | activated sludge metagenome | isolation source: Anaerobic digester | place: Japan | collected 2015-05-20 ...
GAGAGAGCGTAGAGGGGGAGATTCACAAAAGCCAAAGCAGTTTCGTGATTGGTAGGCACAATTATCGCGCGAGCTTTGTGCATGAATTGCGGGATTTTGGACAGGATTGTAAGGATGAATCCAGATTGAGAGGATATGTGGACGGGATTGCTTGGATGCGCTTAGATGGACAGATAAGAGTAAGATTCTTTGACTGGATGACAGGATGGGGCGGGATAAACAGGATAATCTATTTTTAAGGGGGAAAAACCAAAAAGGAATTGCACCTCATCTCTTTTTATGATCCACTACATCCTGAATAATCTATTTATAAAGGCAAAGTATTCTGCAAATCATGTTGGGAAACCGTCCTGTTGATTAGAGCAAAGGTTAGGGAAACCTTTATTTTTCTTGACATTTGACTGTCATGCAATTAATCTAGAGAATCATGCCAAAAGAAGTAAACAAAATAGATAGCCCAATCAATAGTCTTGGATCTCTAGGGAATTCTGCCTCGATTGCTGAAAAACTCAGTGCTATTTTCTCTTTCTTTGGATTGAGTAAGAGCGACCTTGCTCGAATCTTGCATGTGAGTAGGCCTTCGCTCTATGCATGGCTCAAAGGTCAAAGCGAACCTGGTTCAGAGGATATGCGCACAATTCATAAGCTGTATTCTTTGATAGAGCCGTCAGAAACTGGAACATGGTCTACTATATTCTATGGCTATATCGAAAAGCCTTTTGGAGCCTTCAAAAAAAGCCTGATCGGAGCACTTTCTGAACCAGAATTAGATGAAGAAGAAATCCGCGCTATGGTCAAAGAGATACGTCAGATGTCCCAAAAGCGCACTGAACGGCTGGCGGAAAGCGAGGCCAAATCAAAAGTTATCCTTTCCGAAGAGTCCAAGAAAAGAATTCTCGAAGAAAACCTATTGAGTATTTAAGAATAAATGTAATTCTACAGAACAGATAATTAAAGAAAGGCTTCTAATATATTGTTGGATCTTTGGACAGCAATCATTCGGAAGGCTATTTTGCAGGATTTCTCCACGACTCAAACACATTTTCATTATGCCAACGAAGGAACTCACTCGAAGGTTGGTCGGTTTTAATTTCAGGAAGGTGGGCAAGTTTTTGACCATGAAAAGCGTAATAGATTCTACCATTATTGAATACTTCTTTTAGAGCATTGCTCACTTCAACATGAAAATCAGGGGTAATAGTCATATAGCCATCGTCGAAGAGTTTATGTAAGTCAGCCCTAAGCAGGAGCCCGTTTGATACCAGAGAAGGCCCATGTTCTGAAAATGGTTTGATATGAGCAGCTTCTAGAACAGGGAGAGTGTGATCTGCAGTAATCGCGCATGTATGCTGATATGCTTCAGTTACCATAAAGCGAAATGCACATTGCCCAATTCTTACTTTTGATATTACTTCTTTATATTGTGGCTCAAGGTGCCTATCCACTGGTGGCGCAATGTCATCAAGCGTTGCGCGATCATAGAATCTCTTTTCCTCTAGGCGAAGTCGCACTTGATCCCAGATTTTTGCACCAATAGGATCATCAGTATCATAGTATTTGCCAACCACAATGTTGCTTTTCCAATCACTTGGGTTATCGATCATTCGATTATCATCGAAGAATATCGGATCAGTGAGGATATTGCATCCGATTACCATTCTCAAAGGATCAAAAGTCTCTTTAATTTCCTTATAATGAGCTATCTTTCTCCCAAGATTTCGAAGGCTTTCTGCACCATTGCGCTGGCCAAATGCTTCCCATACCGTGCCCAAGGGCAATACTGTAAAGGTAGAAAAAAAACCAAGTCCTGCTATTTTATTGTAGGGAGCATGAAGCCTGAAGAGAAAAGGCTCACCTCTTTCAAGTTTCGCTGGCTGCCTCGCACTCGGTTGCCAAAAATTTATGTCTTCAGGTGGAGGATCAAAGCTCCTTAAGTAATGAAACCAATCGTAATCGGTTACACCAACATAAAATCTCATATTTATATTTTAGCATAATTATCTAATTTTGTATTCTTTGATAGAGCAGAAAAAAGCAATCTCTCCGATGTTCAACCAAAGATGATATTACTCTTCGCAATCTCGAAACGTTTAGACGGCTCGATGAAGATTCGTTGAGCCTTTCTGAAAGTACGAGCGCTTAAGCGTCTTTTGTGTATATAGTCATTGGGCAAGAAATACTGCCTATTATCTAGACTTCAAGTTACAAGCAAGTCACTCCGCAAGATACCCAACAAGTTAGCCTCCAAGATACCCCTACTCCCAAATATCCCTCCAAGATACCCCCAAGTCAGCCCCTCAAGTCGCTATGCAAGTCGCGAGCGAAAGAGTACTATATGAAATAGATTGTCGAGCCTTGGAAGCGTGATTCTGTGTGAAGGGCTCAGGAACCAAGACCAGCAACATTTTTTCATTGCTTCCATACTATTTTATCGATATATTTTTATCGCAGTATTGTCTTGTACGATGCTGAATGTCTATCGCTCGCTTCAAAGCGAAAGGCTTACCAAAAAAGGGAGGTAAAATATGCTAAAGAACCTTTTTTCTCCTATGCGTATTGGCAAGATGGAGGTAAGCAACCGATTGGTCGTACCAGCCATGGTGATGAATTTTTGCAACAACGATGGTACGGCGACAGAAAAGTATATTGCGTATCATGAGGCAAAAGCAAAAGGCGGATGGGGACTCATTATCACCGAGGATTACGCAGTTGATCCGCGTGGAAAGGGATTTGCGGGGATTCCTGGGCTGTGGAATGATGATCAAATCGAGAGTCATTCCAAACTGCCCGAGCGAGTGCATCGATATGGCAGTAAGATAGTGGCACAGATATACCATGCGGGCAGACAGACAAATCATTTTGTTATTGGTGCGCAGCCTGTAGCTCCTTCGCCGATACCATGCCCCGCGAATCAGGAGATTCCTCATGAGCTCACCAAGGCTGAGATTCGCAACATAGTAGAGGAATTCGGAGATTGTGCATTGCGGGCCAAAAAGGCTGGGTTCGATGGTGTAGAGGTTCACGGCGCGCATGGTTATCTCATCGCCCAATTCATGTCTCCTTATTCAAATAAGAGAACAGATGAATATGGTGGCTCTCTTCTAAACAGAATGAGATTCCCACTAGAGATCATATCTAATATACGAGCCAAAGCAGGGAACGATTTTCCTATCCTTTTCAGGATTTCTGGCGATGAATTCGTGCCCGGTGGAAGGACTATTGAGGATACAAAGGCCATCGCGGTATTGCTCGAACAGGCGGGGGTGAATGCTATCCATGTTTCAGCAGGCGTCTACGGAAGCATGCAGTTTATCATACCGCCCGCTGCTGTGCGGCATGGCTGGATCGCCGATTTTGCAGCGGAAGTCAAGAAGGTTGTTTCCATACCAGTCATCACCGTTGGAAGAATCAATGATCCTATGATGGCAGAAACGATAATCGCATCAGGAAAGGCTGATTTCGTGGCCATAGGCAGAGGTTCTCTAGCTGATCCTGAGCTTCCAAATAAGGCTGCTGCGGGAAAATTCGACGAGATCAACTATTGTATTGGGTGCTTGCAGGGCTGTGTTGGTAATCTTTTTAGAGGCAATCCAGGCGGCTGTTTGGTGAATCCTGTAACGGGCAGAGAATCTGAGTTTATCTTGAAGCCTGTCGATAAGAAGAAAAAGGTATTTGTTGCAGGCGGTGGCCCGGCAGGGATGGAAGCGGCGAGGGTAGCTGCTCAGCGAGGTCACGAGGTTCATCTATATGAAAAAAGCGATAAACTTGGAGGACAATACTTAATTGGAGCTATACCACCCAATAAGGGCGAAGTGGATATGTTCCTCGCATGGCAGCAGAATCAGCTCAAAAAATATAATGTGAATGTCCACTTCAATACTGAGCTGACGGTCGAGATTGTCGAAAAGGAAGCCCCCGATGCTGTGATTGTGGCGACAGGCGGAGAGCCCATAGTCCCGGATATTCCAGGCAAGGACAAACCCAATGTTGTCGAAGCAAATGATGTGCTTCTTGGCAATGTAAATGTGGGACATCGAGTGATCGTGATAGGTGGCGGCATGGTGGGTTCCGAAACCGCTGATCATCTTGCGAATCATGGCAAGGAAGTGACGATCGTTGAAATGTTGCCTGATATTGCCAATGACGAAGAGGATGCCGTCCGCTATTTCTTGATGAAGGACTTACACGACAATGGCGTCAAGATATATGTCAATGCACCGGTAAAGAAGATTCTGGATGATGGCGTTATCTCTGAGATAGATGGCACGGAAATCAAAATCGGGCCTGCCGATACCATCGTGATGGCCATTGGCGCTAAGTCGGTCAACAGCCTGACTAAGGAGCTCGAAGGAAAGGTTCCTCAGGTTTTGACCGTTGGCGATGCGCTCAAAGTGCGCAAAGCGCTTGAAGCAGTCGAAGAGGGATACAGGGCGGGCTTAGCGGTATAGCGAGCCTCCTTGCTTATGCAAACCTCGCGTTATCGTAGGCTTTGCGTTATCGTAAATCGCAAGCCTCACTGTATAGTGCGAGGTTCTTTTCAGAATATCGCGGACAAATTGCTATAGTCGTTTTCCATGCCGAGCTGCTCTAGATAGACCGATATCATGCCTCTATGATGCGTTTCATGGTTGAACATATGGAGTATCATGCCGCCAAATGGATTGTCGTGCTCGTTCCCGTACGGGTCTTTGTACTTCAATCGCTTTGTGAGGTCCTCGGCCGTCAATTCATTGGCAAATTGTTCTATGATTTCGTCGAGCTCAACCCTTGATTGTAAGTATTGTTCGGTGCCGCCTATGACAACTTCGCCGAACTTTATTTCCTTCTTGAATACATCGTGCTTAATAAACCGAAATTCCCTCAATGTAGAGAAGCGCTTTAACCAGTTTATGTCTGTGGCATAGATATGATTGCAAAGCGATTTCACCGAAGGGAAAAAGCAGTCGAATTTCTTTTCCCATTGTTCGTTGCTCAGTGTAGATATAAATTTATTCATCTTTGCATTTGTTGTTTTGTTATAAAGTGAAAACAACTTTATTGTTTCCAAATCCATAGTCTTGCCTCCCTAGTATAAAATAATTTAACGCTGAATCGAATTGGCATATAAGCGAACATAGCTACCTACCAATTCAAATAGTATAGCCTGAATTGATGCACCCTTATACTAGCGATAGAACCTACTCGAACAATAATAGAGCTGTGACACATACAACAAGAGAAGCGTACGACAATTCTGTGGCAATCCATGAGCTTTCTTAAATTCTGTGGCAATCCATGAGCGCTTTTATTGCTTACATTGTTAGGGTTGCTTATTATTCAATCTTGGAAAACTATCACCTTTGGTGGTGGTAGTTTACCGATATACATGCGAGAATTATTGTATTCTTACAGTTTATAAAATGGGAGGGTTACTATGGGCATAATTGATATCTTTTGGATTTTCCTCATGATTTCGACATTGCAACCAGTGATGCAGCGGCGTTATCTCAATACAATGCGCGCCCACAAAATCGCCCAGATTGAAAAAAAGCGCGGCTCACGCGTGATTCTCCTTGTACATAGACAGGAAACAATGAGCCTTATGGGATTTCCGCTGATGCGGTACATCGATGTGAATGACTCCGAGGAAGTTTTGCGCGCAATTCAGATGACTGATGATAATGTGCCGCTAGACATCATACTGCACACACCAGGCGGACTTGTGTTGGCTGCCCTCCAGATTGCACGCGCAATTCAAGCTCACAAAGGCAAGGTCACTGTCTTTGTTCCCCATTATGCCATGTCAGGCGGTACATTGATTGCACTGGCCGCGGATGAAATCGTCATGTGCAAGCACTCCGTCCTTGGGCCGATTGACCCACAAATAGGACAATACCCAGCTGCCTCTTTTATCAAGGTAATCGACCAGAAGCCGATTTCCGAGGTTGAAGATCAGACTTTAATTATGGCGGATATTGGGCGCAAAGCAATTCAACAACTCGAAGCAGCGGCCACCAGCTTATTGAGCAGACACATGAAAGAGGATGCCGCGGCTGCGTTGGCGACAAAACTGGCGACCGGCATGTGGACACATGATTATCCTATCTCGGCCGAAGAAGCCCGTTCGCTTGGCCTGCCAGTCAATACTGACATGCCCAACGAGATATTGCAGCTTATGATGTTGTATCCGCAGCCAGTAAAACAACAAGGAGGAGTGGAGTACCTACCGGTTCCTCGCCAGAGCAAGACTCAGAAGTAAACGAATGGGGGAAAATTGTGCATAACTATCTTTTTGAGAGCGATTTGTTATTTTGTAAGCTCCGCCAGCTGCCATAGTTATTTAATAGCACCGCAAGCTCCTTTGTTGCGCTTTTATTGGCTAGAAAGCCAGGAACATCAAAGAAAAATTGAGAAAAAGAAAAGAATCATGAGAATCAAAAAATCGTCATCCCAATCCGGGCGGAGCTCAATCCTTCACGCTGCGTTCAAGGCAAGCATACCTGTGCTCTTGGGTTACATTACTTTGGGCATAGCTTTTGGGCTTACGCTTGTTGCAGCGGGGTTGCCATGGTGGCTTGCTCCATTTATGGCGCTCGTGATCTATGCGGGCGCGGCTCAGTTCATGGCCGTAGGTCTCATCCAAAGTGGGGCAGGGCTTCTTGAAATTGCGCTTCTCACTCTCATTATGAATGCGCGGCATATGGTTTATGGCCTATCGCTCCTTGAGCCATTCAGTAAAGCCGGCAGATGGAAGCCTTACCTGATATTTGGCCTCACAGACGAGACCTATGGCCTATTGACCACGATCGAGCCTCCCCCTGATCTCGATAAGACGAAATTCTATGCTGCGATCACTGTGCTCAACCAGGTCTATTGGTTTGTGGGCTGTATGGTAGGGAGTCTTGTGGGCTCGGCGTTTCTTTTTAATACGACAGGCCTAGATTTTGCTCTTACAGCGCTCTTCATTGTGCTGCTCGTCGATCAAGTAAGGGCGGTGAAAAAACCCGAGCCCTATTTAGCAGCATTGCTCGGCTGTGTGCTGGCTCTTTTCATAAGTCCGAAGAATTTTCTTCTCGTTGCGCTGGTGATTTCGACAGGCGCGCTAGCACTTTTACGAGAAAGAATAGAAGGAGGGCCTCGCGGCACAGCCAGCCAAGGCGTTTCAGAAAAAAGCAAACAAGACTCAGTGGAGAAAGGAGATAGACCATGACCTACTTCGTGCTGGTATGCCTTGTCATGGGGCTTGTTACCTATTTTACTCGTGCGCTGCCTTTTCTATTTTTTTCTGTGCGAAAGCCGCCGGAGCTCATGGATTTTCTTCAGAAATACCTACCGGCTGTTGTGATGGCTATTCTCGTCTTTTCTATGTATAAAGATATCGATTTTCGCGCCGCGCCTTATGGAATTCCTGCGCTCGTCGCAGGGGCAATCACGGCGTTGCTCCATCTATGGAAGAGGAATGTGCTTTTATCGATTGGAGCCGGAACTGCGGCATACATAATTTTTATTCGAATAATATGAGGTAGCTATTCGGCGCTCATCGCAATTTTCTCACGATTCGTCTAAAGCCGACCTTCTTCGCAATCTGCTCATGATTTTTCAGGCAACTATTTGCAGCTATTTATCGATATTCTTCCCAGGGCTTTATTTCTATACCATGATTTTTCGAATATGCGAGCGACTCGATATACTGACGTGCAGTCTTGATATTCGTAAAGAGTGGAATATTGAGGTCTATGGCCATTCTGCGAATGAGGTAGTCGTTTTGAAGTTCGTGTTTTCTGTTGTTTTTTGGGATATTGATCACGAGGTCGAAGACATGGCTGCGCATTAGAGTAAGTATGTTTGGCTCTGCGTTCTCGAGTGGCCAGTGGAGTGTCTGCACTTCTATGCCGTATTTCTTGAGAAACTGAGCCGTGCCGTGTGATGCGTAGAGGGTGCAGTCCATTTCGACTAGTTTCTGTGCGCTCTCGAGGAAATCGAGTTTGTCTTCGAGCGGGCCTGTCGACAAAAGCAGCTTCTTGACTCTGGGTGAATAGCCAACCGAGACCATCGCCTTCATAAAAGCATCATCTAGTTCGCTACCTATGCAGCCCACTTCTCCGGTCGAAGTCATCTCCACGCCGAGCACGGGGTCCGCACCATGGAGGCGAGCAAAACTGAATTGTGCTGCCTTGACTCCGACCCAAGGCTGGTCGTATAGCGCGTTCGGTGGCGCCTGTACTGCTTGACCTAACATAGACCGCGTCGCCAGGTCTATCATGTTTATACGTGAGATCTTAGAACAGAAGGGGAAGGATCTGCTCGCTCTTAGATTACATTCTATGACCATTACGCGGTTCTGCTTTGCGACGAATTGGATGTTGAAAGGACCGGTGATGTTGAGGGCGATCGCGATTTTTTCGGTTATTCGGATAATTTTTCGCACCGTTTCGACATAGAGTCGCTGTGCTGGGAATACAACGGTGGCATCGCCCGAATGTACGCCGGCATTTTCGAGATGTTCGGTTATGGCATGGTATAATAGCTTTCCGTGCTTCGCAACCGCATCGATTTCGATTTCTTTAGCGTGCTCTATGAATTTAGAGATGACGACCGGATGCTCCTGGGAGATGTCTACAGCGAGTCCTAGGAAGGTCGCAAGGCTCTTGTCGTCCCAAACTACATTCATGGCAGCGCCGGAGAGCACATAGCTCGGCCTCACTAAGACGGGGTAGCCAACCGATCGTGCAAAGGCAATTGCCTCCTCGTCGGTGGTTAGCTCGCTCCAAGCCGGCTGTTCTATGCCAAGCTCGTCTAGGAGCGAAGAGAACTTGTGTCTATCTTCTGCTTTGTCGATGTTCTGTGGCGATGTGCCGAGAATTAGCGCACCAGCATCGAATAGAGGCAGGGCCAGATTATTGGCGATCTGCCCACCCATGGAGAGTAGTATTCCAGATGGCTCTTCGAATTCGTAGATATCCATGATGCGCTCGAAGTTCAGCTCCTCGAAATATAGCCTATCGCAGATATCGTAGTCGGTGCTCACGGTCTCGGGGTTACAGTTGACCATAATCGTAGACTGGCCAAGAGTACGGCATGTCTCGACGGCGCTGACCGCACACCAATCGAATTCGACGCTGGAGCCTATGTGGTAGGGACCGCTTCCTATGACAAGGATGCTTCCATGTGATGGTTTTACGTCATCGGATGGAGCGATAACCGAATTGCGCGATAAGGATTTTGATGCAAATGAATGAGCGTAGGTAACATAGAGATAATTCGTTTGGGCAGGGTATTCTGCGGCCAGGGTATCAATTTGACGCACCGAAGGCCGCAGTCCAAGAATCTGACGCCAATGCCGCACTTCGAGTTCGTGAATGCCAAAGATGTGAGCAATTCCTGCATCCGAAAAACCAAGGCGCTTTGCGCGCACAAGTATTGTGGCGATCTTGTCATCGAGTTTTATCGCGGACGATGCAACCCGAGCTTGTCTGGCTGTTTGTGACACCTTGCGCATTTCGAATTCGCATTGTCTTATAGAATCGATTTTACCAATGAACCAGGGATCGATACCGGTGAGCCTATTGATTTTTTGCACGCTCCAGCCTTCCTCAAGAGCTTGATACACTGCAAAAAGCCTTTTGTCTGTAGGCTTGGAGAGCGAAGCACGAAGCCTGTTTGATGCTATAGCTGTTTGGTTTCCATCGCTCTGTAGACCGAACTGGCTTGCGCTTGTCATGCGAATAGCCTTCTGGAGCGCCTCCTCGAAGCTACGGCCGATGGCCATCACTTCCCCTACGGACTTCATCTCGCTGCCGATGTGTTTGTCCACTTCCTTGAATTTTGCGAGATCCCAGCGCGGCATTTTTATGACACAGTAATCGAGGGCGGGCTCGAAGCAAGCCGTTGTGACCCCCGTTATCTTATTGCGCAGATCGGTTAGGCAAAAGCCGAGCGCGAGTTTTGCGGCTACATAGGCCAAGGGGTAACCTGTCGCTTTGGAGGCGAGAGCTGAGCTGCGCGAAAGTCGAGCGTTGACCTCGATTATGCGATAGTCGCCAGAATGCGGATCCAAGGCGTATTGGATATTGCATTCACCTATAATCCCCAAGCTCCTCACAAGCTTGAGGGCTATGCTTCTGAGGTCGTGGTATTCCCTGTCGGTCAAAGTCTGCGAGGGAGCCACGACGATGCTTTCGCCGGTGTGAATGCCCAGTGGATCGATGTTCTCCATGTTACAGATCGCAATACAGTTGTCCGCCTTGTCTCGCACGATCTCGTATTCGATTTCCTTCCAACCACCGAGCCATTCTTCGATAAGCACCTGCGGAGAAAGGGCAAGGGCTTCTTCTGCTCGTGCTCGAAGCTCTTTTTCGTTCTTGCATAGTCCGGAGCCAGCGCCGCCAAGTGCAAAGCCTGCCCTGAGCATTACAGGGTATCCTATGGTGCCGCCACATACGAGCGCTTCTTCGATATTCGTAGCTGCCTTGCTCTCCGGCGTCTTGAGTCCTAGTTGTCGCAGATGATTAGCGAAGAGCTCGCGATCTTCGGTTAGCTCGATTGCTTTAATCGGTGTACCAAGTACGTCTACAGCGTACTTATAGAGAATGCCGGCTTTGTGCAGCGCTAGCCCGCAGTTGAGGGCCGTCTGACCACCAAAAGATAGTAGTATCCCATCAGGCCTCTCTTTTTCGATGACTTGTGCGACAAATTCGGGAGTGAGGGGTAAGAAATAGGTGGCATCTGCGACGCCTTCGCTGGTTTGGTTGGTGGCGATGTTGGGATTGATAAGGATTGTAAAGATGTTTTCTTCTCGGAGAGCCTTGAGCGCCTGCGATCCCGAATAGTCGAACTCGCCCGCTTGGCCAATCTTGAGGCCGCCTGAGCCAAGCACCAGGACTTTTTTCATCATGCTTGCCTCTTTTGCCTTTTTGCCTCAGCTACTTCATGGAGGAATTCTTCAATAAGGAATTGAGTATCTCGCGGACCTGGGCAGCCTTCAGGATGGAATTGCACGGCCCGAAAAGGTGCATTTGAAGCTCGGATGCCCTCGATTGTGCCATCATTTCCATTCAAGAACCAGGGTTCCCAGCCCGGTGGCAGGGAATCTTCAAGCACTGCATAACCATGATTCTGGCTTGTTATATAGCAGCGCCCGCTTCTCGTATCGATGGCAGGCTGATTCTGGCCGCGGTGGCCATATTTTAGCTTATAGGTATCGGCCCCTGCAGCAAGGGCAAGGAGCTGTGTTCCTAGGCAGATGCCAAAAATGGGGCGTGTTTCTCCTAACGCATGCCGCAGATGCGCAATAGTCTTTGTGCAGGCCTTAGGGTCTCCTGGCCCATTCGATAGAAAAAGGCCATCATACTCGATGTTGTTCAGAGGATAATCCCAGGGCATACTGATCACTTCGGCTCCGGCATCGAGAAGAATACGCATAATACTTGCTTTGGCGCCGCAATCTATAAGCGCAATGGTTGGTCTTTCGCTTATCTCTAGGCTATTTACTATAGAGTCTTGTTTTTTCAGCTCATTTTTCGGTGAGCTATCCTTGGACTGAGCATCTTCTTGTCTATATCTCTTTAGACTCGATGGAGAGACGAGTTTGACTGGGTTGTTGATCTTGATTTCGTCTCTAATAGGCTGCGGAGTTCCTTCGACGAGCACCTTGCCGTACATAGTTCCTTCTTCGCGCAAAACGCGAATCAGCCTTCTTGTGTCGATTCCTGCAATTCCAGGAATATTCTCCTCTTTGAGCCATCTAGAGAAAGACCGTTCTGCGCTGTAATGGCTTGGTTCGGAAGAAGCCTCTGCGACCACAACGGCACCGACTTGAATTTTATCGGACTCGAAATCGATAGGAATGCCAAGGGCATTGGTGCGCAGGCGAGGCACCCCATGGTTTCCTATAAGCGGATAAGCGAACACAAGAATCTGTCCACAATACGAAGGGTCTGTCAAAGACTGATTGTAACCGACCATTCCTGTCGTAAATACAACCTCGCCTTCTTCGGAGGTATCAGCACCGATCGAATATCCTTCGAATATTGAACCATCTTCGAGCACAAGGCATGCTGATTTGAAATGTACGGGCATAGAGCTTCCTTGCTTCCTTGTTAGCTTTTTACAAGCTTTTTGCGACTTTATCCAAAAATTATGAATATTTCAAGGACTATATGCATAAAAATAGGATAAATATGCAAAAATAATATAAAATAATATATCCATCGCAATAGTCAATCGAAGATGACCGCCATGAGGCTCATATAGAGAGGAATCGTGATCATCGATGCGACAGTAGTCAGCGATGTTCCGATGGCTGCATACTCGGAATCGGATTTATAAGTTTCTGCAAGGATAGGTGTCTGGGTCATGGCTGGCATCGAGGCCTGCATCACAAATACTTCCTTCATGAGAAGCGGCATATCGAGGCTCCTGACAACCATAAACATTAATGTGGGCGTTATCAAAAATCGCCCAGCGAGCACCGCTATAAAATCTTTTTCGAACTTCAACTTTTTCCAGTCTACTCGCGCAATAACAATACCAATGAACAGCATTGAAAGAGGCGTAGTCATATTGCCCAGGTATTTGCAGGTATCCATAATGGACTTCGGAAGTGTTATTCCCACCAAGATAAAGAATATCGCAATCAAGAAGCCTATGAGAGGAGGTGAAAGTATGCGTTTTAGCCCCGATAGCGAGACAAGCGAGGGCATTGGGCTCCTATTGCGTACCGCACCATCCATTGAAATGCCATATACTCCTATGGTCCAAAAGAGTGTTGTGTTAGCTATATAGTAGAGGAGTGCATAGGGTAGGCTTTTATCCCCAAAGAGCAAAAGATTGACCGGCAGCCCTATGAATATAGAATTCGATAACGCAAACATCGAGCGAAATGTGCCTTTTCTGTCCTCTTTTACCTTGAGGATTTTGCCTACCATTATGGCGATGAGGTAGCTTGCGATCATAACGCCAAAAGGTATAACTAGGCCAGGCAGCATCGAGAGTAGTGTTGGTTTGTCATATCCTCCCGTGAGATTCGATATCATATAAGCCGGTAGCGCGACATTGACCACAAGGCGGGAAATGAGAGAGTTTCCACCACCTTCGAACCATCGTGCCTTTGAAAGTCCAAATCCAATCGCAATCATTATGATTATGGAGAATACGCTTTGGAGAGCATTTAACATGGTTGTTGTCCGTCTCTTTACGCTATCTGCTTTCTATTTTTAAGACAATCGTATCATAATCCATACTATTTCTCTTGATCGGTCTGGGCATCCAGCTTTTTTGAAAAATCCCGATAAAGCGCAAAGGCAAGGCCAACCGACAGTGTGTCGACAATCGGTTGTACTGTCATAAGGCCATATAGAGGGATGAGCCGATCCATAAGAAACATGAGCGGCACATCGATAGTCGTTTTGCGGAATACCGATATTGTGAGAGCTCGTTTGCCTTGACCTGTCGCCTGGAACATAGTCGTAATTAGGTAGCTTATCGCCATCATGGGCGTCATAAGGCAGAGAATTCGTAAAAAACTTGCGCCCAGCCTTACGGTCTCCGGATCATTAATGAAGAGCCTTACAATAGGTTCTGCAAAAAGTTCAAATATAAGTATACAGAATAGAGAAAAGCAAACGGCCACGATTCGTGTAAATTTATTAACCTCGTGCACTCTATCGTATCTCTTTGCGCCATAATTATATCCTATAAAAGGAAGTACACCTTGAGAGATTCCCATCGTCACATTCATAGGCAACATATCGATCTTTTTTGCAATTCCGATTGCGGCAAGGGCGGCGGAACCATACTTTGCAGTAAGGTTGTTGAGAACCGTGTTGGAAGTAAGGGATAGAATATTCTGTAGAGATGCCGGCAATCCGACAGATACCACTTTTGCTGCAATACTGAATTCTTGGTCTAGCTTACGTGGAACAAAGGAGATGATGGTTTTGCCTTTCTTGTGGGCAAGATACACGAGGAAATAGCATACAGCCGCGCAATTCGATATCATAGTGGCGATAGCCGCGCCTTTCACCTCAAGGCCAAGCGTAAAGATGAATATTGGATCCAAAATTATATTGAGGATGCCTCCAAAGGACATTCCAATGCTCGCTTGTCTTGCGCCTCCTTCGGAGCGCACCAGGTGTCCAAAAAGCATGCCCATTACAGTCGGTATGCCACCGATTACCAAAACCCATATTATATAATTGCTCGCAAAATCGTAGGTCTCGTGGTTAGCTCCCAGGAGCAGGAGCAATGGCCTCTGAAAGATAAAGGCTAGTATCGAAAAGATAGCGGCCACGAAAATAGCAGAAATCAAGCAAAAGCTAGAGGTCTGTTTGGCTTTGGCGGGTTGGCCCGAACCTAGAAATCTAGAAATGACGCTACTGCCACCGACTCCGAAGAGATTTGCAATAGCCGTCAACATTGTATAGGCAGGCATGACGAGCGAGACCGCAGCCACCTTTCTCGGGTCGCCCAGTTGGCCGACGAAGAAAGTATCGGTGACATTGTAGATCATTGTCACGAGCTGACTTATTACGGTTGGTATGGCAAGATTGGCCACCGCCGATGGAATCGAAGCACTACGGAATACTTCTATTCTCGCTGCATCGTGGGCTGGAGCTACATATACGCTTTCGTGTTGAACATCTTCCAAATCGCACAGACCACCTTTCTTGTTATTTCTCTATTTCGAGGAAGAACATAGCCCCATAGATTATCCGCATACTCAAATAACTTAAAGGGGTATGGCATTCCATAAAAAGTTTCTTATCGCAGATATCCAAGCCATTGTGCCTGTCGCGCAATCATCACATCCACTAACTCTGGCACTCGTTCGCAGATCGGTACAACTGGATTGACCAGAAGGGCTTGAATTACGAGGTCTTTGCTTTTATGGAGAATCGCTTCTGCGGTGAGATCGTAGACGCCAGTGTAATTGCGCAGGAGAGCTGCAAAAGCTCTCGGATAATTGGGAAATGCTACACCTTCTAAGCCCTTTCTATGCACAAGCGCAGGTACTTCCACAGTTACATTTTGGGGCAAGCTTGGAATGAGCCCATTGTTCATAATATTGACAGCTGCTTCTTCGTAGCCCGAGTCTTGGAGTATACCTTCTATAATAGGTACCAAGCGCTCTTTAACCTTGAGCTCGATCTTTGGCTCGAGCATACTCAAGGAGCTGCGATACAGCAAATAGAAATCGAGTATTCCCTTATTGTCCGCGACATCGTGAGCCCAGGGGATATATTCTCCAATATGGCTGTCGGAGGTGATAGGCAGAAGATGGAAACGCTCCAAGATTTGTCGGAAGAGCCTTCTGTCGGCCCAATGCCTCGACGAAACAGTACGACCAATATTGGGCAAATCCGTTTCGCCTTCGGTTTTAGGTATATTTCCAGTCTCCTGGATGTATTCCAGTATATCTGAATAACCAATCATTCTTTCGAAAAAGTCTGGCGCTTTGGCAAGTATTTCGGGATAGGCATCATCTCCTGTGTCGCGATAGCGAGCAGATACTAGGACGCTGAAATGGTTGAGTCCAGCAGCTCTGAGTTCTAGCTTATCAAGAGGGACACCGAGCATTGGCGGGATATAGCGCGCGAGCGAGGCTATTTCATGGCATAGTCCGATGAACTTAAGCTGTGGGAATTTTCGCAGGACTGTTGTTGTTATCGAAGTCATCGGATTGGAGAAATTGAAGATGGTAGCATTGGGACAGAGCTCTGTACAATCCTGACAAATATCGAGAATAGGTGGCACGATTCGGAGTGCATGAAAAAGCCCGCCTGCGCCGCCATTCTCGCCATAGACCTGAGGTATGCCATACTGCAAGGGGATCATCCAATCTTGATCCCAGAGCTCGAAGCGGTTGCCAACTTCGATGGAGATAACGACAAAATCCGCGCCCTTAAGAGCCTCTCTTCGAACTGTGTGCGCCGACAGTGTAAAATCCAGGCAATGAGCCTCGACAAAGGTCTGTGCGGCTTTATAAACGCGGCTAAGAGTCTCTCCATCGATATCTACGAGAGCAATATGAGAACCTTTGAGTAAGCTGCTCGAAAAAATATCGCCTAGAGTACCGAATCCGAACTGTGCGCTGCCAGCGCCAATAAGTACGATTTTCATTGCTATTCCTCCAATAATCTCGATCCAAAATATTTTCAAAATAGGAAGAGGAGGCGTCAAACGCTTTATTTCTCAATAAATTATAAGCGATTCAAGACCGTCTCCAATCCAAACATTCAAAAAGAAAATTTCAATCCATCAATCAATTATCTGCATCAATCAATTATCCGAAAATAGCCTATGCCCGAATCGATGAGACTACCACCACCAAAGCCGCAAGTGCAAATCGATACCATACGAATACATTAGTCGAGTGCTTCTTGAGGTAAGACAAAAGATATTTGATGCAAAAAAAGCCACTCACAGCCGCAGCAATGAATCCAATAGGGAAAATAGATAATTCGCTTTTAGCAATGGTTCCCGCAGCTATCTGCTCTGAAAAGTCATATAGGCTTTTTAGTCCAGCTCCAGCAATAATGGGCGCCGACAAGAGAAAAGAAAAACGGGCTGCTGCTTCCCTTTCGAGTCCAAGTGCAAGTCCTGCCGTTATGGTCGAACCAGAGCGTGACACACCCGGAATGACTGCAAAAGCCTGCGCAAGGCCAATGCAGAGAGCGTCGCGAGCTTTTATCTGGCTAAAATTCCTCTGATGGCGTGCATATTTGTCTGCAGTCCAGAGAAGAAGCGCAAGTAGAGCGATAGATCCGGCCATAAATAGCATAGAACTCCGCGGTATGGGGTCGGAATGAAAAGCTTCGTTTATCTTAGATTCAAGCAAGAGGCCCGAAATTCCCCCGGGAATACATGCCAGCAAGATGTACCAGGCCATACGCCGATCAGGATCGTCGCCTATTTTGAATTGAATTACGCTCTTGAACCAAGCCGAGATAAGCCGTGCCCAATCTGGAGCGAAAAACACAATTACTGCCAGGAGCGTTCCGAGATGGAGCGCTACATCGAAGGTGAGGCTTGTAAGTGCAGGGTTGTCCCATCCAAAGAGCCATGGAACGATGATAAGGTGTGCTGAGCTCGAAATAGGAATGAATTCAGCGAGGCCCTGGATGATTCCAAGGACTATTGATTCAATAATCAGCATGTATTTCCCTTGGGTGAGTGCTATAGCATCTTAATTTTTACTCTGTTTAAGGTTTATCTGCAATATGGCAATGCAGGGTTAAAATAAAAGTCCTCGGTTCTTTTTTTTCCTTATCCATATCGAAGCTTCTATATATTCTTAATATTCTTAGATATGCGTGTTAGAAACGCGTCTTAGATGTGCTACGCGCCGACAATTCAATTTGGGTACACGACAATTATTGGCATTCAATTCCGCTGCCTTGCCATCCAGGGTATCTTTCACTATCATTTAAGCTAATCTGCCTAAACCTATCGATAAGGGAAACAGGAGAGGGGAAGTTGCGATGATACTCCAGAATGCATTCAAGCCAGCTACAATAAAGATCGAGCTGGAAAGCGAATACAAAGACGAACTTCTCGAAGAATTGGTCGATATTCTTGCAAAGGACTATCCAAAAGATCAGTTATTTCCGAGAGAAGAGGCTTTGAGAGCGCTTCGAAAAAGAGAAGAGAAGATGTCTACCGGTATTTACAAGGGAGTCGCTGTTCCCCATGCAACATTCGAAGGCATCGATAAACTTCGCGGAGTTATTGGTATATCCAAAAGGGGCATAGACTTCGACTCTCTGGATGGGAATCCAGTATATCTTGTGTTCATGCTCGTTTCTCCTCCCAGCCAAGCTGAGGCACATCTCGAAGCCTTGCGGCAGATTGCCATTCTCATTCAAGATCCTCTCTTGCTCGAAAACCTCATGAAGGCTACGACGCCCGAGAAAGTATATGCCCTTATTCGCCAATTCGAAGAAAGTCTCAGTCCATGAGGTCATGTTATGGATTCAGCAGATAGCATCGATAGATTGCTCAAGATAGAGCAGCAAGCATCTCAGATAATTCAGGAAGCCGAAGAAAAGGCTTCCAGATTGCTAATCGAAGCAAAAGCCCAATCGCAAATAGTCCAAAATCAGAAAATAAGCCAAATGCGCAAGGAACTCGAGGCAGATTTTGCAGCCTATGTCGATTCTCTTACCCAACAGAGCCATAAGGAGATCGAAGAATATCGCACAAGCCTTAATTCCATTCCTCTAAACCAGAAAGCGCTTTTGGAGACATTGGAGGCTCTCCTACAAACGGAAAACTGATATGCCCGAAACGCTCGATATCGCCTATCTTTATGCTCGCGTCTGCGGAGCTTTTTCGAATATGAGACTGGGCGAGAAGGCCGGAGAGCTCATGCAAAACTCGGGAGGTATCCTAGCTCTTTGGAAACTGCTTTTTGATGAGGAGCCTCCGAACATTCCTGAGCCAAGACTTGTCTTCGAGGCGGAACGCAGAATAATAAAGCGCGCCATCGATGACTTTGTTCGCCTAACAGAACCCTTTTCCGATTCCAACGAGTTTATCCGCGCATTGATATCAAAGTATGAGATTAGCACCATAAAATCGATGCTCTTTAGGATGCGTTCTGGCGAACCAAAGCCCGAAGAGACGACTTATTTTTCCAAGGTTATAGAGCAAGCCCTAGCTCGATGGCCTCGCGTCGCAGATATGTTCTCAGATACCCCCTATTCATGGCTCGACAGTCATTGGCTAGATAACATAGCAATGGCGGAAAACGAGCTCGATAAACAATACTATCTTGAATTGTGGAAGGCAGCGCTCGGCTTGCCAAGGCGGAAAGTGGGGGCAATTCTAGATTTGATACGCTGGGAAATAATCTATCAGAATATTGTGTGGGCGATTCGTGTACGGCGATATTACCGAATGTCGAAAGAGGATATCGCAGATACGCTCGTCGATTTGCCGCAAGAGGACACTACTTCGCTTGCGTTAGAGACTTTTTCCTATGATCTTGAGAGAGTCGAGAGTTTCGATTCTTGGCGACTCAAGAAATTATTGTCAAACCAGACTGGGCCAGGTCTCGATGTTCCTGCTCTGGAGATCAGTGCTCTGGAAGACTTGTTTTTTATGGTGAGGCGGAGTCTGCATCTCTACCCATTTAGCTATACGCCAATTTACTGTTATTTTAAGCTTTTAGATTATGAGACATCGCTCCTCTTAGCGGTACTTGAGAGTACTAAGCTAGGCGCGACCTCGGATGAAAAGATGAAATATGTGTGGATTCCAGGAGGAGAGACAGCATGAGCAGCGTTAGTATGCGCAAAGTCGAGCTATTGCTTCTCAAGTCCGATATAGACGCGGTCCTAAAATACCTTGCAACTAAGCGCTGTTTTCAGGTCATATATCCCGATGAGCTCGAGCGGCTAGCGAGAGAAAAAAGAGCAAGTTTTAGAGCGTTGGACAAGGCAGAATCGTTGGTCAGCAACAATGCTATCCGTGAAGCGTCTCCGGGCGAGATAACGATAGGCAAACCTGCAATCGGCGAAGTTCAGTTCAACGAGGCACATCTGGAAGATGAACAGATCGATGAGACGCAACTCGATGGTGAACGACTCGATGAGGCACAAAGAAAACTTGATTTTATAGGCCAGTTTCTCGGTATCGAAGGCCCAAAAGATATTATCGAGGACAGCCGATTGCCGGATGAGGATATGCTTTCAAAGCTCGAGGTGCTCTTCGAGCGCTGCTCTCAGCTAAAGGTAGATATAGATGAGGAACAGGCGAAAGTAGATGGGCTTGCAGAATCTATCCATGAGGCAAAGGCCTTTTCCAGTCTTTCGCGTCCTTTCGAAGAATTTGAGAAATTTTCCTATGTATCGATTCAGATAGGCAAAGTGGCAAAAGAGAGAATTGAAGAACTTTCTCAGATGCTCGGAGATAGGGCAGTCATAATTCCTCTAGACGAAGAAGGAACTATTCTTGCAGCCTCGAGCCGCAAGGGTCGCTTTGCTTTCGAGACAGCTCTCTCTAAAGTAGGATTCGAAAAAAAGAAACCACCAGAAGGCTTAAAAGGCATACCGTCGGAAACGATGAGCGCACTCGAAGGAGCCTATCAAGCGGAAAAGCTCCGGCTGGAGAAGCTTTTGACCGAAAAAAAGGAACTAAAGGATAAGTACGGCGATCTATGGCGAACAATGGTGTCCTCGATTAAGCTTAAGAAAGCTATTGCCCTGGTGGAGAGCAAGCTCGAAAAGACGCGATGGGCCTATCGCCTTTCAGGATGGGTGCCTGAAAATATGGTAGATAAGCTGGTAAAAGATCTACTTGCCATGCTTGGGAACCGGATTTCCATCCGCATCTACGATCCGCCAGAACAGGGCGTTTCTGGTTCGGAGGAAAAGCAAGAACCGGTGCCGGTTCTCTTAAAGCACAATCCTTTCGTATCGGCGTTTCAGGGCATTGTCC
>ERZ795047.1976-NODE-1976-length-20367-cov-7.580937_pt1 | contig 20367 bp, 15 predicted proteins | sample MGYA00375131_ERZ795047 | MGnify/ENA primary metagenome ERZ795047 (study PRJEB30176, sample SAMN05720228) | activated sludge metagenome | isolation source: Anaerobic digester | place: Japan | collected 2015-05-20 ...
ACACTAATATACACCTTTCCTTCACTGCTAGCCCTTTTCGGACCGATCCTCAACCGGTGCAATTTCGAGCACGACATGAAATCATATCTCAACTCATCATCCTGTTTTTGTCGACCGAAAACACATTGTCTCCGTTCTCATGCGGGGCGCAATCTGATAAAGCCAATTTGTTGCTGCGAGCAAGCCATACTGGCGCACTTGCCACCCACGGGCGTGGTTACGAGTTTCACTCAATACTGAAACCACAGAGGAGGAAAGTTAGCATGAAGGTTAAACGTCTGTTTCTCTCCGTCGTTTGGAGTGCGTTGATTCTATCACTCGCCATCATCCCGTCTATGGCCGCAGATCCCTTGGTAGTCTGGTGCGAGCCGCAGAAGATGGGAACTATCGAACCCCTTGCTGATCAGTGGAGCAAAAAGACAGGCATACCAGTGAAGGTTGAACCCGTTGGCGTCCTGGAAACCGCCAACAAGGTGCAGTTAGCTGGGCCAATGGGCAAAGGGCCTGACGTGTTCTGCAGCGTTTCGGGTTCGCTCGGCATGTTAGTCGTCACAGGAACAGTTGCCCCAGTAAACCCTAAAACCTTCGATCTGTCCAACTTCATGAAGGTAAGCGTCGATGCTGCCACATTCAACGGCAAGCTGTACGGAGTGCCCTACGACATCTCCACCGTAGCAATGATATACAACAAGAAGATTTGGCCTGAACCGCCCAAAACCTTCAACGAGATGATCGACAGATCCCGCGAGCTTCGGAAAAGGGGCAAATTCGGAATCCTGTGGCCAATGGAAAGCTTCTACTTCTCCTATGCAATAATGGCAGGATACGGCGGGTACATCTTTGCGCCCACCGAGTCAGGATGGGATACGAAAGACATTGGCCTTGCCAACCCAGGCTCTGTTAAAGCCATCAAGCTTCTGAAGACGCTCAGAGATGAAGGGATCATCCCGGTCGGAACCGACCACGTCGTGGCCCCTGCAAGATTCAGTGAAGGCAACGCTGCAGCCATCATCGATGGCTCCTGGGCACTGCCCGGAATCAAGCAGGCCGGTATCGATTACGGTGTAGCTCCGCTTCCAAAGCTTGACAATGACAAGTATCCAGCGCCGTTTGTAAGCCTGAAATGGTGGCACATAAGCTCGTATAGCCAGCGCAAGACTGATGCTGCAAACCTCATCTCCTATCTAACAACTAAGGAAGCCATGTATAAGTCCTTCAAGGCCGCTGAAGGTATCCCTCCGCGGCTTGACGTCCTCCAGATGCCCGATGTAAAGTCAATGCCCGAAGTGGCAGGCTATGGCGCGCAAGCCAACTACGGTTCGATACTACCTGACATACCGGAAGTCAATCCCGTATGGGCACCGATGGACAGCGCACTTGAGATCGCAATACGCGGCGATAAGAGTGTGGAAGCAGCTCTTTCCGATGCGGTTAAGATCATCAGACAAAACATAGCTGAGCTCAAATAGAGCCGGGCAGTTACCGAACAGAATTTGACACAACCCGCCCGATGCGCTGGCATCTGTAAATCCGTCAGAGCAGCAAAAACAGATGCCGGCGCATCGGGCCTAACTACCCGCTTAGTCCTATCAGAAGGCCGCAGTATCTTCGGAAGGAGTATGCTATATGGAAAAAATACTTATGATGACCGGTGGAGGATTTCACCCGTTTCACCTATGCAGCAGCATAGCAAAAGACTTTTTGGAGCAAACAGGGATATTTACAGTTGAAATCACTGAGGATCGAGATAAGTTCCTAGATTTGTCAAATTACAGTGCCGTCATAGTCTATACTCAGGGCGGTGAGCTAACCGCCAAACAGGAAAACGGCCTGCTCACTTATGTTCGAAGTGGTGGCGGCATCGTAGGTATCCACTCGGCTGCCGATTCTTGGACCAATAATAAAGGCTATATGGAAATGATCGGCGCTCAGTTTAGAGAGCATGGTCCGATGACGGATATCACCGTCACTTACAGCAAAGAAGCTGATGCCGTTATCCCTAGAGCTGATAAAAGCTTTGTCATTCATGACGAATTCTACATGCTTAAGCCGCATGCCGAAGAAGCGCTAAAGCCATTCATGTATGGTAGCTGGCATCAAGCACAAGAGATCCTGGGCTATGTTCGCGACTACGGAAAAGGGAAAGTGCTTTATACTGCACTAGGACATGATGAGAGAGCTTTCAACGTTCCACAGTTTCAAGAACTGATTATCAAGGGTCTTATGTATGTTATTGGCAAGATAAGCGACGAAACAATTCGTTTTGGCATTGTTGGTTATGGACCCCTATATGGAATGGGCAAGTATCATGCAGATAGCATCAACAATACTACAGGGTTGATAACAACAGCTATATGCGATAAAGACCCTGCCCGCCTACGAGCGGCCAAAAATGAGCTCGGTGATATCCCCACATTTACGGATGCCTCGGAAATGGCCCAAAGCGGCCTTGTTGATGCCGCAGTAGTTGCAGTCCCCCCCAATGCGCATGCCGAGGTTGTGTTGGCTTTGATAGAGAGCGGGCTCCATGTAGTGTCGGAGAAACCTTTTGCGATAACAACAGCTGAAGTTGATCAGATGATAGAAGCTGCCCAATGCAGGGATGTAGTTCTCTCCGTCTTCCATAACCGCCACTGGGATTCGGATATCGTCACGCTCAGGCAGATTATGGACCTAGGCTTGATCGGCGAAGTGTACTCCGTTGAGTGCAATATGGTCTCATATCAAATGCCATATCCAGGTTGGCGAAGTCAGAAGGAAGTTTCCGGGGGTTTGCTGTACGATATGGGAGTTCACCAATTTGAAAAAGCGTTCCAGATAGCTGCGTACAATTGGGGACAAGACTGCCGAAGTCGCAAAGCTTTTGTTTATGGCAACCGTCTCAAGAAAGCTTGGCATCATGTTAACGTCGAAGACTACTGGAGAGCATATGTAAAATTCGAATCCGGTCTGGAGATGCAGGTTGTTCAATCAAATCTCTGCGCGGCACCAAAGCCCTTGTGGGTTGTACTTGGAACCCGGGGAGCAGCCGTCATAGAAAGTTGGGATTGGGAGAAACCTGCAATCGTCAATACATACGTGAACAACAGGCTTACGAGAGTTGAATATCCGATTATTCCGCCTTGCAGTATTCCTGATTACTTCGACAGGCTGGCTGAAAAATACTATCGAAACCTTGCAGACCATGTGCTTATGGATCTGCCTCTGATCATCACTCCTGAGTGGGCAAGAAATCCCGTTGCAGCTATTGAGCTTTCAGAGAAAGCTTCTCTGGAAAACAGGGGGCTCGAAGCGGAATTCATTTTCTAAGGCCAATACAGATTTTCATGGATATTCTTCCATTTCGGCTCATGATTCCACATACATGCTCAGGTTACAGACGCTGCCTCCTAATTGGCGATATTGACATCGGGGATGTATACGAATATTATTATAGTAGTTGGTGTCATGACTACTAAGTAACCGATAAGGAGACATGTCTTCCTGAGCACGATCTTAAGCCATTACAAGCGGGGTGTTCACATGTTTCACGACATCTCGTACTACAAACCCGACCTCCATGACTGCATAAACCGGGTTCGCGATTTTTTCAGCCTGGAGCCTGGAGCACCCCAGGCGCTGATATACACCTTCCCCTCAGTGCTGACCCTTCGCGGACCTGCCCTAAACCAGTACGACTTCGAGCACGACATGCAATCATATCTCGACGATTATCTCGAGTACCAGGCACAGCTAATGGAGATCCGCCTCGGGATCGAAGACGACTGGATATTGTCGGTCGTCCCCTACATGGGCATCGGGGAGTTCAGCGCCTTCGTAGCCGGCGAGATAGAGTTTGGCGAGGATACGAGCTGGGCTGCTCCTGTTATCAACGAAAAGTCTGATCTTGAAACGCTTTGCCTTGATCCTAACAATAAGTGGTTCAGAAAGCTTAACGAGGCTACCCGTTACATGGTTCGCAAGATAGCGCCTTACCGAATTCCGCTTGGCCGCGGTTACTATTCCCCCCTCGACCTTGCCTGGGCCCTCAGGGGCGAAGCCATCTACATGGATTTCTACGAAGACCCCCAGTTCGTCCACAACTTGATGGAATTTGCTCTATCAGCAACAGAATGGTTTGCAAGGGCTCAAGCGGCCGAGATCTTTGCGCCGGACGTGGTCCATGAGCTTTCGGCATGGCATTGCGGACCCAATAGGGTTGCAGTTTCCGAAGATATCTCGAGCCTCATCTCTCCAAGCCATTACGCACAATATGGGGCGCCTTACACGCAGAGGCTCTTTGACTCCTTTGGCATAGGCGAGGTACATTGCCATTCAGCCGGGCCACATGTAGTCCCCGAGTTTCTGAAGCTCAAGAGAGTGCGGCAGATCCAGATCGTCGCCGATCCAAACACCCGACGCCCGGTGGAAATCCTCGCTGACCTGATGGATAAGAATCCTGAATTATTCGGCAAATCACCTGATGTTCCTGTGATAGCAGTTGACGCCTCGCCACAGGAGGCCGTCGACTACTACGATCTGTCTCGACAAACCCGCATCGTTTTTTCTGTGGTAACTGAAAACGCAGAAGAAGCGCGACATGCGGTTGACATATTCAGGGCGAAACAGAAGCAATGTTGATCGGTTATTAGAGGTTACCGGGGCATCATCGTCGAAAGGAACAGCCACAACACGCAAGGTCCACAAAAGGCAAAGGCATCTACAACCATAGCCCATGTGAAACACCGTTGCCCAAGCCCCAACGCCGTTCAACTTATCAGCTTGCCCTGTCATTTCAAGTTCAAAGCATACGGAGGGACTTCTCAATGGCCACAGCTAACCCACATCCTCAAGTGGCCGGGATCCTCTCGGCCCTGCTGGCCGGCGCTGGGCAGGCATACAACGGACAGCGCACGAAGGGTATTGCCTATATGGCGGTGGAGGCCGTCTTTCTCGTGCTCCTTTTCACCGTACTACGCGACCCTCTCTATGGGCTCGTAACTCTCAACCCTGTAGGAAGGTTCGTTGATTCGAGGCACATCCTTCTGGCAGGGATCATTGCAGCATTCGTTGTTGCTATCTACGCATGGTTTCACATAGCAAATATCGTAGACGCTGTGAGAACCGCATCATCCATCAGAAAACGCCATGCGCTCCCCGACGACATGCAGCGCATACACCCCGAATACCGGACCCCCGCTGGCACGATAGCGCCCTATTTGTACATCGCGCCCTCGCTCTTGGTGGCCTTCTTCGTAATCGTGATACCCCTTGCGTTCGGGATTGCGCTCGCTTTCACAAATTACAATCTGTACCATTGCCCTCCCGCAGGCAGATTCGATTGGATTGGCCTCGAGAATTTTCGCAGACTGCTCAAGCCCGGATCTCTGTGGAAAGACCAGCTCGACATGGTCCTTGTATGGAACATAGTCTACGCGCTATTGGGCACGGTTCTCGCGTTCCTCTGCGGGCTAGCCCTATCCCTCATGCTCGAGAACCGACACATACGATTCAAAGGCGCCTTTCGCACCATACTGATGCTTCCGTGGGCAGTTCCCGCCACAGTATCGATCATGGTGTTCTTCGGCCTGTTCAATACGACGTTTGGCCCGATAAACGAAATCCTGAAAAACATCGGGCTCAAGGCCGTGCCGTGGTTTCAAGATCGCACATGGGCTCGGGTGAGCGTGGTGCTGACCCATGTATGGATATCGACTCCATTTAACCTGTCGGTGATATCAGCCGCACTCCAAAGCATCCCGGAGGAGATTTACGAGGCAGCCACGGTCGACGGAGCATCACCTTGGCAATCGTTTAGCAAGATAACCTTCCCCCTGCTCATGTCGGTAGTTGCTCCGATACTAGTTCTCACACTGGCAGGCAACTTTAACAACTTCGGCATCATATACCTTTTGACCGGCGGCGGGCCTGCAGTGGCGGGAAGCAAAGGCGCAGGAGCCACCGACATACTCATGACATGGGTCTACGATCTTGGTTTCCAGCAACTCCAATGGTCGATTGCGTCCGCACTCGCAGTATTGGTCTTCATATTCGTAGTTGTCTTCAGCTTGATCAATTTCAGACTCTCCGGCGTGCTGCGCCAGCTCAGAGAGGAAGAATGAGGGGAGGCGAATCAGATGTCCGCAAACACAGCTACAGGGAAGAACGCGAGAAAGGCAAAGCGCACTGTGGGCACGGTTCTGATATATGCAGGGCTCATCATAGCCTGCATCATAGTGCTCTACCCCCTTCTCTGGGTTCTGTCGTGCTCATTCAAACCCACAGCCGGGCTTGTGGGATCAAGCTTGATCCCATCTAATCCCACATTGGCAAACTACAGGAAGATATTCACCGACCCCAACGTCAACTTCAGCCGCTGGTTTTTCAACACGCTCAAGATATCCGTTGTCAGCGCATTGTTGACGCTCGTTCTGACAACACCTGCCGCGTATGCCTTTTCGCGCATGCGCTTTCCGGGCAGACGCCAAACCCTGATAGGGTTCATGATATGCCAAATGTTTCCTGGGTTCATGGCGATTGTCGCCCTCTACACCCTTCTGGGCTGGGCTGGGCTAATAGATACCCATCTGGGATTGATAATCCTTTACGCTGGGGGTGCAATACCCTTCTCCATCTGGCTGCTCAAAGGCTATTTTGACTCAGTACCCGTGGAAATTGAGGAGTCTGCGATGATCGACGGAGCCACGAAGTTTCAGGCGTTCACCAGAATTCTCTTGCCGTTGGCCAAACCAATCCTCTACGTCGTCGGACTCATCAATTTCCTCGGACCATACGCTGAGTATCTGCTTGCACAGGTGGTGATAACTTCAGGAAGCAAGTGGACACTGGCAATGGGAATGAGGAGCCTAACGGTATCGCAATTCGCTACGGACTGGCCAATATTCTCCGCAGTGTCGGTGTTGACGGCAGTCCCGATCGTCATCGTGTTCCTCTCGGCAGAGAAATACATCGTCTCAGGCCTCACCCGGGGAGCGATAAAGTAGGCATGACATAGCCGACGCAGTGTATCGAATCAGATTGACCTGCTTCCCCCAAGCAGGGACGCGAATTGTTGGCTCAAATATCTTTGAGATCCAAAACCATAAAGGAGGAAAGGTAGAATGAAGGTTAAGCGTGGGTTTCTCGCCGTCGTTTGTGGCGCGTTGATTCTATCTCTCGCCACCATCCCGTCGATGGCGGCAGATCCCCTTGTAGTATGGTGTGAGCCACAAAAAATGGGAACCATAGAGCCTCTTGCAGCCCAGTGGAGCAAACAGACGGGCATTCCCGTGAAGGTTGAACCCGTAGGCGTTCTCGAAACCGCCAACAAAGTGCAGTTGGCCGGGCCGATGGGCAAAGGGCCAGATGTGTTCTGCTGTCTTTCTGGCCAGCTGGGCATGTTAGTGGTCACAGGGACCGTGGCCCCAGTCGATCCCAAGGTCTTCGATCTGTCCAACTTCATGAAAGTAGGCGTTGATGCAGCCACCTTCGATGGCAAACTGTACGGCGTGCCGTACGACATTTCCAGTGTGGCAATGATCTACAACAAAAAGATCTGGCCTGAAGCACCCAAAACCTTTGACGAGATGATCGCCAGGTCCCGCGACTTGCAAAAGAAGGGCATGTTCGGAATCTTGTGGCCCCTGGAGAACTTCTACTTCACTTATGCGATAATGGCGGGCTATGGCGGGTATGTCTTTGCCCCCACTAAATCAGGATGGAACACGAAGGATATCGGACTTGCCAACCCAGGATCTGTGAAAGCGATCAAGCTGCTCAAGACGCTCAGAGACGAAGGGCTCATCCCTGTCGGCACCGACCACGTGGTTGCTCCTGCCAAGTTCAGTGAGGGAAAGGCAGCCGCCATCATCGACGGCTCCTGGGCTCTGCCCGGAATCAAGCAGGCTGGCATCGATTATGGAGTGGCGCCCATTCCGAGGCTCGACAATGGCACGTATCCGGCGCCGTTTGTGAGCCTCAAGTGGTGGCACGTGAGCTCCTACAGCCAGCACAAAGCAGAGGCTGCGAAGCTCATTGCTTATCTTACAACGAAGGACGCAATGTACAAGTCCTTCAAGGCCGCCGAGGGCATCCCTCCGCGACTCGACGTTCTCGAAATGCCCGATGTCAAGGTGATGCCTGAAGTCGCAGGCTATGGCGCGCAGGCGAACTTCGGATCGATCCTGCCGGACATACCGGAAATGAATCCTGTATGGGTGCCGATGAACAACGCAATCGAGATCGCCCTGCGCGGAGACAAGAGTGTAGAGGCAGCCCTTGCTGATGCAGTAAAGATCATCGAGCAGAACATAGCCGAGCTCAAGTAGGAGTAAAAGTCGGCGGCCACGCGCCGCAAGATGCAGTATAAAGCAACTGGTTGCTAGAGACATGATTCAATATGAGCTGACGGGGCCCGCCCGGCGCCAGATCCAGACAGACGCCAGAGGGCGGGCCCATCTGCCCATTTCGTCTGAGGAGGGATACGAACATGACCCACCAATTTGCAGTGCCCTTTTCCGATCCCAAACCCGATTTTGAAGGATTCCGACAAGTGCTTGAGGGAAAGCGGGACGCAAACCGAGTTCACTATGCTGAACTCTTCGCCGACCGCGAGATAGTTGAGGCAATCCTCGCGGACTACATGGGGCTCACCCCCGTCCCCTCCCCAGAAGACGACTTTGAAGAGTATTGGCGCCAGCAGATAGAGTATTGGTATAAGATGGGGTATGACTACATTCGTGTCGCTGGCGGCCTAGAGATACCACGGGCCAAGCACCGAATAGCCGAAGACACTGCAGCCCTTTCGAGAGGAGAACGGGGCTGGATCGAACAGGGAATCGGTGAAATAGCCTCCTGGGCCGACTTTGAGGAGTATCCCTGGCAAACTGTGGAGGACATGGACTTTTCGGCCTACGAATTCGTTGCAAAAAACTTGCCCGAAGGGATGAAGATGTTAGTCTGCCCCTCGAGCGGTGTATTCGAGATATCGTCAGAATACATGCTGGGATTCGAAGGCATGAGCATGATGCTGTATGAAGATCCGGAGCTCGTAGAAGCCGTGTTTCTTCGTGTCGGACAAATGCTGTTCGATTTCTACCGCAACGCAGTCACAATAGACAATGTCGCTGGCATCTTCCAAGGAGATGACCTGGGGTTTAAGACCTCGACATTCCTCTCCCCCACACATCTGCGCAAGCTCGTCTTCCCCTGGCACAAGCGCTATGCCGAGCTGGCCCACGAACGCGGGCAGGTATACTGGCTCCATTCCTGCGGAAACTTGCAGAACGTGATAGACGACCTCATCGACGATGTAGGTATAGATGCAATACACTCCTTCCAAGACGAAATCATGCCTGTTGCCGACTTCAAGGACGAGTATGGGCACCGGGTGGGGGTCCTCGGGGGAATAGACATTGACAAACTGTGCCGTTTGGACGAAGCAGACCTCAGAAGCTACGTGCGAACCACGATAGACAGGTGCATGCCCAGAGGTTGGGCTCTCGGCTCAGGCAATTCCATAGCCAATTATGTGCCTGTTCGCAGCTTCCTTATAATGATGGACGAGGGGGCGAAATGGAGAGGATAAGGCACTTGAGCGCGACGCCATCGGGCAGCAGAAACTGAAGCAACACACCTTCTTGGAGATCTGCGATTAGCTCGATAACTTTATCGATTTCCACATCATGTCGCTTGCTGCGGGCATGCCTTTGTGCTACAGTTGTGTAAGCATATTTCTCACCAAATAAACGAGTCCGGAGAGACTCGATTTGAGGAGGCAAACAAGTGAATACCGGCAAAAAAGTAGTACTCTCACTGCAACACACTATCGCAATGTTCGGAGCAACCGTCCTAGTTCCGTATCTGACCGGGATCAACCCCAGCACCGCCCTGCTCACCGCGGGACTCGGAACTCTCCTGTTTCACCTGATCACAGGTGGCCAAATCCCCATCTTCCTCGGGTCTTCCTTCGCATTCATCGTAGTCATCCAGACTGTAGCGGAGAAATTCGGCATGGCCTACGCAATGGGCGGCATCGTGGTCGCCGGCGGCGTGTACGTGCTCGTCGCGATCCTCGTGAAACTGATAGGATATGATTTCTTCAAGTTCCTGTTCCCCCCTGTAGTCACTGGAAGCGTCATCACCGTGATCGGGCTGACACTGGCCCCTACAGCAATCCAAATGGCCAGCTCAAATTGGCCCATCGCTCTGGCGGTATTTGCAATCGCGGCCATCTCGACCCTTGCATTCAAGGGATTCATGCAGATGCTTCCGATACTTATTGCGGTCGTGTCAGGCTACGTCATCTCGCTCATCGCAGGAATAGTCGACTTCGCCCCGATCGCCGATGCAGCATGGTTTGGCGTGCCCGAGCTCACATTCCCGAAGTTTAGCTGGGAAGCCATTGCAATCATTGCACCTGTGGCGATCGTAACCCTCATCGAACACTGGGGCGACATAAACGCTAACGGTGCAGTTGTAGGCAAAGACTTCGTCAAAGAACCCGGCCTATGGCGAACCATTCTCGGCGACGGTCTTGCAACCATGCTCGCCGGTGCTCTTGGCGGACCGGCGAACACGACATACAGCGAGAACACTGCCACTCTGAGCCTTACTGGGGTGTACGATCCCCAGATACTTCGAGGCGCAGCCGTCTTCGCCATCATCATCGCCTTCTGCGGCAAGCTCGGAGGGATCATTCAGTCCATACCCGAGCCAGTGATGGGCGGCATAAGCATTCTGTTGTTCGGGATGATCGCGTCTGTGGGAATCTCCACCATGTTCTCCGGAGCCGACATGAACTCTACAAGGAACCGGATAATCGCCGCAGCTGTGCTGGTATTTGGCATATCCAAAGTAGTCGTTCCCGTCGGTCCGTTCGAGTTCGAGGGAATGAGCCTGGCTACAATGACTGGTGCTATTCTCAACCTCGTCCTCCCCCAAGACAGGCCCGACGAGTAGATAGCTGCAACTTAGACCCAATATGACCGGAGGCATGTCATTCGATATGGTTCGGACGGCGCATGCAAATGGCATCGCGCCGTCCCCAGATATTCATACCTGAAAGAAAGCTGGCACAGTACAGGCCCGAGCAATGAGTCACCATGTCTCTGGATAACTCGTGATTAGTTTCTGCGCTATATCCAAATCGACCAATCTTTGCGAATGGCCGATTTGCCCATCAATGTCTTCCATGAAAACTACCCGCACTCAAAACAGAACCCGTCGCCCTTGCAGTCAGCGCACCTTCGGTTCCTGGTCCGGGCATAACCGAGCTAGAGCCTGAAGTAGTGGCATACATTAGGCGCAAGGGTTTTGGGATGCAGTTGTCAACAGCAACATGTTGCTTTCGAATATTCTAGGCCAGACAGGGATTGACGAGGTCTGATTTCTTTAGAGAAGGCGTGCAGCTTGCCCGATCTGCCATAAACTGTGCCGTATTCGCTAAAAACAGGATGGCAGACCATTCGCTTGCAGTCCATTCCGCTTTCATGTACACTTGTCCATGAACACGCTCAGCTGGACAGGAGGAGTAATGATTGAAAAGAGTCATTGCGCTCATTCTCGCGCTAGCAGCGCTGGTCGCCGTCTCATCGCCAGCCTTTGGAGCTGTTACCTTGGAAGTCGTATGGATGGGATGGCCAAAGAATCTCGTCGATAAGCAGCTTGAAGATTTCAGGCGGGCCAATCCCGACATTAGCCTTGATATTCAGCTGGTCCCGTTCAACCAGCTATTTCAGACGCTCGAAGTCCGCCTTGCATCTTCCCGCCCGCCAGATGTGTTCATCGTCGACGGACCAATGACCGCATCTTACGCAGAGCGAGGCTACCTAATGCCGCTCGACAGCCATTTGAGCTCCAAGGAGCTATCGGCATGGTTTCCCGCATCTGTCGAGGCATGCCGATACAGGGGAAAGCTCTACACTCTTCCCTACGCCACCTCTTCAGTGGGGCTATACTTCAACAAAGACATCTTCCGCGAGCATAATGTGAAGCTCCCCCCTGAAGATCCAGGCCACAGGCTTACCTGGGAGCAAGTAGTTGATATCGCCCGAAGGCTGACCATAGACACCGATGGCGACGGGCAGCCTGATATCTGGGGACTTATTATCGAACAATGCGACAGGCCATACCAGATCGTTCCACTCGCAGAATCGAAGGGGGGCCGCCCGCTCTCGCCAGATGGGACCATATCTACTGGCTACGTCAACTCTGCGGCCTTCGTGGAGGCTGCGTCCTTCTACTGGAGGCTCTTTAATGACTGGAAAGTGAGCCCTAAAGGAATCCTTCAGGCCCCCATCGCCCGGGAGTATTTCGGCAATGGCAAAGCAGCTATGATGCTCGGGGCAGAGTGGAATATAGCTCAACTGCGCAACTTCCCGAACTACGAATTTGGGCTCTCCCCCCACCCTTATTTTGCAGCAGGACGTGAAGTAACTCCAACAGGCGGGTGGCATGTGGGCATCAGCTCCAAAACATCGAAGAAAGACGCAGCCCTCAGATTTGCAAAATACATAACCGGTCACGATGCAGTCGCTACATGGGCGAAACTCTTCGGCAACGCGCCAGCCCGACGCGACGTATACCACAGCTTGAACGAGATGTTCTCTGATCTTATGTGGCAGGTGTTCATCTATGAGATGGAAAACACCGCGTCTCCCAGACCTGTAACCGCGGGTTATCTCGAGTACGAATCCGCTTTGAAAGAGGCTTTCAGCGCAATCCAGTACGGGGCAGACCCCGCGGCCACGATGAACAATGTCGCCAAGCAGATAGACAGAGAGCTGAGAAAATATCGTTGATCGGACGGACCTGGACTCATGACATATCGTGATTCTAAAGCCGCATTTGGTTTTCTTGCCCCTGCCCTGGTCTTCCTCTGTTTTTTCAGACTATGGCCGGCCGCAAAATCGGTGGCTGAGAGCCTCCGAGGCTGGAGCAGCGCAGGGGCAAAAACCTTTGTGGGCCTCGCCAACTACAGATATCTGTTTCGAGAAGATCCTGCATTCTGGGCTTCAGTGCGAGTTACACTCAAGTATGCTGCAATCGCAAGCCCCATTACCATCGCAGCATCGCTGGGACTAGCTTTCCTTCTACGTGGAGGCGGGAAACGTTCATCATTTCTCCGGACACTCTGCTTTCTTCCCTCAGCAATATCCCTTTCCGTGGTAGCAATTGTCTGGGGCCTCATACTCGACCCCTACTACGGACTGGCAAACAGCATCCTGGGTAAACTTGGCATAGCACCGCAGCCATTTTTGTCCTCTCCCGACCAAGCGCTGGCATGCTTGATATTTATCACTGTATGGAGGAACGCAGGCTACTGGATGATGTTCTTCCTAGCCGGCATGGAGGCCGTTCCGGCAGAAGTATATGAGGCATCTGCTTTAGACGGCGCTTCATGCATGCAACAAGCATGGAGGATCACCCTCCCGCTCCTGGCGCGAACCATGTCATTCGTGCTCGTGGCAAATACCACGTCTAATTTCGTCACATTTGCTCCCGTTTTCATCCTAACCCAAGGCGGACCAATTGGATCCACCAATGTGCTGATGTACGAATCTTATAAGAGCGCTTTCGTCTATCTCGATACAGGGCGGGCAATGGCAATCTCGTCACTGACCCTTCTGGGGGTTCTTGCCCTTTCCGCCATGCAGTTAAAGTTGACACGGGCCCAATTTGAACACTGAGCGACTCGCAAGAAGCATCTTGGCCCATTGAGCCACAATGCCCGAACTACCGGCAACGCAAACTTGACAATTGCACAGAGGCTTGTCAAGAATTACTCAGCGGCAGCAAAGGGTTTATGCCATAATCGGAGTTGATTTGAATGCGTAGCAGAAAAAGCGATAAGCTTGCTGGACCACGTGCCGGAAGGACCATTTCTTTTAGGCGCAACAGAGATGGCGTGGACTTTGTGCCCCAACTGAGCACAGGAAAGGCATTGGCGTCAATCTCCAAAGAAATCCTGATGCTGGCTGTAGCCATCATCTATCTTGTGCCTCTGTGGTGGGTTGTCGCATCATCATTGAGGCCGGCAGGTTCTCTTTATCAGTACGCCACGCCGATCTCATGGCGAACCTTCTTCCCTGATGAGCTCGGCATTGCGAACTTCGTCAATATCTTTGCCGAACTCGACTTCGGACAAGCCATGTCAAACACACTACTTGTATCCACCATAACCGTTGCGCTCGGCCTCCTCGTCAACTCAATGGCCGGATTCGCCCTTGCCAAGTTTGACTTCCCATGCAAACGGTTGGTGTTCATTGTCGTTCTGATCACGTTCATGGCACCGTTCGACACGATCGTAATACCGCTCCATCAGGTAATCAGCGATCTGGGAATGATAAACACCCGCGCAGCTCTGATACTCCCAGCCGTAGGCAATGGACTTGTCATATTCATGTTCAAGCAATTCTATCAAGAGATACCTTCCGAATTGCTAGATGCCGCACGCGCTGACGGAGCATCATGGCCGCGAATCTTCTGGCAGGTCGTAATGCCAATCTCGATGCCTGCTGTCGCCACTGCCGCAGTGATGATGTTCTTGTTTCAATGGAATTCACTCTTTTGGCCGTTGATCGCGGCATTCTCCCCTAAGTATCGAACAGTTCAGGTTGGAGTAGCCACGCAAATCTCTGTCGATCAGACCCATTGGGCAAATCTCTTTGCGTCAGCTGTGATGGGAAGTCTTCCGCCAATAATCCTGTTCCTATCGCTCCAAAAACGCTACCTGAAGGGCATCTCCAGTTTGGGCAACGACTGAGCAGCCCCCAAACTCGCATTTCGCGTCCACATGGCATGGCCTGGTCAACGGCTTTCTGAATACAGTGAGGAATAAGGAGTCGGGGAGCATCATAAAAGGAAAGACGCGGCCCCAATCGCAGACCGCGCCTTCCCCGCTCAGATGGTTATTCTGTTTTGTTCGAACATCGCTGCCCACGTATATTATTGACATGGGCATCAGAATCTATTCACAGCTTTGACTGCCGGACTATAGACTTTTAGATTGCCAAACAGATCCCCCCATACCGCAAGCCCTTTCTAGATTGGCATGGGTGCAGCCGGTCGATTGTTGTTGTTGCCGGCTCCGCAGGCGCCGGCCTCCTTCTCGCCCTTCCCGGCATTATCTGGGCTGACATTGGCAACCCCGGCTCTCCATTATTTCAACTCTAATCCTCATCATGGCCTTTGTATGAAGCTGGGATACTCGCGATTCTGACACGCCAAGAACCCTGGCTATCTCCTTTATCGTCATCTCCTCAAAGTAGTACAGCTTGATCACAAGACCCTCTCGCTCAGGCAGGTGGTCGATGGCATCAGCAAGGGCGTCATAGAGCTCATCCTTTTCCAGGATCATCTCAGGATCCGGGCTGCCATCGTCAGACACGAAGTCAAGGAGCGTAGCCACGTTGTGTTCATCATCAACGGCGATAAGCTCGTCGAGGGATGAATATGACGCCATGCTGATCTCCCACGTCCACCTATGGAGGGTATCAATATCTACCTTCAGCCTGTCCGCAATCTCCTCATCAGTCGCAGGCCGTCCCGTAACGCTTTCGGCATCGGCCATGGCGCACTCTATCTGCCTGGCTTTGTGACGAACAGATCGTGGCGCCCAATCCATCCTTCTCAGGTTGTCAATGATGCTCCCCCGTATCCTGGTCATGGCATAGGTCTCGAACTTGACTCCTCGGGACATGTCGAATCTCTCTATCGCATCTATGAGACCGAGCACTCCATATCCTATGAGATCATCGTAGTCTACGCCTGGTATGGCGGCCTGAGGCATGCGTGAAACAATGTGCTTCACCAGATGGACGTACTTCACGATAAGCTGCTCCCGCACTGCGCTACTATTCGTCTTACCGTATTCCTGCCACAGCGCGAAGTCATCTTTCATGCTGTATCACTCCGGGTCAATGGCTTTTCTGATAAGCTCTCTTTGCCTATCAAAAACAAACCTTACTATCGCTGTCTCTTCTCTATCCGTAATCCCGATGAAGCTCAAACCAACGCTGACCCCGGGCTGTTCAGGCCTGTCTGATTCCTCAATTCTTACAATCTCAGCAGGCACTTTGAAAGGGCCGCCGTCTGGTCCAATCGGCAAGATGAGGTTGAGTGTCTCACCACATTTCAACCATGACGGAGGATCTGCAAGGAAAATGCATGTCCCACCACCACTTAGGTCTACAGCTACACCGCTCTCCCATTGAACCTCACCATTGTCGTCGCAGTCCGGCGCGTACTGGACATCGAGCAATATTGGGACCCTCACGAACTCCCGTCGCTGCTCGCGCCTGACAAACAACGGCTCCGATATCTCCAGCAGCTTTACTCTGCGTCCCGATTCGCCTATTACTTCTGAGTGGTAATGATAGATCGCGCCTCTATAAGGATATGCAACTTCAATCTCGTCGCCTTTGCGGATCATAGATCGCCAATCATCCGTATACGGAGCATATATCCAATATCCTGACTTCGAGACCCCTTCTACCTTGGTGGCAAATTTGGGCGACTCATCATAGCCCTTGATCCTTACTTCTATTCTCGCATTTGGTTTGAGAGGAGGAAAATCCATGGCAACCCCCTCACAATAGATAGTCCGGAGCTGTAACGCCTAACAATCTCTTGATGAACTGCCCCACTCCGGCCTGGCCTTCGTTCACTTGGGGCATGCCCCGCAGCCGTCGCGCGATTGATTCCATCGCTGCCGAAGCAGGGCTGTACGGGTAAGCCAACACAAACGGTTGACGCTGTCTTATGGCCTGACTGACCGAAGGGTCAACCGGAATGTACCCTAGCGCATCAAATGTGAAATCGAGAAATCTGTCTGATAAGAGACTGAGCTGTTCGACAACATTTTCAGCCTCTTTTCGACTGTGGCACATGTTGACCACAATACGGACAATGGCATTGGGATTCTCTCGGGATATCACCTTGATCATCGCATAAGCGTCTGTCATGGCCGTTGGCTCAGGAGCTGTAATGACGATCGCCTCTTGGGCTGACAGAACAAAGTCGAGCACAGTCCTGGACATGCCGGCCGCGGTATCGATGATGAGCAGGTCGCGTCCGCGCACTGCTCTGGAAAGCGACTCTATGAGGCGCTTGCGATCTTCCGGCGCCATGTCCGCGATGTCACGCAGTCCTGATGCGCCAGGTATTATCTGCACATCCCTCGGGCCCGTTACAATGATGTCTTCCAATGACAATGTTCCCTTGATCACGTGGTGCAGATTGTGGCGTGCAGCCAGCCCCAGCAGAACATCGACATTGGCGAGCCCAAGATCAGCATCGAGTATTGTCACGCGCATGCCGAAGTCGGCGAGGAGCATGGCAAGGTTCACAACGAAGCTGGTTTTTCCGACGCCGCCTTTTCCTGATGTAACCGCCACAACTCTCGTTGTATCATCTGATTCCCCGCGCGCGACTTTTCGCCTGCTTTCCTTTCCCTGCACTCGGCTGGCTGCCTCTCTCAGTTCTTCGGCCTGATCCGACATCTTGTCAACTCCTCCGTGTACCTCTCACCTGAGCTCACACCCCATGCTCATACGGTTTTCCGCCAATGGGAAGAGATCATCTCTGCAATCTCTGAGCAGGTGGCAGGGTGGATATCTTCTGGCACGCTTTGCCCATCGGCAAAGTATGAAAAGGGCCTGCCCGACCTGGCATAGACATTGAAAATCGCCCCCAGTGTCGAACTCTCATCCAATTTCGTAAGGATCACCTTGTCGAACCCCACCTGGGCGAACCGGTCCACGAGATTGTCCAGATCTTGCCTTCTTGTCGTCGCCGACAAGACCAGATGAATCTCTTCAGGCAAAGCGGCATCCATCATGCTCTTGAGCTCGTACATCCGTGTAGGACTATTTGGGCTCCTGCCTGCAGTGTCTATCAGCACTAGCTCCGCATCGGAGCGCTTCACCAAAGCCATCTCCATGTCTCTGGGACTGTAGACGACTTCCCACGGAACCCCGATGATCTCCGCATATGTCTTTATCTGTTCTATTGCAGCTATCCTGTATGTATCCGCAGTTATCAGAGCCACCTTCGCCTTCTCAACCAACGCAGCGCCCGCGGCTATCTTCGCTATGGTCGTGGTCTTTCCGACCCCCGTAGGCCCTACAAATGCCACCACCTTCCGGCGGCCTCTCACTATCTCTATAGGGCCCGATACATCAACCATCTTGGCGACTTCGTCAAAAGCCCATCTCAGAATCTCGTCGCTTTCAGCGGGGATATTGCCGCACTCCGACGCAACTGCATTGGCAAGCCTGAACGCGGTTTTCTCGGAAACATCCTCCTCGACAAGAAACTGATAAACCGCGGCCATCTCCGGGGGCAGGCTTGACACTCTGGCCCTCACCGCTGACTCCCGTGCGATCACGTTGAGTGTTGCATCCACTCCTTGAGATTCAGTAACAAAGCCGATTCCCTGCCGATCCGGCGTAAAATCTCCTCGCCCCGGCTGCCCCGATTCTTCAGATACGCCTTTGTCCGGCTCGCGCCGCCTGGCGTCTCCCTCAGGCAAAGGCTCGCCATCCGACTGAGATAAAGCGCTCACTGACCGGATCTCCGCTTCATTCTGCTCAGCTCTCTCCAGCGCAACCGAAAACTTAGGCGCCCAGACAGCCTCATCACCATCTATAGCAGCCAGCACTTCGAATGCCGGCTTCCGGTTCATGCCGAAAAAACTGAGCACCTTGGCAAATCCTCGAGCCCTACACTGCCTAGCATCGAGTATCACCGCCTCCGGCCCAAGGTCAGCTCTTACCTTGTCCAGGGCCTCTTTCATCGTTGAACCCTCATACCTCTTCACCCGCATTGCCTAGGCTCACCATCCCAACTGCATTTACCTTCACTTCCGGCGCAATCTCGTCATACGAAAGGACCACCGTCTGCGGCACAGCTCTCTCTATTAGTCGCCTGAAATGGGGACGCAGGCCGCTCGACGTGAGGACGATCGGCTGAAGTCCGCCTGATGCCATCCTCTCGCTTTCGGCAACAAGGCTCGAGATAAGCGCCCGGTATACCTTCGGATCCGGAGCTAGGTAAGTGCCGTGCTCAGTAACGTCCAGCGAATCGAAGAGCAGCTGCTCTAATGACGGGTCCAATGTAACAACGTACAATCCCTCAGGCTGTGCATACTGGCTACATATGGACCTTGCCATTCTCGATCTGACATACTCCGTTAGGGTATCGATGTCTCTATATGTCCCTGCGGCATCGCCGAGGGCCTCCAAGATCGTCACAAGGTCGCGAATGGAGATCCTTTCTCTCACCAAGTTCTGAAGTACTCGCTGCACCTCTCCCACGGTCATCTGTGCCGGTATCAGCTCATCTACCACCGCGGGAGCCGTCTTCTTCACATTGTCAATGAGGTTCTGCACATCCTGTCTCGACAGCAGCTCAGGCGCATTGGCCTTGATGATCTCAGAAAGGTGCGTCGCTATTACCGAGGCAGGGTCAACAACGGTATAGCCCAGCATCTCCGCCTCGGCCTTTCTGGCAGCCGGTATCCATATCGCCGGAAGCCCGAAAGCGGGTTCCCGTGTGTGTGTGCCCTCTATCTCCTCTGTTGCAGTCCCCGGGTTCATCGCCATGTAGCAATCAGAGAGCACCTCACCTCTGGCAACCTCTACGCCTTTAATCTTGACCACATATTCATTTGGCCTAGCTTGTATGCTGTCACGTATTCTCACAGACGGAACCACGATTCCAAGCTCCAGCGCAATCTGGCGGCGCACCGCTGCCACCCGGTCTTTGAGATCGCCTCCCTGGTCCACATCTACCAGGGGTATAAGAGCATAGCCGAAGTTGAGCTCCATGGGCTCAACTCGCAGCAACGCCATAACATCCTCCGCATCAGTCTTGGGCTTCGGCGGCACAACATCCCTCATTCGCGCAGCCGCCTCTTCCTCATGGATCTCCTTTGTCACCCTATAGGCAAGAAAGCCTGTTCCAAAAGCCAAAAGAAGAAACGGAATTTTCGGCAACCCGGGCATTAGCGCGAGAATCAACAACAATATCGATGTGATGGCCAACGCCCTTGGTTGCCTAAACATCTGAGAAGTAAACTCCTGCCCGAGATCTGACTCAGACGCAGTCCTAGTAACGACGATCCCCATGGCCGTGGAGATGAGAAGCGACGGTATCTGGCTCGCCAGTCCGCCTCCTACTGTAAGCAGAGCGTAACGCTGAAATGCTTCACCTCCAGAGAGCCCAAACCGAACCATTCCTACGATTATCCCCCCGGCAATGTTGACCAGGATGATGATGATCCCGGCTATGGCATCGCCCCTAACGAACTTGCTCGCACCATCCATGGCGCCATAGAAATCAGCCTCCTGCTGAATCTTTCTCCTCCGCATCCTGGCCTCTTCCTCG
>ERZ795047.1986-NODE-1986-length-20286-cov-4.881074_pt1 | contig 20286 bp, 17 predicted proteins | sample MGYA00375131_ERZ795047 | MGnify/ENA primary metagenome ERZ795047 (study PRJEB30176, sample SAMN05720228) | activated sludge metagenome | isolation source: Anaerobic digester | place: Japan | collected 2015-05-20 ...
TATTGAGGAAATCAACAACTCCCCGCACTGCAGCCCTCTTGCCATAATTCCACCTGAGTGTGAATCTGCCATAGATGCTGTCAATTCCATTTTGACCCGGAAAGATTTCAGAGAGAAACTGCTGCGAGACGTTAGGGAATATGCAGAAATCCACAGCTACAGTGCCATGTCTTTAAAACTGGTGGAAATTTACAGGAGATTATCAGCAAAATGAATATACTCTGGGATTTGCGTTTATTTTCATTCGGGTATGGCAGCCGCGGTGCAGGCAGATTTACGGAGGCACTGACAGAAGCAATTATTGACTGTAATGATGATTTCAGAATCATCGCCTGGGGTGATAAAACGAAGGTCCACAATTCAATACTGGATAATAAACTGGAATGGGTCCCTTACCGGATCAGTGACTGGAAAAGTGACCTTTTCACCATCCCGGCTCTGATTTTAAGGTATAAAATCGATCTTTTTCATTACTGGATCGCCCTTGGACCCAAATGGCAGATTGGCCTTGGTCTGTTTCATCCCTGTGCTACTGTTGCTACACTTTACGATCCGGGAGTTGAACAATGGGATATTCCTTTTCTTAAAGCAGTGAAAAAAAGCCGGTACTGGAAAATGCAGAAAATATTGATAAAATCAACAGACCGCTTTATCTGCATATCCAATGCGACATTATCAGGTTTCACCGGAATTTTCCCGTCATTAAAGGACAGAATGCAAACCATATACATGCCTCTTACGGGTAGCTTTTGTACCAGGGAAAATCGCGAACCCTATCTTATAACTCTGGGTGGCAGCATTCATAAAAACTGTGCTCGTGTTGTAAAGGCTTTCTCCATGATCAAGAATTCATTTCCCAATTACAAGCTGCTGATACTCGGTGAAATAGACAGAAAAGAAGAGAATCTGGAAAATGTTCCGGAAAATGTTCTATTTGAAGAAAATATGGATTCTTATCATCATCATCTCACCCACGCGAGTGGCCTTCTTTTCTTTTCTCTTTACGAAGGGCTTGGAATTCCACCGCTGGAGGCGATGAGTTACGGGTGTCCGGTTGCAGCATCCAGGATACCATCAATTGAGGAAACCTGCGGTGAAGCAGCCCGGCTCGCAGATCCACTGCAAACAGAGGCTATTGCGGATGCGATAAGTGATCTGATCATTAATAATGACTTATGGGCTGCCCGTTCGATGGAAGGTGCATCGAAATACAGGGAACTCAGTAAAAACTCCGGTACAAACTGTATTGAGATGTATCGTGAGTTGCTTTGCAATCGCAAGCATGCTGTTCTGTGACTACTGCTTTAATCAGTATTATAGTATACTTTGGATATGTTAGTTTCAATTGTAATACCAACCTTTGACAGACCGGGATATCTCCGTACGTGCCTGCAGTCACTCAGAGAACAGGTAAAAGATGATTCTGATACCGAGATAATCGCAGTTGATGATGGATCAGATGAAAAAAATGCATGTGAAAACCAGCGGATCTGCGCTGAATTCAATTGCCAATATCTGCATCAGGGTAGAAACAGGGGTATGGCTGTTGCCAGAAATGCCGGGATAGCCAAAAGCAGCGGCGAATGGGTAGTTTTTCTCGATGATGATGTTCAGGTGAATGAAAACTGGTTTGACAATTTGATTACTCTGCTGAAAGAGGTTCCCTGCTCAGTTCCTGGCATAGAGGGAAAAGTTACAGGATCAGGAGGAGGAGTCTGGGACAGAGAGGTACAGAATCTCAGTGGTGGAGCGTTTTTAACTTGTCATTTAATAGTCCGCAGATCTGTTCTTGACCGCTTATCGGGATTCGATCCTGAATTTGAATTTCTTGGACCTTTCTGTGAGGATCACGAACTTGCCGCGAGAGTTCTGATGTGGGGTGAAATTGTATTCAGTGATAAGATCAGTGTAACCCACCTTCCGCGTAAAGTCAACCTGTTCAGACATATTAAGCTGGCTCCCCAAAGGATATCCGGACTGCTAAAAGCAGAGTTCTATTTTTACCGTAAACATCCTGACAGGTACCATCTTTTCCGCAGAGCACCTTCTTTTTGGGGCACTTATCTTTCGATACTGTGCAGAAATATCATCAATGACCTTCGCCGGCGACAGTTAAATGTCCTTCTTAGACATCCGATAGAGACCACCTGCCTGATAAAAAGCAGTTTATTTGAACAGTTCACCGCATTGCTTCTTGCCCCCCGGTTTTTATCAGAATGGATTTCCAGGGGGACAGGAATTGTCAATAATCGTATTGACATAAAGAGAACTGCCTGTTTTTGGGGAATAAATAGCCTGAACATCGAAGACATGAGACTGCCATCTTCACCTGTAAGGTCTTTATTTTTCAAACTCAGACGGAAACCAGTTTACGATTCAAGAATTGTTCTTTCACGGATTTCCCGGAAATCACCATCTGTTAAAACCGGAATATTTCTCAGGATAGATGACATTTTCCTGGATAACAAAGATCCTGTATACAGACTCTGTGATCTGATGTCAAATACCAATACGCCTTTTCTGGCTGCTGTAACCGGCAGCGATCTCTCAGATCGTAAAAATGCCTCACTTCTGCAATTGCTCAGGAAAAGCGGAGCTGCAATTGGTCTCCATGGTTTTTCCCATCAGGGCAGATTCGGCCCCTTTAAAAGTGAACTTCTTCAAATCAATTTCCCTGAATTCACATCCCGTCTCATGAAAATCAATGAATCTGGTGTTGAAACACCATGGATTCTTGTTCCACCATATAACGCTATCGGTCCTGAACAGATAGTACAATTATCAAAGCATTTCAAAGTAATCTGCGGTGGGCCTGAAACCGCGCGCTTTACGGAAAGAATTATCGGCCCGATCGCTATTTCCGGAACCTGGTATTTCCCCTCATTTCACCCTTTTTGTGGCAGCGCACGATCCATCCTGAAATCCGGAGTACTGACTAACCAATTACGGGGATTAGTATGCCTTACACTGCACATTCAGGAGGAGGCTAAAGATGATTTCAGGAACCTGGAAAAACTATTGAAACTGCTTCCTCACAAGCCAATTACATGGGAATTATTCAGAACCAGTCCGGAGGCTGAATTGTGAAAATCTGGTTTGTAACGTCAATAAAGAGATCCTCATCCGGGGGTGTCAACAGGTCGATAAATAGTCTGGCTGAGGGATTAAAGAAAGCTGGTCACAGTGTAAAGATGCTTTATGCTGAATCGGCCAGGGAGGAAAATTACCTTATATTTGCATTTAAAGCAGCAATCTCTCTTCTGCTCTCTTTCTTCAATCGTCCCGGCAGAATTATCGCAAGGTCAACAGATGGTGTCTTTTGCGCAATTGTTTCCAGAATATTCAACTTAAAAACAAAGGTAATTCTGTTTAATCATGGCTGGGAAGAGAAAGTATATGAACTCGAGCGCAGACTTCCATTGTCAATAATAACCAGCAGAACAAGCTGGAAAGCACGTCTTGTTCGATTCCCTCTTCTTCGTCTCTCTCTGAGACTTTCATCTGTATGTGTCTGCGGAACTCTTGAGGAGGCACAATGGATTGCGCGTAAGTATCCTTCATCTTCCAGCAAGCTCAGAGTAGTTCCCAATGGTATTCTACTGCCGCCATCTCCTTTCTGGCAGTCACAGGATTACCTCCCTCCCAGCTTTCTAATGGTCGGAGGATTTACCTGGAAGAAAAATCTCGAGTACGGAGTTCAGCTATTCGAAATAATTCTCCGCGACAATCCTGAGGCAAGGCTTTTTCTGGTCGGAACGGGTCCGGTTCCTGAATCGAAGCAGAATCTGCTTTTACCCCTGGGAGACTCCATTTACATCGTTGAAAGAGAATCACCGGATAAAATGACCAGGTGGTATCAAACCTGTCCTTTTCTTTTGTCTACCTCACGCTATGAAGGGGGGCGATCTTTTGCCATTCTGGAGGCACAGAGTGAAGGAATGGCTGTATTTACGACAGATATACCTTCCAGCCGGGAAACTCTTTCCGGCTCCAGGAGTGGCATCCTGTTAAGTGGTGTTGATATTGAAGAAGACGCACGGAGAATTATATCAGTGTATAAAAATCCTGAGATTTTCAGGGAAATAAGTCTCAGGGCATTCAGAAACGCTTCCCGCCATCGGATCGAGCGTCAGACCGAAAGACTGATTAATATCCTGAACTCCTGATTATTATCTTTTGTTCAGGTTTTCAAGATACGCTTTTGTAAAAACAGAATCATCCAGTTTCTCAGTCGATATATCCGAAATTTCCAATACGGTTTTATTTCCTTTTTCAAACTCATCGACAAAAAGCTGTTTTACAGGAACCATAGCTTTTCTCATTTTCCTGTATTTCAGGAAATAGGTTGTCTGCATAAGAGTTCCTGAAAGAGAATATGATTCCTCTTTAAGAATCAGTCCGTTATCTCTTCTGATCCAATAGACTTTTCTGGGATAATCGACATCGTTTACCTTTGCTTTAATCTCGAACCTGTAAACTTTTACCTCCCCCAGAGTATCCTCTGAAATCAATTCTTTTCCTGCAGAATCTTTTGCAGGCACATACATTTCCATCAGTTTCCTTTCCTCCAGATCATCCCCCTTTAGATCGGTTCCTCCGATACTCTCATCGCGGTTAATCTTTTGAAAAGTGCCTGTATTTTTTCTGTACATCCAGAAATTATCTCCAACACGGAGATACCCATTTCCTTTTTCAGCAGGAGGATCAGTCATGACTATAAGAAAAGAATTGGATGCATCCCTGCGATAATAAAGCATCTCCATTTTTTTTGTTCCCTGACCGCTTTTCTGCTGGGTAATCCTCACTCTCGCTTTTACATCGATATCCATACTGTAGCTGTAATCCATAGCTTGTAAAAGGCTGTCTATCTTCGGCAGAGCATTAACAGTACAGAAAGCAGAAAGAATGATTAATAACCAACAGTTCATATTTTTCCTCAATCGAAGTGCCTCAATGCCTCGGCTGCAGAAAGGTTCGCTGCTCTCCTTGCAGGGAAAAAAGCAGTTACAACGGCTATGGCTATTATGAGACAGATAAAAAGGATAACACTGGACAGAACCGGTACGAAGTAAAGCCGCTCATTGACAAGCATCATACCGACCGGATTTCCCGCAGCATCAATTCTGAACATGGAAAGAACTTTCATGGCAACAAATGCCAGTACTGTACCTGCAAGTGACGAAAAGAGAGTGAGGAAAAAAGTCTCCAGGATAAAAGAGATCATAACATCACTTTTCTGCATTCCAATGGCCCTTATTGTACCAATCTCTCTTGTGCGTTCCCTTACAGTCATACGAAGGGTATTAATCACACCAATTAATATAATGAAAAAAAGTACCATGACAGCCACTATGGTAATCGAGTGCAGAGCATATTCAAGGCTAAGAACCGCGCTTGCGCTCTCATACATTGTGCGCACATCAACTGATGTGCCTCTGACCTTTTTGCTGCTGATTTCCTTTTGCAGTCTGGTCAGTTCATCTGTAGTTTTAGCCCTTGGAAAAAGTGTCCACTCTTCTGACAGTGCAGGGATTAAAGGATTTGAGGGCGATATGATGTGCCACCTGGAATCTTTTTCCTTTAGAGGCCATCCTGAATAATACACCTTGTAAAACTCATCATCATTAAGCAGAATAACATTGCCGGGAAGAACTCCTCCCGGGAATACAGCAGTAGTTTTGATCGAAGCAGAGACAGAAGATTCCTGATGTTTTGATTTATAAGAAATTTGACAGACAGTGCCCGGCACAATTCCCAGAGCAGAGGCAAGAGAGTCACCAATAAAACACCCGTTTCTATCTACTTTGCTGTCTGCAGTAAGATTCTTTCGTATCAGCGCAAGAGATACAGAATCGGTTTTAAAACCCAGCACAGTGACAGGTACAGAATCATTTCTGTTTAATAGATATCCATCTATCCTTGCTATGTCCGGTTTTAAAGCTGCATGCAGTTTCTCAGCAAACTTTATCGCGTTTTTCTTAGGATTTTTAATGGTTATGAAAAGCTGACCAACATCGTTCGGCGCGTACCCCATCAGTTTTTTCAGGTTATTCAATTCCAGAAAAACAGGTGCTGTCATAAACATGTTGGCAGGCAGGAATATACCAGCCACTGTCAATCTTGCAGACTGATCCTGACCATTAATATTGCGGTATCTTACCCTCAGCACATCCCCTTTTTCCACATTCAGGAATGCTGCTTTCTCCTTTGCAAGAAAGACCGGATTCTCCATTGTCTTATTTCCAAGATCCTCAAATCGCCCATCTATTATCTTGAAATTATCGGCATCCTGCTGCTGAATTTTTTCATCACCGGTCTCACCAAGATCCAGTCCAATCATCACTACATTATCAGATTTTCCATTGCCAACCGCTCTGCAGAATACCCAGGTTCCCTCTTCAACTTTTATGACATCTGGAATTTCTTTTTTTATGATTTCCTTAATTCCAGGACCATCGTGAAATACCTGCTTATATAGATTGCCGTTCTCAGAAAACGCGACTCCTATATGCCCGGAAACATAGACAACAATTCTGTTAAACAGGTTATCGGAAATTCCATGGGAAAATCCATGAGCAATTATAAGAATTGCTGTCCCGAGTGCAATTGCTGTACCAAGAAGAATATTTCTTCTTTTTTGACGCAGAAGATTTCTCAGGCTGATTTTAACAATAAAATTCATGCCTCTACCTATTCTCTCGATATGGCATCAAGAGGTGTAATACTGCCGGCGACTTTCAAGGGATAAAGTACCGCTATAAATGTGACAAACACAAGCTGAAGAACGGCCAGTCCGATATCAGGCATACTTAATAGAGGTCTGAATGTGTCTCCTCCAAACAGCAACTGGAGTACATCATTACCGGATTTGATTTTAAGAGCAGATATGATGTTTACAACCAATATTCCGGCAAGTATCCCGCCTCCTCCGAAGACAAATGAGAGGATTCCGGTTTCCCCCAGGAACATCATCCTGATAAAGCTTTTTCTCGCTCCCACTGCCCTCATCATTCCAATCTCGGAGGTTCTCTCCAGAGCGGCCATACTGAGTGTGTTTACAATTATTATTATTGCCACAAAAAAGAGAAGCATCACGAAAACAAACAGTGCGCTTTTCACAATCACTGCCGTACTTCCTATTGTACCTACAGCTTTTTTCCAGGGAACAGCCCTGACACCAAGATTTTCTTTTCCCAATGCAGCATCAATACTCTTCAGTGATTTTTCCTTATTCACACCATCTTTCAGGCGGACCAGAACTAAATTGTAAACACCTTCATCAATGTCAGTTGTCTTTGATTTTTCCTGTGTATGAACAAAACTGTCTTCTGCATTATTCTGAATAACATCAGGTTCACTCTGATTCTCAATCAGCGCATCATCAGAAAACAGCGCTTCCAGTTCGTTACTTCCAAGCTCCAGAAGCTGCCTTTCCTCATCAGAAAGCTCTACCGAATTGTCAAGAGAGGTAAAATAACCCTGACACTGACGAAAAGATTCAATATCCATCAGGACAAAATCACCCCAAATTTTATTGAGAGCACGATATTTTATAATCCCTTTTATACTGAGGCGAATATCTGAAGTGGAATTATCTGTACTGAAACCCATAAATGCTATATTGTCACTGCATTTTAATTCAGCAATATTCTCTTTTGCCTCTTCAATCAGGTTTTCATCTCTGAGTACCTCACCCTGAGGTATATACCAGATTCCCATCTGGTCAAAAAACTCCTTCCGGGAACCTGTTGGAATGACAGCTCCCTGTTCATCTGACTCAGGAAGACGTCCCTCAATCGGCATTATATTGTCAGGGAAGACCTCCAGATATCGCCCGAAATCAACACCTAACACAGAACAGTACCCGGGAGCCCCATCTTCCACATCGTTAAGGACCATCACCATGTTTTTACCGACAGGGACAAAAGAATGGATACAGTCCTGCTCATTGAGCACCCTTTTAATCTTTACAAAGTCATAAACCGGTTCGACAGCCTTGCCCATAAATTCGAAAAAAACATTGTCTGACTCCTGTTTATCAGAAATCAGAACAATATCTCCGGTAAAGCCCTCCACAATGTTTTTCTGCAGGCCTCTGTCCATACCGGAGATCACTCCGTTTCCAATGGTCATCAGAAATGCCCCCAGAAAAAGTATCGCTCCTATCACCAGGCTTTTTCCGCGATGACGAATGATATTGCGCCATGCAATCTTGAAAATAAGCTTCATGAAGCTGCCTCTTCAGCGATCAGACCATCCTTGATCTTTACCACTTTCCTGGCATACTTCATCACATTGGGGTCATGCGTAGAAAAGATGAATGTAGTTTTTTCTATTTCATTCATCTTCTTCATCAACTCAAGGATAGATTCACCTGTAACTGAGTCAAGGTTGGCAGTAGGCTCATCAGCCAAAACAATATCAGGACTGGTAACAAGAGCTCTGGCGATGGCAACCCTCTGCCGCTGGCCGCCGGAGAGCTCTGCAGGTCTGTGCTTTCTATACTCCTTCAGACCCACCTCTTCGATAAGTTTCTCAACTCTCCTCTGAACCTCACCTGATGTATGTTTCTTCATGAGAAGAAGTGGGAATTCGACATTCTCCTGAGCATTGAGTACAGGGATAAGATTAAATGTCTGGAAAATAAACCCGATCTTGTGGAGCCTTAGGTCGGTAATCTCTCTGTCATTGAGGGTACTAATCTCTTTCTGTCCAATAATTACACTTCCCTCACTGGCCCGGTCTATACATCCGATAATGTTGAGCAGTGTTGTCTTTCCGCTTCCTGAGGGCCCGATTATACTCAGGAGATCCCCTTTTTCTATCTCCAGATCAATCTCTCTGAGAGCATGCACTGTCGTGTTTCCCAAAGGATAGTTCTTTTTAAGGCCCGATATCTTAATTATGGTCAATACAAACCTCCATTTTGCAATCGATTCCCTGCATCCTTACATCCCCGGGAACCGGCCAGCGATGTGCTTATTAAATATACACCGTCTAATTTATTCGGGCATAATTCCAAGCAATTCAATAAATTCCGCTTCATCGATTACTCTTACTCCCAGCTGCTTTGCTTTTTCAAGCTTGGATCCCGCTTCTGCTCCCGCAACTAAATAATCGGTATTTTTACTCACACTTTTTGTGACCTTTCCACCTCTGGCTTCGATCTCTTCCGTCGCTTTATCTCTTGTATAGTGCTCAAGCGTTCCTGTCAGTACAAAAATTTTCCCGCTAAGCTTTCCTTCTTCAGGTGCACTGGTACCTTTGACATTCACTCCCAGACTGCGCAATCTTTCGACAAGTGCCCTGTTTTCCTCCCTGTCAAAATACATTCTGATGCTCTGAGCCATTGCCGGGCCGATAGTCTCTATTTTTTCCAGATCCTCAACAGACATCTCATATAGATCTGAAATATCGGATATATTGTACGCCAGGACCTTTGCTGCCTGCGCACCAATCATCCTTATTCCCAGCCCGTGGAGCAGTTTATCCAGACTGTTGTGCTTTGATTTCTGAATCGATTCTATCACATTGGAAGCCGATTTCTGCCCCATTCTCTCGAGTCCGGTCAGTTTATCAACCGTTAACTCATACAGGTCAGCCACATTTTCCACAAGTCCCCAATTAAGCAGGTGCTCGACAAGTGATGGACCCACATGACGGATATCCATAGCGGAGCGGGAAACAAAATGCTCAAGAGACGCCCTTCTCTGTGCAGGACACGACCCGTTAAAACACCTAAGCGCCACTTCTCCTTCCAGTTTACCAAGAAGAGAACCGCAGGAGGGACATCGTGAGGGAGGCTGAAATGGGTGTGATTCAGGACTACGCTTATCAATAATCACCGAAACCACTTTCGGAATAATTTCTCCACCCTTCTCTATCTGTACATAATCGCCCTCTCTAACCCCCAGTCTCTCTATTTCATCGTAGTTGTGAAGGGTGGCGTTTTTGATGGTTGTTCCAGCCAGGAAAACCGGAGTAAGACGGGCAATCGGTGTAACCACCCCTGTTCTTCCCACATTCGCTTCAATTTTCTCCACCTGGGTTATAGCAGATTCAGGCTTATATTTATAGGCTATAACCCACCTTGGAGATTTTGCAGTGGTGCCAAGAGTTTCCCGATGAGAAAAACTGTTTACTTTGATCACAACACCGTCAACAGGAAAAGGCAACTGATGGCGATCATTTTCCCATTTTCTGCAAAACTCCAGAATCTCTTCTGTCGAGTTTAAAACCGGAGAGTGAATTACAGTGGGAAATCCCTGCTCTGAAAGAAATAGCAGACTTTCATGATGGCTTGAACTATGCTGTTGATCGATCAGAGAATAAGCGGTAAAACTAAGATTCCTGCGGGCAACCTCGCTTGAGTCCTGAAGTTTCAAAGTACCGGCAGTAGTGTTACGCGGATTCTGCATCGGTTTCAGGCCGTTTTCAATCATCGATTCATTAAGCTTCGAAAATGCCTGAAAAGTCATGTAAACTTCACCGCGTACCTCGAAACTCCCGCGGTAATTTACCTTCAACGGGATACTCTTTATGGTCCTTATATTGGCTGTGACCTCATCACCAATAGTCCCGTCCCCTCTGGTCACTGCCCTGACAAGACTGCCATCCTCATATATAAGAGATGATGCCACCCCGTCAACCTTCAATTCACCCACAAAGGAAAGGTGCTGGTCCGGAATCGTTTTATAAAGACGCTCGATCCATTCCCTGAGTTCATCTTCGGAGTATGTGTTATCGATACTCATCATGGGTATACTGTGACGCACTTTCGGAAATTCCTTTGTAAGATCACTTCCAACCCGCATCGTAGGAGAATCCGGAGAGAGAAATTCAGGATTTTCCTTCTCCAGTTTGACAAGCTCACTATAGAGAGCATCATACTCCTGATCTGAAACGAGTGATTCCCCGCGGCCATAATAAGCGGCATCGTATTTACGGATCAGATTCCGGAGTTCCTCGATTCTTTCCTTTATCGATCCCATAACGGTTCAGCACTTTCCTTCAAGTTCTTCAAACACCATCGCTCCCGCACCCAGCACCCCTGCATCTTCACTTAACTGCGCAGGTACTATCTCACACCTCTTCCATATATCCGGCCAGCAATTCCGGGGAACATATTTTGATACTGTGTCAATAATAACCTGCCCCGCCATCATTACCCCTCCACCAAGAATCACCCTGTCCGGAGAAAGCGTATTGATCATAATCCCAATCGCACGAGCCAGCATCTCACAGGCAATCTCGTTGACTGCAGAAGCGACAGGATCTTTCTGCTTGACATAATCGTAAACCATCTTGGAAGTCACAGCATCAGGATTTTTCTTTACCTCTGCAGAAAAAGGCGTATCCTCGCTGCTTTTTCTTTCTGAGGTAAGTTTTTTTGCGAGGTTTACTATTCCGGTTGCTGAAGCATAACGTTCAACACATCCTTTCTGTCCGCAGTTACAGGGGATACCGTTTGTCTCCACAACAATGTGTCCGATTTCCCCGGCCATACCATGTGTTCCTTTATAAAGATGATGATCTATGACAATACCACCACCGATACCAGTTCCAAGAGCAAAACAGACCGAATTCGGCACTCCTCTCCCAGCCCCGTATTTCGCCTCAGCCAGAGCAGCAACTGTAACATCATTGGCAGCTATCGACTTAAGGCTAAACCTCTGGAGGATAGGTTTATAGATCTGAGTACCCTTCCAGCCTGGAAGATTTTCAGCCCCGCCAAGAACAGTCCCATCTTCATCCACAAAACCCGGTGTTCCAATACCCACTCCGGAGATATGATCTTTTGATCCCTCCTGTTCAATCAACCTTTCTATAAGGGTGAGAATATTATTCAGCACATGCGCACCACCTTTATGTGCCTCGGTTGGGATACGGGTAACAAACCGACCCTCACCCTTTTCATTCATCAGGATTCCTTTTAAATTGGTACCACCCAGATCGATTCCAATAGCCGTTTTTTCCATATTTTTCCTTTTTTTTGTGGACATTTCACGTAACAGGAGGCGCCCTGGTAGAGGATAAGAAATTAGTTTTTGCGTCAGGATTGGGGCTATTTTCGTTTGGGGACTCACCCCTGAAATGATCCAGTGATTTAACGTTTTAAGTCACTGTTTCATCTCTGAGATAAATTGGAGAAGAAACCGGGTGAAATGCTTGTAATTGTGTGTAAGGATCCCCTTAGAAGGTATGATGATCCTTAAGGAAAGGGGAATTTCTGAAAAGTTGCGGCTATCCGGCTCAAATCTGGCCTGTAAAGATCAATTCCGGTCTGATCAGAGTTGATGAGCTTAAACCTGACAAGGACTTGGGAAAAAAAGTAGTAAAAAGCCTTATTCTGGGTGTGATCGAAAAAAACCTGTTTGGCTTCCAGCTGTATCTCAAGTCACCGAAAAGAAAATGAGAAGCAGAACTGTCGTCCTCAAGATTAATATCATTACTGTACCGCACCTCAAATATCAGAGTACCAGGCCCCAGAGGAACAGAGAGTCCTGTACCGGTAACAAACCCCCGCTGATCATAGAAATCAGCAACACCGGATGAGGTAACAAATGAGGAATCTACAGGGTTGAGACTGTTTGTATTTGAGAGGCAGGCATACGCACTCATCAGGAAGACATAGATTGAGTCCGGAAAAGTGTATGATACTGTAAATCCACCAGCGATTTCATGATCACTTTCATTTCTGATCGCATTGTAATTACGGTTAAAGACCATCACTAACTGCGGAGTCAAACTGAATTTACCCATGGAGAAAGGCAAATCAAGCACATTCATGATAGAACTGAAATTGCCTGAATTGTTGTCTGTGAGTTCGCTATCTTCTACTAATACCTGCCTTCGCGGCTCAAGGACAGTGGAAAAAAGGTTAATTTCCAGTGAAAAGGGACTTTCAAATAATGGCACTCCGGCTCTGATCCCCATAAGAGAATTATTTGAAGCAACTGCCCATGAAATAAGTGCTGCATCTGAGTAAGTACCAGTGGCTAAAGATTGCTCGATAAGATCCAGAGGCCCGTAACTCAACAGAGGAACTTTCCCTGCTGTAAGTGTAAAAAGCCCCGGGGTCCATTGTATAAAAGCAAGGTGAAAATAGGGAACAGAAAAAGGAGGATAGGATTTCTCCGTCACTGTCGCAGGATTATTACCGGGATAAGTAACCGTTTCTGTTGAAACCCAGTCATTACCCAGTTGAAACTGAAGCATAAAATCTGGTGATGGAGAGAATACAGTTCCCCAGTAAAAGCCGATTCTGTTAGAATAATCAATAGCAGAACGAAAGTTACGATCATTATCCGAGACTCTGGTATAATCTATCCTGAGCCTGTACTGGGCAAGACCATAGAAAGTAAACATAGAATCCCGCGACTGGGCAAGTATAGAAGAGAAAAGAGTTATGGCAATGAGAAAGATTTTTGGAAAGAATTTACAGCAGGAACACAGATTATATGAATTGGTAAACGCAGTTTTATTATCCATTTATGGATCTCTTTCCTTTAGTAAGTGCATTAATGCGCTCTTTCACTTTGCTAAAAGATCAGCCAGTCCCAAAAGGCTTGTGTCCAGTTCTTTTTTCCTTGAGGCAACCAGTTTCAAAGGGGTTGTTGTGATTTCACTTTTTTGGATTCCTGTGAGAACCCCGAAAGAATGTCTGCCTATGCAATCCACCGCTGCAGCGCCGAGCCTGGTAGCCAGAATTCTATCAAAAACACCCGGTACTGCACCCCGCTGAACATATCCCAGGACCGTGGTTCTAAGCTCATAACCTGAGAGGTTACTTGCACCTGAGAAATATCTGGAAAGCTCTTCCGCATTGTAAATCGCACCTTCAGATGTAACGATAATTGCGTGGTGCTTGCCTTTGAGATATGCTTCGTGGATTGTAGCTTCAAGCTTCTGGATATCGAAGTCTACCTCCGGAATTATAATCACCTCAGCACCTCCGGCAATTCCTGACATCAGCGCCAGGTATCCGCAATCCCTTCCCATCACCTCGATGGCAAATACTCTTTGATGAGATGAAGCTGTCACTTTAATCCTGTCAATTGCCTCCAGTGCGACATTGAGAGCAGTATCCACTCCGATAGTAATGTCAGAACCGAAAAGATCATTGTCGATTGTGGAAGCGACTCCAACCACAGGGAATCCCATTTGAGAAAGAGCATAAGCTCCCCTCTGAGTACCACTTCCGCCAATAATAATGATTGCATCGATTTCTTTTTCCCTGAGTCTTCTGATCGCAGTTCGTTGTCCCTCTTCAGTCTGGAAATCAGGACTTCTGGAGCTGCCCAGAATTGTACCACCAGCACCGACTATTCCCCCCACATCACGGGCACCCAGCTCAACAAAGGAACCATCAAGCAAGCCCTCATAACCTCTCTGTACCCCAAAAACATCCCAGTCACGAGCACAAGCGGTTCTTACAACAGACCGGATAGCAGCATTCATCCCCGGAGCATCACCACCACTTGTCAAAACAGAAATTTTCATATTTACCTCTGTTTATTTGAATATTTCCAACTTTTCCATCAGGGGAAAAAAGCGATATTGAAACCGCAAAATTATCTGAGCATATCTTTTTTATGAAAATTCTCCAGCAACTCATCCTGACCAGGAACAACATGTCTGTTTCTAAACAGACGCACAGGATGATCTCCCTCGCTTTCCACCCTGTAGTCATAACCGTTTCGTTCGATTACCTGTTCGATAATCTTTTGACTGGGAACAAAGTTTTGGTTTACAGAGTTCAAATAAGAGTGATAGCGGTCCATGTTTTTTGATTCCCACATCGATATGAATTGACCGTTTTCCAGGTTTTTTCTTATCTGGTATACCTCTGTGTGGCGAAAGTAGGGTTTATGCGGGAACAGAATCGCCAGTTCAGGAATCTCGGAAGGATACTTTTCTGTGATACCTTTTTTCCCATAATGCTGTTCAATTAGTTCGCTTACAAACTGAAGATGACCGATTTCGAACTGTAAATTAGAGTTCCAGATCTCTCTTATCCGTTCATCATTTTCTGAACACATTACTGAATGATACAGATAACATTCACAGTATTGAATAAGCATCAGCATTTCTATTGCAGGAAAAGAAGGGTCTATAAGAGAATTGGCAATTGTAAGATGCTGCTCTTCTATCTGTGCAATTTCCTGAAAGAGCGCTCTGCCCTCCTTATCGATGATCCTGTTTCCGATATTGGAAAGAAAATTATTTGTCTGAAATTCAAGAGCTGAGATTAACAAGCAGTTAATCAGGGTTTTAATATGGGATTTTGAAAAGTCAATTGGCGCACAGACGGTATCGATCGGGTGACGATGAGAGATAACTGATGGTCTGCCGGGAAAGATTTCTATCAGATTTCTAACCAGCCAGTCAGCCGGAGTCTCATCACTGTATTGATAAAGGTTTGAAAAACGGTATAGATGATCGATATCTTCGATCATTATGAATTCCAGAGCCGATAAAACCCGGTCATCCGGTTCATTTTGCGCAATGGCAGATGCCAGCCCAGCCTCCGTCACCTCATAGCAAATCGCCATCTCCACAGGTGATTCCTGGAAAGGAATAAGCCAGTTAATCTGTTTCTGCTGCTGCTGTTCAGCCCGGCATAACAAAGAGATTTCCTTTCTGAGATTCGGATTTTCGGTTTTACGAAGAAGCATGTGCAGGAAGAATACTGCCTCAGTTTCCAGAGCGTTTAAAAGGATGATATGAGCCCGGGTGAAAGGATGCACCTGTTCCTTATTGTAAGGAAGAGAATTGATCTGCTTCCAGGTGAGAAACTGCTCTGTTAGAGGGATGCCTTTTTCCACGAAAGGATTAAAACTCACCTGATTCTCCTTTGGAAAATTGGCGTGTACCGGAATTGTTTGCTAAAAAAAGCAACAGATATGCCAGCAGGAGAGGCTGTTAAAAAAATTTTATCTTTGAGTAAAATTCGTGATTTAACTGTTTAAGTCACGATTTCACCCCTGAGGTAAAACACAAGAATTAAAGACTGCTGGTAACTCTCAAGGTACTTATAATCTGTTCATACACAGGAAGGAATTTTTCGAAGAGATCCGGCTTGGTCCAGAAAGAGATCCTGATATCGTAAGTACCTATATTAAAGAAAAACTCAACAAAGCGGAAACCGGATTTGTCGTAAATCCACTTGACCATAGGATTGTCACCGGCGTAGAAGTCAATCAGACCCTGATCCTGGTCGATATCCTTCTTGTTTATTCTTCTTATATACTCCGCATACTCCCGGGCCGGTTCGTTCAGATTGATCGCTATGCCTCTTGTACCATGAAAACCCTCGACTGTAGATCCTATAAAAAGAAGCTCTACACCGGATTTCTGAAGCTCCCTGGCAAAAGCCCTGCTGCTCCGATCCATCTTTTCCGGGTCTGTTTCAATCTTCCAGTTGCCGCTGAAGCTGAAGATAAACCTCAGAGGCTTGTTTTCGTAAATCCCATCCTCCGGATAGTAATCATCAGGATAAAACTGTACCATTGAGGGCGCGCAAGAAAGAAGAAAAGCAAAAGCGGCCAGCAGGAAATATCTCATCAGAGACTCACTTCAGTGGGCAGAAAATTTTTCCGCCGTTCATTTATTCGCTCTACAGAGGCACCAAGAGATGCCAGCCTCTGATCCATGCGTTCATATCCTCTGTCAATTTGCTCTATGTTGTAAATAACACTTCTGCCCTCCGCCGCACAGGCCGCAATCAGCAGTGCCATACCTGCCCTGATATCCGGAGAACTGATAGTTGAGCCATAGAGTGGAGAGGGTCCTACGATAACAGCCCTGTGAGGATCGCAGAGTACTATCTGAGCACCCATACCGATCAGCTTGTCAACAAAAAACAGCCTCGATTCAAACATCTTCTCATGTACCAGGCAAGTCCCCTCAGATTGCGTAGCGGTTACAAGCAGTATAGAAAGAAGGTCTGTGGGAAAACCCGGCCAGGGACTGTCCTCGATTCTGGGTATGGCCCCGCCAAGGTCTTTTTTTATCTTCAGAGGCTGTTTTTCGGGAACGAAAATAGTTCCTTTCTGTGCATCAGTCACCACTTCAACTCCGATTCTTTCGAACTGAAACAGGATCATCCTCATTACAGAGAGATCCACACCTGTAATGGTGAGGGGTGATCTGGTAGCAGCCGCCAAACCAATGAAAGATCCGGCTTCTATATAGTCGCTTCCCACATCGTGAAGAACCGGGCCGAAATTCTGCGATCCGTGTACTTTAAGCACATTTGACCCAATTCCCTCAATCTCTACTCCCAGTTTTTCCAGAAATCTGCACAAACCCTGGACATGAGGCTCTGAGGCGGCATTTGCTATGATGGTAGTCCCTTTTGCCCCTGCGGCTGCGATGAGAGCGTTTTCCGTAGCTGTTACAGATGCCTCATCGAGGTATATATCGGCTCCCTTCAAGCCATCAGATGTCTCCAGAATGAAATTTGTCTGCTGAGTCTTCCGCTCAATGCGCAGATCTGCTCCCAGTGCCTTGAAAACCAGAAAATGGGTATCCATTCTTCGCCTGCCGATCATATCCCCGCCCGGCTGGCTGATTACCGCTTTTCCGGTCCTGACAAGCAGTGATGAGGCAAACAGGATCGATGCTCTTATTGTACTGGAGAGTTTGATGGGAAGTTCAGAGGACCTGATTTCCGGGGCCTCAATAGTCACAGAACCATCACAGAGAGGAGAAATTTTGGCACCAAGTTCGGAAGCGATTTCAAGCATGTTGCGCACATCACCAATATCCGGGACATTGTTAAGGGTAACAGGTCTGCAACTGAGAAGCGAGGCGGCAATCAGCGGCAATGCCTCGTTTTTATTTCCGGAAACCCTGATGCTTCCTTTCAGACTGGTTCTGCCCTCTACGATAAATCCACTCATTAGAGACTCCTGAAGAAAAACGGGAAAATATTAAAATATATCAGAGGACAGAAAAATGAGAGATTATGCCGGCAGTAGTGCTTAGAACAGTGAAATATGCTGATTTTCAATGAAAATTGCCCGGTATTAAATTCGGCACTCATTTACGAAGAAAAGTAGTTATATTTATAAGAAATGAGTATGAGATTACGCTCTGTCTGCGAGCATACCAATTTCTTGACGAACACCGTTCTTCTGGGAATTCTTCTTTGAATAGTGCGTGCGCGCCGTCCTCATGCCGACGGATTACAAGTTATTCAAGGGAACAACCAATATTCCAATAAGAAGGATCAAGAATGAGGGCTCGTGGGCAGAGCTTTTATTTTCTACAGCACTTTACCCGGATTGAGGATTAATTTTCCGTATTGCTCAATCAAAGAGGCGGTTATCTCCTCTTTTTCACCCAGACATTTAAGAGCCAGAGCAATAGCTTCTATGGTAGAAAGGCCCTCTCTTTTAGTCTGAGCGCGTAAGGAGTGATGCTGCGGATTGAGAGAGATGCGGTTCAGTTTCAGAAACCAGGGATTACGCCACCAGAGGGTTTTGGCCTGTTTCCACGATCCATCAAGAGCAATAATTCCCCGCAAAGCCGAAGGGTTATCCATCTCCTTTTTATTCCTTGCGAAGACCTGGCAGGGCTTGCTTGTTTCAGCACTGCCTTTCAGATAGAGAATCCCCCAGTTTGAAGGCTGTTCATCGGGACCGGCAACATATTTGAAATTAGGCCAGGAGAGTCCAACAAGAAGTTTGCTGTTGGAAAGAGTCATGTTGGCGAGTTTTGCGGAATTGAGTTGTTTATATTGTTCCTGAGGGTGCTGCAGGATAATGACCCGGAGGTGATTTTCAAAAGACAGCACCTTTCCACAGAAACACTCTTCCCTGGAACGCAGGCATTGAGGACATGCCTTGAATCTGTCGATTTTTAAATGGGCCCTGGGATCTTTTTTCTGCAACTGAGTTTTTATCGTGTGAAAGGTTGAATTCATTGTTTTGGTCTTTTGGCGGTAAGATACATGTGTTCCACAGGAAGACTTCCGGTCCGGATGATGGTATGTGTAGTCATGGCAACAACTTCCCAGCCCTGTTCCCCGATTTTATTTAGATAATTGTACAGGGTGATATCAGTCCAGTTGGACAGGTTTTCGCCATTAACGAAGTGAACTTTCCATGACGCTTCTTTGGGTAGTACATGGCCGAAAATACCTTTTCCGTATTTTTCGGCGATGATAAACTGGTATTCCCATTTCTGCATGGTCAAATCTCCTTTTTCAGGAATATAAGAAATTCACAACTGTCCGGGTCATTATTCACTTCGACTACGCTCAGTGAGCAACTTCGGCTTGGCTTTGTACACACAAACTTAATTAATATTCAGTGTACAAGCCTGAACTGCGGAAGACAAATCATTTCACAGAAAAGATTTTCCCCAAAGACACGTCGGAAATGACTCACCGGGGCTATTCTCGTTTTTTTTTACAAGGATTTACAACACTATTAAAATACCGGATCTCTCTGTTTAGCAAGGAATTATAATATCCCTTGATGCCCACACTTTCAGGCAATTATTGCAGTACCCCGTATTCCTTTTGTAACCTGTCCCTCAGATATTTTTTTACATCCGGGCTTTCACTTGTCTCGTACATAAAAAGCAGCAGATTCTTCCCTTCCTGGGCTTTCCCGCTTTTACGATAGTATGCTGAGGCGAGGCCGGCAAGTTTATGGCTGTTCTCCCCGGGTACTCTGGATGCAAGAGCATAGTATTGAGCTGCCGTTTCCGGGTCATCGTAATACTTGTAATAAATAGTCCCCAGAAAGAATGCTATGTTCCACCTGGTGTCCCCAAGATAGAAAATTCCCCTCTCCAGAATAGCTCTTGATGCATCAGGATTTCCGCATAAATCTGGAATCATCAATCCCGCAAACTCGTACGCAGGGTAAAAATAGGGGTTGAGCCGTGTAATTATATCCACCATCTGAACCAGCCAGGTGAAATTCTTGTCGGTTATATAGTGACTGCCGAAATAGAGTACGGTTCTTATCCAGAGATAGTGAGAAACAGTGGACTGAAAACCAAGAAGCGCATTTTCAATCCTGTTCTGGCCCGGAAGATAGGTCATGCTCTCCTGACTCCATGATGGCCCGGTGATAGCGGTCAGGTTCTTTTGCGTGAAGCATATCCCGGTGATCGATAAAACAGATAGAGTCATCAATATAACCGAGCGGATCATAGGTCTTTCCGGGAAAAGAAAAGAATTGAGAGTGAGAGAAGGAGAATGGTGTACAGAAAACCATATAAAAGTGCACCCATGATGTATCCCTCAGGGATACTGATATCGTAAAC
>ERZ795047.1991-NODE-1991-length-20235-cov-7.253122_pt1 | contig 20235 bp, 15 predicted proteins | sample MGYA00375131_ERZ795047 | MGnify/ENA primary metagenome ERZ795047 (study PRJEB30176, sample SAMN05720228) | activated sludge metagenome | isolation source: Anaerobic digester | place: Japan | collected 2015-05-20 ...
CGACCGCCAATCGAAACCCAACTACCTGGCTGCAGGAGCCGCTGACCGAATTCTGCTCAGTTTCTGTGCAAATCCCCCTACCGCAAACCCATCAGTCGTGTCTGAAGGACTTCGCTCGTCCTCGTCGAAACCCATTATTGATCAATCGAGCTGCCAAGTATGGAGCAAAAAGGCAGCATTATCATATCAATACGGGGGTGGGGTTATGAAGGCCATGCTCCTTGGCGCCGGAGAAGGTACCCGACTGAGACCAGTCACGGCAACACGCCCGAAACCTATGATCCCCATAGCGAATCGACCGATCATGGAGCATATACTCCTGCTGTTGAAATCTCACGGGGTCCGCGACGTATATTCCAACCTCTACTACCTTGCCGATCAGATAGAATCATACTTCGGTGACGGATCTGCACTAGGCCTGTCCCTCAAGTTCAAGGTCGAAGAAAAACTTCCAGGCACCGCCGGCGGAGTCAAAAACCTCGAGGAACACTTCGATGAAACCTTCTGCGTCATTTCAGGCGATCTGCTGACAGATTTCGATCTCACACGGGCGCACGAATTTCACAGAAGCCGCGGGGCCATCGCCACGATTCTTCTCACACACATCGATAACCCTCTTGAATACGGTGTGGTCATAACGGATAAAGATGGACGCATACAGCGTTTCCTGGAAAAGCCGGGGTGGGCTGAAGTATTCTCCGACACAATCAACACAGGGATCTACATACTTGAACCCGCAGTCTTCGATTTCATCCCTCCAGGCGTGGACTTCGACTTCTCGCGTGATCTCTTCCCCCTTCTGCTCCGGGAGGGCCAACCGCTCTTCGGATACGTGGCTGACGGCTACTGGTGCGATGTCGGCAATATTGACATGTATCTCAAAGCCCAAGTAGACGCGCTTTCCGGCAAAGTCAAGCTTAATATCCCGGGCGAGCAGATTACACCCGGTATCTGGGTGGGCCGATCTGCCAAAATAAGTTCCAGGGCCGACCTCAAAGGTCCCATGGTTTTGGGGGAGAACTGCGAAATAGCCCCTGGCGCAAGGCTGCGCGAATTCACCGTCATCGGTGATAACGTAATCGTGGCCCCCAACTCCTTTGTTGTAAGGTCGACGGTCTTTAGCAACTCCTACATAGGCGAAAACTCGATCGTGTCGGGCTCCATAATCTGCAAGAATGTGGTGCTCAAAGATAGCGTCCGCGTTGGGGAAGGCGCAGTAATCTCCGACGATTCCATTCTAAACCGCAGCGTCACAGTAAAACCCGGCATTCGAGTATGGCCCGGCAAGAGCATAGATGAGAGCGTGGTGCTGTCATCGAGCGTAGTATGGGAGCAACGTCTGAGGCGCGAGCTATTCCATTCGGGCAAAATATCCGGGCTGGTCAACTTCGAATTCGCTCCTGAATTCGCGCTGAGACTGGGCAACGCGATTGGGGGAACGATGAAGAAGGGTGAAAGCGTCATAGTAAGCCGTGATCCCAGCCGAACAGCGAGGATGATGAAACGCGCCCTTGCCGCCGGCCTATCGAGCTCAGGAGTAACAGTATGCGACTTGCAGGGTGTGCCGGCGCCTATCCTTTCTCACATGGTCAAACGCGGAGATTTTGCCTATGCAATACACATGCAGACCTCAGACAGAAACTACGAGCTGGTGGATATCAATGTGTTCGATTCGGAAGGCCTGGCACTGTCGCGCGAAGCAGAGCGCAAGCTCGAAACCTTGTTGGCGCGTGAAGACCCTCGCCGCACGAGCGCCCGTGAAGTGGGCGGCATAGGCTACTATCCCAGAGCAATCGATATCTACACCGAGGATTGTCTCTCCCGTATCGACGTGGAAACGACAAAAGCCAACCGGATGAAACTCGTAGTAGACTGCGGTTATGGTTTTGGAGGAAGTATCCTCCCATCGATGTTGGTTAGGATGGGCGTGGAAGTCACATCGCTCAATGCCATTGAGCAGGAGACTAAGATGCCAAAGTCCGCCGAACAATTCGTAGAATCCCTCGATGAACTTGCCCTAATAGTCAAAACGGTCGATGCCGACATGGGCATTGCCATAGACCCGCAGGGAACGAAGATGTGGGTAACCGATGACACAGGACGCGTATTGACCGACATGGAGCTAGCCTATCTCTTCTCACTTCTAACAGTGCGCTCGAGGGATTCACGGAACGTTGCCATGCCCAGCTATATGCCGTCAGTATTTACACAATCGCTTACCGCCAATGGCGCAACGGTATACCGGGCTAGGGCTAATGCAAGAAGCCTTGCCGACCTAGCACGCACGAGTAAGTCGTCCATATCATCCGACCTGGTTGGCGGCTTCATCTTTCCCAACCTGCACAACGGCTTTGACGCCATATTTGGCGCCGCAAAGTTTACAGAACTGGTGGCACGAGATGCCGCTCCCCTCTCCCAACTGGCGCAGCTCGTTCCCGAACATCACCTTCTCTTCGACACTGTGCCCTGTCCCTGGGAGCTAAAGGGACAGGCGATGAGAGAACTCCTCAGCAAGTTGGACGATCCTACTGTGGAAACGTACGATGGATATAGGAGATCTTTTGGAGATGCATGGTATATGGTGCTGCCCGATCCTGTGCATCCATCCTTTATGATCTATGCCGAGGGCGCCACAGGCGCCGAAGCCGAACGAATGCTCTCTGCCGCCAGGGAGGAGATAGTGGCGGAGATGCGCAAGAACGTGTAGAAGCAATATACAGCACTACAATGTCAAAACTGGGCACTGAACAAATCTCGATAGACTCTTGCGTGATCCCCCAATTCGCACTGCTAACAGTTGAGCCTTGTCTGCCCGACAATGGCCAAAACACTTCTTGCGACCTGCTTAGGCAGGACTTTGATTTTCCAAAACTGAGATGACCAGGTCCTCCGTGGAAAACCGTTCGTGGCACATCCTTGTGATGGACACTGAATCGGATTGACTCTCCCAATCCCTGAGAACAGGGGTTTTGGGCTGACTCAACCAAAGTCCATTGCCAACATCAGAGCATGATCGGCGGTCACAGGCCTTTCCGAGCATCCTGTAACGTCACCAAGACTTGCGACATACACTTGCGTAGAGGGAAAGTGTGTGATGGAGGTGGGTTGCGTGGCCAACTTGCACGGGCGCCATATCTGTCTGCTAGGAGGGGATAGCCGCGAACTGAAATTAGTATGCGCCCTCATAGACCGAGGGGCAAGAGTCAGCTGTTATGGCGTGCCAAAAGACGGACTGCATCCTGAAGCAATCGCGGCAGCAAACGCCAAGGAGGCATGTCGCGGAGCAAACGCTATTGTGCTGCCGCTTTCAGGGACAGACTCCAACGGCAATGTAAGGGTTACATCCAGTCCTATCTGTATAACACGGGAACTGCTCTTTGTCTTGAGTCCAAACGCGATCCTGTTTTCAGGAATCGTGCCGCGCTTTCTGGCCGCAGAATGTCAGTCTCTGGGGATTCGGACTGTAGAAACCACAGCCAATGACGAGCTCGCAATCCTCAATTCCATTCCGTCTGCAGAGGGCGCCATTCTCATGGCCATGCAGGCCACGCCCTTTACCATCCACAATAGCAACTGCCTCGTGCTCGGGTTGGGGCGTACGGGAATGACTCTTGCTCGCATGCTTCATGGCCTCGGAGCCCATGTATGGGCGGCAGCCCGAAAGGCGGAGGATCGGGCTCGCGCTTTCGAAATGGGGCTTTCGCCCCTCAGCTTCGCGGACCTGCCTTCGTGCCTTCCGCAGATAGATATCGCCTTCAATACCGTGCCCGCTCTTGTTCTAGACAGAAGCCTAGTGTATTCCATGAAAAGGACTGCCGCCATCATAGACCTGGCATCCTCCCCGGGAGGAGTCGACTTCATCGCCGCCTCCGAAAGGGGCATCCATGCAGAGCTCGCCCCCGGGCTTCCGGGAAAGGTGGCGCCTGTCACAGCAGGGCAGATAATCTCGAAAGTGCTCCCGGAGATCATCGCAGCAGAATTCGCCAAAAACAAACCCGATTAGGGGTGTTGTGACTATTTCCGAAGACAACAGTCGCATCGAGTGGAAGCTTTCAAGGGGGGAGGCATCACGATGAGCGTGACGGTGGCAGTCGCAGGGGGCGGGTGGGCGGGATGCGCAGCTGCAGTCGCTGCAGCGCAGGCAGGCGCAGACGTGGTGCTCATAGAACGCACCAATCTTCTTTTGGGGACCGGCCTCGTAGGCGGAATAATGAACAACAACGGGCGATTCACTGCCGCACGCGAGCTTGCCTCGATGGGAGGAGGCTACCTCCTCGATATCATAGACCAAGCTACACTGCATCGCAGAATCAACTTTCCAGGCCACCTACATGCAAGCCTGTATGATGTAGCAAAGATAGAGTCGCGCGTTCGAGAGGGCTTGGAGAGCCTCGGGATACACGTGATGCTTGAATCTCGCGTCACAGACGTCGAGATGAACGGAAGACGCATAGCACACCTGGTTTTGGCGGACGGAAGCCGTATAGGAGCAGATGCATTCGTGGATGCCACAGGAACAGCTGGACCGCAGGGCAACTGCGCCCGGGTCAATGGCAATTGCGTAATGTGCATTCTCAGATGCCCTGCCTTCGGGCCACGGGTCAGCATTGCGGGTAAAGCCGGGGCAAACGAAATCTCAGGAAGCCTTTTCGAGGCCATGAGTGGATCCTGCAAATTGGAAAAGAAGTCGCTATCCGTGTGGCTAGTAAGAAGCCTCGAGGAAAACGGCGTGCTCGTGGTCCCAGTCCCGCGGTACATCGCACGCCTGGACAAGACAGCATCGAAGGCGTGCCAGCAGTATTCGCTCCCAGAATTCTATGACAACCTGGTCGTCCTCGACACTGGGCACGCAAAACTTATGGCGCCCTTCTTCCCCCTCGATTGCCTCAGGAGAATCCCCGGGTTCGAACACGCGGTATTTCATGATCCCTACGCAGGGGGACGAGGCAACTCTATAAGATACAACATCATAACCCCTCACGATCAGGCTATGAAAGTGGAGGGCATCGACAACCTCTTCTGCGCCGGAGAGAAGGTAGGCCTATTGGTGGGACACACCGAAGCTCTTTGCACCGGGTCACTTGCCGGCAATAATGCTGTGCGGTCATGCGTAGGGCAGGAATCTCTCGTAATTCCCCAATCTCTGGCGATAGGAGACTTGATAGCCTTCATAGAGCAATCTCTCCGAACGTCCACGGGGTTCTTGAACAAGTACACCTTTGCCGGAGGCGTCTACTTCAGGCGCATGTACGACTCAGGTCTCTATACGACTGACGTCCGGCGCATCAACCAACGTGTGAAGGCCGCCGGCATGGATGGCGTGTTCAACCGGAAATTGGTCCAAGACAAGCATCGAACAGGGTGGCTGCCCACATAACGCTGAGCGGCCCTCGGGCTTCTAGATGGCCTTGGCATTTGCATTGCAGGCCGCTCAGCCTACACCTGCTACAGATATCTGGAGCTCGTAGCCGGAAACGAATCGATCAGTGCGTGCGAGGCAAGAGAACACTTTATCCGTTGAACCAGCTCTGGCGCTCGAGGCGACCTCTGCCCTTGTTGATCCCGTCAAACTAGTAGCGGGAAGACGTCAGCCCTAATGCGCTATTTGACGCCGTTGCGCTATTTCCATCCCCCGCTGGCGCCTCCGCCGCCCGATTTGCCTCCTCCGAACCCGCCGAATCCGCCTCCGGAGGAACTACCTCCAGAACCTCCAGACGGTCCCTTCCATCCTCCACCAGAGAAGGGTCTAGGAGTAGAAGGAGGCCGATACACGCCACCACCGGATCTGGGCGGTCGCTTACTGCGGTTCTTGCGTGCGCTGGACTTCGCAATCACAAATGCGATTACAATGGCAAAGAAGACTATCGCCGCCAGCGCATCAGGAGAAAGCCCTTTGCTCTCTTCCTCAGCAGGTTCCATTTCTTCGCCAGTAAGCCTGAGAGCGATCGTGTTGATTGCCTCCACGATGCCTGCCGCGGGATCGCCTTCCACAAAATGAGGAACAAGGTTCTCGTCGATCACGCGGCCCAAGAACGAGTCAGGCAGATCGCCTTCGAGGCCATAACCTGTCTCGAACTTAAGCCTTCCCTCGTCCTCTGCTATTAGCAAAAGCAGGCCGTTGTCCTCTTTTGCCTCTCCTATTCCCCATTTCTGAAAGAGTTCAACCGAGTATTCTTCTATCGAATAGCCTCCCATATCTGGAACGATAACAACTGCAAATTGCACCCCGTTGGCTCTGTTCAGCGCCACGAGTCTTTCCTCGATATCATCCACTTCCGAAGACGTAAGCATCCCGGCCAAGTCATTCATGAGCCGAGGCGGCACCGGTTTTGCAGGAACCTTTGGCTGCCCGCACACAGGAATGGAGCAAGCCAGTATCATGGCAAAGACGCAAACAATTGCCGCCCATGGCCTCACCTGGGATGTGTTCATCGATCGGCCGAATCTGTTGTTACACGCCGTAAGCCTTCTCAGTGTTGTCATTTGCATCCTTCGCTCCGATCTGTTCCCGTCTGGGTCATCCCCGCACATCCTTAGAACTTGACCTCTGGAGCAACCAACGCACCAGCCTGGGCTTCGAACATATCCTTGGGGACAGCGCCGCGCATTCCTGCAACTATCGAGTTGGGGAAAGTGCGGATTTTCACGTTGTATGACTGGACGGAGGTATTGTACCGCTGTCTAGCAACGGCTATTCTGTTTTCGGTGCCGGCGAGCTCGTATGTGAGGTCTCTGAAGGAAGCATCCGCTTTGAGCTCTGGGTAGTTCTCTACCACCACAAGAAGCCTGGAAAGCGCCCCTTCCATGGCATTCACAGCCTCAGCGGTTTCTGTGACTGACTGAGCTCCGCCCAGCTTCGCCCTGGCATCAGCTATTGCCGTAAATACCTCTTCTTCATGTGCAGCATAACCTTTTACCGTTTCCACAAGATTCGGAATAAGGTCATAACGACGCTGAAGCTGATTTTGGACTTCAGCCCAGGATGCGTTTACCTCTTCCTCCGCCCTGACGATCGAGTTTGACACGCTCACAAATCCGATCCCGAGCACGGCCACGATCGCAAGAACTACAATCAAGGTAACATTACCTGATTTCTTCAATGCAAATTCCCCCCCTCATATTGATAGCAGGCTCGATTAAGATTAGCATGGAATTCTCGGCCGCGCAACTGCCAGCCAATTTGCGTCTTCGAGGCTGATTGCCTCATTAAACTGGCCCTCCACGTCATGAAAGGCTCGCCTTCGATTGCTCTGGTTCACCCTTGGCAGTACCCTTCTCTCTCGAGTAAAAATAGAGTGCCACGATGGTCACGACATAGGGAACCATCTGAGTGAACTGTGGCGGAATCATCGTTCCCTGCAAGCTCAGCCCCAGTCCATCGAAGAATCCAAAGACCAGTGACATAAGGAGAAGTCCCATTGGACGGCCCCTGGTCAGTATTATGACGGCGAGGGCAATCCAACCACGGCCATTCGACATGTTTTCAGCAAAAAGCGTGACATAACCTAAGGAGAGATATGCGCCTGCAAGTCCGCAAAGAACTCCCGATGCCATTATGGCCTGAGCCTTGATCCTGTCGGAACTGACTCCTACGGAGTCCACCGCGATCGCATCTTCGCCCACAGCCCTGAGCCTCAATCCGAACCTTGTGTTGAATATATGCCATTCCACAAAAAAGGCAAGGAGAATACCGATATAGACGATGAAGGGATGCCCGCTCAAAATCGGACCTAAACACGGGATTTCGGATACGAGTGGGATATTCCAACGCGGTATCGACTGAATGGCCGGGGACATGAAAGCTCCCTTCACGTGAAAGAGCTGCCTGAGCGAATACGTCGTCCCGCCCAATGCCAGCATGTTTAGGGCGGTCCCGGTAACAAACTCATCAGTTTTCAAAGATACAACGAAGAAGGCAAATATGAGAGCTGCCGCAAGGCCGCCTGCTATCCCAGAAAGAACTCCCACGGCCCATGATCCAGAGGAATAGCTGCCGGCGACGGCCGTAAAGGCCCCGATCAACATCATGCCTTCCATAGCGATGTTGAAGACATCGGCGTAATAAGTGTAGGCGCCCCCAAGGCCCGCAAGGAGGACCGGGGTTGCCGAAAGGATGCTCGACCTTATCATCTCAACCATTAGATGCACGGCGTCCATCCCCCATTCCCTTATCCCTGCCGCGAGCCCTCTTCATCCTCATCTCGGCAGCGATATTGTTCATCAGCATACGAGTCGACTCTCTGCTGGCCACGACAAAGAGCACTACTATCGCCTGAAGCACCAGAGAAAACTCGGAAGGGACAGACGTTTCAAGCTCCATGCCCATTGCGCCTGTCTGAAGCACCGAAAAAAACAGGGCGTACAGACCTGTGGCCAGAATGTTGTTGTTAGCCACTATTGCTATCATAACCCCGTCCCACGCATAGTTAGCGCCGATCCCTTTCACAAACCGATGCTGCATCCCACCCATAATCATGAGCCCGCCTGCGAGCCCAGCCAAGGCTCCGCTGAGAAGCATAGCCCATACATAGGCGGCATCGTTTCGACACCCGCCCGTTCTCGAGAAGATCGGGTTCTGCCCCATCGCTCGCCATTCATAACCGATCTTCGAGCGGTTCCACAGAACAGAGACAACCGCAAAAGCCGCAACCGCCACGAGAAATGCAGAGCCAAAGCCATTCCATATCGGAAGCCATGCCCCGGAATTCGTCATGGGGGTTAGCGGAGAGTACATCTTCGTATCCAGCATAGGACCGGATATTAGATACAATGTGAAATAGTCAGCGATAAAGTTAAGCATCAAAGTAGTGATGAACTCGTCCATGTTGAAACGTCGCCTCAGGCCTGCGGCAATTCCAGACCAACATGCGCCGGCGGCAAGCGCAACCAAAATTGACAGGGGAATCATGATTGCCGCTGGAAGATCCACCGCTATTCCAAAAGCGGTAACTGCCATTGCGCCGATCAAAAACTGACCCGGTTGGCCCAGGTTCACGCAGTTGCTTCCGAACCCCACAGCAGCTGAAAGGCCGGTCAGTATCAGCGGCGTTGCCTTGTCCAGAGTCGAAAAGAATGCAAACCTTGAAAACAGGCTATAGGAAAAGAGCGCCGCATAGCTTTGCAAAGGCGGATACCCTTGGGCCCACAGGATAATGAGGCCTGCCAAAAGGGCAACGACTATTCCAATGATTGCAGGCAGTAACTGCTTCTTCACCTTCCAACCTCCTTCCCGGCGCGCCAGGCCTTCTGAGCTTCTTTCGCCCCGAGCATGTACTCGCCTATCTCCTCGCGGGTGGTCGCCTCCGGGCGAAGCTCGGCAACGATCCTGCCTCTCGCCATCACCAGTATCCTGTCGGACAGGCTGAAAAGCTCGTCGAGATCAGCAGAAATCAACAGACATCCCGCTCCCGCATCGCGCCTGCGCACTACTTCCTGCTGCACGTATTCTATGGAGCCAACATCAAGCCCACGCGTAGGCTGGTCGAGGAGGATGAAATCCGTGTCGAGCATGAACTCCCTGCCGACCACCACTTTCTGCTGATTTCCGCCTGAAAGTGATGAAATGGGCGCATCAAGTTGGGGCGCGAGAACCCCGAAATCCTCCACCAAGCGAGAAGCAAAGGCACGGCATCGCCCCGAACTGAGCAGGGCTTTCCAGCGATCCTCAATCTCTGGGTTGAGGCGGTGGTGGGTCATGATGGCATTATCCACAAGGCTCATGCTCTGGGCACTTCCCGAGACTTTTCTATCTTGAGGCACATAGCACATGAGCTTGCGCCTCTGCATAACATCTTCATCTGTCACGTCGTGACCTCCTATGAAGACTCTTCCCGACTGGGCCGGCAGGAGGCCCGTAACGAGTTGGACCAACTCGTACTGACCATTCCCCTCGACCCCTGCAATCCCGACTATCTCGCCGCGCCTGACATCGAAAGAGACGTCCTTAAGCCTGGTTGCTCCGTTCGCGTCGATGTATCCTAGGCTCCGCGCTTCAAAGACTACTTCTTCCGGGGAGGCAGGCGTCTTCTTAATGGAGAATACGACATCCCTTCCGACCATGGCGCGCGCAAGCTCCGCCTTGTCCAGCCCACGGTTGTCCACGGTCGTCACCCGTCTACCTTTGCGCATTACGGTGATCCTGTCAGATAATTCAAGCACTTCGTCAAGTTTGTGGCTGATGAAAATGATGGTCTTGCCCGCCTCGTTGAGGCTCTTCAATCTTGTGAAAAGCTCCCCCGCTTCCTGCGGAGTGAGCGCCGCAGTTGGCTCGTCCATGATGAGAACATCAACATCCCTATAGAGGAGCTTCAGTATCTCCACCTTCTGTTGGGCGCCGACTGAAAGATCGCTGATTCGGCTGTCGATGTCTATGTTCAGGCCATACGTGTCAACAAGCTCCTGCACTTTAGGCTTTGCATCATCATGGCGGAGTGTGCCGAACCTCCCTACGGATTCTGCGCCCAAGATCACGTTTTCATACACCGTGTAGGAAGGGATGAGCATGAACTCCTGATGAACCATGCCTATGCCTGCGGCCACGGCTTCCCTAGGCGTAGAGAACCTTGTGCGCCGGCCCCGAAAACTGATCTCACCGCCGCTTGGCGGGGTCATGCCATAGAGCACCTTCATGAGCGTGGATTTGCCGGCCCCATTCTCCCCGATTATGGAATGGATTTCTCCTTCTTCGACAACCAAATCCACGTCATCTAAGGCAATGGTATCGGGGGGATAGATCTTCGTTATGGAGTCCATCTTTATGAATTGGTCCTGCAAGAAGCGATGCACCTCCAAGAAAAGTCTGTGGAACACTGCATCTGAAATAACAAGGGACAGGAAGAGTCGGCAATCAGCCTTCCCTTCCTGCCATACACTGTGTTGAACGCAACCGCTGACAGCACGACCCGGCTAGACGAAGCCGGCGCCCGCATTTGCAGCTTCAATGTGCCACGCAATCATCCGCGATATCTTTCGACCTTGATCGCGCCGCTCTTCACCTTGTTCTCAATATCTATGACCCTCTGAAGGCTCTTTGCAGGGAGTATTCTCCTGGTATGCTCATCGATGGCAAGACCGACTCCGCCTTCCCGCAGCCCGTATTCCAAAACCATCCCTGGCTTGTATTTGCCATCCAAAATCGTGCCGTAAACACGATAAATTGACTGGCCCATGTGTTTTAGCATGGAGGTTACCACGTGCCCGGGCTGGATTCCGTTCTGGTTGGAATCGACGCCTATGGCGTATTTGCCTTCTTCTTTTGCGGCCTCAAGCACTCCGGATCCCGTGAGCGCGGCGATCTGGAATATGATGTCAACCTTCTGCGAATAGAGTTGCTTGGCAGCTTGCTTGCCCCTGACAGGGTCATCCCAGGTGCCAGTGAAGATCGCCTTCACTTCAATATCCTTGTCGATATGCTTTGCGCCCTGCTCGTAACCGTACAAAAAACCTCGTATGACCGGATCATCATCGCCGCAGACGGCACCGACGACTTTGTCGCGGTTTACGCCCGGGATGGATGTGTCAGTCGTTACGAGTCCAGCAACGACGCCGGCCATGAAGGCGCCTTCTTCCTCGATAAAATCAACGCTGGTAATGGTCTTCTTCTTGTTTTCAACCACAGTGTCGAGGTTGATCCACTTCTTATCGGGGTATGTGTCGGCGTACTGCATGAGAAGGTCCTCAAATCCATAGGAAACGACGAAGATCACATCCGCCCCCCAAGCGACTGCCGACTGGAGCGCCTGAGGATATGCAACAGGATCAAAGTTGCATTCGATGGTCCTTGTTTCAGCATTGAGCTCCTTTCGGATCCTATCGATACCTTCCTGGCCGGAATCATAGAACGAAAGGTCACCCAGTGCACCATTTATGATGTAGGCAACTTTGTGCTTGGGCGGAGCGGCCAAAGACGAACCTAATGTGAGCGAGAGAATGGCGATGATGGCAAGCGCGAAAGCGACAACACGGTTTTTCATTGCTTCCAATTCACCCTCCATAGAATCTTGACACAGCTTGGCTAAGGCGGCAAGCCCCAAGCCGCGCCATATCAGTTATTATCTAGGTCTGTATTCTCCACTCCCGCGATTACTCCTGTGTACGAAATGCAAGATTGCACAACAAGCCATACTTCGGTGGGCTCTATTCTTCAAAGTCCGCACACTCTTTAAACGTCTTCAATCGGTTTCGGAACGCGTGGAACTGTTAGTCAGTTATGGGCTGTACCGTCTTACGTAGCCTTGAACACAGCTCTACATGTGTTATCACGTGCTCATAGGAGCCCTCGGCAGGCCTGCTTATATCATCATCAACCCACTCGATCAGGACTGATTGACGGTGCTGCCCAATATTTTCCCGGAATTGCGTTATGCCATCCGTCTCCTTGACTTTCCAATCGTCCCCGGGATATAATGAGTCTACCGAACATATGTTCTATAGCCGATCATAAACCCGGAGGCGTATCGTAAATGCGCTCTATCGCTTACATACATATCCCTTTTTTATACGCAACCGCACATGCCAGGCTCGAACCTTCTCTTGGCGGCAAGCCCATCGCTGTCACGAAAAAGAACACGGTTATAGGCGTGTCACCCCAGGCGCTTGCGACTGGAGTAACTCCCGGCACTACGCGAAGGCATGCAAGGCAGGTATGTTCCGAGATCGTGTTCGCAAGCTATGAACAGGATTCATGCTCCGAGCTTGCCAACGGAATATGGGACATCTGCGCCGAGTACACCCCGCTGGTTGAACCCATAGCGCCTGACGGCGCTTTCGCAGATTTCACCGGGTGCGGCGCAGCCCGAACAATCGCCAACGACATCATGCACAGAGCGGAAAATGAGGCAGGCATCATCGTATCAATAGGCCTTGCAAGCTCCAAATTCGTAGCAAAAGCTGCAACGCCTACGATCCACAATGCGGGAACATGCCGGTGCATACCGCCAGAAGCCCAGCAGCGCTTTCTTGATAAGCTCCCAGTGAGCTCTGTATGGGCTATCCCGTCTCAGGTTGTGGCGCACCTTGAAAAGCTCGGCATAAAAACCCTTGCTCAACTGCGAAAGGTTCCTATGGCTGAACTCACGTTGCAGTTAGGCGAAGCAGGCCTCATGGCCTATCAGCTCAGCTGCGGGATAGATCACTCACGGGTTCAGGCCGCATATCCCGAAGAATCCATAGAGTGCTCCATGTCGTTCGAATCTCCCGTGCAGACCTGGGCCGACATAGTCCAGTGCATCGCAGTTTGCTCATCCAAGATCGCCTCCAAGCTGCGTGACTCCGGAAGAAACGCATCATGGGCAGAGATCTACCTGGAGTTTGCAAGCAGCCATCGCAATGACTACACCAGCGGCAAATACAGACGGCGCTCTTTCCGCTCTCCTACCGATTCTGCATACCAGATCGCCCACGGGCTTGAGCGGATCATCGAAGACCAGGTTTCGATGCCTATCACAGCCATTAACGCGCGCGTCGGCGGGCTTGTCGTTCCCGAAGAGGTGCAGCTTTCCATCTTCAGTTCGGCATCTACTGAACCCGAAAAGGCCCAAATGGACCGGGCCCTCCAGTATGTGCGCGAACGATTCGGAGCAGAAAGCGTAATCACCGCAAACATGCTCGTAGTATCAAGGCGCGATCGGATGCTTGCAGAATCGTTCCTATAAACCCCATATGCACGTGTACGCTTAATAGGTGCCCACAGCTGGCAACCTGTAGTGGTCTACGGCAATATTCTGGGAGTGATGGGGCTTTATGAGTAAACGCATATGGGCGCAAGTTCGTGTGATTGAGGCTCAAAATGGTGCGCCCGCCCAGTTTTACTGGTCCAACAGGTGGAACCGGGTGACCGGCATAGTCGACTCCTGGCGGGAATCGGGAGAATGGTGGGACGGCGAGGAAGAAAAGAATTACTATCTTGTCTCTTTGGCATCAGGCGGATGTTACGAACTATGCCGCGAAGCGCCCGGCCAGTGGGTGCTTTCACGAGTGCTAGATTAGCCTCCTCGCTGTTGCGATCGGGAGTAGACCGCCGAGAAGATCCATCACATCTTTGACTATGGAGGCAATACCCGTGCAACCCTTCGTCCATCTACACGTTCACTCGCAATACTCCTTTCTGGACGGAGCCGATACTTGCAGCACACTAGTGGCTCGCGCCGCAGAGTGCGGTATGTCTGCAATAGCCATAACCGATCATAACAATGTAAGCGCAGCAGTAGAGTTATCGAAAGCCGCTGCAAAATACGGGATAAAGCCTATACATGGAGTCGAGGTTTCCATGTCAGATGGCTCGCATCTGACTCTTCTGGCCCAAAACCCCGAGGGTTATGCCAACATATGTCGCATGCTCACTGAGGCACATATGTCCTCCCCCCGCCGCGAGCCAAGAACCAACATGGAGACCTTGACAAAGTATACTGAAGGCGTAATGGCTCTGTCAGGATGCAACCGCCGGGGCAAGATTCCATCCCTTGTCACATCCAGCAGGTTTGAGGACGCCAAAGACACAGCAGAAAACCTAACCTCCATATTCGGCAAGGAGAACTTCTATATCGAACTTGAACATTCCCTGACACCTAGAGCATTATCCCTCAATGCCGCCTTGGCAGAGCTTGCGCAAGAGATCGGAGTGGGAACAGTCGCCACAAACAATGTCCATTACGCCAACAAACCTCGTTTTGAAGTGCATGACGCCCTTACATGCGTACGGACGCTCACCACCCTAGATGACATACATCCAGAGCGCCGGATAAACGCGGAGAACTATCTGAAATCAGCTGATGAAATGTCCGAGCTTTTCGCTAAATATCCCGAAGCACTGGCAAACACCAATGAGATCGCTGACAAATGCTCACCCGGGCTCGATTTATCGCTGCGCCTTTTCCCGAAGTATCAGACACCAAAAGGCCTCTCATCAGCCGAATACCTCGTGCGCCTCACACGGGAAGGCGCCATAGCCCAGTATGGAAAGATCACTCCTGTGATTGAAAACCGCCTAAGTCATGAGCTTAGCATAATCACCGCCCTCGGGTTCGAAGACTACTTCCTCGTGGTGTGGGATATCGCGCAGTGGGCCCAATCGCAAGGAATCCGTTATGCAGGGCGCGGATCTGCGGCTGACTCAGCCGTCGCATACTGTCTGAAGCTGACGAACGTCGACTCCATAGCCCGAGGCCTCCTCTTTGAAAGATTCATGAGCCTGGAGCGCGCCCAAAAGCCCGACATCGACATCGATTTCGAGTCCGAAAAACGTGATGACGTGGCTAATTACATATACCGTAAATACGGCGACAGCCATGTTGCATCGGTCTGCACGTTCAACACATTCCAGGCCCGATCGGCCGTACGCGACTTCGGCAAAGCCCTAGGATTTCCCCCAAACGACATCGATAGGATCGCCAATGTCCTCCCCCATGTACCTGCCGATGCCGTGCGCAGTGCCCTCCAGCGCTATCCTGAGGCACGCAGTGAAGAGATACCAAAGTGGCAGTACGAGCTCCTGTTTGAACTATGCGAATCAGTTGCAGGCTTCCCGCGGCACATCGGCACCCACCTGGGCGGCCTTGTGATTTCCGACCAACCGCTCACGTGCGTCACGCCGCTTCAGATGTCAGCCAAAGGCGTAGCTATAACGCAGTTCGATAAGAACGCCATAGAAGATCTCGGCCTTATCAAGCTAGACATTCTCTCCCTGCGCACCCTCTCCGCTGTAGAGCACACTGTCGACATGGTGAGAGCTTCTGGTAAGGGGCATGACGACTTCGACTACAACGGCATCCCATTGGATGACGATGACACTTACAAGATGCTGAACAGCGGTGAAACCATCGGCCTATTCCAACTGGAAAGCCCCGCTCAGCGCGCGCTCCAGACACGACTTGGAGCCGACAACATAGAAGACATAGTAGCCAGCGTCGCCCTTATCCGCCCAGGCCCTATCCAAGGCAACATGGTAGAACCATTCATCGCGCGGCGCAGCGGCGCCGAGGAAATCGCCTACATCCACCCCAAACTTGAACCAATTCTGAAGAAGACTTACGGGGTAGTCCTCTATCAGGAGCAGGTGATCGAGATCGCCACAACGATAGCCGGTTTCACCCCCGGCGAAGCCGACAGGCTCCGGAAAGCAATGACGCATTTCCGTTCCATGAGGGAAATGGAGGATATAGGCCGCAACTTTGTGGCGAAAGCCGTTGCAAATGGAGTCTCACCTGATGTAGCTGAGACGATATTCTCTTACATATTAGGTTACGCAGGCTATGGTTTCTGCGAGGCGCACGCCGCAGCCTTCGCCGACACTGCTTACAAAACCGCATACCTTGCGCGCCACTACCCATCCGAATTTTACGCTGCACTTCTCAGCGCACAGCCAATGGGCTTCTATCCTGCCCGAACCCTGTTGGTAGAAGCAAAGCGACGCGGGGTAGAAGCGCTTCCCCTTGATATAAACCACAGTAAGGAGAAGTATTCTGTGGAAGGCACAGCTTTGCGGGTAGGGTTCATGCAGGTATCCGGCATCTCCTCCAACCTGATCCATGAGATCCTACATGCTCGTCAGGATGACGGGCCATTCATGTCAGCCCTGGATTTCCTATGCCGAATCAAGGCAAACAAGACCGTCGTCGAAAATCTGGTTCTTGCCGGAGCCTTCGATTCGACTGACCCGAATCGCAAAGCCCTCTTTTGGAACCTCGGTCGCCTTGCGGAAGTCGCTGCCTCCCATCGCACAGCCATAGATGCCAAGAAGACTTCCGGGCAAGCAAGTCTGCTGGACATCAAACAAACCAGCGCCGAAGTGCGCAAGGCGATCCCCAGCCCATACCATTCTTCCGACGTCTCTGATGCCTTCCGGCTACCTGCCGCCCCTCAGGCCTACTCAGGCTATTCAGTTGTCAATCTCCCTGATTTCTCCGATTGGGAGAAGTTCAAGCATGAAACATCGGTACTCGGCTTTTGCGCATCTCGCCATGCCATGGAGTTCTTCCGCCCTGCGCTCATGCGCGAAGGGGTTTGGGATTCGCGCAAGATCTCATCAGCAGATCAAGGGCAAATCGTGCGCGTGGCAGGGCTTGTAGTCCGCCCGCACAGGCCACCTACGAAAAGCGGCAAAACCGTTGTCTTCCTCTCGCTCGAAGATGAATACGGGCTCACAGATGTCACAGTCTTTGATGATGTATACCAGAGGCAAGGCGCCGCAATATTCAAAAGCCCTGCACTAATCGTCACGGGAACGATCTCGCGCCGGGGCAATGGGGTTTCAGTCATAGCTAAGTCCATAGAAAGTCTCGGGGAGAAATGCAACCGCTAGTAGGCAAGCTGAGTAACTTGCGAGAAGCGTCTTATAGATTAGGCGGACAAAGTCTGAACTGTAGGTAATACGGACTCGAGGATCGCGCAAGAGCTTATCACGACATTCGACGCATGCTGCATGAAAACGAAGCAGCGTAATGGAAAGCCCTGAGCTACTTCCGCCGCCTGAGGCCACAGCCCAATGCTAAGGGCGAGGATTTGAGGATGATCGAATAACCCATATTGGGCATTCCGCACTAAGAACGTGAAGAGAAACGAGCATGCAGCTGCGTCCAACCCCATGCACAGCTGCTCAGCCACATATCTTGCAGCTTTTCCCGGTAGGCCTGCGGCGTGGCCAAAACGGCGCTACCGTCCCCATCCTCACCCTCATCCCGATCCACATTACTCTACTACTCTTCTCCCGTCCCGTCCTCCCCGCCCAAACCCTCTCCCTCCTTCACATCAGCAAACCCTACGACCTCCTCCCCCACCTCAGGGTTGAAGTCGCCCGCAAGCAAGTCCATCATCCTAGCTTCAAACAGATCCAGTTCCGACGACGGAACCATAACCGTCATCGCAACCCGATCCGCATATTCCACATCATCCATCTCATACCCGGCTTCCGCCAAGTAATTCTGGACTCTGCCCAAAGCCACGTAGTCTATGACGAACCGAACCTTCTGTAAAAGCCTGACCCTTACGATGCCGGCTGCATGCAACCCATCCCTAGCGGCGGACGAATAAGCCCTCACAAGCCCGCCCGCCCCGAGAAGCGTGCCGCCGAAATAGCGGGTTACAACGACTGCGCAGTACTTTATCTTCTCTCGCCGGATGACCTCCAACACGGGCCTTCCGGCCGTTCCGGCAGGCTCGCCATCATCGCTCGACCGAACCACCTCGTCGTTCTCTCCGACAGTAAAGGCGTATACATTGTGAGTGGCATCCCAAAACTCCTTACGGATCGAATCTATAAAGTCTCGGGCCGCGTCCTCGCTGTCCACAGGACGTGCCGTAGCGATGAACCTGCTTTTTTTTACGATTAGCTCCGCTCGGCCCTCATCCCGAAGGGCAAGATACTCACGTGCCATCATCACCACTCCTTCGACCAGATAAAAGGGAATCGAGCTCGGCAGTAGAAGTAATCATCTGCAACCGGAGCTCATCAGAGCTTGAGGAGGCGAATTCTTCAGGTGCCTACAACAAGGTTATACTATGATGATCCTTATCTTAGCGATTTCCAATGCAATATCCTCCGCTGCGAGCCCTCAACTCGCAATTCCTCCCCCACCCCTCTGTATGAGGCAGTCACCGACGTCACCGCATTCTACCCCAACTCCGGCGGACAACCCTCAGACCGCGGGATCCTGGCCGGCGCCGACGTAGTCGATGTAGTGGAGCGGGACGGAGAGATAATTCACCTCACAGTTGGATCAGTACCACTCGGCCTCGCAGACGGGCGAGTGGACATCGAGCGCAGGTTCGATCACATGCAGCAACATACAGGCCAGCACATTCTCTCGGCAGCATTCGCCAACCTGTTTGGCCTCGATACCGTCGGATTTCACCTCGGCGACGAGACCGCAACTATAGACCTTCCCATATGCGAAATCAGCAATGATCAGGCGGCTGCAGCTGAAATGCTCGCATGCGAGGTGGTGTTCCAAAACAGGCCAGTCACGACCACGTTCCGAAAGCCCTGCGATGTAGATGAATCATACCTCCGCAAACTTCCCAATAACGCCGAGAGCATTCGACTCGTCGAGATCGACGGTTTTGATATCAATGCGTGTTGCGGCACGCACGTCCGGGCCACCGGCGAGGTCGGTCTGATAAAGATAATCGGCATCGAACGCATTCGAAGCGTTACCCGTGTCGAGTTCGTCTGCGGCCGGAGAGCCCTGGCCGACTACCGCTGGAAAAATGATGTGGTGCACCTCGCCGCATCTCAGCTTTCAATTCACGGAAAAGAACTGCCAGAGGCGATGCTCCGCCTCCAAAACCAGATCCGCCAAGGGCGACGAGGTCTAGAAGAGGCCCTAGATAGGCTCCGCGACTATGAAGCGGAAGAGATATACTCCGCCGCTGTGCCTCTGAACCCATCTGGCGTGAGAGTGATCGCGCTCATAAGCCAGAAACAGGACATTGAATCCGTCCGGGCGGTAGCGCAGAAGATCTCCTGCAAGCCGAAAGTCGCCGCCTTCTTGGGCTGTGTCAATGGGAAGTCAGCCAATTTGGTCTTCGCCAGGTCAAACGACATCCCCCTCGACATGTCGGAGCTTCTCCAACAAGCACTCCCTGCCATAGATGGCAAAGGTGGCGGCTCACCTGCTTATGCTCAGGGCGGCGGGAAAAACCCTGACGGAATTCCCGAAGCCCTCGCCTTGGTTGCAGGCCTGGCGAAGGACGCCTTGGGATAAGGCCCTGTGATTCAACCAAGTCGATAGGTAGCCATAACCCGAGCAAAATGATACTGGCAGGTCATGACGTCCATTCAAAAGGCGCGGCCGACTTGCGCACAGGCAAACGAGGCAACAGTACCCCCAACGGAAGTCATGACCTAATCGACATCAGATTGCCTGACTCGTAGCGGCGCAGTCCTGTTTGAAACAATACCTTTGCTGCTACAGCGCTGCCCGCTGCAAAGGCAATCAGTCCCGCAAGAAGCGGCCAACTCAAATTGCCGAGAGGCTCAACGGGAACATATGCAAAAAGCCTACTGGTATCACAATGTCCGGACAGCGACTTCAAACAGTGACCCAGGGTATCCGGAGAAGGTGATCATTGCCTGGGGCATCTGGACGCTGACAGTCTGGGCATTTCATATAAAAAACGAGGCTGCCAGCGAAAGTTGCAAAGCTGGCGTAAACAGCCGCCGCTGCAAGACTTGCCGCCTCATGAGACTAGGAATCTGCTCGTAAATAGAGCCGATATCAGCGCCACGGGATCTTTGGCAAT
>ERZ795047.1998-NODE-1998-length-20181-cov-5.197804_pt1 | contig 20181 bp, 19 predicted proteins | sample MGYA00375131_ERZ795047 | MGnify/ENA primary metagenome ERZ795047 (study PRJEB30176, sample SAMN05720228) | activated sludge metagenome | isolation source: Anaerobic digester | place: Japan | collected 2015-05-20 ...
TTTAAAGCTTCCGCATCCGAGCCTGTTACCTCTGCGTCGCTGACTGCGCCTGCCTCATCAATGGTGATCATCAAGGTGACCACATAGGCGCCAGGTTCCAGCGCCAGGTCTGGAGGCAGTTTTGCCTGGACAAACTCCAAAAGCTCAGGCGGTGTAATGACTGGTTCTTGGTTTTGGGGCGGCTCCTGCTGGGCGATTGGGTCTTGCGAAAACGCGGCCACAGGCGTCATTAGCAGGATGAATATGGCGAATTTGCTAAAAAAGTGCCTGTTCATGGTAGCTCTCCTGCGTCTCGAACTACCGCGTAATTGGGGCCAGCAACATCACAAACAGGGTCGATTAGCGGCACGACGGGAAACGTGACGAAAGCGACTCCAAGCCTGTCATCCCTGGCAAACACCCACATCGTTGTTTGTTTTGGCATGGCCTCCAATTCCCAGGCCGTCCATTCATTTGATATCTCCAAGGCGCCGTCTTCACCAATCGAGGCCATACTGGTTTTGATGCTTCGAAATCTTCCAGAAGTGGCCACCCACGAGAAAAACACAAACTCATCGTCGCCACCTGCATCTGGGTTGAATTCGATGGCATCATCAAAAAGCCGCGGCTCCAGTTTGATTCTTTTACCTGGGCAAACAGCCAAAGTGTTTGAAACGGCCTCGGTCGAAGCTACGGTTTGGCCATCATATAAAACCTCGAAGCCCGGGTTTTTATTTGGGACGCGACCTTCTTTGGGCGCTCTGAACGCCACCCGTTTATAGCCTTCGCGTTTTAGCTCTTGTCCGTCTATTTCCACCGTGATGGTCACGTGGAACATCAATTCAAGTCCCTTTTCCAGCAGGCAGACCTTAAACATGGCAAAGGCGTCGTCCTGGCATGTCTTTAGCTGGGCTGCTTCATATTGACTGCACTTGTCCCAGGCGGCCAAGGCGCTGTTATTACACTCGTCGTCCTGTTCAATGGTTCCCCTAATGAATTCCATGTATTCAGCGGCGCTGTCCGCAAGAAAATCAATCATCGTAGACAGGACTTGGCCGTCAAAGGTGGCAGTTCGAGCCTCAAAATCGGTGTCCAAAACAGGTATTTCAGGCACAGCACAGGCAAAGGTGGCCTCTGCCCCAAGTGACATTGGGCATACTGCCCACTCCAAGTCTTTCAGGGCCGTTTGTTGGAGATTTCCCGTTTCATCTGGGCCTGGCATGGCAACCACGACATGCAGCGTTACAGAGCCTGGGTTTTCTTGGGTAAACGGCACTTCTGGAGGATTTGCAACGATTCCAAGAATGCGAGGCTTGTCCACAAAGCTGGAGGGGCTGAATTCAGGGGCGCAGGCGGCAACAAAGAGTACTGCAATCAAAGCGATTCGCCACATGATAAACCTCGCGTCCTAGGAGCCTTGTGGCAAGAACACCACGGTCCACTTTACTTTATATGCAATTGGCTGTCCGTTTTTGGTAGCTGGCGAAAATCTTAGGCCTTCTACAGCTCGTTTGGCCTCGACGTTAAAGGCCTCAAGGTCCCCCTTTGTAACTTCAGCCTTTGCAACTTTGCCATCGGCATCAACGTGAAGCTGCAAGGTCACTCTGACTACTCGCCCCAACTCCCTGTGTTCATTTGGATAAACCCCTTGGACCTGATTTTGAGCCTTTGGTGGGACAATAACCACTTTTTCTGGGGCCTTTTCTTCAGCGGTTGCTTCTGGTTGCGAGACCCTGGGAGCATCAGGTCCATCTCGTTTGAAACCCCTTGCATCTACAGATGGATCGCCAAAAAGGTTCGTTTGTTCGCCAGTTTGAACTGCCACGCCGCCATTAAGAGCCACGTTGGACAGGACCAACGGTGCTGGCTTTTTGGGCTCAGTTGGCTTTGCCTCTGGTTCAGTTTTTTTGGCCTCAGGTTCGGCAACAGGTTTGGGCGGTTTTGGTTGTGAAGCTGGCTTGCTTTGAGGCTGCTTTGGAGGCTTTTTTGCTGGGGCCGGGGTGGGGGCAGGTTCAGGGGCAGGGGCAGGGTCAGGGACGGGTTCAGGGTCAGGGTCAGGGTCAGGTGGCTTGGCCAGTAGCTCTGCGATTTGTTGCTTTCTGACTTCAATTGGAACCGGGGCAACTTTTCTGGCTGGCTTTGTGGGCGCTTCAAGCTGACGTCGTGGAGTAAATTCAATGACTGCCACGTGCAGCAGCAGTGATACAACCACAAATATCGCCAGTTGTTTGTTGCGATCCATCAATTTACCAACTGCTTTACAGTCCTTTTCAAGCTAGGGTTCAATCCCTGGAATCGATTGTTCTTCAACGTTTAAAGCCACGTTGCCTACGCCTCTTAACTTCACGAAATCAATGACTCTTGTAACCTTACCGTAGGCCAAATCCTTATCGGCCGACAGCACTGCATCAGGGACTCTGCCTCCTGCCTCATTCGCCCTGCGATCGATGTAAGCCCCGATTTTTTCAAGGGTAGTTGGTTCTCCGTTTAGATACAGGGCACCCGCCTGGTCCAAAATCAGGTTTAAAGGCACATCCTTTGGCTCTGGTGGTGCCCCCGAGTGAGCCTTTGGTAGGGTAAGTGCAATTTCTCGCAGGTTTTTTTCCTGTTGCATGAATATGTTGGCTGTAACCATAAAGATGATCAGCAGGACCAGGAATATGTCGACCAATGGAGTGACGTTGATGCTGGATATCAAGTCATCTTCAGGTTCATTTCTCTTCGCAGCCATCTTCTCCTCCATAGGCGCAGCGCATGCGGTGGGTGCTTATCTCCCTGGCCTGCTCGACTGCGGCGTTAACTCGTTTGCGAAACACGTTGTAAAACATGACGGCTGGAAGGGCGACCACAAGTCCAATTGCGGTTGCAATCAAGGCCTCAGAGATGCTTTGCATCAAAAGGGCGTTTTTTTCAGTATTTTCAGCTATGTCTGATAGTCTAAAAAACGCGGCCATGATCCCGATGACGGTTCCAAGCAATCCTATGAAGGGGGCGTTGTTGCCGAGGGTGGCCAGGAATGTGAGGCCTTGTTCATAGCGGTTTTTTTGCTTTCGTAGCTCTGATTCGACTGCATTCTCGGCGTCTTCACGGCCGACACCTGCTTCATGTACCTCGACAATAAGCTTAGCTACGAGGTTTTCCATGCAGTCTTGGCAGACTTTGGCTGGTTTTCCATGGGCCAGGGCATGGACGGCGTCTGGCTTGACTCGTCGTCTGGCATAGAAGATCCAACGTTCGATTATGACGGCAATAGACGCCACCGAGAGGCCGACTAGGAGCCACAGGATCCAGTCAACGCCGATTCCGATGAAGAAGTCTTGTAAGAGGCCTGCAAAGTTCACAAAAGCCCTCCAAAATCAAGATAAGGCGGGTGTTAAAATGGCGCTTTAAACAGTGTAAGTCAAGCATTTGAATGCAACGCAGGGTGGCCAAAAGGCGAACTGGCTCCCAAATGCCCTTGCATCAATGAACGCCAGTTGTTATTCCCTGGTCCTGTCCCTGTCCCTGTCCCAGTCCCCGCCCCCGCCCCTGTCCCTGTCCCAGTCCCCGCCCCCGTCCCTGTCCCTGTCCCTGTCCCAGTCCCCGCCTGTCCGTTTGTGCCCCAAAAACACTTTGGCACTTGACTAATATGCGTATAATGCGCATTCATTTTCGGACCGTGGGCGTCCGATTGGAGGTTTTATGGAGCTGTCAATTCTGAGCGTGTTTGGGGCTGGGTTGCTGACCTTTTTGTCGCCTTGTGTGCTGCCTTTGATTCCAGTTTATCTTGGAATTTTGGCGGGTAGTGCGGATCAGGGGGCTAATCCTGGACGTATGCGTGCTTTGATTGCTACTGCAATTTTTTCTTTGGGCTTTACCTTGGTCTTTGCCTTGATGGGGTTGTCTGCGACCTTTTTGGGGCGAGTGTTGATTCACCATAAGTTGCTGTTCCAGCAGTTGGGTGGAATTCTTGTTTTGCTGCTTGGACTTAGGTTTATGGGCTATCTGAACCTGCCATTTTTGGAGAACGCGTCTGGTGGAGGGATGGCCAAGATTAAGACCAGGTTTCACTACGTTAACGTCTTTTTGCTGGGTCTGTTTTTCGCCTTTGCTTGGACCCCTTGTATTGGTTCAGTTTTGGGGGCGGTTCTCACTTTCACGTCCTTGAAGACGACCAACCCCATTGAGGGTGTCGCCTATCTGTCAGCCTACAGCATGGGATTTGCTGTGCCTTTGTTGCTGATTTCTGCCATAGCTGGTCCTGCTTTGACAGCGCTCAAAAAGGCCAGGCAGTTTATTCCAGTTTTTGAAAAGGTGACTGGCGTATTGATGGTGGTAGTTGGTTTGCTTTTGGCCACAGACCAATTTGGAATCATTGACAATGCGTTTTCTTCGCCAAGTAGCGATGAGACTGAACTGGTAATTGCAGCTGATTTGACACCACAGGCGCCCAAGGCTCAAGTTGATGGCGGTGCTAACCCCTTTGTCATAAATGAGAATCCCAGCTCTTGCGATGCCCAGGACGCCGCCCAGTGTGACACTCCTGAGGCCCCTAGCCGACCTGCAATGTTGAAATTCTTCAGCCCCAACTGCCCAGTTTGTCGCCAGATGATCCCCACAGTTAACGCCCTGAAGCACGAATGTTCCGACCGATCAGTAGAACTTCGTGAAGTCGACATATCCACCCCAGAAGGGCGCATTCTTGCAAACAACTATGGAATCCGAGGCATCCCAGTATTTGTATTCGTTGATGCCCAAGGCAAGGAGGTCTCAAGGCTAGTCGGCTATCAAACCCTGTCAGCCCTAGAACAAGCCATGAGCGTGTTAATCGGCGAAGCCTGCCCAAGCGAATACCGGGAACTCCCCCCAAATTTCAACGTCCGCGGCCAATAAAACAGCGCCTTTGTGCCAGTTCTTGACCCGTGGCCCTCTCTGTCTTAGGTTAGCTGCCACAAATCGGCTCGTTATGGCGGCCAGAGTCTCGGGGGCGAGCCCTAAAACAACCACTAGCAGTAACATTCAGATGCTTAGGTCTGTGATGGAAACCACGTCCACATCACGGGGTTCCAGACCGCGTTGAGAGCACCAGCGAGCGCCGGGTCAAGGAATAACTTTACTGCTCTGGTAACGTCTCCGAGCGTCGGCCACACGAGTTGGTCTTCTCGTGCCATAGCCGCGTACGGGGCCTCCCACGTAAATGGGGGCGCAGGTACTGTTGAAGGCAGCTGATGGGTGTTGCGGCACGTAAAGGTCTGCTCAAGGGCTGCACGCAGCTCTCTAGCATCGATCATTTGTGCCGTCGCTAGCAGCGCTAAGTCGGGTAGGTCCTTCACCCTTGAGTTAGGGCGCAATCGAGGCATCGTGTACGCATGCAGCTTCTCCGCAATGTGGGTTGTAACCGGATAAATACGCAGTTTAGGCGGCGCTACTCCAACGAACGCAAGCACGTCGTCGGCCACCACGACCTCGGGCTCACCTAGGATTGGATCTCCGAACGCGACATCAACTCCGAAGGGCTGGCCATACAGTTTTCCGGCTAGCCTGCACTCGGCTCGGAATCGTAGCCCTTCATACAACATCCCCTCGTTGTGGATTTCGGGGTGTTCGTCGTCGGGGCTTACCTCAAAGGTCATGAAATCACCAAGGTTGCGCCGTCCGGCATCTTGGAGTTTAACAAGGATATACTCGGGAGAGCCAGTCAGGCTCAGGTCGATGTCCTTTGTTGTACGTGCCCGATCAAGGCGAAGCTCCAAGGCGAGTCCCCCTTTGAGCGTTGCTGTATCACCAAGTACAGCTACGATGCGTGCGAGAAAACGATCAAACACCAAGAGTTGCCGCCTGCGGGCGAATTCGCCTCCTGTCGTCGTTGGCGAGCGAAGGCGCTGCTCAAGTGCCTGCTTGAAGGCTTCCGGGGTGGAGTAGGTGCGGACTGTCATTGACCAATTCCTCCGTACGGACTTAAGGCTTCCTCAACACGTGGGAGCTCTGCCTTTGATACAATTCCACGGCGGATGGCTTGGTGGGCTGCTTGGCGTAGGAGATCGGGAGCTAGGGCTTCAAGAGCGCAGTCGTTGAGGGTTCGTCTGGGGTTGGTGACCGGAACGGCTCCAAACCAGGTGCGCTCATCCAAAGGGACGTTTGCGTGGTGGAGGACAACTCCGGGTGGGACTCTAAACCTGCGATTTAGCCAGTCTTGCGGCAGCGTCAAATGCACTTTCGCCGGGAGCACATCAGATAGCCCGTAAAGGGCCAGCGCTGTTAGGTGCGAAATTACGCCGGCCTGGTCCGACCAAAGCCATGCTACGGTCAGCTCCTCGTGCTCACTTACAGGGAAGTGAACGAGCCTATAGATGCCTCGGCGTGTCCGCATGATTCTTCCAGCGCGGATGTGCTTGAGTAGAAGCTGGGTAGAGTAGCCTGCTTCTGCTGCTTGTGCGGTGGTGAAGTGGCCGTGTTGTGCGCTCGCTGTCTCGTACAGCAGGTCCCAGCTGGGCTTTTTAGGTAGACCGTTCATGCACAAATAGTAACCCACAGTTACCTTTTGTGCAAGCCCCTGTCAGTCCCGCCCAAGCCCCTGCCTCACCGTCCGGGGCCGATCAAGCGCGTTAGCAGGTCGGTTACTAGTACCACTGGTGCGACATTTCCCCTTTTGAAGCGTAGGTCGGTGTCTACAGCCTGGTTTAGGAATGTGACCAGTTCATGATGGGTGTATCTCGCTGTCGCGTTTCTCAGCCTTTCCCACATGAATGGCCATGAAAGATTTAGGCTTTTCATGGCTGTCTTGTCGTCTACCCGCTGTTTCACCAAGTCACATGCAATTAGCAGGTTTCTGGCATGTCTGTTGACACCATACATGATTCGAATTGCTTGTGATTTTGGGTCCTTGGCATCTTCTACATCGCGAGTCGCTATCTTTATCGCCAGTTTCAGATTCCTGTTCGAGATAGCCTCATCAAGGTCCCAAGGGTTGGATTTTCTACTTCTTAAAACTAGCCCCTGCAAGTTTTCAGCAGTTGCTTTGCCACCTGGGCCAAGGTAATCAGCCAAGGCCGTGACAGCGGCTTCTATGCTGCCTCTGTCTGGCCCAACAAGGTCCAGGATTAAAAATGAGACTCCTGGAGCAAGGGTTATCTTGTTTTCAGCTGCCAGCCTTTCGACCAAAGTCTGGGCGGCTCGATCCTTTAAATCAGCAACCGCGACTGCAACCCCAACCTCCTTGATTGCCTTCGCCATTGGAGACGTTTCAGATTTTCTGTTACCTGTCAGTACCAATCTAACGTGGGGAGGCCACGAAGAAATCATTCTTTTCAGCTCTGATGGCAGTTTTTCGCCCTTTCCACAACCAGTTATCAGGACCAATGTGCCATCATCAAACATCGGTACATTGATTGCGATCTCACCTAATCTAGCCCAGGCCTCAGTCTTGGCAGGCTCTGCGTCCAGCCGTTCAGTGGTAATCACAGTAGACGTCTTTTTAAGGTCCGCCTCCATCAACTCAAGCGCACCGTTAGCAATGAAATCATCCCCACCCGCTAGATAGATCGCAAAGACTAAACTTCCTGAATCCATTTGTTTTTTTACAGGATCAAGCTCTGGGATGCTCAACGGTGGCTCCTTTTGAAAAGGCGTTGTCATTTTGAATGTAAGGACCCCAAAAAGCAACAGCCAGCCCAGGGAAAAACTGGCGGCGTCTAAGCGACTTGAAAAAACTGGCTGGAATCTGAGGCCGCGTCTTGATAAGCTCCAACGCTTTCTTGGCGGTAGCTTCAAGGTGAAAGGAACGCCCAACCCCAACGAGTATTTTGGTGCAAGTGGCCGCATTGCTCAGGCTATGACGAACTATGAGGTGCGACCTGAGCAAGTCGCCATGATGGACGCTGTCCAAACGGCCATCGCCACGTCTGATGTATGCCTTATCGAGGCCGGAACAGGGGTTGGAAAGACTTTGGCATATCTGGTGCCTTCAGTGATTTCAGGCAGACAAACTGTGGTTGCCACCGGGACAAAGGCACTGATGGACCAGATCTACGGCAAAGACGTCCCATTCTTGAACAATGTCCTAGCCGAATCTTTTACCGCTGTTTTGCTTAAAGGCAGGTCAAATTACCTTTGTTTAACAAGGCTTAAGGAAGCCAGGGTCAAGATATCCTCCCTCAACGATGAGGACCGCGCCATTTTGACCAGGGTTCGCAAGTGGGCATTGCGCACCGATAACGGAGATATCGCGGAACTAGCCGATCTTCCAGAGGGAACGCCCATGCTAAGGACGCTGACCTCTTCTGTGGAGGACTGCGGCGGAAGGATGTGTCCTGACTTTGCCGACTGCTTCGTATACAAGGCAAGGGCCCGTGCGCTAAAGGCTGATTTAGTGATTACAAATCACCACCTTTTGATCGCTGACATGGCTTTAAGCGAGGATCCAGGTGGCCCAATCCTTCCAGCGGAAGCCAACTTGATCATTGATGAGGCTCACGGACTTGAAGATGTTGCAACCGAGTTGCTTGGTAGGACTTTGACCTCTCATCAGGTCAGCGAGCTTGGCAAGGAAGTCGCTGAGCTTGCCAAACTAGAACGGACCTTTCATGGCTTTGAGTTAAAGAACGCGGCATCTGGGATTGTCAAAGGTTTTGCCGGATTTTTGGCCGCTTTAGCGCCAACTGATACTCGTCGCAAGCTTGAAAGTAACAACCCAAAAGCAAAAGCACTTTGGCATGAATTAGACATAGATTTAGAGGCGATAGAGCTTCGCACACTAGAGATTGCCAAGGAATTGGACCGTGCGCCGGATGTGTCGACGAAAACCGCGCAGGCTCGTGCCTTGCTTGCCGAAGTGATGGTTGGTTTTGACACCAATTTGATAAGGCTTGTCGAGCGAAAAGGCCGATTCGGAGCTGTTTCTGCCTTGCCAGTCACTGTGTCAGAGATTCTCGAAGAAAAGCTGTTTTTAACTGGAAGACCTGTGATACTGACCAGCGCCACGTTGACCGTGGATGGCAGTACTGAGTTTCTGCGCTCCAGATTGGGCGTTCCAGAAGGTGCGCCAGAGCTAGTTTTAGCCAGCCCTTTCAATTTTCAAAAGCAGGCCATTATCTACGCGCCCAAAGAACTTCCTGCGCCAGATTCTGCGCTATATTTCGAGCATTTCATAAATGAAACCATGTCTTTGTTGACAGCAACGCATGGTAGGGCATTTGTCCTGTTTACCAGCCGCGCTGCAATGCTTCGCGCCACACAAGCCGCACGCTCAGAGCTGACCCTTCCAATCTTGTGTCAAGGAGAAGCCCCCAGACACGAGTTACTACGCCAGTTCAAGGCCACCAAAGGAGCCTGCCTCTTTGGAACCGCCTCGTTTTGGGAGGGAGTAGACGTTGTAGGCGACGCCTTGTCTTTGGTAATAATAGATCGCCTGCCGTTCGATCCCCCCGACGATCCAATCCTCCAGGCCAGAGTGGAACTGCTAACTGAAGCGGGTCGCAACTCGTTCAAGGAGTACAACATACCCCTGGCAGTAATCAAACTCCGGCAAGGATTTGGCCGCCTGATCAGAAGCAGAACTGATCGCGGAATAGTAGCAATACTAGATTCAAGAATAAGAACCAGAAGTTACGGCAACATTTTTCTGCGAAGCCTACCACCAGCCCCAGTGCTCGACGATTTAGAAGAAGTAAAAGACTGGGCCAAGCAAAATCTAAAGAAGCGCCGCCGGCGGTAGGGCAGGGACGGGGACGGGGTCAGGGACGGGGTCAGTTCAGTCCTTTGCCAAAGACGAAGACGAATCCCACCATTGCTCTGAAGATGGCGTCTAGGCTAGGTGCCCTGCTCAATTTGTTGCATTCCACCCTTCCTTGCTCGGGAGCGGGGGTACATTTATCAAAACCTGGACCAAAACCCCAGATCGGGCCAGCCTCAAATGTGGTGAAAATATTCACGTTTTTGGCGACGCGACCCTCCAGACCCAGGTGGAAAAGCAGCGGCAGATGAACTGAAACCCGGTAATCTGTAGTAAACAAGAAAGTTGGAGAAAATCTAGTCCCCCAATGCAAGTGCAGCCTTTTCATAACATCGTAGCCCATAACCAGTTCAGGTATCGATGCTTGGATTCCCACTTTAATATCAGGCTTATAGCTCACGTAAAACGATGGCCGAGCCAACAAAGACATCTGGAAGCGGCCACGATCTACCACGTTTAGCTTCACTCTGGCACCAAACGAGTTACCAAGCCGGACCTCCTCTTTAGTAATTGGTCCAAAGTAGTGGAACGTAGCAAAGGGGGCAACCTCAAGGTGTTTTTGCACCGGCACGTAAACCGCCAACTGCACGTCCGGAAAACCACCCGAAACTTCAATCCCATAAACATTGGGAGCCATGGTATGCCCCCCCTGGGTGGTCCAGGCGAGGGCCGCAGCGGGAATAATCAACGCAATCAGCAGAGCTACAACAAAACGCATGGCCCCCTCCAACGGGCATTAAACCTCTGGAATTATCCCTCAACAGCCAATTAAATGACAACTTCACGACAGTCCACCAAATTCACCGCCAAAGAATGATTTTGTAGCCAAGTCGAAGTTTCTTTTGGGGGCAGGGACAGGATCAGGGACAGGGGACAGGGACAGGGTCAGGGACAGGGGACAGGGACAGGGACAGGGCCAGGCGCAGGATCAGGGCAGCGACCTTGCGAGGCGGAAGCCTAGGTTTGGCTGCCTGCCAATTGGGGTATTACCATGGCGGAAAGCTGACCTTAACAGGCCAGCACCACTACTTAGATTGCCGCCACGATTAGCCCGCGAGCTGCCGGTGCTAGGCCCTACTGGATCAGAGCAACCTTGCTCACACATACTGTAGTAGGTGGTACTGTACCAGTCGTTCACCCACTCCGAAACATTGCCATGAACATCGTACAAACCCCAATGGTTTGGCAGCTTTTGTGCAACTGGTTGGCTTTTACTACCCGAGTTATAGCCGTACCAAGCAATGTCTGGAAGTCCAATTCCAAAAGGATTGCCCGCGTCACATACCGGTTCCCCATTGTGGCCAACATTGCTTCCAATCCAGTACGCTGTTGTAGTTCCAGCTCGGGCGGCATATTCCCATTCTGCCTCGGTAGGCAAACGATAACCTGTGCACAAAAGACCAACAAAAGTTACATTGCAGGAATAGTTGCCACCACCTGGAGTTCCCGAACAATTGGACAGCTGATAGCAAGGTTGAAAACCTTCATCAGCAGAAAGGGCGTTAGCATAAGCCACAGTATCAAACCAGTTGACCTGTTCCACAGGACAATCATCACCACAGGCGGTGTTGTAAGAAGGATTGTTGCTAAAAATGGCCTTCCATTCACCTTGAGTCACTTCAGTCTGTTTCATTAAAAAAGGACGTGTAATCGTGACTGGATGAACTGGCCCCTCATTTGCCCATCGGCATCCCTCATCACTAGGTGACCCCATCTCAAAAGTACATGCCGGCAGCAAGCACCAGCCGTTGTTGCAAATGGTCGATGCTGAACACCCATCGACCGGTACACAGTTACCGCCAACCGGACGGTAGCCTTCGATACAGATGCACAAGGGCTGATTCAAAGCTGTGACTACACATGAACCATAACCACTGCAGGTGATACCAGAACAAGGATCTGTAGGGGAGACGCAAGCGTGGCCATCCCAGTCGTACCCTTGGTTACAGACACACATGGCCTCATTGGTGGCGGTGATTAGACAGGAACTGTTGCTGCCGCAGTCGACACTTGAACATGGGTTGGTAGTGGCAGTGCAACCTTGGCCATCCCAATCGTACCCTTGGTTACAGATGCACAAGGCCTCGTTGGCGGAGGTGACCACACAAGAGCCTTGGTTGCTGCAGGTGACTTGGGCGCATGCATCTTCAATACAAGCCTGGCCCACTCGACGGTATCCTTGGTTACAGATGCACAAGGCCTCATTGGCAGCGGTGACCACACAAGAGCTATTGTTACCACAGTCGACATTTGAACACGCATTTGTAGCGGCTAAGCAATCGTTCCCAACGTTATGGTAGCCCTGGTCACAGATACACAAGGGTTCACTGGTTCCTGTGACTACACAAGAGCCATTTTCACTGCAATCAATGTCTTCACAGGGCGAGTTTGGCACTCCGCCACCTCCTTCATCCCACATGCATGCAGGACCGTTAGAAAGATAGCCAGGCCGGCAAATGCATACGGGGGTGTTGTCATGAGCAATGGCGCAGACGCCCCCGCCTACACATGTGATCCCTTCACAGGGGTTTTCTTCCGGGGATTCCTGGCAAACATCTTCTTTCAGTGTAAATCCTGGGTCGCAAATGCAGATTGGCCCAACGGCACCAATAGCGCAACGTCCATGGTCACCACAGTCGACATCAGTACATACATTTGTGGCGGCGACGCAATCGTTTTCAACAGTGCGGTAGCCCTCGTCACAGACACACAAGGCCTCATTTGAGGCGGTGACTATACAAGAACCCTTGTAACTACAGGAGACGTCTTCACAGGGTGAGTCTGGTACTTCATCCTCCAGACATTGAGCGCCGTCAGAATGATGGCCAGGGCGGCAAAGGCAGACGGGGGTACTGTCATGTGCAACAGTGCAGACACCGTTGCCGGCACACATGACGTTTTTGCATGGGTCGTCAACTGGGGACTCCTGGCAAAGGTCGTTTATTAGTGTAAATCCTGGGTCGCAGACGCAGATTGGTCCAACAGCGCCAAGTGCGCAACGTCCATGGGTGCCACAGTCGACATTAGCACACACATTGGTGGTGACAACACAGGTGTTGTTTTCTCGGTGGAAGCCTTCGTCACAAACACACAAGGCTTCGTTGGCGGCGGTGACCACGCAAGAGCCATTGTTACCGCAGTTGGCACTCAAACACGGGTCTGCGATGCATTGGTCGCCGTCTCGCATGTATCCTTGGTTACAAACACACAAGGCTTCGTTGGCTGCGGTGACTACGCAAGAGCCATTGTTACCGCAATTGGCATTCAAACACGGGTCTGCGATGCATTGGTCGCCGTCTCGCATGTATCCTTGGTCACAAACACACAAGGCTTCGTTGGCTGCGGTGACCACGCAAGAGCCATTGTTACCGCAGTTGGCACTCAAACACGGGTCTGCGATGCATTGGTCGCCGTCTCGCATGTATCCTTGGTTACAAACACACAAGGCTTCGTTGGCTGCGGTGACTACGCAAGAGCCATTGTTACCGCAATTGGCATTCAAACACGGGTCTGCGATGCATTGGTCGCCGTCTCGCATGTATCCTTGGTCACAAACACACAAGGCTTTATTGGCGGCGGTGACCACGCAGGAACCAAAGCCGCTGCAATCGATGTTTGTACAGGGTGAGTCTGGTTCTTCCTCTGTGTCACCTTTCACGCACCTGTCACCGTCGGAATGATAGCCGGGACGGCAAAGGCAGACCGCGGTATTGTCGTGGGCAACCGCACAGACGCCATTGCCTTCACACACTACCCCCTCGCAAGGGCTATCCATCAAGGTTTCCTGACAAGTATCGCCATGCAGTGTAAATCCATCGTCACAGATGCAGATAGGCCCCTCAGCGCCAAGCGCACAGCGCCCGTGGTCACCGCAGTCGACCCCCAAACATGGATTGGTCACGGCAACACAATCCTTACCCTCCAGGTGGTAACCTTCGTTACAAACACACAGCGGCTCGTTTGCGGTGGTCACTACACAAAAACCGTTGTCACCACAGTCAACTTCAGAACATGGATTGGTCGTCACAACGCAATCCTTACCCTCCAGGTGGTAACCTTCGTTACAAACACACAGCGGCTCGTTTGCGGTGGTCACTACACAAAAACCATTGTCACCACAGTCAACTTCTGCACATGGATTAGTCACGGCAACGCAACTGTTGCCATCAAGCTGGTATCCCTGGTCACAGATACATAAGGCCTTGTTGGCAGCCGTCACAACGCAAGAGCCATAACCACCACAGGTGATACCTGCACAAGGCGAGCGTGGCACTTCATCTTCAACACAAGTGGCACCTTCAGAATGATATCCTGTGCGACAAAGACACACTGCGGTTTTGCCCTGGACAACAGCACAGACGCCATTGCCATCACATGTGATCTCCGCACAAGGGTCATCAACTGGGGATTTCTTGCAAACCTCGTCTTGCACAGTGTAACCAGGGTCACAGATGCAGATTGGACCTTCAGCCCCAACAGCACAACGCCCACGACTGCCGCAGTCAACACCAACGCAGTAATTCTCGAACTGCTCGTCACCAAAGCCAAAATCGAAAGAGCGGTCGTTATTGCTAACACAGGCGATGAAAAGCAGCGTAACTAAAGGCAAAACTCTCTTCAACATAGCAACCCTCCAGGCAACCGGCATCTATTCCAGAAACCACCGCCTCACAAACGAAAAATCAAGGGGTTAGCAGGTTCAGGCTAGCATCAGCATGGATCCGCGTCAAGGGCAGGGACAGGATCACGGACAGGGGAGCTATTCTTGCTCGGGGGTGGGGTTTTGGTCGTTCACAAACTCTCTTAGCAAGACTGTGGCGTAGCTTCCTTTTGGAAGTGCGAAGCTTAGCTGGATGCCGTTTTCATGTGGCTCCATAGTTAAATTTAAGGGCTTTACTCGTAGTGGCCTGCGGCTTCCGTCTGCCAATTGCCCAAATACCTTGAAAGCCTCTAGGGTTAGCCCAAAACTTTGAAGAAAATCCGACTCGAATATGGCGGCTTTTTCAAGCGCTGTTTTCATTCTATGACCATACATTGGCCCGGTGATGCAAGTTTCGCCTTTTTCGAAGCGGGCCTGTTCCACCTCCAGTTCCAAGGCGTGAAACAAACCTCCTGTCTCAACTTTGGCCATCACGTCACCAAGCATTACCGCTTGCTCAAGGCCTTCAACTACGCGTTTTTGCAGATATAAATTAAATAGCGCCGACTGTAAGGATGAAATAACCATTCTGTGCTGAAATCGATTCAACCGCGGGCGTTTTGATTCGCCAGTCAAAAGGGCCAACCCACTGTGCAGATTGTCGACATCTCGCCCAAACCTTTGGGTACCAAAGAGGTTAAAAAAGCCAACCTCCCCCAAAGTCTTGGCAGTGGCCTTCAGTTCCTCCAACTGGTCCAACGCCGCGTCACGCAGCAGAATCTGAAAGCGATTACCCCAAAGATGTCCAGTCCGCAACTTGTTGCCATGGCGCTTTGCAGCCAAGATCTCAATCCCTTGTGTTCCCGCCAAGTAACCAATCCTGGATTCTTTGTTGCCTGGAATCGAAATCCACTGTCTGGTTACAGCCCGCCTGTCCTTGGTGCCGGCAGTACCAATCTCCTGGTGGGGTATCCCCATGGAATTGCTGACCCTTTTGATAAGCTCACTCCCAGAGATATCTCGTTTTTGAACCCAAAGATACAGGTGTTCCCCCTCTCCACTTGGCTCATAAGCCGGGATTTCTTCAACGATGAAGTCCTCAGGTTCAACCTTGATGCCTGCTTTTACTTTTGGCCCGTTTGGACAAACAAAGGGCATCGAATCCAAGTCGGCACCGCCCAAAAGATTGTCGATTGACATTAGTTTTCCTGTTATTGAAGTTCTTCAATCAATTCGATTAGAACGGTTTCCCAGTCAGCAAATGAATCAAAGAAGAGATCTGGTTTTAGAGCCTTAAGAATGTCCGCGTTTGTCTTGCCGGTACCAACAAGGGCCACTTTCACCCCGTTTGCCCTGGCGGCCTCAAGATCTCGGATCGAATCGCCAATAACTATAACCCTGATGTCGTCTCCACCACGTTCCCTAGCTCTCCTGATTGCATGAGCAGTCATTTCCTCTCGTGCAACCGCATCAGAGCCGTACCCACCAAACTCGAAAAAACGATTCAATCCAAACGGGGCCAGCTTTGCCCTTGCCCCAGCCTCAATGTTGCCAGTGCAAAGGCCTAAAAGACTGTCGTCACGGCTGCTAATCGCTTGCAATAATTGCATCACTCCCGGAAGCAACGAATTATCCGGCAACAAAGCCACTTTTGAGGGCAACACCTCCACATATCTTGAAAAGAAGCGGTCAATCTGCTCTTGTTCAAGCTTTACGCCCATGTCGCGTACTGCGGCAGCCTGGATAATCTCGATGTCAGTACCACCCGTAAATGGAATCCCAGTAAACGGGTGCGGCCGTAAAAAGACCTCCTCCCAGACCTGTTCAAAGGCCCAGCGTCCAGCACTACCTGAATTTACCAGCGTGCTGTCCAAGTCAAATAAAAAGGCATAGCGTTTCTTCATTTACCCTTACCCTTAGCCTTTGGCTTACTCACCTGGCTTAGAGCCAAGAATGTTGCAGCCGCGTTAACTCGAACTGATTCCTCAGGATCCGTCAGTAGATTTCGCACCGCAGCCGCATTGTCGGCGTTTCCACAGCTTTTCAGCACCTTTAATGCAACATTTCGAACCTCGGCTTCCTTGTCGTTCAAAAGAGCTAAGGCAACGTCTCTGCCTTCATCGCAAGAGACACAGCGCAGTCGCTTCAGGGCTGCAATTCTGCTATCGGCATACTGATTCGTAGCCACGATAGTTTTAAGGAACTCAACCTCCTTATCAGGTATCAAGCGTACAGTTTCAATAGCTGTCAGCCTTGCAGAAGACCTTGATGAAGAGGCTATCTGCTGTAAAAATGGCAAGAAGCGTTCGCCAAATCGGATAGTCAACTTGGCAATGTCGTCTGGACGCAGAATCACAAGCAGCGACTCAATGTATTGCCCAGCGGTATCGGGTGCCAATGCGATAATAGCCCCCAAAACTTCTCGTGCTATGTCTGGGTCACGATCCTGAACTTGCAGGCGCAAAACGGTCAGTGCGTCTTCATGATTAGCGTTACACAAAGCCATGATGGCACTTTTCTTGATTTCCGGATCGGAATCATAAACCAAGAAGGATGCAACCCCGACAACGCTTTTGTCCTTTATCTTTGACAATGCTTCGACAACAGCACGCCTGACATCCAGGTCCATATCTCTGACTGCTTTTTCCAGCACTGGAACTGATTCTGCCTGAGCTCGCTCTCCAATGCCTTGCGCTGCAATCTTTCTGATGCCGGCGTTACCGTCAAAAAGCAGTTCATGCAGGTGGGGTAGGGCGCGATTTCCCATCAAGCCCACCAAGCCTTTGGCGGCCACTTCACGGACCTCGGGAACCGTAGATTTAAGCTGTTTTAGTATGGTTTCAAAAAGTACGTGATTGGTAGTTCCAGCAAGGCCACGGTACACATACTCGTGTTGTGCAATGGGGATGTCTGGAGCCAAAAATGTTTCCAGCATCTTGTGATATTCACCAACAGGTGTCGCTGCAACGGCTTTGAAAAACTTCAGACGTGATGCCTCGTCGCCATCTGCAAGCGGACGCAGGACCTTAACGGCCGCCACATCACCGCGTTGGGCCAAGATTTCGGCGGCTTTGATCTTCAAGGTGTTGTCCTTAGATTTCAGCCAAGGCTCAAGTAATTGGCTTGGAAGATTGACTGTTCCGGCCTGGACCTGATCAAAGATGATCCCAACAATTTTTGGGTTTTTGCTCTTGGCTAGTGCCGCAACCAACGGGTCCTGTTTCACCAACGGGGCCTTGAGCAGAGTATTCATGGCCAATTCATCACCGGCCAGCAGCCCTACTTCGAGATAAGGCACTGCAATATCGGCAGGTTGATTGACGACCGCCTGATACAAAGCTGGTTTGGTTGCCAACGTCGGTTCTTGCAGCGCCTTAACCAGCAAGTCGCGTCCAGTGGTGCCTTTAAAGGCCTTGATCAAGCAGAAGGCGTCGTCCGCAAGAGGGGCACTCATGTCCCGCAGGGCCTCTCCAACCAGTTTGGTTGCCAATGCGTCACTGCGTCCTGCCAAAACAATAAGAGCCTGTTTGCGAACAGGCCATTGTGGGTCTGACAGCGCCTCTTTCAATATGGATTCAGTGTTTTGGCCGGTGACCTGTGGCAAGGCTGCAACAGCTGCTCCTCTGGCCAACATGTCCCCACTGGCTAGGCCACGTTCAATAATAGGCCAAGCCTCATCCATTGCACTTTGAGCAGCCGCGATGCAAGGTGTCGATAGAATTAGAGCTACTAACGCCAAAAATCTCATCTCTAGCCTCCAGAACCAAAGAATACAAAACAGCCCAGTAACGTCCCCGCTACTGTATTTGCTTGACCCAGTCAGTGTCAATCCCAAAACCCAAAATCATCGTCTCCGCTCCTGATCCTGTCCCTGTCCCCGTCCCTGTCCCTGGTCCCTGCCCCTGCTTTTGCCTTCGACATAATTAGGTAATTAGGTTCAAAACTTGCAATCAACTTTTTGAAGGCGTTACAATGCCCTCGGCCCATAAGTTGTTATCCATTTGTGGCGAACAAGGTTTTGGGGGTTAACTATGAATAAGAAGCTTGTTTTTGTTACTTTTTTGGCCTTTTCAATCGTCGCTGCGTCTCGTGTTTACGCAGATCCTCATTTGCCCGAAAAGTTTGATGTTTCGCTTACTGGGCTTCAGTTTGGCTGGACCATCGATCAAACCGTCGAGTTTTTGAAAAAACGTGTCGAGGACCGATATGGTGTCTTGATTCGTGACACGATGGATGTGCGAAACCGTGACCAGCTAAGGCGTGAGGCGATAGCAGAGGCTGCCACGATTGGGACGGAGATCGTTAAATTTGATGGCTCTGATACTAGGTGGAATGTCTCAGAGGTCAAGGACGAATTCAGACATGGGTTTGGTGAGGAGATGCTCCACGTCAAGGAGGGTGTGACTCACTTGTACTTCTACTATGTTGACGGCGCCTTGTACAAATTACAGATGACCTTGCCAAAGGATCAACAGAAGGAATTTCTGAAGGCCGTTGTTAGGGCATATGGTGAGCCAACCATTACCAGTGAAAAAGGTGGATTCACCGCCGATGCAAACGAAACCGTGCGCGTTTGGGCAGACACTAGCATCAGTTTCTCGGTCACCGATCACAGTGAGAGGTTCCAGTGTTTCAGTTTCAGATGGGCGGACGCACGGGTTGATGCCATCGTTAAAGCAAAATGGCCTCATGAGGATGCTGACACCATCAATCCTTTGATACTTGAGTCGATGGAGTGGGCTTCTGACCCCAATTCCGAAGAATACGGTGAAGATTTTGACCCCGTTGGCGATATGCTGGGGGTTTCTCCTACCCCTACCCCTAAACCAGAAAAAAAGCCCGCCAAATCCGGTAAAGCCAAACCCAGAAAAAAATAAGCTATACTCGGCCAGCCTTTTGTCTTCACACGTACAGCGCTAGCTGTACTGGGTTAGTGTCTGAATCAGTGGGTGAGCATTTATGTCAACGTTGAAAGTCGAAACCTTCGTTTTAGGCCCTTTTCAAACCAATAGTTACCTTTTAATAGATCCTGCCACCTCTGAAACGGTGATAGTCGACCCAGCGGCAGATGACCAGCGCATGATAAAGCGCCTGGAAGGCCTAAAACCCAAGATGATTGTTCAAACTCATGGACACGTTGATCACTGCGTTGGTTCAAGTTCACTTGCTCGCAGATTTGGCATTCCCATCGCCATGCACGAATTGGATGTGCCCCTATACAAAAGCATCCCACAGCAGATCCAAGCGTTCATGGGTGGTGCTGTCCGCCCTGAAATGTTTGACCTAGTTACCCCTGAAATCTTGTTAAACGAGGGTGATGAGATCGGTGTCGGCTCTATCACCGCCAATGTGATTCACCTACCAGGCCATTCTCCCGGGGGTATCGCCCTGTATTTCCAAGGAGATCCTGGCAAGCTTTTTTGCGGTGACACCTTGTTTGCCGACGGAGTAGGGCGCACCGATTTGTGGGGCGGCAGTTGGCCAACTCTCCTAAGTTCCATCAGAAACAAGATCTTCACCCTCCCAGGCCAGACAGTTGTCTACAGCGGCCACGGACCTGACACCACCGTGGCCAGGGAAATCAAGTATTTCGCTTATTAGAGGCAGGGGGCAGGGCCAGGATCAGGGACAGGATCAGGGACAGGGCCAGGAGCGGGGACAGGGGCAGGGAGATGATTGTGCAGTTTAACAGGATTTGGAGCTAAAAGAAGGTCGAGAGGGCACCCTGCAACATGGTCCGGGGGCAATCCTGGAGGGCGCTATCGGGAGTTGCCGGGACCCGACGGCGCCCCCAAAATTACCGTCTAGTCGATGACGAAGGCTGGCGAGACAGGTTCATATGCAAGGCGCCTTT
>ERZ795047.2018-NODE-2018-length-20104-cov-5.089780_pt1 | contig 20104 bp, 12 predicted proteins | sample MGYA00375131_ERZ795047 | MGnify/ENA primary metagenome ERZ795047 (study PRJEB30176, sample SAMN05720228) | activated sludge metagenome | isolation source: Anaerobic digester | place: Japan | collected 2015-05-20 ...
CAATGTGATCGGCTGCATCAAGACCACCAAGACAGCGGCTGGCTTTGATGCAACGGCCTATCCGCTGATGCTGTACCGCAACGAATACGGGACGATACCGGTCAAGGTGGACGGTTCCAGCGAGCGTCTGGATGTAGCCGCCGCGCTGACCGACGACAAGGCATTCCTGACCGTTGGCGTGGTCAATGCAACCCGGGATACCTATAAGCTGCGGCTGAATCTGGCCGGGGCAAGCGGCACAGGTGCAGCCAAGACATGGGTGATCGCCAATGCCAATCCGCTGGCCTACAACGAGCCCGGCAAGGAGCCGGTGATTGCGATTCAGCAGGCCGCGGATACGGATCTCGGCCAGCCGATTACAGCGGCTCCGCTGAGCATCACTCTGTTCAAGCTGCCGCTTAAATAGGTTCATTTCAGGATAGGGAATAAGGCGCCGCCGGCAGATTTATGCCGGCGGCTTTTTTTATGGGTGCCCCCGCCGTCCGGCTCAGCGGGACAGCGGATTTTTCTTGAGAATCTGCAGCAGGTTGATATGGTCGTCGGTCCAGAGCAGGACATCCTTGCGGCGCCGGTCCTGCGGGCTTGCGTTGAGCCGGATGGCCTCAGAGCCGAGGAAGCGGTCATCCTGCGCCAGAAGAATCCAGTCTGAATCCAGCGCCCCGGAGGAGTCGTCTTTGTAGCTTTCAATCCAAGCGGTCTTGAGGCCGAAATGGTCGGCCAGCTTCCAGATGACCGAATGCAGGTCCAGATGCATGGTAGAGATATGAAATGCCAGAACGCCTTCGGGTGCCAGATGCTTCAGGTAAATGGCCATGGCTTCGGCGGTCAGCAGATGGACGGGTATGGCGTCGCTGCTGAAGGCGTCAATCGCCAGCACATCGAAATTCTGGGACGGCTGGTGCTCCATAGACAGTCGGGCATCGCCTTTTACGATGTCGATCTGCGCAGGGCAATCGGACAGATAGGTGAAATATTTTCTTGCCAGACGCTCCACATCGGGATTGATTTCGTAAAAGCAGAGGGTGTCGCCGGGATGTCCGTAAGCGGCCAGCGTGCCGACGCCCAGCCCGACAATGCCGATGCGGCGGTTTTCCTGTTTGGGCAGATGGCGCAGGAGCAGGCCGATGCCGCTGTCGGGACTGTAATAGGCGGTGGCAAGATGCCTCTTTTGAGCCGACTGGAACTGCAGACCGTGAAAAGTGGTTCCGTGCTGCATCAGGAGCTTATGATCGGCTGGGTTATCCCATGCTTCTTCCCAGATTCCCAAAACGCCGAAAAAGTTGCGTGAGTTTTCTATGGAGCGCTGGCTGTCGGAGGTGCGCTGTCCCATCAGAAAGATGCCCAGCAGCCCCACAACAAAGACCGCCGCAATCCAGAACGGCCGACGCCGGGCACCGGCGGCGGAAAGAGACTGATCGGCCAGCAGCAGAAGACAGGCGCAGACCAGCAGCCCGAGATATAATTCAATGTACACATTAAAAATCAGCGGGCAGATGACGGCGACAAAAAAACCGCCCATTGCCCCGCCGGCAGCAATCATCAGGTAATAGACCGTCAGGTGTTCCTGCGCCGGACGGAGACGGTAGAGTTCCCCGTGGCAAACCATGCAGCAGCCCAGCAGCATAAAGACATAAATGCCGACCAGCGTATAGGCGGACATCCCTTCTTCAAAAAGGTGGACATACATTATTCCGCCCATTCCGAGAATAAACAGCAGCAGGAATACCGACCGCTTGTACCAGCGCTGATGGTCAAAGCAGATGATGAAGCTGAGCAGATAGATGCTCAGGGGAAGAACCCATAGGAAGGGAATAACGGTGATATCCTGTGTAATCTTGTTGGTAACGGCCAGCAGCTCCACGACAGCCGCCGCCGGCAGGGCCAGCCACAGCCACCGCCGCTCCGGCTGGCGTTTGCTGCCGGATGGACAGGATTTAGCAGCGGGCTGGACGGGTGCGGCTCTGCCTGCCAGCAGCATACAGGCCGCAAACAGGACCGCAAAAACGGCAAAGGCGGCAGACCACAAATAAACCGTCTGCAGGCGGGTGAAAAACGGCTCAAAAACGAATGGAAATCCCATCAATCCCAGCAGCGAGCCGGCGTTGGACAGGGCATAGAGCCGGTACGGATTTTTAGCCGGAAAGGTTTTGGCAAACCATGCTCCAATCAAAGGGGAAGCAGAAGCCAGCATCAGATAGGGCAGGCCGACGGTGAGGGTGCAGATCAGCAGGATTTGCAGCAGGGGATTGCTGTTGGGTGTCGGCTTGAAATTGTCGCTGGGCAGGATGGGCAGAAACAGCAGGGCGCCTGCCAGCCCGGCGATATGCAAGGCCGCCTGAATGCGGGGATTCCGGATGCGGATTAGAAAATGGGCATACAGGTAACCAGCCAGCAGAAACAGCTGAAAGAACAGCATGCAGGTTGTCCAGACCTCCGGTGTTCCGCCGAACCACGGCAGTACATACCGGCCGAGCAGGGGCTGAACCTGAAACAGCAGAAATGCCCCCAAAAAGACCGTGGCGGCAAAGACAACACCGTGCTGTAGCAATCCTGTTTTCTGCATTCTGGGCAGATTATAAAGAAACGGCCGCAGTTTCGGAATAAAAAAGTAAAGTTGACAGCTGCAATATAGAAATTGCGGTCATCACAAAAGCCGTCCGCCTTGTGCGGTTTGTCTTATTCAAGATAAATCTCGCTGCCGGCGGTAATGGGGGGTGTACCGCCGCGTTTGGCGGCGATGTCTTCGGGCTCAAGGGCAAAGCTTGGGGCTATTTCCAGCACGCAGTCCGGCGAGCCATCGGGCTTGCGGGGGACCTTGACGCCGGCATGTTGGAGCCAGTTGGCCGCCCGTTCAATCATCATCCGGCGGGTTACTTCGGGGCTGTCGGTGCCGGAAGCGTTTTTGACGGGGGCAAATTCCTCTTCCCGGCGGGTCTGCAGAATAATCGACCGCTCGGCCATCGGCAGGGCGTCAAACACGAAGGTTTCAAGTTTGATGCCGTTGGGTTTGTCAGGCTGAATGAGCGTGCCATTTCCGTCGATGTGGGGGATTTTTTTGACCGCCCGATGGAACGGCAGGGCGAAATTGCCGCCGGCATTGAGTTTTTCGATGAATGAGCGGTTGATAATGTGAATCCCGATAGAGCCCAGTTCGAACACAAGCGTTCCGTCGGGATTTCTGCGCAGAGCCTGCTCATCCGGCAGGTCGCTGTATTCGATGACGGTTACTTTGCCGTCGACCAAGCAGAAATTGCCTACCTTTTCCAGCGGTCCGGCTTTGACAAGGGCCTTGGAACTCATTTCGGCCTTGTCTAAATCATGCAGTCCGATAAAAAGCGGGTCAATCAGCTTGACTAAGGGATTATCCACCTGCCAGTAGCTAATATATTCGACGCCGCGCTGTTTCATATCGGCAACAGCCCCCGATGCGTAAAGGGCTTTTAAGCTGCCGCCGTGTCCATCGGGGCTTGCGGCAATCTGGTCTTTGGCAGCCAACAGGATTTTGCCGTCGAAGCTGAAATTGGGCAGGGTGCCCTGCTGAAAGATGAACACATTGTCCGGGCTGAGCCCGTACCAATCCGCCGACTCGAAGATATCTACTGTTGCAGCATAGTTCAGCGGGCTGGTCATAATATAAAAGGGGATGGTGATGCCGTATTTTTTAGATGCGGCACGGAGTGTTTCGGCAAAGATTTGAAAAAGCGTTTTATTCTTGACAGGGCTTATCGGATAATTGCCTTTTGGGCCGTCGTAGCCGAGACGGGTTCCCTGTCCGCCGGCAACGACAAAGCCGGCAACACGGCCTTGACGGACCAAATCTTCACCGCGTTTCTTAGCGCGGGCATACTTTTGAGCCATTGCCGGCGTTTTTGGAGCGGCCGGGTAAGAAGGGGCGGGTTCGAAATGGTCAGGTATTGCGACTGGGGCCTCATTTTTTATATATTTTTCTACCCATAATGGTATTTTATCAAGTTCCAGCTTGGAGATTTGGTCAATGAGGTTTTTTTTCTGTCCTTCCGACAGTTCATCGAAGAAATGGAGAATATGTTCCTGCCCGATTTTTTCGAGTAAGCGACGCAGATTATCTGGTATAGTATTTTTATTCATAAAAAAGTACCTTTGCTGTAAATCATTCGTTTTTTAATACGAGCTGTTTTGTATAATGAAAACAGGACATTTTTTCAATTCAGAAATTTTTTTAAAAAAAGCTTGACATCGCCGACAAAGAGATATACATTGTAAATTGAAAGCGAGTGAACAGAGGCGGACTGGATTCGCGGTGTTCAACAGAATATTATTTTTGCCATTATTTTATTTATAGTTTTTGGTTATCTTCCTGCGAATCCTTCCCAAATGTCATTCCTTTTCAGAGCAGATGTTTAGCAGCTTTGATGCGGCCTCTGACATATTGAGTGCCTCCGGTCTAACGGTAAGTTGTCCGGTAAGATTTACAAAACAAATGGAAAGGCCCTGCGTTGGGGCAAAAACGGCATTATTGATGCTTTGGAAAAGGCCGGAAGGCAGTTGTGGAGTAAATCTTGCCTGAAAGGAGATCTAACAATGAGAAAGAAAGGTTTTACACTGATTGAGCTGCTGGTGGTTATCGCCATCATCGCCATGCTTTTGGCGATTTTGATGCCGGCCTTGAACAAGGTCAAGAAGATCGCCCAGCGCGTCGTTTGCGGGACCAACCTCAAGGGTCTTGGCACCGCACAAACCGTTTATGCCAACGACTATGATGATGAGTATGCTGTTCAGGGGCAGTCCGGCAAACATAAGTGGGATTGGATTACAGGCGCCTTTGATGACACTGCCAAGAACTGGGCAAACAACGGCATAATTACTATTGGTGCAAGCTTGTACCTGCTGGTTCGTGAAGCCGATGTCAGCCCGAAGTCCTTTGTTTGCCCGTCCGGCAATGAAACAGAGTACGACGGCAAGAACTCGATGAACCTCGATATCGTTCAACTGTGGGACTTCGGCAACGAGTATAAAGCCCCTGGTTCGGGCTATCCGTATCAGCATGTCAGCTATTCTTATCATATGCCTTATGCCAACGGCGGCGGCAAGAGCTCTCTGTCGGCCAATGGAAGCCGCTCTGCTGCATTTGCTGTAATGGCAGATAAGAATCCGTATTTTGACCCGAAGAATGTCGAAATTGGAAGCGTAACCCAAGACAACTTTATGGACCATGTAGGTCCGGTCGGCGCCTACTGGGATACCACAACCGGTATTTCGGAATCCGATTACAGGGTCAAGCGAGCGAATTCTGCTTCCCATGCCAAAGAGGGCCAAAACGTGCTGTTTGCTGACGGCCACAACGCCTATGAAAACACCACGGATGTCGGCATCAAGAATGACCAGATTTATGTTCCGCGGCCCACAGGCGCCCTTACTGAACTTCAGATTCGTCAGGGCAATGTAACAATTATGGGCAGCGGCACCAGCCCGGCAGCAGGACACGAACCTGCGATTCAGCCGCAGGGCTTGGAAGATTCCTATCTTGTTAACGACGATGATATGAAGGAAAAGCCGAAGACAAGCTGAGATTTCGTGCAGTCCAAAAGCCCTTCTCCTGACAGAGAAGGGCTTTTTTATTGGGATTGCTTTGCCTGTACCAAGCGTCGGTAGATGTCTTCCAGCCGATTGTTCAGGATTTTTGAATCAAAATTGTCTTGTACAAACCTGCGTCCCAAACGCCCCATCTGCGGCCATAAGTGAGGGCTGCTGATTAGAAAATCTAATCTTTCTGCCAGTGCATCAGCATCCTTTTCGGGAACTAAAAATCCTGTTCGGCCGTCTATCACGCTGTCAGGGAAAGCCCCGTGTTTTGTAGCAACAACCGGTATTCCGCAGGCCTGTGCCTCCAATAAAACCATGCCTTGTCCTTCCTGATTGCCGTCGGAGGAGGTGATGCTGGGGTGAACAAAGAGATGGGCTTGATCGTAAAGGTCCGTTAATGCTTCGCTGCTGGTCCAGCCCCAGAATTTGACGCTGCTGCCGAGGCCCAAATCGGCGGCCAATTTTTCCAGATCGGGCCGCAGAGGGCCGTCCCCGACAATGTCATACTGGAGGGGGTATTTGTCTTTCAATTTTGCAGCAGCTTTGAGTGCATATTCCCGCCCCTTCATTTCCACCAGCCGGCCTACACTGAGCAGCCGTATTTTGTCTGACGGATTTAAAAACCGTTCTTTAAACGGAATTTTTTCAACCTCTACAGCCATCGGCAGCTTAATCATTTTTCCTTCTGGGCAGCCCAAATTCAGCAGTTTCTGCCTTGTTGACTCGCTGTTGTAAGTAAATATGTCTCCGTATAGAAACAGTTCGTCATAGACATGCTCGCCCTGCCGGCGGGTATAAACTGATACATCGTAGCCGTGAAAAGAGGTAATCAGCTTTAGATTGAGTCCTGTTTTTTTTAATCCCAGAAATGGGATGGCGTTGGGACCGAAATGAGCATGGACAACATCGGGTTTTCCCTTCAGATATGCATACAGCAGTAAAAGGGTTTGATAGGAAAAACTTCTATCTTTGATGAAGGAATAAAGCAGGGAAGAGGCATTTTTGGGGGATAACAAAAGACTGGCTACAAGCCAAAAGACTCCCTTGAGCCGCAACGCTGTTTTGGCCGAGGGCATAGACAGATAAACTGTTTTATTTAAAAGGCCGTATTCTTTGACTTCTTTTTGTATTTCTGTCTGCTGGGATTCTGCAAAAGCCCAAACCGCCGCATCCCAGTTTCGCTCAATCATCGCCGCAATTTGCTGAACCACGAAACTTTCGGTCAGAGTGGGAAAACGACTTACGACAAATGCGATTTTCATTTTTAATTTACCAGTCTATTCATCCGGCTGCTATTTGACGATTATTTTTGTTGATTATATCAGGGAATAGCATAATATTTAAGGTTCGTCAATCTTAATAAGAGTAAAGATCTTGTGCGAAAACGGCTTAATGAACGAACAAAAACGTGTTCTGATAATCGGTTTAGACGGTTTTTGCTGGGGCTTGGGGGAGAAATTCTTAAAAGAAAACTGGATGCCGGCTCTGGGGTCGTTCACGACGGGCGGGAGTTTTGGGACTTTACAAAGTGTTCTGCCGTATGAAACAAGTCCTGCATGGGTGAGCTTTCAGACGGGCTGTTTTCCGCCGAAAACGGGCATCTTTTCATTTCATACATTTGATTCACAAACCAGCCGGATTCGATTAAACAGCAGCGGGGATATTCGTGTGCCGACACTGTGGGAGCTGCTGAGCAGTCAAGGCAAGAAAACCATCTGCGTCAATATGCCTCTAACCAGCCCGCCCCCTGCGATTGACGGCATCATTATTCCCGGTCTTTTATGCCCGCAGTTGAACAGTCAGACAGTTCATCCATCGGCTATTTACGGCCGCTTTATCAAGCCCCGTAAGGACTACCAGATTGTGGATAATACCTATCGGAACACAGTGAGCGCATTTGCTGAGCAGTCTATCCGAACCGAGCAGGTCCGCTGTGAAGTTGCGCTGGAATTGATGGACGGGTATGACTGGGATGTTTTTTGCCTGCAGATTCAGAGTACCGATTTATTTCAGCACCGATTCTGGTGGGCGCTGGATTCCGGAGCCAATGGATACAATCAGGAGGATTACCGGCAGGCGGCGGCTTTTTATAAGTGCTGCGATGATATTATCAGCCGGCTGATTGACAAAGCCGGTTCCAATGTCCGTGTGATACTGGTGTCGGATCATGGCTTTACGGCCCAGCGCTGGACGCTGGCGGTTAATCGCTGGCTGCTTGAAAAGGGCTATCTGGTGCTGTTGGAGAAAGAAAAAAGCGGCTGGCAGAGGGCCAAAGAAAAGAGTGTTTTCCTGAAATATTTTGCTCAGCAGGCCGGACGGACAAAAGGATTCTTTGTGAAAGCCGCTGAAAGGTTCTTTCCCCCCAAAACGCCGCCGTTCAGTGAAATTGAACTGCTTCATCTTCGCCAGTCTATTGATTTTATGCGTTCCAAGGCGTTTTATCTCGGCTCGGTGGGGGGCGTTATCTATATCCATCCTTCTGTGCCCCATCGCGACGATTTCAGAAACCGGCTAATCGAGGAACTGCTGACGGATTTTGGTCCGGCGGCACAGCCGGCTCTTGTCAAAGCGGTCAAAACGTGCGCTGAGGAATACGGAGATTTAGAGGGGGCTGCCTTGCTGCCGGATTTGCTCTTGGAGTATGAGCCGGGTGTCTCGGCTGTCATCAATCCGCTTGCACCCCAGCTTGTTCAGTCCTATCAGAACACCGAAAGGCAGCCGGGTACGCACGACCGAAACGGCCTGTTTGCCGCACAGGGTGAGAATATAAAGAAAAATTTCCGATGCGATTGTCAGATTGTCGATATTGTCCCGACCGTGCTGGCCATGCTGGATATTCCTATCCCTGCGCATATCGATGGCCGGATTCTAAGCGAAATCTTTGAAAAAGAACCCCGGACGGCATACAGCGGCGGCATTTCGAAAGACAGCCAGCCGACCTACTATTCGGACAGGGAGCAATCCGAGGTTGAAAGACGTTTGGCGGATTTGGGGTATTTATGATGTTGTGCCGGCGGGGATTTGCAGAGGGGATAGAAGAATAACCCTTTTCCACCAGAGGCAGAAATTGATGCCGCGCCACAGGAAATAGGGATTTTCCCTGAGCAATCGGTCATAATCGTTGAACAGTTGGGCCGTATCCAGATAGGGATTTTGGGCTGTATTTCTCAGGAGTGCCTCCACAATCGGCTTGGCATGGTTAAACCACGGCAGGGTGTTAAAGGGCATTCCCTGCTTGATGCGTCTCCAGCTTACCTCAGAGGGCAGCCACTGTGCCATCGCTTTTCGCAGAATGTATTTGGTCCATCCGTTATGCACCATATATTCCGGCGGAAGGGTAAAAACAAAATCAACCAGTCGGTAATCCAAAAAAGGAGAGCGGGATTCGATAGGCACCCCGAAGTGCGCCCGATTGGAGTTGCGCAGCCAATAGTTCATCAGCCAGTTAGACATATAACCGACAGCCAGTGCCTGAAAATCCGTCGGGGCAATTTGTTTGTGTTTCTGATAAGAGCCGCTGGCCAGCGGTCCGCGAAGATAGCCGGCGGCGACTTCCTGACCGCCGGCATTGAAGAAAGAAACAGGGATATAGCGTCGGAGAGCATCGAAACGGTTGTGAAACAGGGCATTAAAAATCTTTATCCGCTGACGGATGCAGTATTTAGGCCATATGTCTTCTTTCAAAAAAAGGTTGGCTGCCAGCGGAAGGAACCGGCTATTTTTTCTCCAGTACATCAGCAGTGGGAAAAAGTAGTCGTTGTATCCGGCCAGCAGTTCATCGCCGCCGGTGCCGATGAGAATAACTTTATAGTCTTGCCGGCGTGCATGGCGAAAATAGGCCTGAAACAGCTCGGCTGAAGGCCAGTGGAAAGGTTCTTCCTGAAGCCAGATAAAATCGCTGGCAACCTGCCAGAAATCTTCATTGGCAGGCGTGTAGATGTGATAGTCGATTTTGTCCGGATACAATTCATAGACCTTGCGGGCAAAAGGTTCCTCGTCGCAGTCTTGGCCGGGGAACTTGATGGAATAGGTGCGAAACGATTGATCCGCGATATGGGCCGCAGCGGCGGTGATGGAGCTGGAGTCAAGCCCGCCGCTCAGGGAGAAGGCCACTTTGGCATCTGCACGTGCGCGAATCCGCACAGCATCGGTAAACAGTTCCCTAAACCGGCCGACCGCCTCGCGGAAGGGGATTTGGCCGGGATGCAGCCGCTGGGGTGGGAAGTCCCAGTAGCGGTGCAGGCTGGCATTGATCTGGTCATAACTGGGCTGCGAGGCCACGTCAATCTCTGTCCAGTGTGCCGCCGGCAGGGTGCATACCCCGTTCCAGAAGGTGGTGTTGTCGAGGTCGCGCCAGCCGTAGTTTAAATAATCATAAACCGCCTGCTCGTTGATGGAAAAAGCCGAATGCCCTGTCAGCGAGAGAATGGACTTGATTTCCGATGCCCAGTACAACGTTCCCTGATGGACCGCGTAATACAGCGGAGCCTTGCCCAGACGGTCACGGGCCATCAACAGCGTATTTTTGCGCCGGTCGTAGCAAACCATAGCAATCGGGCCGTTGCAGAACTTCAAAACGTCCATTCCCCATGTCAGATAGCCGGCCAGCAGCACTTCCGTATCGCAGGCCGTCGTGAAGCAATAACCCAGCTGAAGCAATTCCTTCTGCAGTTCGATGTAGTTGTAGATTTCTCCGTTAAAGATCAGACAAACCGAGCCGTCGGGGCTCCAAAAGGGCTGATGCCCCTTTTCTGACAAGTCCACAATCGAAAAGCGCCGGAATCCGAATGCCAGATGATGCGCAAAATGGGGATGCTGAACGATATCGGGCATCTGCGATTTCAGAACCGCCGGCGAATCGGGCCCGCAGTATTTCTGGGCGGTCTGTGTGTCCATATTAAAAACGGCGTACCCTTCATCATCCGGGCCGCGATGGGCAATCAGCCGCACGGCCTTGTAAAGCCCGGATAAATCCGTGCGTGTTTTCGCATGATTGAAATAGCCGGCTATGCCGCACATTGTTTTGTCCTTCTCTGGAGGCTGGCGTCAGTCATAATATCCGAGTGCACGGAGCCGCTGGATAATTTCATCCTCGTTTTTGACTGTCTCTGTCTGCGGGGCAGCAGATCCTTTCGGCTGGTCCGGCGGCCCCGCTTCGGATGGACAGCGGACAGTGTTGGTTTTAATCACCAGCCAGGGAACATTTCGCAAAATGGGATGCTGGGACCCTCGGGGATGAGCAAATTGCCCTTCTTCGCCGAGCAATTCGCCGTGGTCGGAGGTAATGACCAGCGTGCCGGGCAAAGATTGAGCCAGTATTCGGACCTGTTCCAGCACGGCCTTCAGGTTGTTTTTATAGGCCTCTTTTAAGCCTGCTGTCCCCAGTGTTCTCCATGCAATTTCCATCGGGCCTCGGGGGGGTATCCAGAGCAGCTTGCGGAGAATCCATTCGGGCTGATTGGTTCGGCGGTAGAGACGCCTGAACAGCGGCAGCAGGCGGCCGAACAGCAGTGACCGGACAGGCCGGGACGGATCCGGCTGATTGGGATTCAGAAGAAACCGGTTAAACGCCTCGAATTCCGAAGGCCTGTCATAGGGCACATGGATATACGGCGCATGGGGCTGGAGATAGTGAATCACAAAACGCATTCCGGCCGGATACTGGGCAATAATCTCCAAGGCCCGCCGGGTTACCGATTCCGGCAGAACGGTTCCCCAGTGCGAATCCCAGCTGTCTTTCCAGAGTTCATGAACGAATTTAAAATGCTCTTTGGCACAGTACCCATAGACCGGCATCGACATATTGATTTGGGGATTGGCGGTAATATAGACGATATTGTCATAGAAACCCCCGAACAGATTGTCCCTCCATTCGTCGGTCGAGGAGCCGGGTGATTCAATCCGCTTCAGCTGCCCGCCGGCAGGCAGATAGTTTTTCCACATCTGTTCGAAATAATCGAACCGGCAGGCATCTAAGACAATCAAATAATCCCACGGTTCATTCAGCAGTGTTGTCATTGGGCATTTTTCTTATGCAAAGTTTTAAGCTTGATAATCCGGCCAAGCTGACGGCAGCGGATAGTTCCTGCTGTCGGCCGTTCCAATCTTCAAGATAATACACAGTTTGATGCCGGCTTTCTATTGTAAAATGCTGCTTTTCGGCCGACAGATTGACAATCAGTCCCGCGGCGTTGAGCAGGGGTTTGTCGGCCTTGAGCACCAGAATCTTCGGATTGGAGGTTCTGATATCGGACTGACAGTCGGAGATGAACGGACAAGCCAAGATTTTGGCGGGCAAAGCCAATCCCTTTCCGACGAAATACAGGAGGTATTGTTCCAAAGATTTGAGGCCGCCTATGTCGATTTGCGTGCCGTATTGCAGCAAAACGCCAAGAAAAGTCAGGGCCAGCTCATCGGAGCGGGCCAAATACAAAACCATTTTAGAGGCCAACGAATAGCGGACACTTCGGCTGATGAGCTTTTTAAGCCATTGGCTGGGTTCGATGCTGTAAATCATCAGCAGATGCTCCGTATTGAGCAGGTGATAGAACTGGTTGTAAAAACTGAATGTAAGATCCCTTTCGATAAATCCGTTCGGCATTGCCAGCCGCGGATGCTTCTTTTTAAGCCTCGGGAGTATATGCTGCCCAAGCAGATGGTCATAGCGGGCAATGATGGACTGCAAGAAAATCCTGTTTTTTCCGACCAAGGCACGGGTTAATAAATCTCGCAGGCCGTAGACAATTGCATACCTGCCGGATGCCGGCCGCTGCTGGAGGACATGGCCCAGCCGTTTGAATCCCTTCCGGTATGCATCCTCGTATCTGGCATCGCCTGTGTTGTCGTAAAACATCTTGAAGGCCAGCAGTGTACTGATATGGGTATTTAAGGTTAACGTGCAGTTTGCGGATTTTCCGAAAGCGGCGGATGCGAAATGATTTTTGTAAGGGGACAGATGCAGCATCCCGCCTGCTTCCAGACTGTCGTGAAGATACCAGCGGGTATCGTCGCGGCAATGGTCAGACAGGGCAATGCAGCGGTCCAAAATACGGCGGCTTTTGTCGAGAAAAATATCCAGCCGGCAGCGCTTATAGAAGTCCGTAAATACCATCACGCCGGCAATCCAATGGACATAGTGACTGTCTTGCTCCTGCCAGATGCCGTGCCGCCAGCAGTCATCTTCCGGCAGACTTAGAAGCGTCAAATAGGCCACATAGAAGGCCAGAAAGGCGTAAAGGGGCTTTTGGGTCTGCTGGTGCAGATAGCCAAAATAGAAGTAGAAGGTAGAATGAATCAGCTGGGATTCAAACGGATAAGGGCTGCGGAGATTGTAAAAGCGCCCGCCCAGCAGGTATTTCCAGAAGTCCTTCCAATCGGAATAATAGAACCAATGTGCACGTGTTATCCGGCGTTTTTCGATTTCGGAAAGACAGCGGATTTGTTCCAGAAAATCAGCTGCCTGTTCGGTGAAGACGTACAGCGCCAGTTCTGTGGAATCGGCTGAATAGGCAGGCACCTGAAGGGTAACACGGCCGTTATCCGTCTTAACCGGAATCTCTTGTTCCTGAATGTCTTTGATGCGGCTGCTGTCACGGATAACAAGTTTTGCTTTGTCTGTTGTCCATATTAACAGATGCGCGTCTTCAGAAAGGAAAAGGCCGCCGGCCGCCTGCCGGATGCCGGGAAAATCAAAATCGATGCCCAGCGTATTGTTTTGGTCTCGATGAGAGATATAAACGCCGAAGATGCCAAAGTGCGGAAGATAATCAATGGTACCCAGTACCGGTGTATTGCAAATCTGCCGGCAGAAACGGCAGCGAATTAGGTTTTCATCCGCATACTCTGCCTGCAGCCGGCCGCCGGCGGCATCAGAAATCAGCTGGGACAATGATAGATGTGTAGTGTAGCGCTGTGCTTCTGGGTTAAGCATGGTAGGATCCCGAGTTATCAAGACCGAAGGTTTACATAAACATCTTTCTGCTTTTTTGCATTGCCTTGCACAGAAGAATATACTGCTCACGCAGCATATCCCGGTATCCGTAGCTTTTGTAACGATCCAATCCGATTAAAATCAATAAATAGCTCAAGGCGCCGACAATCAGGAGTCCAAAAAAGCAAATGTAATTTGCATCGGGACAAGCCGTCTGTTTGATGCCCAAAACCAGCAGCGTCATCAGCGCACCGGCACACCAAGCCAGCAGGGATTGTTTCAGCACCTCCCCTATTTTGTACTGGTATTGCATCCGCATCAAAAGCAGCGCAACGGGATTAACAAGGATATTAACCAGTGTAACAGATACCGCCGTGCCGACAATCCCCCAAGCCCGTGTGCAGAAGTAAATTGTCAGGCATAGAACAGAAACCCGAAGCCACATCAGCAGCAGGAGCACATTGGGTTTTCCAACGGCCTGAAAGAAGGGGACACGAACCGAACTGAGTGATTTAAGCAAACCTTTGAAAGCCAATATTTGAAGCACAGGAACCATCGGAAGCAGCCGTGGGGGCAGAAACAGCCGCACAAAATCAGGCCCCAAGCTAAAGATAAGCAGACAAGAGGGAATTGCGACAGCTGACGCAACGCGGCACACCTTCAAATAGGCCTGACGCAAACGTTCCGGGTCATCCTGCAGTTTTGAAAATGCCGGGAAGAGGACCTGATGAAAGAAGCTGTTAATCTGCATAAAAGGGGCGTTTGAAAACTGATAGGCGGCTCGGTAAAGGGCCAGCGGCTGGATGCCCAGATAAAACCAGACAAAAAAGTCGTCGCCGTTTTCCAGCAGATACCCAAGAATGTTCTGTCCGAAAATCCAGCGTCCGTATTTCCACAATTCACCGGCTTTGGCCGGATTAAAATGCAGCCGGGGCCGGTAGGACGATAAAACGTAAGTGCCGATGCACGCAACAGCCCCCGAAACCAGCCGAGCCGCAATTACCCCCCAGATACTGCGAAAAACCAGTACCAATGCAATTGACAGCACAATATCTGCCAGCGAGGAAGCCAAGGACAATATAAAGGTCTTGTGAAAATCCAGATTTTTGCTGAAGTAAACGGCCCCAATGTTATGAAAACCCTGAAGCAGAAAGCAGATGCTCATCGCCCGAAATGCCCAGATTGCCAGCGGCACTTTCTCCTGCGGGATACGAAACATTGCCAGCAGGGGAGCGGCCGAAAAAAGCACTGCAAAGAGAAAAATGCCTTTGAAAATCCCTGCCGTCCAAGCAGTGTCTAAATAATCGCGGATGTCTTCTTTTTTCTGAATAAGGGCGGATTCAAAGCCGGTTTGGGTAAATGTGGACATTATTTCCATCATCATCACGGCCGCGGAGATGATTCCCAAGTCGTTGAGAAGAAAATAGTTGAAAAGAAAGAGCGATTTGATAAAGCCCAAGATGTTGACAGCAATCCGCGAGCTTATGATCCAATAGCCGCCCTTGAGGGAGCGGTAATAAAGATCCGGTTCACTTTTGGTCGTTTGAGCGTTTTGTTCCATCTTTTGCAGCCGGCAATCCTAAATGCAATGCTCTTAAACTATACCAATATAAGCTCTTAAAAGTCAAGGAATTAAGAGCATTTCAGACAAAGGGGGCTGCTGATGGAAACACAAGATACAAAAAAAGCCGACAGCTTGACTGCCTTAATGGCTCGATTTTCCTGCTGGGGGCAAAATAACAGCAGGCTTCTGCTTAAGAATTTGCTTTTGACTGAAGCCTGTCGGAACTGGCGGGGTATGGGGGAGGTTCCCGACTCATTGTTCGTGGGCGTGTCAGATATAATTGGATAAGGATTGGATACGGACAATAAACAGAAGATGACAATCTGGACTTATAATAGTTGAAATAATTGCACGAAGCAGCTAATTCAGTAAAGAAATCTAGAGATTATTTTAGATGGCAGTAATTATATCAGACAAAAATCTGCGCTCTTCAGCCGGCTTTGTGCGGAAGAGGCAGTTTTTTAAAAAAAAATTATAAGCCATTGCAAATAAAGGTATTAGCATCTTTTTTCGAAGACTTTTTGGTTTAAAATATAAGAGATTTAGTCATTAAATTATGTTAGAAATGCCCAGCAGGCGGTTAAAACCAAAGACGGATAATTATGGACAGCGGAGAACAGGATAAACAGACTCGAGATAGAAAAGCAGGGGAATTTGTCTGTCTCCTGACGTCCCAGCAGGCACGGATTTATGCCTATATTTTGTCGCTGGTTCCGAATTTCAGCGATGCCGATGATATCCTTCAGGATACCACCAAGATTATGTGGGAGCGTTTTGATGATTTCACACCCGGCACGGATTTTTTGGCGTGGGCTAAGAAAATCGCCTATTTTCTGATTATGAAGTATTATCGTGATATCCAGAAAAAGAACACGGCTTTTTATGATGAACAGCTGATCCGAAAGCTGGATGCCGACTCTCAGGCCCTGTCGGTTTCGTTCAAGGACTACCATATTCATTTAAGAGATTGTCTCAAAAAGCTTAAGCAGAAGGATCGCAAACTGCTGCGGCTGCGCTACTATGAGAATCAGAAAGTCAGAGAAATGGCATCGCGATTCGGCTGTTCGATTCAGTATGTTTATCGCAATATTTCCCGCATCCATCAGTTTCTGCTTGCCTGCATTCAGAAACAGCAAATGCTGAAGGACCTGACATAATGCCGCTGAATGCGATACAAAAGAAGGAAATAATGGACCTGCTGATTTTGTCTCTTGAAGGCGAGGCCGACAGCCGGCAGCTGCAGAGGCTCAAAAGTCTTCTCAATGATTCGCCGGAGGCACGGGACTATTATTTAAGGGGCATTGTTGCTGCCGAATGCATCCGCAAAATAGACTGGGAAGCGCTGGATTTGGTAAATGCAGCCGGTCGTGAGGATTTTCTCAACGCTGGGCTGTGGAAGGCGTTGGCGGATGAGGAAATAAAAGCCCCCTCCGTTCAGGTGGCGGCGGCTGAAGAGCCTGCTGTTCTGATTCAAAAAGTCCAGCGGCAGAAAGTCGTACGAAAAATCAGCAAAAGCTCCATTGTTTCGCTGGCCGCGGCCGCAGCGGCAATTGCGTTTGTGGTTTTGTTTGCGCATTTTGCGCCCCCCAAGGGCGGAATGGAAGTCGCTGTGCTGTCGGACAGTCTCAATGCCCGCTGGGCGGATGCATCTGCCCACCTGAAATCGGGCATGCGGCTGACGGCCGGCGGGGGGCCGTGGGCTCTGCAGGAGGGGGCAGCGGAGGTGATTTTTGACAACGATGCAAGGATTGTTTTGGAAGGGCCGTGTGAATTTGACATTTTGACCAGCGACCAGATTCTGCTGAATTACGGCTATTTGTATGCGGCGGTACCGCGGGGGGCTATCGGCTTTACGGTCAATACGCCGTCGGCCCGCATTATTGATTTGGGCACGGAGTTCGGCGTACAGGCCGATGGGGGCGGCGATACCTGCCTGCATGTGCTGAAGGGCAGAACGGCCTTGATTGCCGGCAGCAAATCAGACAAGCAGAGCATCGAAGTCGGCGCCGGATCAGCTAAAAAAGTATCTGCGGATTTGCAGACGGTGACCGACATTCCCTGCAACCGGAGTTTATTTGTTCGGGCAATTGATTCCCAAACGCATTTTGCATGGAAAGGGCAGACCTCGCTTGACTTGGCGGATATAGCCGGAGGCGGCAATGGACTGGGGACTGGAAGAATCAATATGGCAATCGACCCGATAAGCGGCAATCCGGTCAAAGCAGAACCTATGCCGGAACTGCGAACCGCAGCCAATGCCTATCATCCCGTCGTCTCCAGCCCCTTGATTGACGGCGTCTTTGTTCCCAACGGCCAAACGCAGCAGATTGTCAGTTCGCAGGGACATGTCTTTCGGGAATGTCCGACATCAAGCGGCGCCTGTTACGGCAATATCACCTATGCGATACGAATCCTTGACTCCCAGGCAATCCCGAATGCCGGTGCATCGGAACGCTGGAATGCCCATTGTCTGTTGATGCATGCCAATATGGGCATTACCTATGATCTTCAGGCCATCCGGGCTCTCCTGCCGGACATTAAGATTGTTCGCTTTCAGACAAAATTCGGAATCGAGAAAGAGGCCATCCGGCCCAATGCCAGCAATGCCGACTTCTGGATACTGATTGACGGGCAAATCCGGCATCAAAAAATTCAGGTCAAAGAGAAAACGCTTTTTTCTGCTGATATCGAGCTTTCCGACAAAGACCGCTTTTTGACGCTTGCTACAACCGATGGGCAGGACCCCGAAGGGCGGATTTTGGACAATTTGATGCTGACAACGATTGACAGCGACTGGTGCATGTTTGTTGATCCGGTTCTGATTCTGGAAGCGAAGTAAGCCATTATGAAGAAAAGGAGGTGATCGACAAGGCAGTATGTGAATAAAAAAGTTCGATTTGTATCAGGCAACAGGATTGTGCGGAACGGAATCTGAAAAAGAAACCAAGCAAATAGAATAAACATTTTATTGGAGGACCGAAAGATGAAAAGAACGGCATTAATTTTGATGTGCATGTGTACTGCAGCAAGTTATGGTGTTGTTATCTATGATAATCCGGCCGGAGGTACCATATGGGCTTGGAATTGGGGTGATAATGGAATGGGGCATACGGCAGCCGAAGTGAATTATGGCGGCAATATCGTTATTCAGCATACGGGTGTCGTCAATAACACTACCGGCGGAAATGTAAACTATCGATACGGTTCCAAGTGGGACATCACGGTCAGCGGAAACAGCAGCGCCGATCCGGCGGATTATACCATCGCGTTTGATCTGCGCAATGTTTCGGGCAGCTGGGATCCGATCCCGCTCAATCTTGCCGTGCTGACCAAAGAGTCCGGCGGCGACCAGGGCCATGGGTATGCAACGATGAATGTGGCTCAAGCGGCCGGCTGGGTTCATTACGAATTCAATCTGGCCAACTGGGCCAATAACTGGTGGCAGGGCGCTGCATGGAATTTAACAAATCCCAGCTGGTCCCTTGAGGTCGGCATGCCGTGGCCGGGCATCTCTACTCCCACCGGCACATCTTTTACGCAGATCTGGGAGATGGATAATCTGAAAATTACGATGATTCCGGAACCCGCATCGCTGATTCTGCTGGGGCTGGGTGCTCTGTCTGTTGTGAAAAAAAGAAATTAGGATAGTGGGGTCTCTCTTGTCTGCAGAGGCATTTCCTTGTGAATGAGGATGCGGACAGGCAGCGGCCCTGTAAACCGTAGGCAACGAGAAACAAATGGAGGCAGTGATTATGAAAAAAATAGTTTCAGCTATTGCAATCGCAGCTTTTCTGTGTGCGGCTTCTGCAGAGGCGGTAGTTATTTATCAGAATGATTACAACAGCGAGACGCCGGGCGGCGGGGTTCCGGGAAGCTGGAACTGGACCAACGGCGCGGTTACGACGCATACGGCTGTCTATGCCGACATCGGCCAAAATATGGTTGTTCGCCATACAGGGATTGTGAATAATTCAGGCACCGCCGCGCAGAACAGCCGATACGGCTCGAAATGGAACATCACGGTGTCCGGAAACACCAGCGCCGATCCGGCGGATTATACGATTGAGCTGGACCTGCGCAATGTCTCGGGCAACTGGAATCCGATTCCCTTGGAAGTGTGGGTTCTGACGCTCAATCCTGCTGCCGGCACCGGAACCTATGGACATGGTTTTCCGACTGCCAATCTAACCCAGGCCGATGGATGGGTTCATCTGAAGTTCAATCTGGGCGAATACACCAAGAACTGGTGGGAAGGAACCAACTGGGATTTGACCAATTCGACCTGGTCCCTTGAAATCGGGATGCCGTACCCGGGTCAGTCAGTGGCTGTAGGGCAGTCCTGGACCCAAGTGTGGGAAATGGATAATCTGAAAATTACGATGGGAGCCGATACACTGCCTTACGAACCGTCGGTTACTCCTGTCAATGCAGACGGCACGGTGGGCAAACCGGTCAATAATAATGCACAGGTAGAGGTAACGCTCCATTTCAAAGCGGGCGGCGATCCGAGTGTTGAGACGAGTTTCCCCGTGAATCCGGCGATTTTGGGCCATTACATCTATCTGTCAAACGGCAATCCCAACGATCCGAATGTGGCGCTGCTGGATTATGTCCTGCAGGTTCACAATCCCGACCCCAACCTGACCAGTCCGGATGTTTCGTACGGTCCCATCACACTTACAAAGGATACGACCTACTATTGGCAGGTTGAGGAAGCCATCAACGATGGAACGGGCAATCCGTACCCGGCCGGCGACCCGAACAATCTCCTGGGACCGCTGTGGTCATTTGTTACAACAGCAGGCTCGGCGATGATTGATGCGGTCAGCCCCGAATTGACCGTGGTGGGTGCAGGTACCAATGCGGTTTTGACGGTCAGCGGAAGCAATATTGAAACCTATCAGTGGTATAAAATCGGGTCTCCGGATGTTTTGCTGACCAACGGGAGCAAATATGCGGGTGCCGATACCGCCGTGCTGACGATTAAAGATGTTCAGCTGGCCGATGAAGGCTACTACTACTGCATCGGCAGCAACGGAATTCCCACG